>Ga0075364_10001663_pt1 | contig 12200 bp, 13 predicted proteins | sample EndMetdeltDD1764_FD_71517 | JGI IMG/M metagenome (GOLD analysis project Ga0075364, IMG submission 71517) | Populus endosphere microbial communities from Tennessee, USA - Endosphere MetaG P. deltoides DD176-4 | ecosystem: Host-associated > Plants > Roots > Endosphere | place: USA: Tennessee... | reverse complement strand
TCTTCGTTGAACAGCTTCAGGCAGTCGACGAAGTTCAGGCCGTTGATCGGGTCACCACCGATGCCGATGCAGGTGGACTGGCCCAGGCCGACTTCGGTGGTCTGCTTGACCGCTTCATAGGTCAGCGTGCCCGAACGCGACACGATGCCGATCTTGCCCGGCTTGTGGATGTGGCCCGGCATGATGCCGATCTTGCACTCGCCCGGGGTGATCACGCCGGGGCAGTTCGGTCCGACCAGCACGGTGTCCGGGTGCGACTTCTTCAGCACGTTGTCCACGCGCAGCATGTCCAGCACCGGGATACCTTCGGTGATGCAGACGATGACCTTGATGCCGGCTGCAGCGGCTTCCAGGATCGCGTCGGCCGCGAACGGCGGCGGGACGTAGATGACCGACGCGTCGGCGCCGGTGCTCTGCACGGCATCGGCCACGGTGTTGAACACCGGCAGGTCGATGTGGGTGGTGCCGCCCTTGCCCGGGGTGACGCCGCCGACGACCTGGGTACCGTACTCGATCATCTGGGTGGCGTGGAAGGTGCCCTGCTGGCCGGTGAAGCCCTGCACGATCACCTTCGTGTTCTTGTTGATCAAAACGCTCATGCGTTCAATTCCTCGGAATACTGGTGGTTTTCAGGCTTCGGGGACATCGGCATGCCTGCTGCGCGGACATGCCCGGACGCTGCCTCCAGAACCCCCACGCCGCCGCTTCGCGGCCGCGTCGCCCCCTTGACTCAAGGGGGCTGGAAAGAGCGCTGGCTGCCCCGAACCCGAAGGAATCAGGCGGCGGCCTTGACGGCTTCAACGACCTTCTTGGCGCCGTCGTTGATGTTGTCGGCCGGGATGATGGCCATGCCGCTGTCGCGCAGCAGCTGCTTGCCTTCTTCCACGTTGGTGCCTTCCAGGCGCACCACGACCGGCACCTTGACGCCCACTTCCTTGACCGCGGCGATGATGCCCTCGGCGATCATGTCGCAGCGGACGATGCCGCCGAAGATGTTGACGAAGATGCCTTCGACCTTGTCCGAGGACAGGATCAGCTTGAACGCCTCGATGACGCGCTGCTTGTTCGCACCGCCGCCGACGTCCAGGAAGTTCGCCGGCTCGCCGCCGTTGAGCTTGATCACGTCCATGGTGGCCATGGCCAGACCGGCGCCGTTGACCATGCAGCCGATGTTGCCGTCCATGGTCACGTAGTTGATGTCCAGCTCCGAAGCGGTCACTTCGGTCTCGTCTTCCTGCGACTTGTCGCGCATCGCGACCAGCGCCTTGTGGCGGAAGCTGGCGTTGTCGTCGCTGTTGAACTTGCCGTCCAGCGCGTACAGGTTGCCGTCGTCCAGGATCGCCAGCGGGTTGATCTCGACCAGCGCCAGATCCTTCTCGTTGAAGATCCGGTACAGATTCACCATGATGCTGGCGAACTGGCCGGCCTGCTTGGCGGTCAGGCCCATCTTGAAGCCGATGTCGCGGCCGTGGTAACCCTGCACGCCCTCGACGAAGTCCACGTTCAGGGTGTGGATCTTGTCCGGGGTTTCGGCGGCGACCTGCTCGATCTCCATGCCGCCTTCGGACGAGGCGATGAAGCTGATGGTACGGGTGCCACGGTCGACCAGGACCGACAGGTACAGTTCCTTGACGATCTCGCCGGCGGTGGTCACCAGCACCAGATTGATCGGCAGCTCGACGCCGGCGGTCTGGTAGGTGGCCATCTTGGTGCCGAGCATCTTGGCCGCAGCGGCCTTCACGTCGTCGACGGTCTTGCAGAACTTGACGCCGCCGGCCTTGCCGCGGCCGCCCGCGTGGATCTGCGCCTTGACCATCCAGGGGCCCTGGCCCAGCGACTGGGCGACAGCGACCGCCTCGTCCGGGGTGGCGGCGACCTTGCCGGCCGGAACGGGAATGCCGTACTCGGCAAGCAGCTGTTTTGCCTGGTATTCGTGGAAATTCATGCTTCACCAGTATGTGGGGAACGGCCGCCGGGCAGGCCGTGGATCCGTCCTGGGACGGCCGCGGGCAGGCGGGGCGGGGCCGATATTCTCGCCGACAAGCGGGGGGCGGTGCAAAACGCCCACCGGACGGGGGCCTGGCGACCGGCCGCGCCTATACTTGGCCGGCCCTGCGACCGGAAGCCGGACGTGCGCCACGCTTCGCTGATCGACCGCATCGAATCCATCCCCAAGCGCGAGCTCTACTTCTTCGCCCTGTACCGGGTGCTGGAGGCCGGGCTGGTCGCCGCGCTGGTCTACAGCCCGCTGACGGACCTGGTCGCCGAGGCCCGCAGCCCCGTGCTCGGCGGCACCGTCGCGGTGGCCTACCTGGTCGCCGCGCTGGGCCTGCTGGTGCTCGGCCGCAGCGAGCGCTGGCTGGTGCCGATCGTGTTCGGCGGCACCTGCATCGACATCATCGCCGCCACCCTGGCCACCCATGCCCTGCCCGGCGTGGCGTCCGGCATCGCCATGATGCTGCTGTTCAACGTCGCCGCCGCCGCGATGCTGCTGCCGCTGCGTTACGCGCTGGTGGTGGCCGGCCTGGCGAGCGTGTCGATGGGCCTGGAGTACGTGTGGTCCGTGCTGGAGTTCGGCCAGCAGCCGCGCTCGCTGGCCGAGCTGTGCATGTTCGTCATCAGCTACCTGGCCCTGGCCTGGCTGGCGCACCAGATCGGACTGCGGGCGCGCAGCAGCCAGCGGCTGGCCGACCGGCGCAGCGCCGAGGTCGCCAATCTGGTCGAGATCAACGAGCTGATCATCCGACGCATGCGCACCGGGGTACTGGTGGTCGACGTGGAGGGTCGCATCACCCTGGCCAACGAGGCCGCCTCGCTGCTGCTGGGCGATGGCGCGGCCGGCAGCGTGCCGCTGCACGGCGTGGCGCCCGAGCTGGGGCGGCGGCTGGCGCGCTGGCGCAACGGGTGGGAGATCGACGACAGCCCGCTGCAGTTGCTGCCCGACCAGCCCGAGGTGCAGCCCCGCTTCGCCCGGCTGCTGGCCGACAGCGACCTGACCCTGGTGTTCCTTGACGACGCCACCGTGGTCTCGCGCCGCGCCGAGTCGCTGACCCTGGCCGCGCTCGGCCGGTTCTCGGCCAGCCTGGCCCACGAGATCCGCAACCCGCTGGCGGCGATCAACTATGCGGTGCAGCTGCTGGAGGAATCGCGCGGGCTGGACGACGCCGACCGGCGCCTGCTGCAGATCATCCACCAGCAGTGCCAGCGCACCAACGGCATCGTCGAGAGCGTGCTCGGCCTGGCCCGGCGCGAGCGGGCCAACCCCGAGAACACCGACCTGTGCGCCTTCGTGCGGCGCTTCGTCGACGATTACCGGCTGACCCTGTCGATCGAGACCGACAGCCTGGAGGCGGCGGTGCCTGGGCAGCCGATCCAGGCCCTGGTCGACCCGCGCCACCTGCAGCAGATCCTGACCGCGCTGGTCCACAACGCGCTGAAGTACGGACGCATCCTCGACGAGCCGGCCCGGGTCCGGCTGCGGGTGTTCCAGACCGAGCGCAACGCGATGGTCGACGTCCTCGACCGCGGCCCGGGCATTCCCGACGCGGTGGTTGCGCAGCTGTTCCGGCCGTTCTTCACCACCTCCGAGCACGGCACCGGCCTGGGCCTGTACATCGCCCGCGAGCTGTGCCGGGCCAACCAGGCCCGGCTCGAGTACGTGCCGGTCCCCGGCGGCGGCGCCTGCTTCCGCGTGTCGATGCCGGGGCCGCACGGGATGCTGCCGGTCTGAGCGAAGCCGGCGGGCCACCGACTTGGCCCTTTCATCGACACCGTTTATCGTTCGTTTCATGAATGCGAACCGTAGTGCACTGATCGTCGACGACGAGCGCGACATCCGCGAGTTGCTCGTGCTGACCCTCGGCCGGATGGGGCTGCGCGTGGATACCGCGGCCAACCTCGCCGAGGCGCGCGAGCAGCTGGCGCGCACGCCGTACGACCTGTGCTTCACCGACATGCGCCTGCCCGACGGCAACGGCATCGAGCTGGTCGGCGAGATCGCGCGCCAGTACCCGCGCACGCCGGTGGCGATGATCACCGCCTTCGGCAGCATGGACCTGGCGGTGGAGGCACTGAAGGCCGGCGCCTTCGACTTCGTCAGCAAGCCGGTCGACCTGAGCGTGCTGCGCGGCCTGGTCAAGCACGCGCTGGAGCTCAACAACAGCGAGCGCCCGAAACCGGCCGGCCCGCCGCCGGAACAGGCCAGCCGGCTGCTCGGCGATTCGCCGGCGATGGCGACCCTGCGCGCCACGATCGGCAAGGTCGCGCGCAGCCAGGCCCCGGTCTACATCCTGGGCGAGTCCGGCGTGGGCAAGGAGCTGGTCGCGCGCACCATCCACGAGCAGGGCGCGCGCGCGTCCGGGCCGTTCGTGCCGGTCAACTGCGGCGCGATCCCCGCCGAGCTGATGGAGAGCGAGTTCTTCGGCCATCGCAAGGGCAGCTTCACCGGCGCCCATGCCGACAAGCCCGGCCTGTTCCAGGCCGCCAGCGGCGGCACCCTGTTCCTGGACGAGGTCGCCGAACTGCCGCTGCCGATGCAGGTCAAGCTGCTGCGTGCGATCCAGGAGAAATCGGTCCGGCCGGTCGGCGCGCCCGGCGAGGTGGCGGTGGACGTGCGGATCCTGTCGGCCACCCACAAGGACCTGGGCCAGCTGGTCGCCGACGGCCGCTTCCGCCACGACCTGTACTACCGCATCAACGTGATCGAGCTGCGCGTGCCGCCGCTGCGCGAGCGCACCGGCGACCTGCCGCAACTGGCCGGCGCCATCCTGGCGCGGCTGTCCCAGGCGCAGGGCCGCCCCGCGCCGGAACTGACCGCATCGGCGCTCGCCACCCTGGCCGACTATGCCTTCCCGGGCAACGTGCGCGAGCTGGAGAACATCCTCGAACGTGCGCTGGCGCTGTCCGAGGACGAGCGCATCGACGCCTCCGACCTGCACCTGCCGCAGACGCTGGTGCGCAGCCCGGCCGCCCCGCCGGTCACGCATGCCGGCGCGCCCGTGCTGCACACCGCCGGCGGCGAGGCGGTGATCGACATCGACCCGGCCGGCGGCGCGCTGCCGTCCTACATCGAGCAGCTCGAGCGGGCCGCGATCCAGAAGGCGCTGGAGGAGAACCGCTGGAACAAGACCCGGACCGCGGCCCAGCTCGGCATCACCTTCCGGGCGCTGCGCTACAAGCTCAAGAAGCTGGGGATGGACTGATCCCGTCGCCGGCGGGCCGTTCGATGCAGCCCCACGGGCAGGCCGCGCGGTCGGCACGGCGTGCCCGATCCGGCGATAATGGCGCATGAGCACGCATCATCAGGCCAAGAAATCCCTGGGCCAGAACTTCCTGCACGAACGCGTCTACATCGAGCGCATCGTCCAGGCGGTGGACCCGAAACCCGGCGACCGGCTGGTCGAGATCGGCCCCGGCCAGGGCGCGATCACCCTGCCGCTGCTGCGCAGGCACGGCGCCCTGACCGTGATCGAGTTCGACCGCGACCTGATCGCGCCGCTGACCCGGATGGCCGAGGGCGTCGGCGAGCTGACCATCATCCACCGCGACGTCCTGCAGGTGGACTTCACCGGACTCGCCGCCGGCACGCCGATCAAGCTGGCCGGCAACCTGCCCTACAACATCTCCTCGCCGATCCTGTTCCATGCGCTGGAGCACGCCGCGGCGATCCGCGACATGGTCTTCATGCTGCAGAAGGAAGTGGTCGACCGGATGGGCGCCGGCCCGGGCAGCAAGGTCTATGGCCGCCTGAGCGTGATGCTGCAGGCCTACTGCCAGGTGCAGCCGCTGTTCGTGGTACCGCCGGGCGCGTTCCGGCCTGCACCGAAGGTGGATTCGGCCGTGGTGCGGCTGATCCCGCGCGATCCGGCCACGGTCGGCATCGTCGATCGCCGCCGCTTCGCCGATGTGGTGCGCGCCGCGTTCGGCCAGCGCCGCAAGACGCTGCGCAATGCGTTGAACGGCGTGTGCGGCCCGGCCCAGTTCGAGGCCGCCGGGGTCAGCCCGGATGCGCGCGCCGAACAGATCGAGGTCGCCGGCTTCGTCGCCCTGGCCAACGCGCCGCAGGCGTGACGCGGCGCGGCCGCCGCTCCTGCGACGGCGGCGACATCCGCGCAGCAACGTGAAGCGCGCGCACACCAGTCTTTCCCACCTTTTGCTTACACTGTCGCCATGGACGAGGCCCCCGCCCCTTACGCGATCGACGTGCACGTCACGCCGCGCTTTCTGGAAAACCAGTCCGAACCGGAGCAGGACCGCTTCGTGTTCGCCTATACGATCCGCATCCACAACCGCGGACGCGTCGCCGCGCAGCTGCTGGCACGGCACTGGATCATCACCGACGGCAATGGCCGCACCGAGGAAGTGCACGGCGATGGCGTGGTCGGCGAACAGCCGTGGCTGGATCCGGGCGAGGACTACGAATACACCTCCGGCGTGGTGCTGGAGACCGGCGACGGCGCGATGCACGGCCGTTACCACATGCTCGCCGCCGACGGCACGCGGTTCGACGCGCAGGTCGCGCCGTTCCTTCTGACCGTCCCGCGGACGCTGCATTGAGGGCCGCCGGATGAGTACATGGGCCATCGGCGACCTGCAGGGATGCTACGACGCGACCCAGCGCCTGCTCGAGAAGATCCGCTTCGATCCTGCGCAGGACCGGCTGTGGTTCTGCGGCGACCTGGTCAACCGTGGCGGCCAGTCGCTGGAGACGCTGCGCCTGGTCCACTCGCTGCGCGACTGCAGCGTGGTGGTGCTGGGCAACCACGACCTGTCGCTGCTGGCGATCGGCGAGCGCGCGCCGGCCGAGCGCCGCAAGGTCAACCCGGACCTGCAGCGGGTGGTGTTCGCCGACGACCGCGACGAGCTGCTGGGCTGGCTGCGCCGGCAGAAGCTGGCGCATGTCGACCGCGATCTGGGCTGGATGATGATCCACGCCGGTCTCGCCCCGCAGTGGACCACCCAGCAGGCGGAGAAGTACGCCGGCGAGGTCGAGCAGCAGCTGCGCGGCGACGGCTATCGCGGCCTGCTGCGCTCGATGTACGGCGACAAGCCCAACTGGTCGCCGGGCCTGCGCGGCCATGACCGCTGGCGCGCGACGATCAACTGGTTCACCCGCGCGCGCTACTGCACGCCGCGCGGACGCATCGCGATCGAAGAGAAGGGCACGCCCGGCACCCAGGCGCCCGGCCTGTACCCGTGGTTCGAGGCGCCCGGACGGGTCGAACGCGACCTGAAGATCGTCTGCGGCCACTGGTCCACGCTCGGCCTGACCATCACCCAGGGCGTGCACGCGATCGATACCGGCGCGGTCTGGGGCGGCAAGCTCACCGCGCTGCGGCTGGACAGCGAGGACCTGCAGCTGGTGCAGTCGCCGGGCCGCGACGTGTCCGGCCTGCCGGCGCGCCCGGGGCACGATTGAAGCGCGCGTCGCGGCGGCTGCGTCCGCTCCTGGCATTGCTGCTGGCCGCGGCGGCGCTGTCGGCATCCGCGGCGCCGGCGCTGGTCGAGGCCGCGCGCAGCCAGGTAGGCGTCACGGTGCGCTACGACCCGGCCTATGTCCGCCTGGCGTATCCGGACGGCGATGTCCCGCAGGACCGCGGCGTCTGCACCGACGTGGTCGTACGCGCCCTGCGCGTGCAGGGCGTGGACCTGCAGCGCAAGATCCACGAGGACATGCGCGCGCATTTCAGCGCGTATCCACGCGACTGGGGCGCCAGCGCGCCGGACCGCAACATCGACCACCGGCGCGTGCCCAACCAGATGCGCTGGTTCGAACGCCAGGGCTGGAAGCTGCGCAGCGGCACGGTCGCCGCCGATTTCAAACCGGGCGACATCGTCGCCTGGCGCCTGCGCAGCGGCCCGCTGCACATCGGCATCGTCTCCAACCGGCGCAACGCGGCCGGTACACCGCTGATCCTGCACAACATCGCCCGCGGCACCCGCGAAGAAGATCTGCTGTTCGATCACACGATCATCGGCCACTACCGGCCGGCACTCGCCGCCGGCAGCCGCCCGGTCCAGCGCTGAGACCCCGGCCACGCAGCGTGGCCCGTCGCGTCGCGGCAGGATCGATCAGACCCGCCGGTACTCGACGAACTCGAACGCATGCGCATGCCGCGCATCGGCCGGGTGCGGCTCGCGCGACACCGCACGCCATTGCGCCGGATCCCAGGCCGGGAAGAACGCGTCGGCGCGCTCGACCACGGTGTCGACGTGGGTCAGCTGCAGCACGTCGGCCAGCGGCAGCGTCAGCGCGTAGATCTCGCCGCCACCGATCACGCACAACGTCTCGCCGCCCTGCGCCGTGGCGGCAGCGATCGCGGCCTCCAGCGAGGCCACCGCCTGCATGCCATCGAACGGCACCTGGCCGCTGCGGGTCAGCACCAGGTTCAGCCGGCCCGGCAGCGCGCGGCCCAGCGACTCGGCGGTGCGCCGGCCCATCAGGATCGGGTGGCCGAGGGTCAGCGCCTTGAAATGCCGGAAATCGTCGGGCAGGTGCCAGGGCATCGCATTGCCGCGCCCGATCCCGCGGTTGCGGTCGAGCGCGGCGACCAGCACCAGACGCGGCGACCTCATTGCGCCCCCGCGTCGACGCATCGCTGGACGGTAGGCGCCAGCGGAACCGAGGCCGCCAGGAGACGCGCATGCGCTTCCTCGTTGGTCCGCATGTTCAGGGGCGAGGCAGCGATGGTCTCGTCGAAGCGCTGCCGCGTCGCCTCGTCCTGGAACACCTGCAGCCACAGCAGGTCCTGCCCGGTGCCGACGCGCGCCTGCACGAGCAGCGCACGGAGCCGCGCAACCGGCACGCTCCCGGCCAGGAACGCGATCATCGCGTCGCGCGTCGCCGGGTGCGCATGCGCCTGCTCCAGCGCGGGCCGGATCCCGTCCTGCACCAGCGCTTCGAGGACCTGTTCCAGTCCCTCGCAGGCCTGGATCCGCGCCTGGCTTCCCAGCGCCACCTCGACCTGATGCCGCGTCTGCGCCTCCAGCTGATCGGCGACGTCGACGACGAACTGCCGGTGCAGCGCCCGGGCGAAGGCCTGGTCGTACAGCTCCGCAGCGAGCGCACCGGCGTCCCTGTCCGGCGCCATGGCGGCCACCGCGCCCGGCATCATCAACGCGGCAGCCACCAGCGCGCGGCGGATCATCACACCGCCACCGGCGCCTTGATCGCCGGGTGCGGGTCGTACCCCTCGATCACGATGTCCTCGAAGCGGAAGCCGAACAGGTCGGTCACTTCGGGATTCAGCGCCAGCCGCGGCAGCGGCCTCGGCTCGCGCGCGAGCTGCTCGCGCGCCTGTTCGTAGTGGTTCGAATACAGGTGCGCATCGCCCAGCGTGTGCACGAAGTCGCCCACGCCCAGCCCCGTCGCCTGCGCGACCATGTGGGTCAGCAGCGCATAGCTGGCGATGTTGAACGGCACGCCGAGGAAGATGTCGCCGCTGCGCTGGTACAGCTGGCAGCTGAGCTTTCCATCGACCACGTAGAACTGGAACAGGCTGTGGCAGGGCATCAGCGCCATCTGCGGCAGCTGCGCCACGTTCCAGGCGCTGATCACCAGCCGGCGCGAATCGGGATTGCGCCTGATCTCGTCCACCAGCCACTGCATCTGGTCGATGGTCTGGCCGTCGGCGCCTTCCCAGCTGCGCCACTGCTTGCCGTAGACCGGGCCGAGGTCGCCGTTGGCATCGGCCCACTCGTCCCAGATGCCGACCTTGTTGTCCTTCAGGTAGCCGATGTTGGTATCGCCCTGCAGGAACCACAGCAGCTCGTGGATGATCGAGCGCAGGTGCAGCTTCTTCGTCGTGACCAGCGGGAAGCCGGCATTGAGGTCGAAGCGCATCTGCCAGCCGAACACGCTGCGCGTGCCGGTGCCGGTGCGGTCGGATTTCTCGGCGCCATGCTCGAGCACGTGCCGCAGCAGGTCCAGGTACTGCTTCATGCCCTGCCCTCCGCCAGCGGTTGCGGCTGCAGCACCGGCGCGCTGCGCGAGCGCCACAGCAGGAACAGGCCGAGCGCGATCAGCGGCAGGCTCAGCACCTGGCCCATGGTCAGCCAGCCGAGAGCCAGATAGCCCAGCTGCGCATCGGGCACGCGTACGAACTCGACGACGAAGCGGAACACGCCGTACAGCAGCGCGAACATGCCCGACACCGCGTAGCGGGCACGCGGCGTGCGCGAGAACAGCCACAGCACCACGAACATCGCCAGGCCTTCCAGCGCGGCCTGGTAGAGCTGCGACGGATGGCGGGCGAATGCGTCCAGCGCGCCGGCGTCGAACTGCGCCTTCAGCGTCGCCGGGTCCATGCTGGCGAACGGCTCGGGCACGCCGGTCGGGAACACCACGCCCCAGCCGGCCTGCGTGTACTTGCCCCACAACTCGCCGCCGATGTAGTTGCCCAGGCGGCCGAAGCCCAGTCCCGGCGGCACCAGCGGCGCTACGAAATCCATCGTGTCGAAGAAATGGTGCCCATGCTTGCGCGACCACCACCAGGCTGCGGCGAGCACGCCGAGCAGGCCGCCGTGGAAGCTCATGCCGCCCTTCCAGACCATGAACACCTGCAGCGGATGCCGCAGGTAGGTGTCCAGGTCGTAGAACAGGATCGAGCCCAGGCGGCCGCCGACCACCACGCCGATCATCCCGTAGAACAGCAGGTCGGAGAACGCCTCGGCGTTCACCCCCGGCAACCGGCCCTGGCGGATCCGGCGCTGGCCCAACCACCAGGCGGCCAGGAAGGCCAGCAGATACATCAGGCCGTACCAGTGCACCTGCACCGGCCCCAGCGACAGTGCGATCGGATCGATCTGGTGCAGGATCATCGTGCAGCGCTTCCCACGAAACGGCCGGCGCGCGCGCCGGCCTGGTTGCGATCGCACCGGGCCCCGTCCTCCGGGACCCGGCCCCATGCCGGTGCGGACGCGATGAAGGCGGCGTCCGCGGCCGGGTTCACCACTCGCCCGCGCCTTCCACGTGCTTGCGCGCGGCGGCGCGGCGCATCAGCAGGTTGAACACCTCGACCATGACCGAGAACGCCATCGCGAAGTAGATGTACGGCTTGGGCACGTGCACGTCGAAGCCGTCCAGGATCAGCACGGTGCCGATCAGCAGGATGAAGGCCAGGGCCAGCATCTTGATGGTCGGGTTGTTGTCGATGAAGCGGCCCAGCGGGTTGGCCGCCAGCAGCATCACCGCCACCGCCAGCAGGATCGCCGCGACCATCACCGGGATGTGGTCGGCCATGCCGACCGCGGTGATCACCGAGTCCAGCGAGAACACGATGTCGATCACCGCGATCTGCGCGATCACCACCCAGAACACCTGCGAGCTCTTGGTGGTGCGCGGGTCGTCGTCGTGACCGCCGGTGATCAGCTCGCGGATCTCCATCGCGCCCTTGATCAGCAGGAACGCGCCGCCCATGATCAGGATCAGGTCGCGGATCGAGATACCCATCCCGAACAGGTGGAACAGGTCGCGTTCCATCCGCGCCAGGAACGCCAGCGAGACCAGCAGCGCGATGCGGGTGATGCAGGCCACCGCGATGCCGAACTTGCGGGCGAACGCACGCTGGTGCTCGGGCAGGCGGCCGACCGCGATCGAGATGAACACCAGGTTGTCGATGCCCAGCACGATCTCGAGCGCGCTCAGTGTGACCAGGGTCAGCCAGACGTTCGGGTCGGCCAGGAATTCCAGATTCATCGCTTCAATCCTTCACAAACAAGAGTCAGAGCAGCCGCGGGCCGAGAATCAGGCCCCAGCACATCACCACGTTGACCATCATCACGAACACCGCGGCCGAGCCCATGTCCTTGGCACGCCCGGCCAGCTCGTGGTGTTCGGGGCCATAGCGCTCGATCACCGCCTCGATCGCCGAATTCAGCAGTTCCACCGCCAGCACCAGCAGCAGCGAGCCGACCAGCAGCACGCGCTCGACGCCGCCCTGCCCGAGCCACAGCCCCAGCGGGGCCAGCACCACGAACAGGTACACCTCGAGGCGGAACGAGGATTCATGCAGCCAGGCCGCGTGCAGCCCCTGCAGCGACCACTGCGTCGCCTTGAGGATCCGTCCGGGACGGCGTGGCAGGTGTCCGGTTTCGTCGGCCATGGAGATCGATCAGATCCCCGCCGCGCGGGCGGAATGGCGGAACGGGACCGCTGCGACGCAGGGCCGGGCTGGGCACGGGGACATGGCGGGGTCTGGAAC
>Ga0075364_10001662_pt1 | contig 12204 bp, 9 predicted proteins | sample EndMetdeltDD1764_FD_71517 | JGI IMG/M metagenome (GOLD analysis project Ga0075364, IMG submission 71517) | Populus endosphere microbial communities from Tennessee, USA - Endosphere MetaG P. deltoides DD176-4 | ecosystem: Host-associated > Plants > Roots > Endosphere | place: USA: Tennessee... | reverse complement strand
GGACAGTTAAGCGTTGTCCCGGATTATTCTCATTTAGTGACGTAGTGACGTAGTGACGATGATAAGTATTGCTGCTGAAGTCTCATGGGGTGACCGGAATGCCGGAATCGAATATTAGCGTGACAGCTCCCTCATAGGTTCCTGAAGTTGGCCGCTGCGTAAATGCCTGCTGTTGACTTACATTTAATGCCAGAGTCCTTTCCCGGACAGCTTCGCCCGGGCTTAATAATTCGGATTTCTGGGCGCTGCCCACCCCCACGGTCTTCCCGGCTATAGTCACCTTTAGCGGAATGCTATCATTGATAAATTGTGATGTTAGCACTGGTGCGCTATCCAGCCAGACGTTAATGCCGCCCTGGGTGTTCTTGGCTTTAATTAGCCTGTTAATGTCGGACAGAGCAAAGCGCTGCTCGTTCCACGTCATCAGCTGGGTTCGTGACTCCCAGCCGTCGTCGCCGACGACATAGAAAGTGGGATGAGGTACGTTTACCTCAACGCTGAACGTGTGGCTGGAAGTATCTGCGTGCGCACTGCTTAAACCCAGCGTCAAGAGCACAAATATCAGTATTTTTTTCATTGTAATAACTCCATAGAGGGAGACGCGGCAGACGCCCCCGTACAGGAAAGTGGATGTAAATACCAGGCAGGAGGCCCGGCCATCAAATGATGGTGTCAAAGACAACGGTCACCGCGCCCTTCCACTTCGAACCGGGTTCCTTCAGCATGCGTTCCACTTCAGGACGGTTCACTTTAAAAGCAAGGCGTCCGGGGCTATTGGCAATATATTCGGGCGCACTGATAGCCAGTCTCTGAGTAGTGAGCAGCTGGTTCTGTACGGGCTGACCGCTCGAGGTACGAAAGCCGCGGAATGTCGCCCGAATATCGAATGGCACTTGTTCGCCGGACTGATCGTTCTTCAGGGCGCAGCCCGTACCTGCAGGATTGGCGCAGACAAGATGAACATTAAAGCCCAGAGACGAGGTCATCAAAAATTCTACATCTTTCGTGAGGGAGGCAGGGAGCTCACCGCTGTTAAGCCAGCGCGTCCAGCCCTCAGGGGGGGCAAGCCGCACCCGCTCACTGCCAGCAGGGAATTGTACCAGGAAGGCATGCCGGACAGATGCATGGATGTTGAATGTTATCAGGTTGTCGCTGTAATTTTCAGCGAAAAGGTCCACTTGCTGACCGTCGCCGACGGTGTAATTCAATGAACCCGTATAGTCGCCGGGTCCGACCTCAAGCGGGTTGTCGGCCGTCAGAGTGTAGCCAACGCTCAATTCGTGATATCTCAAAGGTGTTGAAAAAGGTTTATTAATTGGGGCTCTGCAGGTTGTGGCTGAGGCGGGATACCCCCATGCCCAGGTATAAAAATTTGAATCACCAACACCGATCCTGCCGCTGCATCCCCCCCTGGGACTGCTGCCTACCCCCCTCAGACCAGCAGAAATGTTTTCGGTGTTCGATAAGCGAGTGGCCCGCAGGCTTACAAGGCTCCAGCGTAACGTAGCGTTAATAGTATTTCCTGTCGCCTTATTTGTAAGAATAACCTGCTTCGGAGCTGAGTCGAGCTGTATGCTTACGTTGTTCAGCCTGGGGTCCGTCGAGTTGGCATCGGTGGGTTTCACAGCGCTCATCCCAGGAATAGCTATGCTGAATTCTCCAGGCTGGCATAGCCGTGGGTAACGGGTGCAGAATCCGCTGAGTCGTGTTGTATTGATAAATTTATTGTTGGACGGATTAGTTATGTCCGGCGCATACTCCAGCGTCAGATCTAACGTGGCTGCGCCAGCCCCTGCGCTGAGAAATGTTGCCGTCAGTAGCGCGGCTGCCCTTATGCTTATCGCTCTTATCTTCATTGTCTGTCCTGCTCTTTATAACGGGGATACCGACTTCTCTCAGAGACGGCATAATAGTGAACGGGCGAGGCTTCAGCTGTGCCTGTCGCGCATCGTCGTCGTTTCAGTCGTGCCATCGCGGCACGGTAGGTTGCCGACAAAAATAATGTCCTGCTGTTTTTGACGTGCCGGATCGAGGTGTACCTCGCACTGAACGCCTGAAGGATGCTCTACGCTAATCACCGGATTCTTCTCGTGCAGTTCAAGCGTAAACAGTCCGTCGAGTTCAGTCAGGGTACGTCCGGCGTGGTTTATAACTGACGCACCACCAAGCGGGACACCCGTATTGTCGACCATACGACCCATCACTGTGACCGTTTTCATCACGCTAACCTTCTGGGTTCTGACCCCGCCGCGTATGACGTGATAGCTGACCCGCTCGGGAATAATTTTCAGGGCCGGAGCCTCGCTTCCCGGGAAGTCAAACTGCATTGAACCAGGCTTCCATGCATTTAGCGGCACGAGATTTTTACCCGCTCGAAGCGTTGTGCGGCCTCCATCATGCAGTGCCACAATGCTGGCGTTTGGATCATCAGACTCCATCTCAATAATCATGGCGCCGCCATTGGTGTATTGTGCTTCCGGACTCATTACTGCACTTTTGCCTGTTACGGCGACGGTGCTGCTTAGGTTGATCCCCCCGGAAAGCTGCTTTTGCGTTGAGCGCTGTCCCCACAGGGAACCCGATGTCAGTGGTGTGTCGAAGCGGCCATTACCACTCAGTCCCGTGCCAAATCTGTCGGCGGTTACCGTACCAGCCGTAGACTTTATCCAGCTGTTTTCCCACTGCTGGTCCACGGTTGCAGATGCATATAGGTCTCGTCCGCCGCTACTGTCTGTGCGGCTGCCGATGCTTGCGCTGACGCTACGTCCTTTGCTGCCAAGTGCGAAGCTTGCGCTGAGACCTACGCCCCGGTTGCGCTGACCACCATCTTTACCATAGGGACGATCAAAGCCGGATAAGCTCCAGCTAACTTCGGTGCCGGCAATCGTGCTATAAGTGTTATAGGAGGCGTCAACGCCCAAGCCAGGCGTGCTGCTGCGCTGTGACAGGCGACCAGTAACGCTGTGCTGGGGCTTAAAACGGTGGTTCAGCGCCAGCGACGTAGAGTGAGTGGTAACCGGGTTGCGGCGTCCGTAGCCCTCCCATCTTTCCGGGAGATACCAGCTGTGGCTATGGTTCAATATAACGGAGCCGCTGTTGTAGCGCCAAAGACCCTGCGTGTCAAAACCCCGACCTGTTACGTTGCTGTGCCAGATATTACCGTACAGCGCAAGCGGCTCCGCTGGCGTCCAGTCCAGGGAAGTGCCGATCTGTCTTTCACGACCGACCTGCTGAACGGCGGCACCCGCCGTCAGGCGTGGATGAATAAGCCAGTTGGCTGAGGCTCCGCCAGCCACATCGCTGCCGCCAGAGGCTGCCGGTGGCTTACGCAGCAGCGATGCCTCCTTGCCGGCGAATAAATTGTAGCGCAGACGCTGGTCCGGATTGCGCCAGGAGCTCGGCTTGTTGATAGTCTGCGTCTCGCGGCTGATCTCGCGCCCGTCCTCTATGATGCGTATTTCCACCTCGTAGATGCCACCGGGCAGCGGGCTGGTATCCAGCAGATGCAGGCCCGGTGAAACTGGCTGGCTGTTAATAAGCGAGCCGTTGCGGTAAATTTCGGCTACGCCCTCGCGATTGGCGGTAACGTAAACGGGGAACAGGCTCGGATATGCGTCCTGCTTCATCAGCATATCGCTGCTGCCCGTCATAACCCCAACCAGAGTGCCCGGCAGACCGCCGTTCGTATAAGGCTGGCGCAGTACACCGCGGCTTTCTGGTGTAAACAGCCCTGTGCGCAGAAAGGTTTGCTGGAACTCTCGCTCGGCGTAAAGCGACGTCACGTCGTGACGGGTCTCCTGACTGTTATGGTCAAGCTGGAACTGGCTGACGCCGGTCCAGTTACCCAGCGCCGCCTCAAGTCCGCCGTTCCAGTTCAGATTGCCCATTTGTTGCTGGCTGGCAATGGCATTCAGATTATTGCTCAGCAGCAGACCGCTGCTTCTTTCTTTTGGTAACGGATGCCAGAGATTGGCGCCCTGCGCGCCCGCTCGCGACGTAACAAGAGAGAGTTGTGCGCTGGCAAGGCTGTAGTCCAGTGCCATTAGGTCTCCCGGGCAACCACTCTCGCACGCACCTAGTGCAACGGGATTAGCCAGCGCGGCGGCCCATTTCTCGCGTTCGACTTCGTCGTAGGGACTGCCGTTGTTCTCGGTAAAGCGGACCAGCTTCACAGTATTGTCTGTGGTCAGAACCACAATGGCGTCACCCAGCGTTTTACCATCAAGTTGCACACGTGCGGAGACTGGGACATCAAAAAAGTGAGTGCGAAAGTCTGCCGGCATACTTTCCGCCTGACGGCTTAGTGTTACTGGCTCCGGCCCAGCAAAGGTTAATGAGGGCGCGAGCGCTGAAATAATCAGTACAGTGATACGACGAAGCAGAAACATATTATCTTCGCTCTTGAAATAAGAATGCTAAGGCGGGCGGATCGCTCGCCTTAGGTCAAGCCAGGGGTACGAGTGGCTTAAGGAACCGAATCAAAAACTGCGGTAATGGTACCGTAGTAGTCGCCAGGTGCAGGGCGATTAGCATCCGTGTAGGTTGCCGCCTGCGCGACGGTCATTCCCAAAGTTTTTTCACTCGCCGCGTCTGCCCGGGCCAGCAATTCAACAGTGTTGCCCGAACCTACCTGAAGGCTCTGGTTGTTAATGGTGACTGTCAGAGGGATGTTCGTGCTTGATGCTGAGCCAACCAGTTGCGGCTGATCAAGCAGATAGGCTTTGATGCCTCCTGTGGAGTTTTTCATTTTCAGCTGGTTATTGTGCGGTGTGATCGCCAAGCGCTGAGCGTCCCACGGCATAAGTACGGTGCCTGTATAAGCGTTAACGGGTTGAACGTAGAATGATGTGCTCGGCACGGTTGCTTTGATGTTAAATCCCAGCTCAGGACTTACTGCATGCGCAGTATTAGCTGCGGAAGCAACGATGGCGGAGCAGACGGCAATTTTAAGGATGTTGTTCATGGTAATATTCCGTTTATTCAAAGTTAATTTTTATTGACCGGCTGTGCTGGCCTTTTTACTGCTCCCCTCAATGAGGGTGTACTTCCAGCTTTTTCCTGTGGTAAGAGGTAAATTCAGCGATGCTCCGGGAATCAGCTGGCGCGTTTTCGGTGCCGTGCACGCGGTATCTGCTGATGCGCATTCCCTGAGATCTTCAATGACCACCGAGCTGTTTCCTCCGTTGGTGATGAGTACCTCGTTATTTCGGGTGCTGACTTGGGTGTTGTAGCTAACCTTATCGGGGCGCACCGTAACGATGGTGCCGTAACCGGACAGCACAGTTAGGCCCGCGCTGATACCCTCACGATAGGTTTTTGCTTCATCGCCGCTGAGGCCGAACTCGGCGCCGCTTTCAGGCACCACCGGCAGATAACGTACACGGTAGTAGCGTTCGCGATCGCGATTGCCGGTAAACACCAGACGGTTAACCTGCATACCCTTAGCTGGGATAATTAACCGCGCCGGGCTGGCTACCAGGCCTGTGCCCTTTCCGGCAATTAACGCAGCAGAGTCGAGCGGATTCTCATTACTTCCACCGTCTTTAAAAACAATTTCATCGACAGTTACACGGACAAAAGCTGTACTGCTGCCACTGTTGTTAATTCGTTTAGCCAGCGTACGTTTGTCTGAGTCGATATATTCCTGCATGGCGCCAACGTTAATTGAGGGCGCCGCGTTCGCGGCAGATAGCACGCTGAAAACCGATATAAACAACAGTGTTTTTTTCATAACAAATAATCTTTAGTTATGGCAACTGCGACGAATAAAATAAAAAATTAGTCCGCGCAGGCCGTTTAAATTAGTTCAAATGTTGGCGGGCATTTATTTCACTTCCGACAAGATGTAATAAACCCGTTCAGTGCAGCTGAGAATGAGAATACAGGACCGGAATAGAAAGTTGCCTTAAATGACAATCATTTGAACTGTGGATTACGGCGTCACGGGAGCTACGCTGTCAAAAACAATATTGACGGCCGTATAATAGTCACCTGCAACCGGGCGAGTAGCGTCTGTGTAGGTATCTTTCTGAGCTACCGCCATACCTACCGTTTTTTCACTGGCCGCTTCAGAATCGGTCAGAAGCGTAACGGCATTGGAGGTACCTACGCTCAGTGATTTGCTATTGATCGTTACGGTCAGCGGGATGACAGACGTGGCTGAGCTGCTAACCAGTTCCGGAGAGCCCTGAAGCCAGGCGCTGATACCCCCGCCAGTATTTTTCATTCGCAACTGGTTATTGTGCGATTCAACCGCCAGACGCCCTTCATTCCAGGGAAGAATTACGTCACCGGTATAAGCATTAACTGGTGAAACGTAAAAGTCGGTGGCTGGAACCGTCGTTTTTAAATCAAACTTCACTTCCGGTCCTGCTGCCGTTGCGATACTGGTCACTCCGACTGACATCAGAGCTATCGCTATCAATCCTTTTTTCATCATCATGTGAAATCTCGCTATATATAAGTCCATAAAATTGTCACTGCTGTTTCCGGTAAGAGTTCCTGACGGGCTTATCCAGAAAAGACTAAGAACAAATTTTGTTCATCTCGTCGTCAGCGGAACAATATTAGGAATACTTTACTAGGCTGACAATAGCCTGAAGCCGAAGCAACAAATTTGTCACTCTGTTACGATGATTTACTATGAAATTCATATGCTTATGAGTTGTTTTGCAATCGTTACCTGCGTTGTAACGATTTGTCTTACGGATGTTTCTTGCTTATCCGGAGCGCCTGCACCTTGAATTAAGATTTATTACTTAACTTAGCCCAGCTGTCCCGGGCTGCATAAGGTGAGATCTTTTCTGTCGACGAATCATTACTGACAGAAAACGAGACAAGTCTTACTGATTTGCCCCCTTACTGATCAGCCGTTTTTTTGAAAATATAATACTGAAGATTTAAAAGATGGTGCTAGCGCAGTAAAATTTTTGACCGGCGTAATATTTTGCGTGTCAGCAGGTATAAGAATATGTGTTGTAGATGTTTCCCACATTAACTGAGAGAACTACTTTTTTGATAAGATTAATGTTTTGATTATTTTATTTGCCCTGTGCGACAGGTTGCGCGGAAATACTTTAGGTGGCAATGTTGATTGGTTTTTTCATTCAGAAAAGCTTCATTTAATAACTTCACTAATACACCATTGATTGATTTATATGCCATACGTTGTTGTAGCGCATGTTTATTAACAATTATCCAACCCCTTTGTGCTGATTTAATGCGTAGAATACATTTACGGACTCTGCACAGAATGTGCTATGACGCGCTTATTTCTGGACGTTTAGTCCGCTCGTTGTATGAGAAATGTCCTCTGTAACAGGTAACATCGGCAGGAGTTGTTTGAGTGTGTTTTTTTAGCGATGATTATAAGCGGCAATATACTGGAGGAGTCAAAGCAATGCGGCAACGTGAACTGCTGAAAAGCTGATCGGTGTAAGCGTTAAGGATCTTCATTCGTGCTTTCGAAGCAGGCACGGATGAATTCGAGGTTTTGCATGATGACTTCGTTAGTACTGGAAATGGTGGCGACACCCTCTTACTCGCCTGAAATGCTTGTTCTTAAGCCGTTTATAGCAATAAGTGGACGCAGGGATCTCCGAGTATTTCATTTTCTTTCAGCTTCAGTTTATTGCCACACTCTCCTGATAATTGCTGATGAAAAAACAGGCAGGTTAACAAGCATCTACTCCTGCCAGGTAACTCGGATGTTACAGCAGACAAGGACGTTCTACTATCCGCGAAAGTGCAATGAGTGAGTCTACGTGCAGTTTGCGCATCGCTGACTGCTTCTGACCACTTACCGTCTTGACGCTCCGACTTGTGTGTTGCGCAATTTCAGAGACGGTCATTCCTGCAAGCAGCCAGCTGATGACCCTCTGCTCGGCAGGAGTCAGCATGGCCAGCAATTCCGCAGACTCCCCCACCTTAATTTCTCTTAACTCTCCGATTTTCGCTGCTCTGGTCGACGCACCGAAGTATTGTCGAAAGTCCTCTTCAATCCAGTACTTCCCATCCAGCACTGAGCATATAGCCTGCGTCAGCGTTTCGAGCGACATACGCTTGTCCACGCATGCCCATGCACCACCACGCAGTCGATTCTTTATCCGCTCAACCCCGTAGGCTCCCGTTAGTACTACGATCCTTGAGTGCTCCAGGCCTTCAAGAGAATTTATCCACCGAAGGGAAACATTTTTCTTTGAGAGTACGTCATCGTCAATAATTACTAAATCGATGTTACCTACTCCGGCAAAACCGATCATTGAGAGTTGCTCTGGCACGGCAAAAATGCAGATAGCGTTGGCTCTTACTTCATTGCGCAACAGGCTGCGTATTCCGATAGTGAATATGTCGCTTCCGCTGATAATGGCCGCATTAAAAGAGCTGACGACCCGGGCCGGGCTCTGTAAAGGATTCATCTATTCTTGCTCCGGTGCATGAGGATGTAGGTACTTCAGAGCGGATTCGAGCCCGGTGAACTTTTACCGGCCCGACTGCCCGTGAGACGTATATACTAGATAACGGCCGCTTATCCTGACAATGCCCGATCAAAGATGAAACGAACTTGTAACGGCGTTACAAATGATTAATGATATAATCAATAAGTTACGATTCGTTTAGCTATCGTTACAACGATATATAACTACTAATCCTGCGGATTTTTCCTGTTTTGAGACGTGCAGAAACTATGCCTGCACCTAAGGACACCGCGCAAACTCACCTCTAATTAGCCAAGAACCGCATGAAATCTGAGATTTTATTCTCATCGCAAACCGGCGTTCTGAGTGCCGGAAAGAGGCAGGTATTTCTTACGGATCAAAGCCGCCGCTGCCTGTTATATTTTTACCTTAACGCAGGGCAGCTCGTTTCACGTGAAGCCTTTGCCCGCGACTGCTGGGGAAGTCGCGGGCTCGTCGTATCTGATGCTACCGTCAGGCAGACCATCTTCAGGCTACGGCGTAGCTTTAGCGAACTGGGGCTCGACGACGACATTCTTCAGACAAAGGGGAAGTCAGGATACCTGCTCGTATCGGGCGTGATTACTCTAAAAGACGCCTCCCGGAAGGCGTCAGACAGTGCTGCTGAGGGCCCAGTATCTCCAGCTGTGTCAGTGAAGACAGAAGCAGCGGAAGCGTCTTTGCTTGAGCCTTCATCACCTGCGCCGGTGGCTAACGAGGTACAACGGCAGCCCGCTTGGTTGAGTCTTTTCAGCCTTCGATCGGGGCTGACTTTACTTTTGCTGCTTCTGTGCGCGGGAGCTGGCTATCTCTACCGCCTGCACGAAATGGTGACAACGGTCAACTATACTTTCAGCCACAGGGAGGGAGATCGCAGCTACTACGTATCCACACTGGTTGGGGCTGCGCAGGTGGGGGATGCTACGGGGCGAGCAGCGAGCTGGTTGGCAAAAGATAAGATTCCGGTGAAGGACAGCCGATATGTGTATATAAATGGGATCATGGGTGAGTACCTTTTCATTATGAGTTGTACAGGACCGGTCAATGAACACGATTCCGGCTGCAGCACACTAACTATATTGGGACGCTTTCATCTATGACTTCATTTTTTTATCTTGCCTGCGGGGCGGTGATTGCCTTTGTTGCTGGATGGTTTTTGGCTCCCTATTCGATGAAGCTGACGGCAGGAAACTGTGCGACTGAGACTACTTTTGTCTACGATGAAGCAGACCGGTTGGTAGTGAGCAAGGCGCGCTGGTTTACTCACAGGCGGGGAAATGAGCACTTTTATCTCGCGCGACTGAAAATCATACCGGACGAAGGGCGGGAAGAGAGCGTACTTGTCAACAGGACAGTGGAGACGGAGTGGTCTACGCGCCTTGATTCAATGAATGTACATACGGTTCGAGCTTTCCGCATCGCGGGACCAGAGACCACGGATCCGCACTGGGGGCGCTATATAGACCCGCTAGCTGAGGTGGGTTTTACGGCCAGGATTTATCTGTTCCGTATCCCAGGGGGGCGGTTGATGACGGGGTACCGTGGAGTGCCGGTGACTACATGTTATGGCAGGACTTAACGGACACCCTGTGCCAGTAACAGAACTGCTTGTAAAGTAACCAGCTTGCCGGCTAGTGCTCAGCCTTATTTATGCTACCTCAATGTGGCAAGAAGCCGCCAGATATAGCTCCGAGCAACTGATGCTCAGCTGGCGCTGTCAGCCTTTGATAAAATTACAATGAAATCAGCGTCACTCAGCAAAGCCCCCCTGCAGCAGATGCTTCATAAATGACGGCTGTCGCCTCCGGAAAATAAAACTGGTTGTTGCCATTCAGGCAGATTAACGACTTAACGACGCTTAAGCGGCTTAGGGCCTCACCACATAAATCCGGCAATCGCGCTGTATATAAAAACAGCTTTACGTGCAGTCAGCGATTGTTATAACGCCCGATCCCCTGCCGAGGACTGCTCGATGAAACAGGCCACCTGTTCCTCGGCTTAGGCCACCCATCTTTACGCCCAGAGTACGCGAGGCGCTCTAAGCGGAGCCTTGGGTGGCAAACCTCCCCTTCCCCGCACAGAAGAATTACGTCGAAAAGGAGCTCGACCTCCACAAGCTTTGCATTCGCCAGCGCGCGTCGACGTTCTTGGTGCGTGCCTGCGGCAACAGCACGCAGGTTCGCGCCTGTATGATGGCGGTGTCACGGTGGTTATTTGGGCAGAAGAGACAGCGCACCACAACATTGTCATCGCAGAAGTCGATGGAGAGTTCACAGTCAAGCGCCTGCAGCTGCAGCCATGCCTTATCTGCTGCCCATGAATTCGGCCTACACGGTCATCTTTCAGGAAGAGCCGTAGTTGCAAGTCGCGGGGGCGCAGGAGATAACCATGCCTATGGTTGGTATAGCCGACAAGGTCTGTTCCCCCGTTGATTAATAAACTGCGGTGTTAATCATGCTTTTAACAGCAATGTGAGGCTCCCATAAAAAGGCGTTTTGCTGACGTATATATCATCAGTATCCTCCGCGAAGCTGAAGCCGGGACCCTGACTTTGGGCTTTACCGAAGGCATGCTATCTCTGCTACTACCATTAACACTTTGTAGAGAGTTTTGTCAGCATGAGGCTCTGAAGTGAAGCGGCTTAAGCCGCTTGGAGCGAAGCGCGGCCGCCTCAAGGAACAGCTCGCCGGAGCCTAACTGGTTAATGAGAGGCTTCAGGTGGCTTAGGGGTGAAAGTTCTGACGATGGGCCATTAACGGGCAGTCGTTGAATTCATGTATGAGACAACCAATCAGCCACGATAATGTTCCGACAGACTGGCTAGTAAGCTCCTTTAACGCTGCCGTTATCAGGCTCAGAGGCCGGTTACAGACGCGCAGCCCTCTCAGAGCATCACAGATGCTGGCATTTAAACGTAGTCATGTGGTTACGTGCTTATCTGGCAGCTTCTGCGGCGCCAAAGTCTTAACGTTAGTCATCGCGGGTTTACCGTCTCTATTATCGGCCTGAGCGGATTCCGTATTTGCGCCCTTGTACAACTAACCTGAGGATTATGTCATGGACGCTCTTGGCCAGATGGCGAAGGATGGAATACTTCACCTGTGCGTATGATTTCGCGAAGGAATGCCTGACGATCACCTGAGACCCCGGGTGGGGAACGGGCATTCAGGTTACGCATATTGCGGATAGGATTGCGATGTTCGTGGCTATCAGTCGGTAGTAACCCGGAATTTACCTCCCGCTGATTCAAACGATAGTGCTCCAAGCATGGTGTGGAGTGGCGCCTAATTCAGTCGGATGAGCTAAATCAGAATGTCTTTAAAATAGAGGTTTAATGGCCGTTTCAGGGATGAATGCACTGGTACAGTGATATCGTTCACGCCAAGATAATCACTAACGAATGATGGCAGGAATATTACAAATATATGACACATTCTGCAAAAAATGATTAGACACAACCAGAGTTCAAAGCTAGGTAGCAAATGGAAATTTGACATTAACAGAACAGATATTAGTAACTGACGGTTGAATCGAACGTTGGGGTCAGGCTACAAAAATGAAATAGTACCATTAAATGTAAGTAAATAAAATTTAAACAAACATTTCAATCAGTAAGCTTATGGCTTAAGTGTTAAGTATGAGAAAAAATATAATTACATTGTTTTGTTTACAGTAATCATGGCGATATTTACGATTGATAGTTGTATTGTTATTTAAAAGTTAAACCATCTGATAATAAACTGAATAA
>Ga0075364_10001661_pt1 | contig 12204 bp, 4 predicted proteins | sample EndMetdeltDD1764_FD_71517 | JGI IMG/M metagenome (GOLD analysis project Ga0075364, IMG submission 71517) | Populus endosphere microbial communities from Tennessee, USA - Endosphere MetaG P. deltoides DD176-4 | ecosystem: Host-associated > Plants > Roots > Endosphere | place: USA: Tennessee... | reverse complement strand
AGCATCAGCACCAGCAGCGAGGCGTTGACCACCGCGCGCGTGGTGGCCACCGAGGTGCCCTCGATGGTCGGTTCGGCGTGGAAGCCCACGTACGAGGCGGTCAGCGCGGCGGTACCGCCGAACACGGCCGACTTCAGCATCGCCACGCCGAAGTCGTCCCAGAAATCGACGCTGCCCTGCAGCGCGGCCCAGAACGTGCCGTTGTCCAGGCCGAGCACCTTCACCGCCTCGAACCAGCTGGCGCTGATCGCCAGCGAGCAGAAGAAGCCGGTCAGCAGCGGCACGCACAGCACCGCGGCCCAGAAGCGCGGTGCCACCGCCTTGGCGATCGGGTCGATCGCCATCAGCTCCAGCGCCTTGATCTGGTCGGTGGCGCGCATCAGGCCCAGCTCGGCCGAGATCGAGCTGCCGGCGCGGCCGATGAACAGCAGCGCGGTCAGCACCGGGCCCAGCTCGCGGTACAGCGACAGGCCGAGCAGGGTCGACAGCGCGTCGGACGCGCCGAACGTGGTCAGCGTGCGGTAGCCCTGCAGGGTCAGCACGAGACCGACGAACGCGCCGCCAACGGCGATGATCGGCAGCGAACGGCCACCGATCTTGTAGATCTCGCGGGTCAGCTCGCGGAAGAAGTCGGCGGTCGGCTTCGAGGCGGCGAACACCGACAGCGAAAACAGGCCGGCACGGCCCAGCGACTGCAGCGAAGCGGCCACGGCCATCAGGCCACCTCCCGGGTGCGGGTGCTTTCGAACGGGATCGGGCCGTCGGGCGCGCCGTGCAGGAACTGGCGCAGCAGCGGGTCGGCGCTGGCTTCCAGCGCGGCCGGGGTGCCGTCGAAGACGATGCCGCCGTTGGCGATCACCACCGCCTGGTCGGCGATCGGCAGGGTTTCGCGCACGTGGTGGCTGACGATGATGCTGGTCAGGCCCAGGCTGCGCGAGAGGCGCTCGATCAGGCTCATGATCACGCCCGAGGCGATCGGGTCCAGCCCGGTCAGCGGCTCGTCGTAGACCATCAGCGGCGGGTCCAGCGCCAGCGCGCGGGCCAGCGCCACGCGCCGGGCCATGCCGCCGGAGAGTTCGCGCGGATGCAGGTCGGCGGCCGAGCGCAGGCCGACTGCGTTTAGCTTCATCGCCACCAGCCGCTGCAGCACCGGCTCGGGCAGCGTGGTGTGGGTGCGCAGCGGCAGCGCCACGTTCTCGGCCACCGACAGGTCGGTCAGCAGGCCGTTGCCCTGCAGCAGCACGCCGATGCCCTTGCGCATCTCCAGCAGCGCGCGCGGGCTGCGCGGCACCGGCTGGCCGAACACCTCGACCGTGCCGGTGGCCGGCACCAGCTCGCCGGTCAGCGCCGCCAGCAGGGTCGACTTGCCGGTGCCGGACGGCCCGAGCACCGCGGTGATGCTGCCGCGCGGGATGGTCAGATCCAGGCCACGCAGGATCGTGCGCCCACCGCGATCGAGGCGGGCGTCGGACAGATGCACGGCGGGAACGGATGAGGTCATCGCGGGGGGCTTGGGTCGAACAACGGGCTAGCTTCGGTGCGGGGCACTGAACAAAAGCGAACCGGAGCGTCCAATAATCTCACAGCCGCCGCGCTGCAGGCAGTGCAGGAAGTTGGGATTCACCATCCCTGGAGCGGCGCATGACGTGCATCGCGGGCGGCACGGTGCGGCCGGAAACGGGCCGCGACACGCTGGCTGGCGCGGCAGCGCGGGGAGCGCATGCGGGATGCGGGCACGCGGATGTTGCCGTCTCCGCCGGCTCATGGCGGCGCAGCGGCCCCGATGCCCTCTGCAGGAGGCCGCTGGAGGCCGACCGTGACTCGTGCGAAACGTCCGGTCGCCGTCCCACGCCGCCGCGCCATCACACCGACCTGTCAGGCATTCGCCGACTCCGCGCCATTGCCGCTCGCCAGCCGACGCAGTTCCCGCAACGATCCAGGTTCATCGGCGAACGCGACCACTTCGCGCAGGCTGCGGTAGATCCGCTCGGCATAACCCTGGTCGTTGAGCAGCGATCCGGCCTGCAGGCCATCGAGGGTGCCGGCACGCACCTGGGCGAACAGCTGCTGGCGGAAGCGCGCATCGAACGCGGCCGCCTCGGCATCCAGCATTTCCAGTCGCGCGTGCAGCTGCGGCGCATCCGGCAGCGCATGGCCGAGCGCGTACAGCGCGTGGATCTGCGTGAACAGGTGCCGGCGCAGCTCGACGTAGATCGCGCGCAGCCCCGAATCCGGCTCCTGCAGGCGCAGGCTCAGGTTCTTCTGCAGGTGCTTGGCGCCCTTCACCGCGTTGACCATCTGCAGCGCGGCCAGCTGGCTGCCGGACCAGAAGCGCTGGTGTTCCTCGTCCAGCGGGATCTCCAGCCGGCCCATGAAGGCCAGCAGGTCGCCGTACACGCCCTTGACCCGGTGCTGGTACAGCATCTCGGCGTCGGCGCAGGCCACCGGCTCGGCATCGAGCAGGGCGGTGTCGGCCTGTTCGGCCTCCAGCTGCGCCTGCGGCAGGCACAGCGCCTGGCAGATCACCTCCAGGCTCAGCTTGCCGAGCCGGCGCAGTTCCAGCGCGACCGCCGCCGCCGCGGCATCGGCCGACTCCAGCGCCGGTCCGCTCAGGTGCACCGCGCGCAGGCGCTCGTCGGCCACCGGCACCACCACCGTGACCGGCGGTTCGGCGTGCTCGGGCAGCCAGCGCTGCAGGCGCGCGGCCAGCTGCGCCTGCCAGGGCCAGAACAGCAGCACACCGCCGGCGTTGAACGTGGTGTGGAACAACGCCAGCTGCAGCAGCGGGTTGTCGCCGAAGCCGGCCAGGCCCGACGCCGCCTTCACCAGCCAGGTCAGCGGCACCAGCAGCACCAGCGCCAGCACCGCGGTGACCGCGTTGAACAGCACGTGCGCCAGGGCCAGGCGCTGGCCGCTGCGGTTGCCGCCGAGCATGCCGACCACCGCGGTGCTGACGCTGCTGCCCACGTTCGAGCCGATCGCGATGGCCAGGCTCTGCTCCAGCTGCAGCTGGCCGCCGGCCAGCGCGGCCAGGGTCAGCATCAGCGTGGCGTGGCTGGACTGCAGGATCACCGTGGCGACAAGGCCGCCGGCGACGAACAGCAGCGTGCCGGCCACGCCCGCGCCCTGCACCGCGGTGACGTCCAGCCCGCCGAAGGCCTCGAAGCCGGCCTTGATCTGGTCGATGCCCAGAAAGATGAAGGCCACGCCCAGCACCACGCGCCCGGCCGCCTTGCCGGTCGCGCCGCAGAACCCGGCCAGCACGCCGAACACCAGCAGCGGCAGCGCCAGCGGCGACAGGCTCACGTTCTGACCGGCCAGCGCCAGCAGCCAGATGCCGCTGGTCGCGCCCAGGTTGGCGCCGAAGATGACGGCGATGCCGCCGGCCAGCTGGATCAGCCCGGTGCTGATGAAGGCGATGGTCAGCAGCGACACCAGCGTGCTCGACTGCAGCAGCGTGGTCCCGCCGATGCCGAACAGCAGTCCGCGCGCCGGCGTGCTGGTGCTGCGCGCCAGCAGCTGCTCCAGGCGCCCGCCGGCCAGCTGGCGCAGACCTTCCTCCAGGCACTGCATGCCGAACAGGAAGATCGCCAGACCCGCGCACAGCTGCAGCCAGCCATCGCTGTTCCAGAACGACCAGCCCAGCGCACCTGCGGCCAGCATCGCCAGCAGCATCCGGTAGTTCATCGGCGGCCATCCATGGAGAACAGGGCGCGCATTATCGACGCGCACCTGCGCCGGACGCACCCGGCCGCCCTCGCCAGGGCGTGCAGGCGAGCGCGGCGGGGCCGTTCCCCATCGGAGCCGCCGATGCACGGCGTCGGCGTGGTTCCGGAAGCGCTGCGGTCCACGCTTCTCCAGCATGCGTCGCGAACGGGCTCGATCCGCGCATCCCGCAGCCCGGCTCATCGCCGGCAGGCGCTGCGCGAATCGTGCCGTCCTGCATCCATGCCGGAGCGGGCGTATCCAGGCATGGCGGTGATGGCTGCGGCCACCCCTGCGGGAGCCTGGTCCACGGCGCATCGCATCCGCTGCAGGAGCGCGCTTGAGCGCGACCGCCATCCATCCTTTCCGGATCTTGCGTGTCCAGGCATGGCGGGCGTGGCTGCAGCCACCCCCACGGGAGCCCGGCCCACGACGCACCGCCTCCGCTGCAGGGGCACGTTCTAGCGCGACGCCTTCCACCGGTCGCAGGCGATCCAGAAGCGGGCGTGGTCCCCGCGTGCACGCATCGACGGGCGCTTCCCGAGGTCGCCATCCTCCTGATGTCTCGCCTGCTGCGATACCGCTGCGGCAAGATGGCGCGATGACCGCAGCCGCTTCCGACTTCCGCCTCTATCCGTCCAACGCGCTGGAGGTGCTGGCCGGGCTGCTGGCGGCCGAACTGCGCCAGCCGGTGCCGGGCCGCTCGATCCTCGAGCCCGAGGTCGTGCTGATCCCGCAGGTGGCGATGCGGCGCTGGCTGCAGGCCACGCTGGCGGCCGAGCACGGCGTCGCCGCCAACCTCGAATTCCTGACCCCCGGCGAGTTCGTGCGGCGCGCGCTGGACGCCAACCTCGGCCCGGTCGCCGACGAACTCGATGCCGATACGCTGCACTGGCGGCTGTACGCGGCGCTGACCGACCCGCAGCTGCTGGCGCGTCCGGCGCTGGCGCAGCTGGCCGCCTATCTGCGCGACGACGATGCGCTCAAGCCCTGGGCGCTGGCCGGTGAACTCGCATCGGTGTTCGAGAAGTACCAGGCCTGGCGCCGCGACTGGCTGCTGCGCTGGGAGGCCGGCGCCGATCCGCAGGACCCGCAGGCGCTGCTGTGGCGGCACGTCGCCGCCGGCCACGCCTACCGTGCGCGCCGTCTGCAGGATTACCTGGACCGCTTCGCCGGTGAGCGCAGCGCGCTGCCGCAGGGCCTGCCCCCGCGGCTGTTCGCGTTCGCCACGCTCAATGTCTCGCCCGACGTGCTGCGGGTGCTCGCCACCCAGGCCCGGGTCGGCACGCTGCACTTCTACCTGCCGACACCGGCGCAGGGCTATTGGGGCGACCTGCAGACCCTCGGCACGCGCCGCCGCGCGATCGCCGCCGGCGATGATGCGCCGCTGCTGTACGACGAGCGCCTGTTCGCCGACAGCGGCGGCGACAACCGCCTGCTGCAGGCCTGGGGCGCGGCCGGTCGCGATTTCATGGCCCTGCTCGGCAGCTACGAGGTCGTGCACCCGCGCGCCGAGATCGAGGTCTACGCCGACCCGCTCGAGTCCGGCCAGCGTCCGCTGGCCCGGGAGGGGCTGGGCGACACCCTGCTCCGGCGGATGCAGAGCGACCTGTTCAGGCGCGTGCCGCCGCCGCGTCCTGCGCCGCGCGCCGCGCTCGACCCGGCCGATCCCAGCCTGCAGGTCCACGCCTGCCACACCCGCCTGCGCGAACTGCAGGTGCTGCACGACCAGCTGCGCGGCCTGCTGGAAGATCCGCGCTTCGAGCCGCCGCTGCAGCCGCGCGAGATCGCGGTGCTGGCGCCGGACATCGATCCCTACATCCCGTATCTGGATGCCGTGTTCGGCGGCAGCGGTGACAGCCCCGGCACGCGCATCCCGTATGCGCTGGCCGATACCAGCCCGCTGGCCGGCGAACCGCTGGCCGAGGTGTTCGTGCGCCTGCTCGGGCTGTCGGTGTCGCGCTTCGGCCTCAACGAGATCCTCGACCTGCTCGCCAGCCCGCCGCTGGCCGAAGCCGCGCAGCTGGATGCCGCCGCGTTCGAACGCCTGCATGCCTGGTTGCAGGCCGCCGGCGCGCGCTGGGGCCTGAATGCCGCGCACCGCGCCCAGCACGCCGCGCCCGAGGACGACGCCTACACCTGGGCGTTCGCGCTGGAGCGCCTGCTGCTCGGTCACGCCAGCGGCAGCGAGGCCGACATCGCCGGCGTCGCGCCCTGGCCGGCGCTGGAAGGCCGCGCGCTGGACGCGCTCGATACGCTGATCCGCCTGCTGCGCGCGCTGGAACGCTTCCAGCGCACCCTGCGCGACGCGTTGCCGCCCGCGCAGTGGCGCGAACGTCTGCTCGGCCTGCTCGACGCGCTGCTGCCGGAGACGCCGGCCTCGACCAGCACCCAGCGTGCGCTCGACCGCCTGCGCAGCCTGATCGACGACTTCGCCGAACACGCGCGCCGCGCCGGCGTCGACACCGAGGTGCCGGCCGAGGTCGTGCGCGCGCATTTCGCCGCCGTGCTGTCCGAGGCCGACACCCGCGCGCCGCTGCTCACCGGCGGCATCAGCGTCGGCCGCATGGTGCCGATGCGGCTGCTGCCGTTCCGGGTGATCTGCCTGCTGGGCATGAACGACGGCGATTTCCCGCGCCGCGACCCTGCTGCCGGACTCAACCGCCTGACCGCCGAACTGGGCACCGCCACGCGCCGCCACGGCGACCGCTCCACCCGCGAGGACGACCGCTTCCTGTTCCTGCAGCTGTTTGCCTCCGCGCAGGACGTGTTCTACGTCAGCCATCTCGGCGCCGACCCGCGCGACGGCAGCGTGCGTGAGCCTTCGGCGCTGGTCACCGAACTGATCCAGGCCGCGGCCGACTACCACGCCGACCCGGCCGCCACCGCGAAGGCGCTGACCGTGCGGCACGCGCTGCAGCCGTTCGCGCCGGCCGCGTTCGGCGCCGAGGGCGACCCGCGCCGCTTCAGCTACCGCGCGCAGTGGCAGCCCGCGGCCGGCCGCATCGGCGGCACCCGCCAGGCGCTGGCGCCGTGGTTCGCTGCGCCGCTGCCGCCGCGCGTGGTCGATGAGGACGGCGACGGCAACGACGCGCTGCAGCTCGACGCGCTGCGCCAGTTCCTCACCGCACCGGCGAAGCAGTTCCTGCACCAGCGCCTGGATCTGCGCCTGGCCGACGAGACCCTGCTCGGCGACGACGTCGAGCCGCTGCTCGCGCCCGGCGGCGGGCTGGAGAAACAGCAGCTGCAGCAGCAGATCTTCGAGGCGCTGCTCGGCGGCCACGAAGCCGGCCTGTACGAACGCCTGCGCGCCCGCGCGCTGCTGCCGTCCGGTCCGCTCGGTCGGCGCCAGCTCGACGCCATGGTCGATGTGCTGCGCCCCTACGCGCAGGCCTTCGCCGGCTGGCGGGGCGGTGCCGTGCCGGACGCGCCGCGCATCGTGCTGCCGCTGCCTGGCCTGCAGCTGCATGCGCGGCTGAAGGACGTCTACCCGCATGGCATCGCCCGCGTGCGCTTCGGCGCCGCCAATGGCCCGTCCGCGATCCGCGACGGCCTGGACTGGCTGCTGGCCAGCGCCGCTGAGCTGAGATTGCCGCTGGTGCAGTTCCACGATGGCGGCGATGCCGGCATCGGCCCGTTCGTGCGCGAACCGCTGGATCCCGCGCTGGCCCGCGCCGCGCTGGAGCGGCTGCTGCAGCTGCGCGGCGAAGGCCTGGCCGCACCGCTGCCGTTCGGCCCGTATAGCGGCTGGGAATACTTCAGTACCGACGACCCGGACAAGGCGGTCAAGGCCGCGACCGCACGCTGGCGCGGCGGCGACCGCCAGTGGGGCGAAGGCACCGGCGACGCCTACCGCCTCGCCCTGCGCGGCCGCGATCCCTTCGCCGATCCTGGCCTGCTGCGCCAGTTCGCCGACATCAGCTACACCGTGTTCGCCGCCGTCCAGCACGGCACCCTGCACATCGGCTTCGACGACGGCCGCCACTTCACCGTCGATGCCGACGAGGAGGCCGAGGCATGAGCACGCCCGTCACCGCCGCGCTCCCGCGTCGCGCACCAGAAATCCCACGCGATCCCGCCGTGCTGCGGCTCCCTCGCAGGAGCGGCCCCAGCCGCGACCGCCATGCCCGGCCATGCAATGGTCGCGACCGGTCACACCACGGTCGGCCTCCAGCGGCCTCCTGCATCGACCCGGTCGCCGCACACGCCACCCCCTGTAGGAGCGGCCCCAGCCGCGACCGCCATGCCGGGCCATGCATTGGCCACGACCGGCCGCACCGCGGTCGGCCTCAAGCGGCCTCCTACAAGGTCCCGGCCGCCGCGCACATCACCTCCTGTAGGAGCGGCCCCAGCCGCGACCGCCATGTCGGGCCACGCAATGGTCGCGACCGGCCGCACCGCGGTCGGCCTCAAGCGGCCTCCTACAAGGTCCCGGCCGCCGCGCACATCACCTCCTGTAGGAGCGGCCCCAGCCGCGACCGCCATGTCCGGCCATGCAATGGTCGCGACCGGTCACACCACGGTCGGCCTCAAACGGCCTCCTACAAGGTCCCGGCAGCCGCACACATTACCTCCTGTAGGAGCGGCCCCAGCCGCGACCACCCCGCCGGGCCACGCACTGGCTACGACCGGCCGCACCAGGGTCGGCCGGGTACGGCTTCCTGTGCCCGCCATGCCATCACTACGCCGTCCGCCGGAAGGGCCGCATGACCATCGCCGATCCCTTCCTCACCCTGCCGCTCACCGGCACGCAGCTGATCGAAGCCAGTGCCGGCACCGGCAAGACCTTCACCCTGGCCACGCTGGTCACCCGGCTGGTGGTCGAGCAGCGCCTGCGCATCGGCCAGATCCTCGCGGTCACCTTCACCGAAGCGGCGACGCAGGAGCTGCGCAAGCGCATCCGCGAGCGTCTTGCCTTGGCCGCGCGTCTGGTCGACACGCCGCCGGCCGACGGCGAAGCGCCTGACGCCATCCTCAGCCGCGCGCTGATCGCCGCGCACCTCGATGCCAGTGGCGAATCCCCGGCGCAGCTGCGGCAGCGCCTGCAGCTGGCCGCCGACGAGATCGACCTGGCCGCCATCTTCACCATCCACGGTTTCTGCGCGCGCGTGCTGCGCGAACATGCGCTGGAAAGCGGCCAGGCCTTCGCGGCTCCTGAACTGCTGGCCAGCGACCGCGCGCTGCGCGACGAACTCGCCGCCGACCTGTGGCGCGTGCAGGCGGCCGATGCCGAGATCGTGCCACTGCTCGCCACGCTGTGGAAGGGCGGCCCGGACGCGCTGGCCGCCGATCTGGTCGAGCTGATCCGCCAGCCGGTGCTGCTGCCGGAACCGGGCGAACTGCCGGCCGATCCACGCCCCGCGCTGGCCGCCGCCGCGCAGGCGCTCGCGCTGGCCGTCGACGCGCATCTGCCGGTCGCGCGCGATGCCATCGTCGCCGCGTTCGACAACAAGGTCTTCGACGGCCGCCGCGCGCGCCGTCCCAGTTTCGAGAAGGCGTTCCAGACCCTGCAGGCCGGGCGCGTGTCGTCAGCGTGGGTGTTCGACGACAAGAACCACCTCGACAAGCTGCTGCCCGCGCGCCTGCTGGAGTTCTGCAAGGACGGCGAGCAGGGCAAGGTGCCGTGCTCGCCGGTGTTCGATGCGCTGCAGGCCTGGGCCGATGCGGCGCAGGCGATGGAGGCCTGGCAGGAGCAGGCGAAGACCGCCCTGCTGCACCGCATCCGCGATGACGCCCGCGTGCGCCTGGCGCTGCGCAAGCAGCAGCTGCGCGTGCAGACCTACGACGACCTGATCGACGGCGTCGCCGATGCGCTGGCCGGCCCGCAGGCCGGGGCGTTGGTGCAGCGCCTGCGCGCGCAGTACGCCATCGCCCTGGTCGACGAATTCCAGGACACCGACGCGCGCCAGTGGAGCATCTTCTACACCGTGTTCGGCGACTCGCCGCAGGTGCGCGAGGCCGGGCTGACGCCCGCGCTGTTCCTGATCGGCGACCCCAAGCAGGCGATCTACGGCTTCCGCGGCGGCGACGTGCAGACCTATCTGCTGGCCGCCGATGTCGCCGCGCGCGCGCCCACGCTGGACCACAACTTCCGCTCGCGTCCGTCGCTGCTGGCCGCGATCGAAGCGCTGTACGCCCAGGCCGGCGAGCGCGCCTTCCTCGACCCGCGCATCCGCTTCCACCCGGTGTCGCCCGGCACAAAACGCCACGATGCCGACTACGCGCGCGATGGCGGTGCCGCGCCCGCACTGACCCTGTGGCAGGCACCGGCGCCACCCGCGGACGACAAGGGCAGACGCAAGCCGCACAGCGCCGGCCGCGCGCGCGAACTGGCCACCGAGGCCTGCGTCGCCGCGATCCACGCCGTGCTCAGCGCCGCACGCGCCGGCACCGCCACGCTCGACGGCGTGCCCGTACAGCCCGGCGACATCGCGGTGCTGGTGCGCAAGCACGGCGAGGCCACCCGTATCCAGCAGGCGCTGGCCGCGGTCGGCATTCCCGCGGTCGCCGCCGGCAAGCAGAGCCTGTTCGCCACGCCGGAGGCGCACGAGCTGCTGACCCTGCTGCTGGCCCTGCTGCACACCGCCGACGATGGCCGCCTGCGCGCGGCGCTGGCCACCGTGCTGCTGGGCGTGGATGCGTCCGGCATCGCCGCGCTGGAAGACGACGGCGCCGGCCACCGTGCCTGGCAGCTGAAGGCACTGGCCTGGCGCGAGCGCTGGCAGCGCGGCGGCCCGCTGGCGCTGGTCGGCGACCTGTGCGCGGACAACGCCGAGCGCCTGCTCGGCCTGCTCGATGGCGAGCGCCGCCTCACCAACTACCTGCAGCTGGGCGAGCTGCTGCAGCAGGCCGATGCGCGCGCGCTGGGCCTGCAGGGCCTGGTCGACTGGCTGGGCCAGCAGATCGCCGGCGCCGACCCCAACGACGAGGCCCAGCTGCTGCGGCTGGAATCCGATGCCCGCCGCGTGCAGATCGTCACCCTGCACAAGAGCAAGGGCCTGGAGTACCCGCTGGTGTTCCTGCCCTTCGTCGGCATCGGCGGCAAGGCGCCGGACCCGGGCAATGCCTGTGTCGTGCCCACCGACGACGGCCGCCGCGCGCTGCACTGGAAACTGCAGGCCGACACCTCCGGCTGGGGCGCCGCCCGCGCCGCGTGGATCGAGGCCCAGCGCGCCGAGGACGCGCGCCTGCTGTACGTCGGCCTGACCCGGGCCGAGCACGCGCTGTGGATCGCCACCGGCGACTTCTACAACGCCGGCCAGACCGCGCTGGCGCCCATGCTCGACGGCCTGCCCGACGCGCCCGGCATCGTCCGCGATACCAGCCTGCCGCCGGCGACGCTGCCGTGGTTGCCGCCGGTCGATGAAGGCGTGCCGCCGGCCGCGCGTCCGGTGCGGCGTCACATCGCGCCGGACTGGTGGGTCTACAGTTTCACCCAGCTGGCCAATGCCGACAGCGGCCAGCAGGACGCATCCACCCGTGCCACCGTCGCCACCGCCGGCGGCAACGACGAGCCCGATGCCGACCCCGCGCAGGACGCGCCGCAGCCGGTCGACACCTACGATCCGCGCTTCACCGGCAACCGCTTCGGCGTGGTCCTGCACGAGGCGCTGGAGAACGGCGACTTCGCCGCCTGGCAGGGCTGGCGCAGCGGCGATTCCGCGCCCACCGGCGAGGTCGAGGTGATCGAGAAGGCGCTGCGCAGTGGTGGCTACTCGGCCGAGGACATCGCCGATGGTGTTGCCGTGCTGACCGACCTGATCGGTCGCACGCTCACCGTGCCCCTGCCAGAAGGACTGCGCCTGTGCGCGCTGCCGGCGCAGGCGCGGCGCGCCGAGATCGAGTTCCAGTTCGCGCTGCAGCCGACCGCGGTCGAGGCGCTGCTCGCCCTGCTGCACCGCCACGGCGTGGTCGCCGACCGCCAGGCGTTCGGCCTGCGCCGCACCCTGGAAGGCCTGATGACCGGCCTGATCGACCTCACCTACACCCACGATGGCCGCTGGTACGTGCTCGACTACAAATCCAACCGGCTGCCCGGCTACGACGCCAGCGCGCTGCAGCGGGCGATGGCCCACAGCGAGTACGACCTGCAGGCGCTGATCTACACCCTGGCCCTGCACCGCTGGCTGCGTTTCCGCCTCGGCGACGCCTACGACTATGGGCGCGATTTCGGCGGCATCCGTTACCTGTTCTGCCGCGGGCTGGAGCCCGATGCCGACCCCGCGCCCGATGCCAGCGCCCCCGGCGTGTTCGCGCATCGCCATGCGCCCGAACTGATCGATGCGCTGGACGCGCTGTTCGCCGGCGCCACGCTGGAGGCTGCCGCATGATGCCGCCCCGCATGCACCGCCCAGTCGCACCAGTACATGCCTCCGTTCGCAGGCGCGGCCGGCGTCCGGTGCGAAAGCAGCGCCGCGTAGGCGGCTGCCCGACGATTGCAGCCGGCATGCGTCCCCGCTTTCCAGCCCGACCGATGGCTGCCGATGCCGGCATCGGCAG
>Ga0075364_10001660_pt1 | contig 12206 bp, 12 predicted proteins | sample EndMetdeltDD1764_FD_71517 | JGI IMG/M metagenome (GOLD analysis project Ga0075364, IMG submission 71517) | Populus endosphere microbial communities from Tennessee, USA - Endosphere MetaG P. deltoides DD176-4 | ecosystem: Host-associated > Plants > Roots > Endosphere | place: USA: Tennessee... | reverse complement strand
CACCAGCACATCATTGCCGACCACCCGGACGGGGTAGGTGCGGATGCTCCATTCGGGTTTCACCGCGGTGGTGCCCGTTGCGAGTTCGAAACCCCATTGGTGCCACGGACAGTAGATGAACTCCAGATCGCGGACCATCACCGAATCGCCGGGCACGCTTTCGTCCACGATGGTTCGGCCGCGGGCGCGGCCCGAGCACAGCGGACCGCCCTCGTGCGGGCAGTAGTTCGCGATGGCGTGGAACGTGCCGTTGACGTTGTAGACGCCGACACCGTGTCGCCCGATCGGCACCAGTTTGTGTGTGCCTGGCGGGATCTCGTCCACCGTAGCGACGACGTGCTCACGCCCCTGCGCCAGCCGGGGCGGTTTGACCTCTTCTGCCACCCTCAGAACACCCGCACTTGGCCCTCGAGGGCCGGAACAGTCTCAGGCAGGTGATAAGTCGCGATGCCGTTGCGGAACATCACGTTCTCCCTTGCGTGCTCGGGCAGGTGCTTGACCAGCCAGCGCGGGTCGTCGAACGTCCAGTGCGGGTAATCCGACGAGAACAGCAGGATCTTGTCGCACTCCATCCACTCGAACGCCCGGGACAGTTCGGTTTTGTCCTCGGGGTAGTCCAGCGGTTGGGTGGTGAACTTGATGTGGTCCTTCACGTACTCCGACGGCTTGCGCTTGATGTCGACCCACGATTTGCGGGCCTCGTAGATGGCGTCCATGCGCCACATCAGCGGCAGGATCCACGTGAATGCGTGCTCCACCAACACGATTCGCAACGCCGGGAAGCGGTCGAAGACCCCGTCGAAGATCAGGCTCATCACCTGGTTCGCGGCCAGTAGCGAGTAAGTGACCATGAAGTCGTGGTTGTAGCTGGGGAACCCGACCGGCGGGATGGGCAGTTCCTCGTGGTGCCCGCGGGACAGGTGGCAGCTCACGGTGATGTCGTGTTTGGTGGCAGCCGCCCAGATCGGGTCGTACTTCGGATCGCCCCATGACGGGCGCGGCTCTGCCTTGATCAGAATCTGACCCATGTAGGGATGGCCGGCCCAGCGCTCGATTTCGCGAGCGCCGTCCTCCGGCGCCTCGATCGCCGCGCAGATGGAACCGCGCCAACGCTCGTGCCAGTTGTTGTGGCTGTCCAACCAGTGGTTGGCCTGCCAGTCGTTCAGCGCGCAGCTCATCGCGTGGTTCACCTCGGGGAAGCGCGCGGGATATGCCGCAGGTTCGAGGATGGCGATGTCGGCGCCTGCCTCCATGATCAACTGCTTGAACGCGAGGTCGGGGTCGCTACCCGCGAACTCGCCGTCGGCGGGGAACGTGTCCACCCGCATCGCGTATGCGTGCGCGTAGTCAGGCGCGTCGTAGTAGATCTGGTCGCCGATCTTGCGCGTCAGGAAGTACTTGCTGCGCCACGGCTCAGGGATGTACTGCGCCAACACCCCGCTCTTGGGCACCGGATGCACATCGGAATCGACGCAGCGAACGGCGATTTTCTCCGCTGCGGGCTTCCGCTCTGTCGTTGTGACCGTCATCGTGGCCTCCTATTTCGCGAAGTCATCTCTTACTGTGCGCTGACGCCGGCTGCGACGTCTATGCCGTACAGCTGTGCGGCGTTTCGCCAGCACAATTTGTCGCGCTGTTCGTCGGAATACGACGCAGGCACCTTCAACTCGTTGAGCTGCCAGTGCGGATAGCTCGACCCGTACATCACCATGTCGTCCTTGCCGGTGAAGCCGAACCACTCACCGGCGAAATCCGTGTCACCGGGACCGTCCATCGCGCCCTGAATGAAATACGTGTGGCCGGGCAGGTAGTCGCTGGGCATCTTCGGCGCCCACGGCGTCTGCTCGAGGTGCGGACGGCCGAAACAGTCCATCCGCCAGATGAACGGCGTCAGCAGGTCGGCGGCCCCGTCCGCCCAGACGAACTTCAATGTGGGCATCCTTTCGAATACCCCTTCGGCGATCATGTTCATCAGGTGGTACAGGTAATTCAGCGCCATGAAGCTGACGTACTGCTCATAGGTCCGCGGAACCCCGGACGGCGTCGGTGCAAACGAGAGGCCCGCGCCGACCTCGATGTGCACCGAGACCGGCAAGTTCGCCTCGACCGCCGCTTCCCACAGCGGCCAGTACTGCGGCTTGCCGTACACCTCCCGCGACTGCAGCGGAACCCCGATCTGTACCACGCTCGGGTGGTCGGCGTATTTGTCGACCTCGCGCAGCGCGCCGGTGATGTCGTCGGGGTTCACGCGGATGGTTCCGCGGAAGCGATCGGCGTAGGGATTTCCCTCGAGCCAACGCGACACCATCATCTCGTTGTGTGCCGCAGCGATCGCCGTGCCGAGATGGCGGTCGGGCATGATGCCCCGCGTCATTGGGTGGAGGATCGCGACGTCGACGCCGCGATCGTCGAACAGCTGGCCGCCGACGAACTCGGGATCCGACCCGGGGTATTGCCGATCCGGCCCCGCGGTCTTCGATGCGTACTCACCGCCGGGTGCGCCGTACCAGTCCATCTCGTAGTCGGGGAAGCCGCGGCTCTTGAACGGCTCGCGAAGGAAGCTGCGCAGGTCCTTGTTGGACTTGCTGAAGATGTGCACGCTGGCATCGATGACGGGCGTTTTCGCCCCGTCAGGATGTTGGATCACTACAGCCTCCGATGTCCGTCCGGTAACCCCGGACATACAGCCATAGTAAAGCCTTGTTCTTCAAAGGCAAGAATTAGGTTCTCCAGCGGATCGCTTACTTCTTCGCAGGTCAGGGTGTGCGCTGGTCAGTCGCATGGCACGCCTGAAGCGAAACGTGGTAGTCGAATCCAGAGAACGGTTACAGCATCTAAGGAGAATGTTATTCTCGTGTCTACGTGACAACGCCCCCGGGAGGCCTTGGTGTTACTGGAGTTCGACGCCGATCAACGGCTGTGGCAGGAGACCGTCCGTGACGCCGTCTCCAAGCAGTGTCCGCCGAGCCTGGTGCGCGGCATCGCCGAGGACGGCGTCGATCCGAGCCCATTGTGGAAGACCTACGTGGACGCGGGCTGGACCGAGCTGACCGATCCGGAGCACGCCGTCGAACTGGCGATCGTGCTCGAGGAGCTGGGGCGCGCCACCGATCCGACCCCGTTCCTTGCGACGTTGACCCAGTTCGCCCCCTTGGCCGGCGACCGCTTCGATTCACAACAGGCGGGCACTGCCGTATATGGCGGCGTCACCGCCCACCGCGATGCCGACGGCTGGGTGCTGTACGGGACGGCGCATCACGTGCTCGACGGTGATCGCGCAGAACGCCTCGCGGTCGTCACCGACGCAGGCGTATTCATCGTCGACGCGGGTGTCGCGGTCGCGAGGCGTAGCCCGGTGTTCGATCCGGTGCTCCACATCGCAGAGGTGTCGTTCGACGGTGTGCACCTGCCGGACACCGACCGCGTCCACACGGATGCGGAACGGGCCCACCATGTTGCGCTCACCGGTATGGCGATCACCACCGTCGGAGCCTGCCAGCGCATCCTCGACCTGGTGCTCGAGCACGTGAAGCAGCGCCAGCAGTTCGGCGTGGCGATCGGATCGTTCCAGGCGGTGCAGCACAAGGTCGTCGATATGCACGTCGCCACCGAGCGGGCCCGCGCGTTGTCTTACTTTGCCGCACTGACTATTTCGGCCGACGATCCACGCAGGCGGCTGGCTGCGGCGATGGCCAAAGCGTCGGCGGGGGAGGCGCAAGCGTTGGTCTTCCGCCATGGCCTGCAATTGTTCGGCGCGATGGGGTTCACCTGGGAGAACGACCTTCAGTTTGCGCTCAAGCGCGCTAAGGCAGGCGAACTGCTGCTCGGCGGCGCGGCGGAGCATCGCGCGATCATCGCGGAGGAATTCGATGCAGCTGACTTTTGATTCCGACGTCGAGGAGTTCCGTGCCGAGTTCTCGGCGTTCCTCGACGAGCATTTGCCGTCGGAGACCGATACCCAGGAGCGGCCGCGCTCGGTGTCGCATATGCCGCAGTGGGCCCGCGACTGGCAGCGAGTGCTGTTCGACAACGGCTGGCTGCTACCCGCTCAGCCGCCGGAGTTCGGTGGACGCAACGCGACGGTGCTGCAGCAGTTCGTGCACCTCGACGAACTGTGTCGTCGCCGCATCTACCACAGCTTCAATCCGCAGGGTGTGAACATCATTGCGGCGTCGCTGATTTCGTTCGGCTCCGACGAGCAGAAGCACCGCTGGGCGGTGCCGGTGCTCAAGGGCGAGATGACCGCGTCGCTCGGCATGAGTGAGCCCAGCGCCGGCTCCGACCTGGCGTCGCTGCGCACTCGTGCCGATCTGGACGGCGATCATTTCGTGGTCAACGGCCAGAAGGTGTGGACGTCGGGCGCCCACGACGCGGACTGGCTCCTGACGTTCGTGCGCACCGACCCGGACGCGCCGAAGCACAAGGGCATCAGCGTGCTGATCATCCCGACCGACACGCCAGGCGTGGTGTGCAGGCCGTTCGCCGACATGGCCGGTCAGGATAACAAGGACTTCAACGAGGTCTTCTTCACCGACGCGCGCGTTCCGGCCGAGAACCTCGTCGGGCCGCTCAACGGCGGTTGGGGTGTGGCCAACGGCTCTCTCGGGCATGAGCGCACGATGATGTGGCTCGGTTTCGCCGACCGGATCAACAATATGATCGCCGACTTCCGGCCGCGCACCGCGCTGGAACGCGACCAGTACGCCACGACGATCATGGACTATCAGGCGCTGCGGGCGATGGGCTCGGCGGCACTGGCCAAGGCGGCGCGCGGCGAGATGGACACCGCGTCGGTGTCGGTTTTGAAGCTGTTCGGTTCCGAAGCGGAGCGTCAAGCTTTCGAGAATGCGCTGACCGCCGCAGGGCCGGACGGGCTCACTCACCCCTCGACCACTGGCCCCTACGAACACATGAACCTCGACCACTACTTCGTCAGCTGGTTCGAGCGCTACGCCAGAAGCTTCGGCGGCACCATCGCAGGTGGAACCTCGGAGATCCAGCGCAACATCATCGCCACCCAGGTGCTCGGCCTGCCCCGGCGCTGACAAAGTGACCGAGACGCTGATCGTCGACCGGCCGCTGGCCGGAACCGTTGTGCTGCAGCTGAACCGGCCCAAGCAGCTGAACGCGATCAACGAGGTCATGCGTGACGAACTCACCCAGGCGTTCGCCGACATCGCGACGGACACCTCGGTCAACGTCGTCGTCCTGACAGGGGCTGGCCGAGGCTTCTGCTCGGGGATCGACGTGCGCGATTTCGGCCCCGGCATGCTCGAAGCCTCCGACCCCGCGATCGACCGGCTGCGGTTCCAGGAGGCAATGGCTGCACTGCCGCGAGCGATCTGGAATCTGCCGCAGCCCGTCATTGCCGCGGTGAACGGACCCTGTGTCGGCGCGGGCTTCGCTCTGTGCCTGGCCGCCGACATCCGGATCTGCTCGACGGCCGCGACATTCGGCAACGGGGCGATCCTGCTCGGGTTGTCGGGCGCCGAGATGGGGATGAGCTATCACCTGCCCCGAATCGTCGGCACCAGCGTGGCCGCCGACTGGATGCTGACCGGTAGAACGGTGACGGCGGCCGAAGCCGATCGTCGCGGCTTGGTCAGCGAACTCGTCGGACCGGACCTCTTAGCAGGCCGCGCCCTCGAACTGGCCACAGGCATCGCCCAATTGCCGCCCTTCGGCGTGCAATTGACGAAGCGGGCGCTGCAGGTGAACACCGACGCGGCCGGGCTCGAGGCGGCGATGGAACTCGAGAACCGCAACCAGGTGCTCGCTCATGCCACCGATGAAGCGGCCGAACGGCGGAAGCGGTAACCGACACCGACGGAGGGACAACCAATGGCGTGGGACTTCTCGACGGATCCCGAGTGGGCGGAGCAACTTAGGTGGGTCGAGGAGTTCGTGCGCTCAGAGTGCGAGCCGATAGACCTGATCGTCAAGGAATCCCACGACCTCAACGATCCAGTGCGACAAGCATTGATCCCGCCGCTACAGAAGATCGTCAAGGAACGCGGCCTGTGGGCCACCCATCTCGGCCCGCATCTGGGTGGCCCTGGCTACGGGCAGGTGAAGCTGGCCCTGCTGAACGAGATTCTCGGCCGGTCCGAATGTGCGCCCATTGTTTTCGGCTCGCAGGCCCCCGACTCGGGCAACAGCGAAATCCTGGCCCACTACGGCACCCCCGAGCTGAAGAAGCGCTACCTCGAGCCGCTTCTCGACAACCGCATCGTGTCGTGCTTCTCGATGACCGAACCGCAGGGCGGGGCGGATCCGAAGGTATTCACCACCACCGCGGTACAAGACGGTGATGACTGGATCATCAACGGCGAGAAGTGGTTCTCGTCGTTCGCGTCGATGGCGTCGTTCATCATCGTGATGGCGATGACCGATCCTGATGCGCCGCCCTACGAACGCTATTCGATGTTCGTCGTGCCGGGGGAGACGCCGGGCATCAACGTGCTGCGCGACGTCGGCCTTGGGCATCAACCTCTTGGCGGCGGGGGTCGCGAGGGTTATGTGCGGTACGAAAACGTCCGCGTCCCGGCCGATCACATGCTCGGACCGCGCGGCGGTGCGTTCGTCGTCGCCCAGACGCGGTTGGGTGGCGGGCGAATCCACCACGCGATGCGGACCGTCGGACTCGTCCGGCGCATCTACGACATGCTCTGCGAACGAGCGGTATCGAGGTACACCCAGGGCGGGATGCTGTCCGACAAGCAGATGGTCCAGGAGATGGTTGCCGACTCGTGGATGGAGATCGAGGCGTTCCGGCTGCTCACTTTGCAAACGGCCTGGAAGATCGATCAGCACAACGACTACAAGGCCGTTCGCGCTGACATCTCGGCGGTCAAGGCGATGATGCAGAAGGTGCTTCATGACGTGTCGGCACGCGCATTGCAGTTGCACGGGTCGCTGGGCACGACACACGAGATGCCGTTCGTGTCTTACCTGGTGGAGTCCTTCGTCCTCGGGCTGGCCGACGGGCCGACCGAGGTGCACAAGGTGACGTTGGCACGGCTGCTGCTCAAGGACCGCAAGCCGGCGCCCGACATGTTCCCCTCGGAACATCTGCTGCGGCTGCGGGAAGCGGCCGAAGCGAAGTTCGCCGGCAAGCTCGCAGGCATCAGGAAATGAGGTCGGACAGTGTCCTGTGAGGGCAAGGTGGCGTTGGTGACCGGCACCAGCCGGGGTCTCGGCAAAGCGATCGCGCAGCGATTGGCCCGCGAAGGCGCGACGGTCGCGCTCACCGCACGCACGATGGAGCCCGACCCCAAATATCAAGGGTCGCTTCGGCAGACGCTCGAAGAGATCGAAGCCTCAGGCGGTGGGGCGATCGCGGTCCAGGCCGATCTGTCCAAGGCCGAAGACCGCGCGCGTCTGTTCGGCGAGGTGGTCGAACGCATTGGCGCACCGGATATTTTGGTCAACAACGCCGCCGTCACATTCCTGCGACCGCTCGACGAGTTCCCCGAGAAGCGCGTGCGGCTGATGATGGAGATGCACGTGTTCGCGCCCTTGCATCTCACCCAGCTCGCGATTCCCGCCATGCGCGAGCGTGGTCGCGGGTGGGTGCTGAACGTGACGTCGCTGGCCGGCGATCTGATCGACGGCCCGCCGTTCTCCGACTTCGACCGCACCGCCGGATTCGGTATCTACGGCACGGTCAAGGCGGCGCTCAACCGGATGACGAAAAGCCTTGCGGCTGAGCTGTACGACGACGGGATTGCGGTCAATGCCGCGGCGCCCACCAACCCGGTGGCCACGCCGGGCGCAGGCACGCTGGATCTGGCCAAGATCGACACCGAGGACATCGAGCTGATCACCCAGACCGCCTTCATGCTGTGCACCGGCGATCCCGCGGTGTTGACTGGTCGCATTGCGCATACGCAGGCATTCCTGCGCGAGATCGGGTGGCTGTAACCCGCTCGTCTACAACCGCTGCAGCGCGAACGTCCAGAACTGCGACCCGGCCGGGCCGTCGAAGCAGCCGACGTCATAGTTCGACTCAATGGTTCCGGCCAGTGTGCGGTCGTCCCACGTCCATGTCTCATGCGTCGGCATGGCATAGCCGGGTAGGCACTGCAGGCCGTCGGACACGTCCACATTCAAGGTCCAGTGGCCGTCGGCAAGGTGCGCGGTGCCGTCGTAGTAGTTGTAGAACTTCAGGCGCGGGGCCGCGCTGATTTTCAAGCAGTCTGGGGCCGCGGGTTGACACGGATACAAGGCCCAGAACCATGAAGCCCGTTCGTATCTGTTGGTGAGCACGTCGTAATTACCAAGCGTGTATGCGTTGGACGGTGGCGCAAGCACCGAGGCCGCCGCCGCTAGGGCGGCCGTCGCAATCGCGACCTTCAACGACTTCATGGTCGTCCCTTCGTCCATCTCACTTCGATGGGTGGTAATCAAACCACCTGGCCGCCGAGTTTGGTTGGCATCAGTCGATTACCACTGCGTCCTTGTGTTCGGTGATGGGCCTGGCGGGCAACTGCTCTTCGCAGATGCGTTGCAGATTCTTCAGTGTTTCGTCGAGGCCAGGGCCCAGCGGCTTGCCTGGCGTGAACGTCGCGGGCAGGTGTTTCATCCCCTGAATGACGCCGATGGTCTCGTAGTGCTCGGTGCCCTCGGGGTCACAGACATAGTCAGGCATCCGATCGAGCACTGCGGTCAGCATCGACTTGAACACGGTCCTGGCCACGTTGGAACCCACGCAGCGGTGCACGCCGATGCCGAAGCTGAAGTGACGGTTGCCCTTTCGATCAAGAACGAGCTCGTTTGGCTGCTCGAAGACGGCCGGGTCGCGATTGGCCATCGCCCAGGAGATCCAGAGCCGCTCACCCTCCTTGAACTTCGTGCCCTCCACCTCGACGTCCTCGGAGAACGTGCGACCGTCACCCGGCGCGGGGGTGTAGAAGCGCAGGAACTCCTCGGTGGCGGGGTTCAGCAGGGTGTCGCGCTCGCGGCTGAGCAGCTCGCGTTGGTCCGGATGCTGCGAAAGCCACTCCAGCGAGTGCGCGGTGAGCGCCGTTGTGGTGTCGAATCCGCCGCCGATGATGAGACCGAGGTTGCCGAGGATCTCGAGGTCCGGTGCGGGCTCGCCGTCGATGCGCAGTTGCAGCAGCGCGTTGACCAGCCCGGGGCGCGGGTTCTCCCTGATCTCCATCATGGTGTTGATCATGTCGATGCCCATCTGCCGGTTCATCTCGGCGACGCGCTCGGCGTTGGGCGAGTGTTCCGGAGTGGACACCGAAAGGTGCGCAGGCTCGCTGTAGATCATCCACTTGTCGAGCTCGATGCCCATCATCGCCAGCGTGAGCACCGCGGGCACGATGTTGGCGAGATCATCGACGAAGTCGATGCGGCCCGACTCGATCTTCTCGTCCAGCGCAGCACGGGTGATCTCGTCGACGAACGGCTGCCACCGCTTGATCGCGGCGGGGGAGAGGTAGGGGTTCAGCGCACCGCGGTAGGTGCTGTGCTCGGGCTCGTCCATCTCGAGAATGCCGCCGCGCACGACGGTCGCCCGCTGGGCCTTGGGGATGGTGATGCCCTGATATCCGCGGCGTTCATCGTTGATGTCGTGGTCGTTGGAAACTGCAGGGCAGCGCGCCAACTCGAAGACGTGCTTGCTGTCCGCGGCGACCCAATGCCCGTTGTAGACGTCGGTCCACGCCATCGGGCACTTGGACTGCATTTCTTGGGTGATTTTGTCGAACTGCAGCCGGTACTCCGGCGTGTGCCGGTCGAAGTGATACCGATTCTTCTTGCGGTCGCTGTCGGCGCTGATGTCGTCGACACTCAAGGCTTGTCTCCCTGCTCACTCTTCTATCGAAATTGCCTGTTCGGGGCATGAGTGCACGGCTTCGCGCACCGCGTCCTCCTGATCGGCCGGAACCACTTCGTTGACCGGCGACGATGTGCCGTCAATGTCGCTGAGCTCAAAGGAATCCGGGGCGATCATCGAGCACAGCGTGTGGCCCTGGCAGCGTCCGGAGTCGACGAAAACCTTCACGATGCACTCCGATCAGATGTGGTAGTCGTACCACTTGAGGTAGCCACCGGCATCGACGCGCTGCTGCGTCCCCGTGATGTACCGGGCCTCGTCCGACGCCAGGAACAGCACCATGTTGCTGATGTCCTCGGGCTCGATCCAGGGCACCTTCATGGCTTGCTGGACGTAGAAGACCGGCTCGGCATCTGCCTTTGTCGGATGCTCGAGGTCGGGCCGGAAGGACTTGTACATCGGTTCACTCTGCAGCATCGGAGTGTTGCAGTTCGTCGGGTGGATGACGTTGGCCCGAATGCCGCGGGGTGCGAGCTCGGTGGCCAGGTTGTGCACGTACTGCGACAGCAGCCGCTTCGAATGCAGATAGGCGGCACCGCCCGGATCCGTACCGGGGTTGTCGTTCTTCGAGACATCCATCAGCGCCGCGGTGGAGCCGGTGGCGACGATCGAGGCGCCCTCACCGAGGTGCGGAAGCGCGACGTGGATCGCGTTGAGCGTGCCGATCAGGTTGGTGTTGATGACGTCGACCCAGGCGTTCATGTCGCCGGAGCCCTTCATGCCCGCGATGCCGGCCGACGTCACGACGATGTCGAGCCTGCCCAGCTCCGCGACCCCCTCTTCGAGCGCCGTCTTCAAGGCGCCGGCGTCACTCACGTCGACCTTGGCTGTGACGATCCGTTGCCCCGTCTTCTCGACGAACTGCGCGGTCTCTTCGAGGTCCTCCGGCGTGGCCATCGGGTAGCCGATCGTCGCGAAGTCCTCACATCGATCGATCGCGATGATGTCCGCGCCCTCTTCGGCCAGCCGGACAGCGTGGCTGCGGCCCTGCCCGCGCCCTGCACCGGTGACGAATGCGACTTTGCCTTGTACTCGTCCCACTTGTCGATGTCCTCTCGTTAGGTGTTCCGGCCGCCGTTGACGCCCAAGATCTGCCCGGTGATGTAGCCGGCTTCTTCGGAAATCAGGAACGCGCATGCGGCCGCGATGTCCTCGGGCCTGCCGATGCGGCGAACAGGTGTCGCCTCGATGTTCTTCTCGACCACGAGGTAGCCGCGCTCTTCGGACTTGCGCAACATCGGGGTATCGATGAAACCGGGCGGCACCGCGTTGACGGTGATGCCGCACGGCCCGTACTCGAGCGCCAGCGATTTGGTGAGCCCGTTGACAGCCGACTTCGCCGCCACATACGGGGACATGAACGGCTGCCCCGAGTGCGTGCTTGACGAGCTGATGTTGACGATTCGCCCCCAGCCGGCCTCGATCATGTCGGGCAGCACAGCCTGGACGCAGTGGAAGACGCCATTGAGGTTGACGTCGATCACGCGCTGCCAGTCATCGAACGTGATGTCGGTGAACCGCTTGAATTTCTCGAGTCCGGCGGCATTGACCAGAACCGTCACCGGTCCTAGCTGAGCGCGGATGGCCGTCAATGCCTCGTCGACCGCGGCGCGGTCCGTGACGTCGGCGGTGTAGGAGAACTCGGCGTCGGACGGGTTGACGTCGATGACTGCAACGTCCAGACCGTCGGCGCGCAGCCGCTGGGCGACCGCTTGTCCAATGCCGGAACCACCTCCGGTCACGACCGCGGTCTTCATGCGCAGGCCTCAGCCATCAAGAATCGTCCTTCCGATTATGAGAACCGTACTCTCGGCCACTGTGATCCCGCAAGACAACAAGGGAAACGGATTCCCACTGGTGAGACGTTTTTGGTTGGTTTGTCGCACGTTAATTGCAGGCAGTCGGAGTTTCGTGCATCTGCTTGAGTTCTCCCTTCGCGAATGTATGATTCGCCGAAGATGAGAATGAAGTTTCCATCACATGGGGACGGATGCTGAGGAGGATGATGCAGGAAACGGCCACCATCTCGAGTACCGCGGCTAGTGGCGTGACCGCCGATCGGCTTCTCTTGATCGACGGACGGCTGCTCGAGACCGAACGGACGTTTCCTTCTATCAACCCAGCGACCGGGGAAGTGCTCGGCCACGCTCCCGACGCGACCGTCGGTGACGCCGAGGCGGCCGTCGCCGCGGCGCGACGCGCGTTCGACACCACCGATTGGTCGACGAACACCGAACTGCGGGTCCGCTGCCTCGAGCAGTTCCACCAGGCACTGATCGACCACCACGACGAGCTCGCCGAGCTGACCATCGCCGAAGTCGGTGCCACGCCCGGTCTCATCGCCGGCCCCCAACTGGACCAG
>Ga0075364_10001658_pt1 | contig 12221 bp, 10 predicted proteins | sample EndMetdeltDD1764_FD_71517 | JGI IMG/M metagenome (GOLD analysis project Ga0075364, IMG submission 71517) | Populus endosphere microbial communities from Tennessee, USA - Endosphere MetaG P. deltoides DD176-4 | ecosystem: Host-associated > Plants > Roots > Endosphere | place: USA: Tennessee... | reverse complement strand
CCCAATTTGCCCGGCGAGATCCAGGTGACGGTGATCCTGAAAAAAGTCTCGGTCGGCACCGAGATCGACATCACCCAGGCCGGCATTCCCGACGTCATCCCGGTCGAGGCCTGCTATCTCGGCTGGCAGGAGTCGCTGCGGAACCTGGCAAAGCTGGTCGAGCCGGAGATCAATCAGTAAGGCCAGTCCAGAAACTGCGTAGCGCCGCCGCCGATGACATGCCCATCGGCGGCGGTTGTGCGTTGAGGCCTTGACCGTGCGATCGCGTGCGTGAAATCCTCCCGGCCAAAGGGAGGATTTTTCATGCGACGTCTTCTGCTCGTGCTTCCCGCCCTGCTGCTGGCCACCTCTGCCGAAGCCAGGACCATCTACTACGGCAACAAGGTGGGAATGGAACTCACCATCGTCAAAAGGTCGGGCATCGGCTCCGAGCACGCCAGCATCCTGGCCAAGCACAACAGGCAGAAGGCCGGCGTCTACTGCCGCGAATATGGCCACGATTTCTCCCAGGAGTGCATAGACGCGGAAATGAAGTCGCCGCTGCATTTCGAGATCACCGCCAACTGCAAGACCGGCAAATTCACCACTTTCTATGGCGGCAACATGCTGTTCCAGGGCCGCAACAAGGGCAGTGAGGTGACCACGGATTACCTGATCACATCGATCGATGACAATGTGGTGCTCGATGGCTCCGGCGCCTCGTCATACGATGTGACGCTGGACCAGTTCAAAGCGCTCTGCCCCAATCGCGTGCGCTAGCGGCGTTTGCGACACTGTGCCGATCGGAACAAACGGAGGCGCAAACGCATGACCCTGACCAACCGGGATATCGTCGAGCTGACCGAATGGCGGCGCAAGCTGCACCGGCAGCCGGAAATCTCCAATGAGGAGGAAAAGACGGCGAAGGAAGTCGTCTCCTTCCTCGCCGACACCGGGCCGGACAAGGTCCTGACCGGCCTCGGCGGGCATGGCGTGGCGGCCGTCTACGACAGCGGCAAGGCCGGGCCGACCGTGCTGTTCCGCTCCGAACTCGACGCGCTGCCGATCGAGGAACTTTCCGGCGTGCCGCATGCCTCGCAAGTGCCGGGCAAGTCGCATATGTGCGGCCATGACGGGCACACCGCGATCCTGGCCGCCCTTGGCCGCCAGCTCGGGCGCGAGCGCCCGGCCAGCGGCCGCGTCGTGCTGATGTTCCAGCCGGCGGAAGAGACCGGCAATGGCGCGGCCGGCGTCGTCGCCGATCCGCGTTATGGCGAGATCGCGCCGGATTTCGCCTTCTCGCTGCACAACCTGCCCGGCGTGCCGTTCGGCGAGGTCAGGCTCAAGCCCGGCGTGGTCAACTGCGCCTCGCGCGGCATGCGCATCGTGCTCGAGGGCAAGACCGCGCATTCCTCCATGCCCGAGACCGGCATTTCGCCGATGCCGGCGATCTCGGAGCTGATGCCGGCGCTGCCCGCGCTCGGCCGCGCCACCTTCGCCGACGACGATTTTTCCATGGTCACCGTCACCCATGCCGCGATGGGCGAAGCCGTGTTCGGCATCGCGCCCGCGCATGCCGAGGTGTGGGCGACGCTGCGCACCCGCCGCGACGAGCGCATGGCGGATCTGTGCGCCGCCGCGCAAGCGCTGGTCACCGAGATCGCGGCCCGCCATCGCCTCTCCGCACGCTGGGATTATCACGAGATCTTCGTCGCCAGCGTCAACGCGCCGGACGCGGTGGAGCACCTGCAACGCGCGCTCGACGAGGAAGGCGTCGTGCATGGGCAGGAAGCCCTGCCGATGCGCGCCTCGGAGGATTTCGGCCTGTTCGGCCATAGCGCGAGATCGGCGATGTTCTTCCTCGGTGCCGGCGAACGGCACCCTTCCCTGCACAATCCCGACTATGATTTTCCCGACGACCTGATCCCGATCGGCTCGAGGATCTTCATGCGCACGGCGCGCAATCTGCTGGGGTGAGTTCGCCCGCCTCTATGCGGACCTGAGGAACGGACGCTTCTGGACGCCCCGCCTTGCCTGGAAGCTCGCGGCGGGAACCGGACGGCCAACGCGAAAACCCTGGATCCTGTCGATGCCGAACTCGCGCATCAGCGCGATCTGCTCGTCGGTTTCCACGCCTTCGACCAGGATCTGGTGGCCGCGATTGCGCACCAGCGCGATGATGTCCTGCAGCATGGCCATGCCTTTCGGAGTGCCGCAATCGTGCAGGAACGAGCGGTCGATCTTCACCGTGTCGAAATCGATCAGACGCAGCCACGAAAGGCCGGCGAAGCCGGTGCCGAAATCGTCGAGCCAGATCTTGATGCCAAGCAGCTTCAGGTCGCTGATGCAGCGCAGGATGTCCGAGTGCATCTCCATCTCGAGACCTTCGGTGATCTCGAAGGCCAGCCTGTTGCCGGTCACGCCCGTCTCGCCCAGAATGGTCGCGACGGACGCGGCGAAGCCAGGCGTCTTGAGCTGGATCGGCGAGACGTTGACACTGACGAGAGGGACGTGATCGTCCGCCAGCAGCTCGGTGCACACCGTCCGTATTGCCCAGCGGCCGAGTTCCAGGATCGCGCCGGTGCGTTCCGCCACGGGAATGAACAGGCTCGGTGGAACCAGGGTTCCGTCCAGCATCTTGAGACGCATCAGCGCCTCCACCGCTTCGACGCGGCCCGACACGACATCCTGGATGGGCTGGTAGACGAGTGAAACGAGGCCCTGGCCGATCGCGATCTTCAGCAGCGCCGCGAGGTTCTCGCTCTCGTCGCTGCTCTGCGGATCGGTCGGGTCGAACAGCCTGGCACAATTGCGGCCGCTGGCCTTTGCCAGATAGAGCGCGCGATCCGCCTCGTGGATGATCTTCTCCAGCTTGGCGCCGGCCTGCGTCCTGGTGAACGCAGCACCCACGCTCGCCGTCACGATCGAAATACCGTCGCGCCGCAACTCATGGGTGATCGCCAGGGTCTCCACCGTGCGGCAAATGGCTTCCGCCAGTTCCGCGACCTGGTCCTTCTTGTCCATGCGGGCGAGCACGATGAATTCCTCGCCGCCATAACGCCCGATCGAGCCATTGTAGTCCCTGATCAGGTCGCTCAGCGCGTTGGCGACATGGATCAGGCAGCGGTCGCCTTCCTGGTGGCCGTAGCAGTCGTTGAACTTCTTGAAGAAGTCGACATCGATGAGGATGGCCGCGAAGCCGTTGCCAAGCTTCTGCCAGTCGCTCCAGTAATCGCGCAGCTTCTCGTCGATCGCGCGCCGGTTTTCCAGGCCGGTGAGCGGATCCGTCCGCGACAGTCTGAGCAGGGCCTTGCCGCGTTCGGTGGCCTCCTTGTGCTGGATCTTGGCTTCCAGCGCGTTCAGGAAGACGTTGTAGCGCTCTTCATTCAGCTTCCAGTTCACATAGGAGGTGAAGGTGAAGCACGAAACATAGAACGTCCCGAACACCATCTTGTATGACAGCGAGGCGGGCAGGAAATAGTTCACCACGTACAGGATGCACAATATGATCGTCGACGTTATGATCGACACTTTGAAGCTGAACGTGAAAAATAGATTGGCACTCATCATGAAAATGGTGCCGAACACCATGTAGTAGGCAACGGTTTCCTTGTTGGCGCCCAGGGATGCCGGGAACAACCAGCCGACATAGCCGAAGATGATCGCCGCGGCGCAGGTCACGTCGAGCCACTCCGTCGCCACGCCCCGGCGAAGCTGTGCTTCCAGGGTCAGCAGAGCGGCCAATCCGACCGCGAAGCGCGCCGTGATCGTGTAGGCCGCCACGTCAGGTATCAGCAGCAGGTCCGATACCGAAAACAGCACGTAGATGACGACGGCGATCCAGAGCCCAGGCCTGGCGTCTTTCCGTCGCTTCGCCAGGGCTTCGGCGCGGTAAAGGATGCGCAGTTCCGCCGCCCCCAGTTCCTGGCGCGGATCATACGGCTCCACATCAACCGTATCGGCCGATCTGGACGACGCGCGTTCGCTCACAAATCCCAGTGTTGGGGGATTTTGCGCTCCGAACTCTTTTCCAGCTTCTGCCCCCACGCAGGACGACTCCTTGGGACGCGACACGATTGCCACGCGGTAAAATGCGATGGCGCCAGACAAGTTTGCGTTAACTCGAACCCAGAATCTTATCTGCAAGATCGCTAATAAATTGAGATGGTTAGCGGGAAATTAATCATAACAATAAAATGCGTCCGAAGCGCCGTTGGCAAATGGAGCATTCTACGCAATAAGTTAACTGACTGTTAACCAAGGAGTCCTGGTGTGCAAACCGTGTTTGATGGCCAAAGCCTGATTACCGCAGAAATCATCGCCGACAGTCTGCGCCGAGGTAAGCTCGAGCATCATGGCGAAGAGTTCGAAACCGCCCGCGCGGAACTGGCACTGATCCTCCACGCCACACAGCAGCAGATCGAGCAGCAAAAGTATCCCGCCGAGATCGTTCGCCGGCTGTTGTCGATGCTCAGCGGGTTGCGGGCCAAGGTGCATTCGGACGTCTGGCAGGCCTTGATACCGGTGGCGCAGAACCACCCGATCCTGGAGTATTTTCTCCAGGATCCGCTGACGCACTGGTCGTTCACCAAGCCCAGGGGCTATTCCGGCGACGCGCAGCTGCTCGACTACATCTATTGCGACCCGCACGTGGCCGAGAGCGTGGCCAGCGCCTCGGAGATCGGCAAGGCGCTTTACAGCCATACTCAGAACGTTCCGTCATGCGTGGCGGCACGCGAACGGCGTAATCTCCTGACCCGCTATGTCGACGAGACGGCGGCCAAGAACGGACCCGAAACCGAGGTGCTCGCCATCGCCGCAGGCCATCTGCGCGAAGCCAACCGCTCCGTCGCCTTGGCCGAGGGCGGTCTCAAGCGCTGGGTCGCGCTCGACCAGGACCCGCAAAGCGTCGGGCTGATCGCACGCGACTTCCAGGGCACCGCGGTCGAGGCCATCGACGGCTCGGTGCGGACCGTGCTGACGCGGGGCCACAAGCTCGGCAAGTTCGATCTCATCTACGCCTCGGGCCTCTACGACTACCTCCAGCACAATGTCGCCGTGAAACTCACCAAGACCTGCCTGCAGATGCTGAAGCCGAACGGCACATTCCTGTTCGCCAACTACGCCGAGGGCACCCCTGACGCCGGCTACCGGGAAACCTTCATGGACTGGGTGCTGCTGCTGCGCTCGGAGGTCGACATGTGGAACATCGTCAACGCCAGCGTCGACCGCAACGCGGTGGAGGCCAAGGTGTTCTTCGGCGAGAACCGCAACGTCCTGTATGCGGTGATTGAAAAGCGGGGATAGGCGGACCGAGCTGGAATCCAGGGAGTGCCCGCGTGACTTGTCGGCTTGGTCCAAAGGTGACCTTCGTCCCCTGGCCGATTTCCGCCTCATCGCGGCGATGGGAAGCCCTGAGCGGTTCTGCGGTCAGGCCGAAGGCGATCTACTGTGCACCCGGGAGGGATTGCGGCAGGCCGAATTTGGGCAGGACCGTCTTTTCGAAGGCGGTCATGGCGCAGACTCTGTCGCCGGCGAGAGCCAGCACGAAGAGGCCTGAACCGTGGATACCTGTGGGGGTATGCCGGTAGACGCCGAATGCCGGCTGACAATTGGCGCGCGTCGGCACCAGTTCGTATCTCCGTCCCGAGCCGAAGATGGGGGCAAAGAAGCGGGCCACAATGTCTCGGCCCCGATATTCCAGCGGCACCGGCGGCATCGACAAGAAGACGTCGTCGGTCAACAGAGCCACCATCGCATCGATGTCGGCGGATTCGTAGGCGCTGACGAACTTCGCCACGATCGCGTCCTCGCCAGGTGAGTTGCCGGCTGGCGGCGGCTCTCGGTCAGTGGTTACCGGCAGTCGGCGCTGCATTCCCGCACGCGCGCGTTTGAGAGCGCTTTTGACCGATTCAACTGACGTGTCCAGCATGTCGGCGACCTCGTGCGCGTGGAATCCAAGGACATCGCGCAGGATGAGGACGGCGAGCTGGCGAGGCGGCAGGATCTGCAGGGCGGTCACAAAGGCCAGGGAAATGGATTCGGTCTGCTCGTAGCGCGCCTCCGGACCGAGCGGCACGCTGATCGCGCCGTCCAGAAGGGCGTCGGGATAGGGTTCGAGCCAGGGGATTTCACCGAGTCCAGTGGGTTCGGGCGGTTCGATACCCGGGATATCCCACTGCTTTGCAGGACGTCGGCGAGCGGAGCGCAGCACGTCGAGGCAGCGGTTGGTGGCGATGCGGTAGAGCCAGGTGCGAAGCGAGGCGCGTCCGTCGAAACGTTCGAGACCTCGCCAGGCAGCGAGCATCGTGTCCTGGAGAGCGTCCTCGGCATCCTGAAACGATCCGAGCATCCGGTAGCAGTGCACCTGGAGCTCGCGACGATGCGGCTCGGTCAGTGCCCGGAACGCCTCGCCGTCGCCGCTCCGCGCCCTCGACATCAGGTCCGTTCTCGCCAACGCCACGCCTCCTTCTGTGCAGTTCCACACTGTATGGACGCCGGCCAGGGCTCAAAAGGGGCGGTCGCGGAGCGCCCCCTTTTGCGATGCCGCGGCGTCTACACCAGCGACAATATCGTCAAAGGAGCACGGAAATGGGAAAGATCGTCATCAGCACAAATGCCACACTCGATGGAGTGGTCCAGGATCCGGACGGCCAGGAAGGCTTCGAGCTGGGTGGCTGGTTCCGCCAGTCCGCGGGGGCCAAGGACCTCGAAGACTGGACCGCCAACGAGACGGAGGAAGTGCTGGGTGCCGAGGCACTGCTGCTGGGCAGGCGCAGCTTCGAGTGGTTCGCGTCCCGGACGCCCTTTATGGACGTCCGCGTAGGCAGCAAGTGGGCGGCCAGAATGAACGGCATCCCCAAATACGTCGTGTCCTCGACACTCGACCATCCTCAGTGGAGCAACACCACGGTCCTCAATGGCGATGCGGTAAAGGAGATTTCGGCGCTGAAGCGGAAAGTGGATGGGGAAATCCTGGTCTATGCCAGCTATCAGCTGGTGCGCACACTGATAGAACAGAAGCTGGCCGATGAACTGCGGCTGACAGTCTTCCCGGTCGTGCTGGGAACCGGCCAGCGTCTCTTCGACGAGGCCAGCGACAAGCAACCGCTGCAACTGGTCAACACACGAAAGATCGGTGACGGCCTGGTGTCCCAGGCCTACGAATTCGTGCAGGGCTGACGGCTGAAGACGGCGACGAAGTCGCGTTGGTCGGTGTTGAAGCAGTGTCCCCCGTTTTCACGGAATTTGGGGAGACGCTTGGTGGCGGTGCGCGCGGAGAGCGCAAGGCCAGGGCGTGGACGGTGTCTGCGTCCACGCCGACGCCGGAGCGCCTGACAAAGAAGCGCTTGTCGACGGTGACGCCGACCCCGGTCATAGTACGCCAAGAGCGTGCCCGCGCGGCCTCATCGCCGATGCACTGGCGCCAGGCCTGGGCGACCGGAGACCGAAAGCGGGGGAACATGAGCACAGTCATCGTTGTCGGCCACGTCAATCACGACCAGGTCTGGTCGCTGTCATCGCCCCTCGCCTCGGGCTCGCGCATCACCTATTCCGATCGGGTTGTCAGGCTTGGCGGCGGCGGCTTCCACACCGGCACGCAGTTGGCGAAGCTGGGCAACAATGTTCGGCTGATCAGCAATCTGATGGACGACGACCATGGCCGGGAAGCACTCGCCAAATTGCAGGCGAGCGGCATCGACACCGGGTACGTCACCCTATGGCCCGGTGAAACCCGGTTCACCGAAATCCTACTCGAGCCGAACGGTGAGCGCACCATTTTGAACACCGGCGGCCAGCTGCGCCCTCCCTTCGCCGCGCCGGAGCCTGTCAGGGGCGACGCCGCCTATCTCAACGCCCTGGTGCTCGACGACGGCCTCGTCGCCTCGCTGCGGACGATCCCGCTTGTCGTCTCGCAGTTTCCGCTGCGCAGCGCCTCGAACCGCCCGGCCGACATTGTCATCGGATCGCGCGCCGACTTTCCCGGCGAGGACACGCGAGGGATCTGGGAGCGAGCGTCGCTGATTGCCGGGCCTCGCCTGAGGACACTGGTGCTGACCGACGGACTGCGCCCAATCTCGCTTTATGACGGCAAGACACTCAATCACGTCACGCCGCTGAAGCAGGTTTCCGTGCCCGACACGATCGGCGCCGGCGACTGCTTCACCGGGATCTTCCTGCACGGCCTGCTGCAGGGGCTGAGTTTGGAGCTTTCCGCCGAACGGGCCAGCCAGCAAACCGCCGAATGGCTGTCGGAACGGGCTTGCACCGGCTGAGGCAGGCACTCCGGGAAACGCCGGCTTTCATGAAAATGTCATAAAAATCAAATGGAAACCGGCATTCGAGTGAACTAGAAAACATGTCCTGGAGAGATCGTGATTGAGGCGTCGGCAAGCCGGTGCATCATCGCCATGATCGGCGTCTTCCATCGCCCCAACGATGTCGCCGACCTTGTCGCCCGCGAAATCAACCTTGAAATCGCTGCCTTGGAAGAGACATGACATGTGGCTGAGTGAATTCGAAATTGTCCTGCGCGACCGCGTCATCCCGAACGGCGCCGTCAGGATCGAGAACGGCCGGATCGCCGAAATCCGCGAGAAGCCTGTCGGGCATGCCGATATCGAGGGTGGCGGCCGCCTGCTGCTGCCCGGCTTCATCGACATGCACGGCGACATGGTCGAGAGGGAAGTCGAGCCGCGCATCGGCGTCCATGTGCCGATGCGGATCGGCATTGCAGAGCTCGACAAGAAGCTCGCCTCCTGCGGCATCACCACGGCCTATGCCGCGCTTTCCTTCATCGGCGCCAGCGTCACCAGCGGCGTGCTGCGCTCGCAAGACCATACGACTGATATCATCGACACCATTGCCGGGATGAAGGACCATTTGTTGGTCGACCACCGCATCCACGCCCGCTTCGAAGTGACCTTCACCCCGGCGATTCCCACGCTGCAGAAGCTGATGGACGCCGGCAGGCTGCATTTGATCTCGCTGATGGACCACACGCCCGGACAGGGCCAGTACCGCGACGTCGAGCTCTACATCGCCCGCATCGCCAAGGAGCGCGGCATGTCGGTTGCCGACGCCTCCGAGGTCGTCGGCAAGCGCATGGCGGGCCGCAACGGCCAGGGCGATGTGCTGAACGCCCTGCAGGACCTGTCGGCGCGAGCCCAGGCCGCCGGCATCGTGCTCGCCTCGCATGACGACGACACGCTGGAAAAGGTCGAACTGGTGCATGGCCTGGGCGCAGCGCTCTCAGAATTCCCGGTGACCCTGGAAGCGGCGCAGGAAGCCCGCAGGCTCGGCATGCATACCGCCATGGGCGCGCCCAACGCACTGCGCGGCGAGTCCTATTCCGGCAATCTTTCCGCCCGGCAGGCCTATGAAGCCGGGCTGCTCGACATGCTGGCCAGTGACTATCATCCGGCCTCCATCCTGCCGGCCGTGCTCGGCCTGGCGGAACTGCGGGGCGATGGCCTCGCGGCGGCGGCGGCGCTGACAAGCGCCAACCCGGCCAACGCCCTGGGGCTCACCGATCGCGGCGTCATCGAGCCCGGCCTTCTGGCCGATTTCGTGGTGGCCGACCGCCATCCCGTGCCACGCGTCCGCGCCACCTTCCGTGCCGGCCGCATGATCTACGGTGATGGCACGCTTGCACCAGCCGGCAAAGCAGAACGCCTTGGCCCGGTCGCGGCTGAACGGCTACCCGCTGCCGCCCGGGAAAGCGCGTAGCGCTTTCCGGTGGGAATTGCGTCAAAAACAAAGAGACGGAGCCTGAGCAAATTCCAGGAAGAGTGCAGGCCTGCTTTCCCGCAGGAATTGCGTTGGAGGGTTTGCGGTTTCCGAGACAAGGTTAAGCTCTAAACGTCGAGCACGACCGTCATGCCGCGCACCTCGGCCATTTCCAGCAGCATGTCCTGCAGGGTTTCGATGGTGAGCGCCGCGCCGGTCACTGCCAGCAACTCTGTGATACTCTCTCTCATGGAAATGACCGCGACTCCGGTCTTCTCGGATAACAGCCGTCCGATGGCTGCGCGGATCAGGGCATTCTGGTCAGGCATGATTCCCCTTTCATGCTGGATGACGGTATTAAGTCTTCTCAAACGGCACGCTTTTTTGCACAACCTCTGCGAGCTTTAGCCTGCGCTTGCAAGCCGTTTCGATGTGTCCGATCTGCATTATTTTTCTGACAGTTGCTCGGCGACGAAAGCGACGGCAGCACCCATGGTTTGCCAATGGAAACCTCACCATCCCCGGGAGCCTTGCAACGCACGCGCCCATCAGAGGTTGCATGAGGGTGGAATTTTTTTGCCGGGGTGAACTTGTGGAGCGCGCGCGCTGCGGCCCAACGAGCGAAAATCGCTTCGCACCATTTTAAATCTTGACGCGTGTCAATTTTTTATAAAACATGCGCAAACGCTGATGGGGCTAGGTCAGCGCTCTGGGAGGAGAAATGCCTGACATGGAAAAGGTCCCGACCGGGGTCCGTCGTCCGCGAGACGTTTGGCGTTCGCCGGGCCGCAGGCCGCGTGGCGTTGCCGATGCAAGCATGGCTCTCGCAGCACCGGCCACGGGCGTCCGTGGGCTTGCCGACAAGACACATCCAACAATCAAGAAGCGGAGGAACAAAATGCGCATCTTCAACGGCCTGACGCTTGGCGCGGGCCTGCTGGCAACCATCGTCACGGCGCCGTCCCATGCCGAGGACGCGGCCAAGGTCGCGGCCATCGTCAAGGGCCTCGACAACCCCTTCTTCCAGACCATGCAGAAGGGCATCGAGGAGCAAGGCAAGACCAGTGGCGTCAATGTCAGCGTCCAGGCCGCCGCCAATATGGGCGACGCCACCGGCCAGGCCGACCGCCTGACCGCCATGGCCATGCAGGACTTCGATTGCTACCTGGTCAATCCGATCAGCGTCTCCAACCTCGTCCAGGCTTTGGTGCCGGTCGCCCAGAAGAAGAAGCCGATCGTCAACATCGACTCGACCATCGACGCCGAACAGGCCAAGGCCGCCGGCTTTGCCGTCTCGACCTATATCGGCACCGACAATGTCGCCGCCGGCGCGCTGGCCGGCGAGGAAATGCTGAAGCTGGTGCCCAAGGGCGCCAAGGTGGCGTTGATCGCCGGCATCGTCGGCGATGTCGGCTCCAATGCCCGCATCAAGGGCTTCAAGCAGGCCGTCGAGGGCAAGCTCGAGGTCGTGGTGATGGTGAGCGCCGACTGGGATCGTGAGAAGGCGTTGACCGCCGCCACCGACATCCTCGCGGCGCACCCGGATCTTGCCGGCTTCTTCGCCGCCAACGACATCATGGCGCTCGGCGTCGAACGCGCCGTGCAGACCTCGGGCAAGGACGTCAAGGTGATCGGCCTCGACGGCATCGTCGACGCGCTGAAATCGATCGCGGCAGGCGAACTCACGGCCACCGTCGCCCAATATCCCTATGTCGTCGGCGCCATGGGTGTCGAAGCCTGTGCATTGGCCGCCAAGGGCAAGGAACTGCCCGCCAACGTGCCCGCACCCGTACTCCTGATCAACAAGGCCAATGCCGACGCCTCGCTGAAGAACTTTCCGCGTCCCGGCGGCGATTATCCCGATCCCTTCCGCGAGATGCTGAAGTGAGCAATCCCACGGACAACGCGCCCGTCGCCCATTCGGCGGGCGCGGCGGAGGAGAGCCGCCCCTCCCTGTCGGCTCTCCTCCTGGATCCTTCCTTCTGGGCCGACTGGGCGTCCGTCGTCGGCCTGGTCGGTCTCGTCATCGTCTTCGGCATCGCCCAGCCGGTCTTTCTCAGCGTCGCCAATCTGCAGGCGCTCTTGCTGGCGGCGGCTATCCTGGTCGTGTTGTCGATCGGCCAGACCTTCGTCGTCGCGACGTCAGGCATCGACCTGTCACTGGCGGCGGCCGTCATGCTTGGCGCCATCATCCTTGGTCTCGTCAACGCGGCGGGCTACGGCATCTTCATCGCCTGCGTGCTCGCGGTGCTCGCCACCAGCGCCATCGGCTTCCTCAACGGCCTCATCATCACCGCCGGCAAGATCCCCGATTTCGTGGTGACGCTCGGCACGCTGTCTGGCATCACCGGGCTTGGCCTGATCCTGTCGGGCGGTGAACCGACGATGGTCGGCTCGACCTTCCTGCTGAAACTCGCTTCGGGCTCGTTCGGGCCGTTCGGCTATCCGGTCTGGGTGGCGATCGCGGCCGTCATTGTGGCCCATATCGCGCTCTACCACACGCGCTTCGGCGT
>Ga0075364_10001656_pt1 | contig 12242 bp, 9 predicted proteins | sample EndMetdeltDD1764_FD_71517 | JGI IMG/M metagenome (GOLD analysis project Ga0075364, IMG submission 71517) | Populus endosphere microbial communities from Tennessee, USA - Endosphere MetaG P. deltoides DD176-4 | ecosystem: Host-associated > Plants > Roots > Endosphere | place: USA: Tennessee... | reverse complement strand
CTTCCGGGGTGGGGTCGATCATCCGATCCTGACGCCGCCGGCGGCGAAGGCGGCGAAGAGGATCAGCCCCGCCAGGCCGTTGGACTTGAAGAGCACAAGGGCGCGCGCCGGGCTGTCCACCCGCACCCGGCGGGCCTGCAGCATCAGGTGCACGCCATAGAGGACGAACAGCGGGATGAAGAAGAAGCTCAGGTCCGCCTCCAGGGCGGCGGCGAAGGCCAGGATCAGCGAAAGGCCGTAGAAGCCGGCGATCGCCCGGGGCGCCCGCGATCCCAGCCGCCGGGCGGAGGACTTCACCCCGGCCAGGGCGTCGTCCTCCAGGTCCTGGATGGCGTAGATGGTGTCGTAGCCCAGGGTCCAGAATATGCCGGCGCCGTAGAGCAGGATCGCCGGGGCGCCGATCACGCCGGTGGCGGCGGCCCACCCCAGCAGCGCGCCCCAGTTGAAGGTCAGGCCCAGCCACGCCTGCGGCCACCAGGTGATCCGCTTCATGAAGGGATAGGCCCCCACCAGGGCCAGGGAGGCGACCCCCAGGGCGATGGCCAGGCCCCCCAGGGTCAGCAGGATGGCCAGCGAGATCAGGCAGCAGCCGGCGACGAAGGCCAGGGCCTCCTTCACGCTGATCTGGCCCGAGGGGATCGGGCGGGCCGCCGTGCGCGCCACCTTGGCGTCGATGTCGCGGTCGACGATGTCGTTGTAGGCGCAGCCCGCCGCCCGCATCAGCGCCGCCCCCACGAGGATCTTCGCCAGCAGCACCAGGTCGGGCATGCGGCCCGCCTGCGCCCCGGCCAGGGCGACCGCCTGCCAGCCGGGCAGCATCAGCAGCCAGATCCCCGCCGGCCGGTCGAACCGCCCCAGCCGTAGCCACGGGCGGAGCGCCGGCGGCGCAAGCCGGTCCACCCAGTTGGCGGGCGCTGCGTCGGGCAAGGGCGCGGGGGACGACATGGATTGGCGCTTAGCACATCCGATCTCCCCCCGCATGGAGGCGCCTCAGGCCCCCTCCGTCTCGGCGCTGCGCGCCGAGCCACCTCCCCCGCATGCGGTGGAGGACCTAAAGCGCCAAGATGCTCCACCGTTTACGGGGGAGCTGTCAGCGAAGCTGACTGAGGGGGCGTGCGGCCTGTGGGTCAGATCAGGGGACTGTCCGTGAGGACGAGCTGAAGCGCCCCCGCCAGGTCCCCTCGCGGCGCGATGCGCACGCCCTCCAGGCCCAGCCATCCGGCCATGGTCTTCAGCTCGGCGGCCAGGCGCTCGGGCGTCTGGGCGCTCGCCCAGGGCTCGGCGTGGCTGGCCTGGACGATCAGCACGCTGGCCTTGCGGTCGGCCTTGAGGTCCACCCGGGCGGTCAGCGCGTCCCCTTCCAGGAAGGGCAGGACGTAGTAGCCGTGGGTGCGCTTGTGGGCCGGGGTGTAGATCTCCAGCCGAACGCGCACGCCGAACATCCGCTCGGTGCGCTCGCGGAACCAGATCAGGTTGTCGAAGGGCGAGAGCAGGGCGCTTGCCTCCACGCGCCTTGGCCGCCGGGCGGCCGGATCGAGGAAGGCGCCCTCGCGCCAGCCCTTCACCTGCACGGGGGCAAGCTCGCCCGCCTCCACCAGTTCGGCCAGCCTGGCCTTGGCCTCCGCCGGGCCCATGCGGAAATAGTCGCGCAGGTCCCGCGCGGTGGCCACGCCCAGCGCCCGGGCGGCGATCTTCAGCAGGCCCCGCTGCGCCTCCTCGCGGCTGGGGGTGGGCGCCTCGGCCACGGCCCTGGGCAGCACCTTGTGCGGCAGGCCATAGACCCGCTCGAAGGTCCCGCGCCGCGTGGCGGTGGTGATCTCGCCGGTCCAGAACAGGCACTCGAGAGCCCGCTTGGCCTCGCTCCAGCCCCACCAGCCGCCCACCCCCTTCTCCCCGGCCTGCAGCTCGGAGGCGGCCAGCGGGCCGCGGTCGCGGATCTCGGCCAGCGCCCGGTCGACGAAGTCGCGCCGCTCGCGCAGGAAGCGGGCCACGCCCTTCCAGGTCCCGACCCCGTCGTGGGCGTCGGCCATCCGCCAGCGCAGCAGCGGCTGGGCGGCCAGCGGCAGCAGGCTCGCCTCATGCGCCCAGTATTCGAAGAGGCCCCGCGGCCGCCCCCAGGCCGCCTCGTCCAGCAGGGTGCGCGGATAGGCGCCGAGCCTGGAGAAGGCCGGCAGGTAGTGGGTGCGCGAGACCACATTGACGGAATCGATCTGCACAACGCCCAGCCGGTCGATGAGCTTGAGGAGCTGGCGGCGGCCCACCTCCCCGGCCGGGCGGGGCGTTGCAAAGCCCTGGGCCGCCAGCGCGATCCGCCGCGCCTCGCCCGCGCTCAGCACATCCGCGCTCAACGCTCCAGGCGCCCGTCGGTCAGGGCCTGCGGCTCGAAGCGGAACAGGATCTTGGGGTCGGCGGGCGGCACCTGGGCCACCAGCTCGGGCGGGGCGAGCGCGTGCGCCAGGCAGCTGAGGATCGCCAGCCTGGCCTTCTGCTTGTGGTCGGCGCGCACGCAGATCCAGGGCGAGAGGGGGGTCGAGGTGCGAAGCAGCATCTGGTCGCGCGCCTCGGTGTAGGCGTCCCATTTCTCCTGCGCCGCCGCGTCCATGGGCGAGGCCTTCAGCACCTTCAGCGGATCGGTGCGCCGCTCATCCAGGCGCTTCTTCTGCTCGGACTTGGAGACGTCCAGCCACAGCTTCACCAGCTTCAGCCCGCTCTCCAGCAGCATGGACTCGAAAGTCGGCACGTCGCGCAGGAAGATCTCCTGCTCGATGGGCGTGGAAAAGCCCATCACCCGCTCGACGCCGGCGCGATTGTACCAGGAGCGGTTGAAGATCACCGTCTCGCCCGCCGCCGGAAGGTTCGGGACATAGCGCTGGAAGTACCACTGGGTCCGCTCGCGGTCCGACGGCTTGGCCAGGGCCACCACGCGGGTGTTGCGTACGGAAAGGTGCTCGGTCAGCACGCGGATCGCCCCGTCCTTCCCCGCGGCGTCCCGGCCCTCGAAGATCAGCAGCACCTTCTCGCCCGAGCCCATGGCGTGCTGCTGCCAGCGCACCAGAGCCAGCTGGCGCGCCTGAAGCTCGGGATCGTCGTCATGGTCGTGGGACATGGCGGGGAGACTAGCGCCCTCGCCGCGCCTCGTCCTCTCCCCCGAGCGAAGCGAGAGAGGGAGAGGGTTGGGAGAGGGCGGCTCCGCGATGACGCCGCCGCAGCCTCTCCTCGACTCTCATCGGCTCGGCGGCCGCCGCTCAGGCTTGCGCCGCCCTCTCCCTACCCTCTCCCTCTCGCTTCGCGGGGGAGAGGGGACGGCCTCTCGTTTCCGGGGGAGGTAGAAGGACCCGCGAAAGCCATTAAAACACCCCCATGATCCGCCTGTTCGTGACCCACGATCTCGCCGCCGGCGCGAGCCTGGCCCTGGACGAGGGGCAGAGCCGCTACCTGGCCGCGGTGATGCGGCTTTCGGAGGGCGACCAGATCCTGGTCTTCAACGGCCGCGACGGGGAATGGCGCGCCGCGCTCAGCGCGGTGGGCAAGCGCTCGGTGACGCTGGCGGTGGAGGACATGGCGCGAGCCCAGGCCATCGGCCCCGCTCTCGACCTGGTGGTCGCCCTGGTCAAGCGCGCCCGGCTGGAGACCATCGTCGAGAAGGCCGCCGAGCTGGGCGCGGCGCGGGTGCTGCCCGTGGTCACCGAGCGGACCAACGCCGACCACACCCGGGTCGATCGGCTGCGCGCCATCGCCGTGGAGGCCAGCGAGCAGACCGGGCGACTGGACGCGCCCCAGGTGCTGGAGCCGGTGAAGCTGGAGGCCCTGATCGGGGGCTGGAGCCCGCCCCGCCGCCTGCTGTTCTGCGACGAGGCGGGCGATGCGCGGCCCGCCCTTGAGGCCCTCGCCGGCGCCCCGGCCGGGCCCTGGGCGATCCTGATCGGGCCGGAGGGCGGCTTCTCGCCCAAGGAGCGCGAGCGGCTGCGGGCCCTGGACTTCGCCGTCCCCGCGTCCCTGGGTCCCCGGATCCTGCGCGCCGACACCGCGGCCATATCGGCGCTCACCCTGTGGCAGGCGGCGATCGGCGACTGGCGCGCCTGAAGGCCCCCGCTTGAGTCCGGGGGATTTGCACCCATGTTGCACAAGCGCGTATTGTCGCCGCGCTGGAGCTCGCCCCGGCGAGACCTTTTGAGTAGGGGCTGAATGAGTTCCATGGCCGATACCGCCTGCGCCGAGCGGCCGCTGGCCTTTGAGGATCTGGTCCGCTGGATGGAGGCGGGGGCCAAGCCCGCCGACCAGTGGCGCGTCGGCGCAGAGCACGAGAAATTCGTCTTCCGCCTGGGCTCCCACGAGCCCGTCCCCTATGAGCCCAACGGCATCCGCGCCCTGCTGGACGGGCTCACGCGCTTTGGCTGGACCCCGGTCTACGAGGGCGAGAACGTCATCGCGCTCGAGCGCGGCATGGCCAATGTCAGCCTCGAGCCCGGCGGCCAGTTCGAGCTTTCCGGGGCCCCGCTGGAGACCATCCACGACATCTGCGCCGAGACCGGATCGCACCTGCAGGAAGTGAAGGTCGTCGCCGACGAGCTTGGCCTGGGGTTCCTGGGGCTGGGCTTCACCCCGGTGTGGCGGCGCGACCAGATCCCGGTGATGCCCAAGGGCCGCTACAAGATCATGCGCCAGTACATGCCCAAGGTCGGCGGGCTGGGCCTGGACATGATGTTCCGCACCTGCACGGTGCAGGCCAACCTCGACTTCGGCTCCGAGGCCGACATGGTGGCCAAGTTCCGCACCAGCCTGGCCCTGCAGCCCGTCGCCACCGCCCTGTTCGCCAACTCCCCCTTCATCGAGGGCAAGCCCTCGGGCTTCGTCTCCGCCCGCGCCAACGTCTGGACCGACACCGATCCCGACCGCACCGGCATGCTGGGCTTCGTCTTCGAGGACGGCTTCGGCTTCGAGACCTATGCGCAGTACGCGCTCGACGTGCCGATGTATTTCGTCAAGCGCGACGGCAAGTACATCGACGTCGCCGGCCGCTCCTTCCGCGACTTCATGGCCGGCCAGTTGCCCGAACTGCCGGGCGTCAAGCCGACCATCAAGGACTGGGCCGACCACACCACCACCCTGTTCCCCGAGGTGCGGCTCAAGCAGTACCTGGAGATGCGCGGCGCCGACTCCGGCCCCTGGAGCCGGCTCTGCGCCCTGCCGGCGCTGTGGATGGGCGTGCTCTACGACAGCGCCGCCCTGGCGGCGGCCTGGGACCTCTGCAAGCACTGGGAGGTCGCCGACCACGAGCGCCTGCGCGCCGACGTCGCCCGCCTGGGCCTCAAGGCCAAGGTCGCCGGCCGCTCGGTGCAGGACGTGGCCAAGGACATGCTGGCCATCGCCCGCGAGGGCCTCAAGCGCCGCAACCGCCTCTCCGGCGGCCTGGTGGACGAGAGCGGCTACCTGGGCGAGCTGTTCGAGATCGCCGAGAGCGGGATCACCCCCGCCGAGCGCCTGCTGGAACTCTATCACGGCCCCTGGGCCGGCGACGCCGCCAAGGCCTTCGAGGCCTTCGCCTACTGAGGCGCCGCTTCAGCCGCCCTCGTGCTTGGCGACGAACTCAAGGATCGCCGGCGCCATCCGCGGGTAGAGCTCGAAGATCGAGTCCGCCGAGCGGCCGGTGAAGCGGTCCATCCATTCGCCGTGCGGCCAGGCCGAGGGGACGTGCTGCGCGCCCGGGATCAGCCGCGCCATGGCCTGCGAGACGCTCGCCGGGTGGATGTCGTCACCGCCCTCGAAGATCAGGGTCGGGATCTTCAGCCTGCGGAGCGCCGTATCGTCCACCCCCGCCAGGCTCTGCTCCGGCCGATGGTAGAAGCTCTCGTTCCAGCGCTTCATCGTGGCGATGAAGGCGGCCGGGTCCGCATCCAGCAGGCGCGCGCGGTTGTCGGGATTGGCGGCGATCCGGTCGCGGAAGAAGGGGGTCTTGGCCACCTCCGCCATGCCCCCGTGCTCGGCGGCCATGATGTAGGGGACATGGTAGGTGTAGCCCAGGTGCTGGCACCCATAGGGCCCGCCTGAGGTCGACCAGACGATCAGTCCGCGGACCGCCTCCGGCCCGCGGGTGGCGGTGAGGGTCGAGACCCGGCAGCCGGCCGAGCCGCCCGCCAGCCAGGCCGGCCCAAGCCCCAGGTGACCGATCAGGTCGGCGAGGTCGTCCGCCCAGGTCTGCTGCTCTGAGGCGCCGTCCAGCCAAAGCTCGCTGACCCCGGTGTTGCGTCGGTCCCAGGAGAGCACCCGCACGCCCTTGGCCAGGGCGAAGGCCAGCGAGCCCACAGAGCCCATGTCCTGGCGCCCGCCCGGCGTCAGCGCCAGCAGCGGGCCCTCGCCCTCCAGTTCATAATGGATGCGACAGCCGTCCGCCGTCGTGAACCAGGCCATGCGCGCCTCCCCGGGGGCGCAAGGTAAGCCCCCTCTCCCCCGAGCGTAGCGAGAGAGGGAGAGAGTGGGGAGAGGGCGGCGCGGCCTTTCGGCGGTCCAAGCGTAAGGTCGAGCTACCGCACCCCGCCGTCCGGCAGGTCGGGGCTTTCCACATTGGGCGCCCAGGGCTCGCGCTGGCTGGCGCCGGCGCCGCTGTCGGTGTGCTGGACGACCTGGTCCACCTGCGCGCGGTCGAAGCTGCGCGCCTCCTCCCCGTGCCGCGGGTTCACCGCCGCGTCGTCCACCGCATAGACCTCCACCCGGTCGGTGTAGAAGGCGATGCGGTTCTTGATGGGGTTCATCGCATCGAAGGGCTGCTCGTAGGACCAGGCGACGTTCTCGGCCACCTGTCCGTCCATGGTCAGGGTGTAGTAGCTGGCGTGGCCCTTGTAGGGGCAGTCGGTGTGGCGATCGGTGCGCCCCATGTACTCGGTGGAGACGTCCTGGCGGGGGAAATAGACCACCGCGGGCAGGTCGGATTCGCGCAGGATCAGGGCCTCGCTGGTGTCGGCGATCACATGGCCGTTGAAGAAGGCGCGCCAGCGGCGCGTGGCGGGCTCGAGCCGGATGGGGTGGTCGGGGCCGGGGGTCAGCATGGCGAGAGTTCCTCCTCGCCTGGTCAACGCCTGAGCGCCGCCGCCGGGTCCAATGGCCACGGCTCAGCTTGTGAAGCGCCACGGCGCGTGATTTTGTGCCCCTTCAACCCCGGGCGCGCGGGCTGAAAGTTTCGCTGCAGCGCACAATCGCAGGATGGCCTTGCATGGATATCGTCTTCATTGGCGGGCTTCTCGTCACCCTGATCACCGCCGTGCCGGTCTTCCTGCAGCTGCGCAGCCATCCGCGCGGACTCACCGTCCTGTTCTTCGCCGAGATGTGGGAGCGGTTCTCCTACTACGGCATGCGGGGCCTGCTGATCTTCTTCCTGACCCAGCAGTTCCTGATGGACGACAAGACCGCCAGCGCGGGCTACGGCGCCTACACCTCGCTCGTCTATCTGATGCCGCTGATCGGCGGGGTGCTGGCCGACCGCTGGCTGGGCACCCGCAAGGCGGTGGCCTTCGGCGCCCTGCTGCTGGTGGCCGGCCACCTGACCATGGCCTTCGAGGGCAAGCCCGCGGTGCAGGTCCTGACCTACCAGGGCGCAAAATACGAGTTCGTCGTCCAGGGCCGGGGCGAGGCCCGCCACGTCCAGCTCGACGTCGGCGGCAAGGGCTACGACTACGGCCCGACGACCGATGGCGGCCTGAACATCAAGGGCCTGCCGGCTGGCGCGGCCCTGCCGGCCGCCCTGCCCAAGGGCAGCTTCGAGCTCAGCGTCCGCGACGACAACCCGCACTTCCGCGGCGTCATGTACCTGGCGCTGGCGCTGATCATCATGGGGGTGGGCTTCCTCAAGGCCAACATCTCCTCGATCGTCGGCCAGCTCTATCCGGAGGGCGATCCCAGGCGCGATCCCGGCTTCACCCTCTACTACTACGGGGTCAACGTGGGGGCCTTCTGGGCCGCCATCGCCTGCGGCTGGCTGGGCCAGAACATCGGCTGGTGGGCGGGCTTCGGCGCGGCGGGCGTTGGCATGCTGGCCGGCTTCATCGTCTTCGTCCGCGGCAAGGCGACGCTCGAGGGCAAGGGCGAGCCGCCCGAGCCGGCGGCCCTGAAGAAGCCGGTCCTTGGCCCGCTGAACCTGGAGTGGCTCATCTACCTGGCGGCCATCCTGGGCGTGGGCCTGGTCTGGCTGGTGGTGCAGAGCAACGCCATCGTCGGCTGGCTGCTGGGCGCCGGCGCGCTGGCGACGCTCGGCTACCTTGGCTGGTACATGGTCACCAAGTGCGACAAGGTCGCCCGCGAGCGCATGCTGCTGGCCATCGTCCTGATCCTCGGCTCGGTGGTGTTCTGGGCCCTCTACGAGCAGGGCGGCTCCTCGCTCAACCAGTTCGCCGAGCGCAACGTCGACATGCGGCTATGGGCCGGCCAGTCGATGACGCCCGCCCAGGCGCAGTCCTTCCAGGCCGGCGGCATCCTCCTGCTGGCGCCGGCCATGTCGGCGATCTGGGCCTTCCTGGGCCGCCGCAAAGCCGACCCCAATCCGCTGGCCAAGTTCGCCATCGCCCTCCTGATGATCGGCGGCAGCTTCCTGCTGATCGTCTATGGCGCGAAGTTCGCCGGGGGCGACTACCGCACCCCGCTGGCCTTCCTGGCGATCGCCTATCTGATCCAGACCACGGGCGAGCTTTGCCTCTCGCCGGTGGGCCTCTCGGAGATGACCAAGCTGGCCCCCCGCGCCCTGCTCTCGACCATGATCGCCACCTGGTTCCTGGGCACCGCGGGCGCCCAGTGGCTGGCCGGGCGCATCGCCGGCCTGACCGCCGCGGACACCATCGGCGGCCAGGTGCTCGACCCGTCCAAGTCGCTGGCCACCTACAACCACGTCTTCTGGCTGCTCGGCTTCTTCGGCCTGGGCGCGGGCGTGGTCATGCTGCTGCTCTCGCCCTGGCTGAAGAAGTGGGCCCACGCGGTCCACATGGCCCCGCCCCAGCAGCCCGAGCCCTTCGCCCCCACCGTCGATGGCGACCGCCAGGCGGTGAACCCGCAGGCCGCCCGCGCCGACCGCCGGGCCTAGGCCCCGAACGTCTTGCGGATCCGCACGAAGACCTCGCGGCCTTCGTGCAGGTCACGGTCGTCCGTGTAGGCCAGCGGGCTCGAGCCGCGCAGGCCGGGCCACACGTGCAGGGTCTGGCGGATGCCTCGCTGCGTCAGGTTGTCGAGCTCCACGTGCAGGGTCAGGTCCGGGCGGAGCTTGCGGTCCACCCAGACGTCCAGCCAGGCGTTGTGCAGCTTGGTCTCGCGGATGGAATCGAAGCGGTAGCTGGTCTCGCGCCAGCCGCCGTACAGGTCCGCGCCCAGCGTCATCCCGTGGGCCGGCAGGTCCTGGGTCCAGGCGATCTGCCATTCCAGGGGGCGAAGCTTGGAGATCGGCCGCCGCTCGCCGGTGGTCGGGTCGGTGACCTTCGACCGCCGCCAGGTGCCCTTGGCCTTGATCAGCCCGCCCTTCCAGCCGAGCGCGTCGAAGGGCGCGGTCAGCTCGGCGATCAGCTCGTCCTTGCGGCCCGGCCCGATGTTGGTGGGCTGGTCGAAATAGGCGCCGCCGATGGCCACCGGCCCGCGGTCGATCACGTCCTTGAGCTGCGAGTGGCGAAGCGTCAGCACGCCGGTCGCCCCGCCCGGCAGCTTCTGCTCCACCGCCCCTTCCGTGACCCAGGCCTGCTCGGGGTTGAGGTTGGGATTGCCGGCCGAGACGCCGGTGCCGGTGTTGAAGTGCGCCTGGGCGACGAAGTCGTCGAAGTTGAGCTGGCCGACCACCCGCTCGAAGCGGACGCGAATCTGGGTCGCCGGGCTCGCCTGCCAGGCGGCCGAGAGCCTGGGCTTGAGGTAGCTCAGCGGCTTGCTGAGCACCACGTCCCCGCGCGATGCGATCCGCGAGGTCTCGTAGCGGAGCGCCGCCTCGAGGGTCCAGGCGCTGGCCGGCCGCCAGGTGGTCTTGGCGAACAGCTCCGAGCGGGTCTCCTGCACGCGGACGTTGGCGGCGGGGATCGGCTGGGCGGCGCCGCCGACGGTGAGCGCCGTGGCGCTGCGCAGCACATTGCGCGCGGTCTCGCCCCCGGCCTCCAGCGCCAGGGTCTGCGAGAACCGATAGGTCGCCACCGCGCGCAGGATGGTCTCGGTGGTGCGCCGGCGCAGGCCGAAGGCGGCGGCCTCGCCGTCGGAGACGAACACCTGGTCGGCCCGGTAGCGCCCGCCTTGGCGCAGGCCGAGCACCTCGATCCCGGCCTTGGCGCCCAGGCTGCGCGTCCAGCGCAGGCCCGCCTCGGTGTTGCGGGTGAAGTCGGTCTCGTCGGTGGTCTCGAAGCGCGGCGCGATCCGGGGAAAATCCTGGTCGTCGGCCTCCTGGGTCTTCCACTTCTCCCAGAAGACGCGGCCGTTCAGGCGCGCCGTCCCGCCCAGCAGCGGCTGCTCGTAGGCGCCGGTCAGCACCTTGTCCACGCCGTCGGAGCGGCCGTCCACGCGGCTTCTGCGCAGCACCTCGCCATTGGGGCCGGTGCGGACCAGGGGCCCATCGTCGCCGCCGTCGTCGACCACCCCGGCCAAGCGCGCGGCGGCCTCCCAGCTTCGTCGTCCCTCGCCGCCGGACAGCTCCAGCCGCGCGCCCGGGGAATGCCGGCCGTCGTAGACCCGCTCGTCGGCCAGGGCGAGCAGGCCGCGGAATCCGCCGCCGTCCTTGAGCACCACATTGGCCAGCACCGACTTGCCCTGCATGTCGATCCCGGGCGCCCCGCCGCGGATCACCTCGATGCGCGCCACCCGGCTGGCGGGCAGGCGGCGCAGGAGCTCGTCCAGGGCGTCGGTCTTGCTCACCGGCCGGCGGCTGTCGATCAGCACATTGCCGGCCGCGCCCTCATAGCCCCGCACGGTGTCGCCCGCGTCCAGGGTGAAGCCCGGCACCCGCAGCAGCATCTCGTAGGCGTTGGCCACCTGGAACTCGGCGAAGAAGGCGGGCGGATAGTCGACCACAGCCGGGGCCGGCGCCTGGGCCATGGCCGCCGCCGGCGCCGCCGCCGCACACAGGATCAGATACTCCAGCCGCATGCCGACTCCCCAGTCACGGGCTGGGAAGTGACAGGCCGTTACATCGGCTGGCCAGTTACAAGGCTGTAAGGCGCGTTAAATCGCCGTAACACGCGCCAGGTCCTCCCCCGCAAGCGGGGAAGCATCTTGATCGCTACAGGCTCGTGCCGCCCACCGTCAGGCCGGTGAGCTTGAGCGAGGGCTGGCCCACGCCCACCGGCACGCTCTGGCCGGACTTGCCGCACATGCCGATGCCGGGGTCGAAGCCGAAGTCGTCGCCGATCATGGTCACCCTGGTCAGCGCCGAGGGGCCATCGCCGATCAGGGTCGCGCCCTTCACCGGGGTGGTCACCTTGCCGTCCTCGATCAGGTAGGCCTCGGTGCACTGGAAGACGAACTTGCCGTTGGTGATGTCCACCTGGCCGCCGCCGAAGTTGGCGCAGTAGAGGCCGCGCTTGGTGGAGGCGATCATCTCCTCGCGGCTGGATTCGCCGCCCAGCATGCCGGTGTTGGTCATCCGGGGCATCGGCATGTGGGCGTAGGACTGCCGGCGCGCATTGCCGGTGGGCGCAAGGCCCATCAGCCGCGCGCTCATCCGGTCGTGCATATAGCCCACCAGGATGCCGTCCTCGATCAATATGGTGCGCTCGGTGGGCGTGCCCTCGTCGTCGACGGTGAGCGAGCCGCGGCGATTGAGGATGGTGCCGTCGTCGAACACCGTGACGCCCGGCGCGGCCACCCGCTCGCCGATGCGGCCCGAGAAGGCCGAGGTGCCCTTGCGGTTGAAGTCGCCCTCCAGCCCATGGCCCACCGCCTCGTGCAGCAGCACCCCGTTCCAGCCCGGGCCCAGCACCACGTCCATCTCGCCGGCGGGGCAGGGGACGGCGTCGAGGTTGACCAGCGCCTGGCGCAGCGCCTCCTCCACCTGTTCCTGCCAGCGCTCGGCGGTGATCCAGGTCTCGAAGCCGGCGCGGCCGCCGGCGCCCGAGGAGCCGCTTTCCCGCCGCCCGTCGCGCTCGACGCTCACCTGCACATTGATGCGGCACAGCGGGCGCACGTCGCGGATCAGCCGGCCGTCGGCGCGCAGGATCTCGACCACCCGACGTTCGCCCGCCAGCGAGGCCATGACCTGGACGATGCGCGGATCGCGGGCCCGGGCCCAGGCGTCGATCTCC
>Ga0075364_10001654_pt1 | contig 12254 bp, 16 predicted proteins | sample EndMetdeltDD1764_FD_71517 | JGI IMG/M metagenome (GOLD analysis project Ga0075364, IMG submission 71517) | Populus endosphere microbial communities from Tennessee, USA - Endosphere MetaG P. deltoides DD176-4 | ecosystem: Host-associated > Plants > Roots > Endosphere | place: USA: Tennessee... | reverse complement strand
GACCGGTGATCGGATACATCCGCCCGTAGTGTGGCTCGTCGGGTTTGACCAGCAGCGCCGCGGCCACCCTGGCGATGTCGTCCATCGAGATCGGCGCCTCCACCGCCGACGGGTAGGGCTCCCGCACCGTTCGCGTCGCCTCGATCTGCTCGGCCCAGATCGCGAAGTTCTCCAGAAACTCACCCGGCCCCAGCTGTGTGTTCAAGATTCCCGACGCGGCAACCTTGTCCGCATGCTCCTGCCAGTGCGCAGCACCCGAGAGCGCGACGACGTACTCGACGCCGGCGTTCTTGGCCAGTTCCAGCGTCACATCCAGCGTCGGGGGGAGCGGCGCCAAATACATCCGGTCAACGCCGTCCAGTGCCGCCGGCAGTGACTCCGGATCGCCAAGGTATCCGGTGACGGCGCTCACACCGTCGGGCAGATTCGCCTTTGCGGGGTTCTTTGTCAATGCGCGGATGTCGTTGGCCCCCAGGTCGATCAGGTGATCAACGATGCGTCGGCCGATGTTTCCTGTGGCGCCGGTCACGAGAATGGTCATGATTTTCACCGTACGTGGCACGCATGACAGAATCGCTGACATGAAAGCGGTGCTGTTCGACATGGATGGCACCCTCGTCGACTCCGAAAAGCTCTGGGACATCTCGCTGGCCGCACTCTACGAAGAGCTCGGCGGCACGCTGACTCCGCAGGTGCGCGCATCGATGGTGGGCGGCTCCGCCGAGGACACCATCCGGACCGTCTTCACCGACCTGCGACTGGAGCCGGACCCTGCCGCAATGGCCGAATCCATCCATTGGCTGCACGAGTACACCGCGGAACTGTTCGACCGCGGACTGCCGTGGTGCGACGGGGCACAGGAATTGTTGGAAGCGCTTGCCGCCGAAGGGACTCCGATGGCGCTGGTTACCAACACCCAGCGCGCGCTCACCGACCGGGCGTTGAACAGCATTGGTCGCCAGTACTTTTCGGCAACCGTCTGCGGCGACGAGGTGCCGCGCGGCAAACCTGCACCTGATGCATATCGACGGGCAGCGGCGTTGCTGGGACTGCAGCCGGATGTGTGCCTTGCCATCGAGGATTCCGTCACCGGCACGGCCGCCGCGGAGGGCGCCGGGTGCCCGGTGTTGGTGGTACCCAACGACGTAGCGGTGCCTCGCGGTCCACGGCGCCGACACATCTCCTCACTGGCTGAGGTCGAGGTGATCGATCTGCGACGGATGTACGAGGAGCTCACTTCGCAGTTTGGGGAACGGACCGCCTGACGACGGCTTAAGTGATTGAATGTGACTTCCATCACGCAATGCTGCGGAAGGGCGTCACATGACTCACGGACCCGTCGGCGATTCTGCATCTGGCATCGAATATGAGGAAACCGAGCATGCCGGCCGCGTAGTCCGGATCGCCTCGGTAGCGGCCCTCGGCGGCTTGCTGTTCGGCTATGACAGCGCGGTGATCAATGGTGCGGTGTCGGCCATTCAGGACCACTTCCAGGTCGACAACGCCACGTTGGGCTTCGCCGTCGCATCCGCACTGCTCGGCTGCGTGGTCGGTGCGCTGACCGCGGGCCGGCTCGCCGACCGGATCGGCCGGCTGCACGTGATGAAGATCGCGGCGCTGCTGTTCTTGATCAGCGCGATCGGCGCGGGCCTGGCAAACAGTGTCTGGCTGATCGTGGTCTTCCGGATCATCGGCGGCATCGGCGTAGGGGTCGCGTCTGTCATCGCACCGGCGTACATCGCCGAGACGTCGCCGCCACGCATTCGCGGGCGGCTCGGCTCGCTGCAGCAGCTGGCGATCGTGTCGGGCATCTTCCTGTCGCTGGCGATCGACTATGTGCTGGCCCAACTCGCCGGCGGATCGCGCGAGGAACTCTGGCTGGGTCTGGAGGCCTGGCGGTGGATGTTCCTCGTGATGGCTGTGCCGGCCATCGTGTACGGCGGCCTTGCCTTCACCATTCCCGAGTCGCCGCGTTATCTCGTTGCCCAATACCGCATTCCCGAAGCTCGCCGCGTACTGAGCATGCTGCTCGGCGAGAAGAACCTGGAAATCACGATTACGCGTATCCAGGAGTCGTTGAAGTCGGAAAAGCCGCCGTCATGGCGGGATCTGCGCAAGCCGACCGGTGGCCTCTACGGCATTGTCTGGGTGGGCTTGGGCTTGTCGATCTTCCAGCAGTTCGTCGGTATCAATGTGATCTTCTACTACAGCAATGTGCTGTGGGAGGCCGTCGGGTTCACCGAGAGCTCGTCGTTCGTCATCACCGTGATCACGTCGATCACCAACATCCTGACGACGCTGATCGCGATCGCGCTGATCGACAAAGTCGGGCGCAAGCCACTGCTTCTGGTCGGGTCCACCGGCATGGCGGTCACGCTGGGCACGATGGCGGTGATCTTCGGAACGGCGCCACTCGTCGACGGAAAGCCGGTGCTCGGCGACGTGGCCGGCCCCGTCGCGTTGGTCGCTGCCAACCTGTTCGTGGTGGCGTTCGGCATGTCATGGGGGCCGGTGGTGTGGGTGCTGCTGGGCGAGATGTTCCCCAACCGCATCAGGGCGGCCGCGCTGGGCCTGGCCGCCGCCGGACAGTGGGCTGCGAACTGGGCGATCACCGTGTCGTTCCCCGCTTTACGCGAGACGCTCGGCATTGCCTACGGGTTCTACGCGGTGTGCGCGGTGCTCTCGGGATTATTCGTGTGGCGATGGGTACAGGAAACCAAGGGCATGCACCTGGAGGACATGCACCGCGAGGCGTACCACCACGAGGCGCATCCCGCCTCGTCGTAAACCCGCGTGACCACGGCATGTCGAGCGTGAAACAATCGCGTCCCGTGAAGACCTTCGATGCCCTGTTTGCCGAGTTGACGGAGCGTGCGCGCACCCGGCCGGAGGGCAGCGGCACCGTCGCCGCGCTCGACGGCGGCGTGCACGGGCTGGGGAAGAAGATCCTCGAAGAGGCCGGCGAAGTGTGGCTGGCCGCCGAACACGAAGGCGACGAGGCCCTGGCCGAGGAGATCAGCCAGTTGCTGTACTGGACGCAGGTGCTGATGATCTCGCGCGGCCTGACCCTCGACAACGTCTACGCAAAGCTATGAACGGAAACCTCAGGGTCGCCGTGCCCAACAAGGGCACGCTCTCCGAACCGGCCGCCGAAATTCTGTCGGAGGCCGGATACCGGCGGCGCACCGACCCCAAGGATCTGACTGTCATCGATCCGGCCAACAACGTCGAGTTCTTCTTTCTGCGGCCCAAGGACATCGCCATCTACGTCGGGTCGGGACAGCTCGACTTCGGCATCACCGGCCGCGATCTGGCGGCAGAGGCCGACGCGCCCGTCCGCGAACGACTTGCACTCGGTTTCGGCTCGTCGACCTTCCGCTACGCCGGGCCGGCTGGCCGGCAATGGCGCGTCGAAGACATGGCGGGCAAGCGGATCGCCACGGCGTTTCCCAACTTGGTACGAAAAGACTTGGCGGCGCGTGGGATTGAGGCGACGGTGATTCGGCTCGACGGCGCCGTCGAGATTTCGGTTCAGCTCGGGGTGGCCGACGCGATCGCCGACGTGGTCGGCTCTGGTCGCACCCTCGGATTGCACGACCTGGTGCCGTTCGGCGAACCACTCTGCGACTCGGAGGCCGTGCTCATCGAAGGCGCCAACGCCGGCGACGAGAACGCCGCAGCGCGTGACCAGCTCGCGGCCCGGGTGCAGGGTGTGGTGTTCGGCCAGCAATACCTGATGCTGGACTACGACTGCCCGCGCACCGTGCTCGACGACGCCACCGCGGTCACGCCCGGCCTGGAGTCACCGACGATCGCCCCACTGGCCGATCCGGCGTGGGTTGCGGTGCGTGCGCTGGTTCCGCGCCGAGATGTCAACGCCATCATGGACGAGCTCGCATCGATCGGAGCCAAGGCGATTCTGGCTTCTGACATCCGGTTCTGCCGCTTCTGATTCGGCCGGTTGATTTGCGCGGTGCGTGTTAGCGTCCGGATGTCGTTTCCACCGGTCGAAAGGTCGTCATGACGCAGGTCCTCGTTATGTTGCTTGCTCTGCTGATCGGTGTGATCGCCGGCCTGCGCGCCCTGACGGCTCCGGCAGTGGTGGCCTGGGGTGCGTACCTGGGCTGGATCGACGTCGACGGCAAGTGGTCAGAATGGGTGGCTCATCCCATCACCGTCACTGTGCTGACCATCTTCCTGCTGGTCGAGTTGGTCACCGATCAGCTACCCAAGACGCCGAGCCGCAAGACGGCGCCCCAGTTCCTGACCAGGCTCATCATGGGCGCCTTCGCGGGCGCGGTCATCGGCAGCGCCTTCTTCCACACCTTTACCGCCACTGGCGCAGGAGTTGTCGGCGCCGTGCTGGGCACACTGGGTGGTGCAGCGGCCCGGCAGCGTCTGTCCGCCGCCAACGACGGAAAAGACCGGCCTGGTGCATTCCTGGAGGACGTCATCGCTGTCGGCGGTGGGTTCCTGGTCGCGTTCCTCGTCAGCCTCGTCTGAACGGCACACGGTGGCAGAGAAATTCGACGCCATCGTCGTCGGCGCGGGCCAGGCCGGCCCGCCGCTGGCAGGCAGGTTGACGGCAACCGGTCAGACTGTGGCGGTCATCGAACGCAAGCTGGTCGGCGGCACGTGCGTGAACTACGGTTGCATCCCCACCAAAACCCTTGTGGCAAGCGCGCATGCCGCGCACCTGGCCCGTCGCGGCTCCGACTACGGCATCGGCACGGGCGACATCACCGTCGACATGGCCAAAGTCAAAGCGCGCAAGGACAAGGTCTCGGGGGACGACCGCCGGGGGCTCGAGTCGTGGCTGGAGGGGATGGAGGGCGCTACGTTCATCCGCGGTCACGCCCGTTTCGAAAGCCCGCACACCATTCGTGTCGACGACCGGCTGCTGGAAGCCGACAAGATCTTCCTCAATGTCGGCGGGCGGGCGGTGGCGCCCGACATGCCCGGGCTGTCGGACATCGACTACATGACGAATGTGGGGATACTCGAACTCGACACCGTCCCAGAACATCTGGTGATCATCGGCGGCAGCTACATCGCCCTGGAGTTCGCCCAGATGTACCGCCGGTTCGGCGCCCGGGTCACCGTGATCGAGAAGGGTCCGCGGCTGACCTCACGAGAGGACGAGGACGTCTCGGCGACCATCAAGGAGATCCTGGAAGCAGAGGGCATCGACGTTGTCGTCGGCGCGACGGCGATTCAGTTCACCAAGCGCGCCAACGGTTTCGAAGTGGTGCCCAGCGAGGGTGCGGAACCTATCGCGGGAACGCATCTGTTGGTCGCGGTGGGACGTGCACCCAACACCGATGACCTCGGCTTGGACAAGGCGGGCGTGCACACGGATGACCGCGGCTACATCGTCGTCGACGACCAGCTGCGCACCAACGTCGAGCACATATGGGCGATGGGCGACTGCAACGGACGAGGCGCGTTCACCCACACCTCGTACAACGACTTCGAGATCGTCGCGGCGAACCTGCTCGACGACGACCCGCGCCGGGTGAGCGATCGTGTGACCACCTACGCGCTCTACATCGATCCGCCGCTTGGCCGAGCCGGAATGACGGTCGACCAGGTGCGCAAGTCAGGCCGAAAAGCGTTGGTGGGCAAGCGACCCATGACGCGGGTCGGGCGTGCGGTGGAGAAGGGGGAGACGCAGGGCTTCATGAAGGTGGTGGTCGATGCCGAGACCGAGGAGATACTCGGCGCGGCGATCCTCGGCGTCGGCGGCGACGAGGTCGTCCACGCGATCCTCGACATCATGACGGCCAAGAAGCCCTATACCGCGATCTCCCGCACGATGCACATTCACCCAACCGTCAGCGAGTTGGTGCCGACCGTGCTGCAGGAATTGAAGCCGCTGGACTAACGGATCGACCGATGTTGAGCTGCCGTGTGACCATCGCGACTCGGTAGCCGAGGTGGCGGCACGTCTGCACATCGGACGGGTGCACCTGGTCGGCGTCGGCGTCCACATCGGTCTGCGCAGCCGCGCCCAGCCAGAAACCGAGGCGGTTGAGGTCGTTCTCGCTGCCGTTCGCACTGTTCCAGCCCGCGCCCAGACCCAGACTGACCCAATGCATGTGGTGCTGGGCGGCGAACACCGCCAACGACACCAGGGTGTTGAGTTTGTCGCCACTCTTGGCTCCGGAATTGGTGAATCCGGCCGCGACCTTGTCGCGCCATGTCCCGTTCAGGCACCGACGTCCGGTCTGCTCGGCGAACGTCTGAAATCCTGCCGAGACGTTGCCCATGTACGTCGCGCTGCCGAACACGATGCCGTCCGCGGCGTCGAGGATGTCCCAATCGTTGTCGGTCATGTGGTCGACGGCGATGACGGTGACGTCGGCCCCGGCCTCGCGGGCGCCGCCGGCAACCGCGTCCGCCAGTACCGCGGTGTGCCCAAAGCCGGAATGACAGGCGACCGCGATGGCAGGGGCAGCGACGTGAGAACCATTGTGTTCCATGCTAATTCGACTCCAATTGTGCCTGATTGACTGCATGTCGTCGCGTCGTCCAGTCCGGCAGCTCGCCGCCGGAGAGATAGGCCTCGAGACGATCCAGGTATGCATGTGTGCCGCCGAAGAACCCGGTCGCGTTGCGCACCCCGAGTCCGCGATGGGTGAAGCGAAGTAGGGTGCCGTCTCCGTCGGCGGTCAGTTCGTAGCGCACCACGCCGTCCTCGACGATCGGCTGCTTCCATTCGTGTTCGAGCACATTGGGTGGATCCCAGACGAGGATGCGGCCCGTCATCCGTTTGCGTTCGGGTGGCAGTGGCGGACCGGTCGCGACCATTTCGATCATCCCGCCCTCGCGTGCGTCGATCGTCGTCTCGCCGAACCACTGCTCGCGTTCGCCCGGATCGGCGATGGCCGACCAGACGACGTCGATCGGAAAGGGCAGGCGGCGTTCGAAGTTCAGCACCGCGCGGTCACCGTCGACCGTCAGCCGCCCATTGCGTTCACTCATCGTGACTCCTCGTGCTTGCGTTGTAGATGCCGCTCGAGGGCGTCGAGATGCTCGGCCCAGTAGCGGCGGTAACGGTCGATCCAGTCGTCGATCGCGACCAGCCCGTCGGCGCGAAGTGCGTAGATCCGGCGTTGGGCGTCGGGGCGAACCTCGACGAGCCCCACTTCGCGCAGCACCCGTAGGTGCCGTGACACCGTTGGCTGCGTCAGGCCGGGCAGGGTCTCGACGAGTTCGCCTGCGGTGCGCTCACCGTCGAGCAGTGCGTCGAGCAGCGCGCGCCGACTCGGTTCGGCGACCGCTTCGAAGACATCCACCCGGCCAGTATCGCATGATATCTATATAGATGCAAGCCTATATACGGCTACTCGAGATTCCGTTGGAAGAACCGGGCAGAGTCTTCGACCTCGAACCACGGCACCTCGCGATGGCCGCCCGGGGTGGCGTGCAGCGTCTTCCCCGTGGAGGCGAACGCGTCGAACACCGCGAGACCGTGTTGACGGGTGATTTCTTCGTCGTCCCACGGAAGTACGAACTGGACCGGGATGGTGATCCGCCTCGCTGCCTCGGTCAGCGCCTCGTACGCAAAGGCCCCGCCGAAGACTGCGGCCGTGATCCGGGGTTCGATCGCCGTCAGCGGTATTCCGATCGCGGTGGCCAGTGTCATGCCGGCATAGCCGACCGGCGCTTCGGTACCGATCTCGGGTAGCGCCTGGAGGGCGTCCAGCGTTGCCTGCCATTCCGGGACGGCGCGCTCGGCCAGTGAGCTGTTGTACTCGATGACGAACGGGTCGATTGGCTCGCCTGCCGCCCGAGCCGCCCGAAGCGCGGCTACCCATTGTTCGTCCTGCGAGTTACGCGGCCGGTCGCCATGTCCTGGCGCGTCGATGGTGGCCACGGTGAAACCGCATCTGCTCACGTAGTGGTGGGCACGGGCCACGACTCTCGGAGCCTTCTTGTGCAGCCCGCCACCATGACCCATCAGCACCAGAGGCGCGTGAATGGAGCCGGACGCGGGAGACCACAGCACGCCGGTGATCTCGCCAAGAGTGAAGTTGCGTTCGACGACACCGTTCGACGATGTCTGCGCGGTGAAATGCATAGGTGTTGCCTTTCGGGGATTGCCTTGTTGTCGAGGCGCTCCCGGCGACACCTACATCAATCGCCCGACCGTGACGAAGACGGGGAGCACCCACATGGATACCGAGTTCATGGGGTCTCACCTCCTCGCGTCATGTCACGGACTCCGGGACGCTATCAGCCCCAGCGCGATCGTGGCCAACTCTTTTCACGTTCGCCGCTGCAGAAGCAGCGTCTGCGCCACGACGCCGATGAATCCCTGACGATCAAAGACTTCCGCGGTTGTCACGCCGATGCCGTCGGGGCCGAACGACCCTCGCGCGCGCAGCGCGAAGTCGTTGCCAACGGGCAACCGGTGCAGGTGTACGGCGGTGTCGGTGTTCATGAAGACGAACTTCTCGGGGTCCAGTGCCATCCCGACGCCGTTGGCCGAGTCGGCGATCATCGCCAGCCGCTGAAGGTCCGTCATCGCCTCGGAATCCACGAGAGGCACCATGGGGCTGAGCCATGCCACGTTCGACTCGCCCTCGGCGACTTGTTGTCTGCGCCAGCTCACCGTTTCGAGATACCCCTTCGCGCCCACCCAGCCATGCGGCACCGGGGCCGCCTCACCCTCGACGAGTGGGGGATAACGGTCCGTCGCCGCATCCGTGGTGTCGCTGGTCGCCAGCAGCCACGCCGTCACGCGGGCGACCGCGCGCTCGGTGCCGTCGGGCCGCGGAGCCGACATCTCGGCGGCCATCAGGGAGATGCGCGATCCCGGGCGCTGCACCCATGCCCGAACCCGAACCGGTGTGACCGGGATGGCGCCGAGGATATCCAGCGTCAGTCGTCCGACGCGCAATCCGGAATCGGTAGCCAGCTCCTCGATGAGCTTGGTCATCAGCGCGAGCGGCGGTGAGCCGTGCTGGATTTCGGGATCCCAGTTGCTGCGGGTGCCGTCGGTGGAATCGAAAACGTGGACGTCGCCGTCGGCGGAGAGCCGACGGTAGAGGCAGTCGATCACGCAGCCGGCTCCGAGGTGTGCAACACCGTGTCATCGTCACCTTCGTTGGGGGCCTGCGGCCAACCGGGGTACGGCGGGGGAGTGCCGCCGAACACCGGGCAGTGGGCGTGATGTGCGCACCAATCGCACATCCGCGACGGATGCGGCCTGAAATCGCCTGTGACACCGGCGGATTGGATGGCCCGCCAGATCGCCATCAAGGTTTTCTCGAACCGCAACAGCTCATCCAGGTCGGGCGTGTAGTCGAGCACCTGACCGTCGGATAGGTACAACAGCCGCAGCCGGGCGGGCAGCACCCCCCGGGACCGCAACAGTGCGACGGCGTAGAACTTCATCTGGAACATGGCCTTGAACTCGGCAAGCGCCCGCGCCTCCTGCGGCGCCTTGCCTGTCTTGTAGTCGACCACACGCAACTCGCCGGTCGGCGCCACGTCGATGCGGTCGACGAAGCCGCGCAACAGCGTGCCGTCTTCGAGCTCGACTTCGACACGCTGCTCGCAGCTCTCCGGGTCGAATCGGGTGGGGTCCTCCAGCCGGTAATAGCCCGAAAGCAGCGCCTTGGCCTCCTCGAGCAGCTCGACGCGCAACGCCGGTTCGATCTCGTCGGCCAGCCCGGGCTGTGCCTCGACGATCCGGTCCCACGCGGGGTCGACGAGCGTCATCGCGGTGTCGGGGCCTCGTTCGGCTGCGGGCAGCGCATAGAGCTGTTCCAACGCCGCATGGACCACGGAACCGCGCACCTGCGCCGTCGACGGCGGTTCGGGTAGCCGGTCGATCGCACGGAACCGGTACAGCAGCGGGCACTGTTTGAAGTCCGCCGCTCGCGATGGGGACAGCGCCGGCCGACGCACCGGGGCCGGCTCGTCGCTCATGAAAGCCAGCGTATGACCACCGTCCGACAGCCCCGGGGACCCGTCCCGGCGCGTCTGCTGGCAGGCTGATCAGCTGTGCCAAGGACTGGTCCGTTCGAAGTCGGTGACCGCGTGCAGCTCACCGACGCGAAGGGCAGGCATTACACGATGCTGCTGACGCCGGGCGGGGAGTTCCACACCCATCGCGGCATCATCGCGCTGGACACCGTCATCGGGCTGCCCGAGGGCAGCGTCGTCAAGTCCACCAGCGGCGACCAGTTTCTGGTGCTGCGGCCGCTGCTGGTCGACTACGTGATGTCGATGCCGCGCGGCGCACAGGTCGTCTACCCCAAGGACGCCGCCCAGATCGTGCACGAGGGTGACATCTTCCCTGGCGCTCGGGTGCTTGAGGCCGGCGCCGGTTCCGGGGCGATGACGTTGTCGCTGCTGCGCGCCGTCGGGCCCGAGGGACGGGTGACTTCCTACGATGTGCGCGAGGACCACGCCGAGCATGCCGCGCGCAATGTCGCGACGTTCTTCGGCGAGCGTCCGGCCAACTGGGACCTGGTCACTGCCGACGTCGCCGACTACGCCGGTCCGGAAGTGGACCGCGTGGTGCTCGACATGCTGGCGCCGTGGGAGGTTCTCGACGTCGTCGCCAACGCGCTTGTCGCGGGCGGCGTGCTGGTGATCTACGTTGCCACCGTCACGCAGCTGTCGCGCACAGTGGAAGCGTTGCGCGAGCAGCAATGCTGGACGGAGCCGCGCGCCTGGGAGAGCATGCAACGCGGCTGGCACGTCGTCGGCCTCGCGGTGCGCCCACAACACACGATGCGCGGGCACACGGCCTTTCTGATCAGTGTGCGCAAATTGGCGCCGGGCGCCGTCACCCCGATGCCGCTGCGGCGCAAGCGTCAGCTCGGCGGCAGCGTCTAGTCGTCGCTGCTGCGCCGCAGTCCTCGGCGGGCGGAAAGCAATTCGATCTCAGGACGCGATGCCACCAAGCGCTCTGCGTCGTCGAGAACCTCGACGACGTGCCCTCGATCGGCTGACACCACCGCCATCCCGACGTTGGCGCGGCGGTGCAGGTCCTGGGCTCCCGTCTCGGCCGCGGACACCGCGAATCTGCGCTGTAACTCGGCGATCAGTGGACGGATCGCTGAGCGCTTCTGTTTCAGCGAGTGCACGTCGCCGAGCAGCAGGTCGAACTCAAGCCAGCCGATCCACACGCAGACGTCCTCAGGGTGTTGGTGTGGTCGTTGGCTGCTGGCCGAGCTGGAGCAGCAAGTCAGCGGTCTGCCTGGTCAGCTGCCACGTATCGCCCTGCGGGCTGAACTCCATCGGGAACTTCATGTCGCGGCCGGCGTCCTGCGGGTTGGCGGCGTTGATGGTCATGTTGGCGATCACATTGCCCGTTTGACCCTGCGCCCACGTGAGATCACCGGCCTCGAAGGTCAGCGGTGCGTACCCGCTGTCGTGCAGAGCCTTCGCAAACCTGTCCAGTGCCGCAGCATCGGCGGGCGTGCCGTTTTGCACGAGACCGACCTTGTCCGTGCCGGGGATGGCGGGGTCGGCGAGGCGGCCCATCACGTCGGTCAGCGCGGTCGGTGACGGCAATGGCGCCCCGGAAGCGGTCGGCGACGGCGGAGCAGCCGGGGGCGTGGTGAGGGGAACGGGAGTCGGGCTTGGTGCGGAACTCGTGTTGTCGCTGCACCCGCTAAGCCCGAGCGCCGCCACAATCGTGACGGCGCCCAGGACTGCGGTTAGCGTGCGGTTGATCAGCTGGCCGCCGAGAGCAGGTTCATGGCGGACGCCTTGGCGATCTGCCATCCCGTGGGGCTGGGGCCGGCCACGAACTGGACGTTCTGGGTGGCAGTTGCCCCAAGCGCAGACGTCGCGGTGACGTCGGCGTTGGCCACGCCACCTTCCTGGTCGATATTGGCGATATTGAAGGTCAACGGGAATTTGCCCTCTGCGGCCGCCCGGTTGTAGGCCCGGTCGGCGGCGATGCCTTCGATCCGGCCGATGCCACCCTGGATGTAGGACGCCTTACCGCTGAACGAGCCGCCCCCTGCGAGGGCCTGCAGCGTCTGCAAGAGCGGTGCCTGCAATTCTGGCGCCGGTGCCTGCGGCATCGGAATGTCCCACACGACCGGTTGCACGGCCGGAGTGGACGACACGGCGGGAGATGCAACGGAAGTCACACCTGCTGCCGCACCGGCCACCAGAGCGGCTGCTGCCACGCCGGTAACGAGGGTTTTCAGGGTCACGGTTGTCCTTTCGATCGGCCCAACTCACCAGAGAGGTTAACAAGTGTTGCTGGTGTGTCGAATTCC
>Ga0075364_10001653_pt1 | contig 12255 bp, 13 predicted proteins | sample EndMetdeltDD1764_FD_71517 | JGI IMG/M metagenome (GOLD analysis project Ga0075364, IMG submission 71517) | Populus endosphere microbial communities from Tennessee, USA - Endosphere MetaG P. deltoides DD176-4 | ecosystem: Host-associated > Plants > Roots > Endosphere | place: USA: Tennessee... | reverse complement strand
AAACCGGTGGTGTGTTCGGTATCGCTGAGCAGAGGAAAGCCGAACCCTTGCCGCTCGTCGAAGTCGAGGTTCTCGGCCGGTGTGTCGAACGACGCACCGAGGATCACGCACCCGGCGGCAGCGAACTCGTCGGCGAGATCGCGCAGTCCCTGACCCTCGATGGTGCAGCCGGGCGTCTGCGCCTTGGGGTACCACCACATCAGGACCCACTTGCCGCGCAGGTCGGCAAGCCGGATGATGTTGCCGTGCTGATCGGGCAGCTCGAACGATGGCGCGACGGTTCCGGGAACGAGCATGTCAGCCTCCCGTGATCATCCGCGTGAACAGGGTGCGGTGGTCGATCCTCGTCATCACGATCGGCAGTGTAAGCACCGGGAACCCGCGGTGTAGACATGCGCGGTGAAGGATTCTCGCCCGAATCTGCTGTTCATCATGAGCGACGACCACGCTGCGCACGCGATCTCTGCGTACGGAAGCCGCATCAACACGACCCCGAACCTCGACCGGCTCGCCGCCGGCGGGATGCGGTTCGACTCTGTGTTCTGCACCAACTCGATCTGCACGCCGAGCCGCGCCGCGATCCTCACCGGCACGTACAACCACGTCAACGGTGCAACAACGCTCGACACGCACCTCGACAACACGCTGTGGACGTTCCCGAAGGCGTTGCAGGCCGCCGGATACGTGACGGGCATGTTCGGCAAGTGGCACCTTGGCCACGGACCGGCCCACGACCCGACTGGTTTCGACGAGTGGCGGGTGCTGCCGGGGCAGGGTCACTACCACAACCCGATCATGCTCCAGGCGGGGCCGAGCCCGGTCGTGGAACGCGGCGGGTATGTCACCAACCTCATCACCGACGACTGCCTCGACTTCATCACCAGGGCCCAGCGCGCCGACAGGCCGTTCGCCGTGCTCTGCCACCACAAAGCGCCGCATCGGACGTGGGAGCCGAGTAGTGAACACTTCACCATGTACGACGACGTCGACATCCCCGAACCGGACACGTTCCGCGACGACCTGATCGGACGTGCCGCGGTGATCCAGGCGGTGAGGATGCGGATGATGGACCTCGATCCGATCGTCGACCTGAAGTCACCGGTGCCGGCGGGCCTGAGCGAGGACGAGGAGATCAGCTGGCGCTACCAGCGCTACATCAAGAACTACCTGCGCGTCGTCGCCTCGATCGACGACAACGTCGGCCGGATGCTGGACCATCTCGATGAGCACGATCTCGCCGACAACACCGTCGTCGTCTACACGTCGGATCAAGGCTTCTTCCTCGGCGACCACGGCTGGTTCGACAAGCGGCTGATGTACGAAGAGTCGCTGCAGATGCCGTTCCTGGTCCACTATCCGGCCGAGGTCGCGGCAGGCGTCGCCAACGACGACATCGTCGTCAACGTCGACTTCGCACCGACGTTGCTGGAGCTCGCCGGCGTCGCGGTGCCAACTCATGTGCAGGGGAGATCGTGCGTACCCCTGCTGCGCGGAGAGACTCCCGCCGATTGGCCGCGCTCGATGTACTACCGGTACTGGATGCACAACGACGGCTCGCACGGATGCCCGGCGCACTACGGCGTGCGCACGAGGACCCACAAGCTGATCTGCTACTACAACGATCCGCTCGGACAATCCGGCGCCCACGGCCCCAACAGTGCGATCGAGTGGGAGCTGTACGACCTGGTGAACGATCCACTCGAGGTCCACAACATCTATGACCATCCCGAAGCGGAATCCCTCAGGGCCGAGCTGCTGGTCGAGCTGACGCGCCTGCAAGCGGACCTGGGGGACACCCCGTACGTTGGAGCGCGCTGAGTGTTCACCCGCCCGACCCACACTCGACGCCTGGGCTCGGTACGCTGACGTCTCGTTCGACCATGCGAACGTTCGCTGGACCCAGACCCTGTTCCCGGCGCTCGCACACCACGAGACCTCGGAGAACACTTCATGTCTACCGCACCCCCGGGGACGTTCCGGTCCCTATTACCCAACGACTTCGGCCGTGACTGGGCGCTCCACCAGCGATTTGTCACGGAGGACGGCCATGATGATCCCCTCGGTTGCGCGGCCCGCCCGTCGTGGCGGGGCCGCGTGCACATGCTCGGTCTGTTTGCCGCGATCCCGGCACTGACACTGCTGATCATCTTTGCCAATGGGCCTCGCGCGATCGTCGGCGTGTCGATCTACGCCGCGGGGCTGTGTGCGATGCTGGCCGCGTCGACGACGTACCACCGGTGGGTTCACGACTTCCGCGGGAGAGCGGCGTGGCGGCGTGCCGACCATGCGATGATCTTCGCCGCGATCGCCGGATCGGCCACGCCGATCGTGCTGATCGTGATGCCGACTGGACTCGGGATCAGCCTGCTGTCGGTGGTGTGGGCGATCTCGGTGGTCGGCGCCGTGTCGAAGTTCGGTCGCTGGCGCCGCGGCGACACGATCGGTACGGCGCTGTACGCCGCGGTCAGCGGCCTCGCTGCGCTGGCACTGCCTGCGCTGTGGGTGCGCGGCGGCGTGTTGCCGGCGGTGCTCTACCTCGCGTCGGGCGGGCTGTACATCCTCGGGGCGCGCTGGTTCGCCAAGACCTGGCCGCGGTTGCGTCCGGCCGTGTTCTCCTACCACGAGGTGTGGCATGTCTTCACCGTTGCCGCGGCCGCCGTGCACTTCGCCGCGGTGTGGGCGATCTCGACCTGACGGTCGGGGACTACGACGCAGCGAGGGGCGCCATCTCGTCGAGCTGGCGCAGGGCCGAGTCGCGGCCGAGGCCCTCGACGCGCAGCACGACCTCGCTGCAGCCGATGCTGCGGTAGTAGTCGAGCTTGCCGGGATCGGGCAGCACGCCGAACGGCACGACTTCGGGCTCGCCGCTGCGGCCGGCCGCGGCCCACGCCTGGTGCAACGCGGGCAGCGCCTCGCGCACGCCCGCACCGCCGATCGGGAACCAGCCGTCTGCATACTCGGCCACGTGGGCGAACAACTTCGGGCCGGCGCCGCCACCGACGAGCATCCGGATCCGTGGCCGTTGAATGGGCTTGGGCCAGCTCCACGACGGGGCGAAGCGCACGTACTCGCCGTCGAACGATGCTTCGTCGTTGGCCCACAGCTCCACCATCGCGAGCACGTGTTCGCGCGCCTTGGCCCGCCGCGTTGCGTACTCGACTCCGTGATCGGCCATCTCGTCCTGGTTCCAGCCGAAGCCGACACCGAGGGTGATCCGCCCGTTCGACATGACGTCGAGCGTTGCCAACTGCTTGGCCATCACGATCGGGTCGTGCTGGGCGACGAGCGACACGCCGGTGCCAAGCACGATCGTCGACGTCACTGCCGCCGCGGCTCCCATTGCCACCAGCGGGTCGAGCGTGCGCTTGTACTCGTCCTTCAGCTCCTCGTCGCCGGTGGGTGGCGGCGTGACGCGGCTGACCGGGATGTGGGTGTGCTCGGGGAAGTACAGCGACTCGAACCCGCGGGCCTCGACCTCGCGGGCGAGGGTGATCGGATCGATGGTGCGATCGGTGAGGAAGACCGTGATGCCGATGCGCACGACGCGCCTACTTGGTCGCGGACTTGATCAGGTCGGGACGGATCGTCTCGACCTGGCGGCGGATGCCGTCCTTCCATCCGACCGTGCTGTGGAAGCCGGTGCTGTGCAGCTTCTCGAGGTCGGGGACGATCGACGCGATCGCGTTCTCGGTTGGTGCGAACGTTGGCGTCAATCCGGTGAGCCGGCCGATCTCCTCGCACCAGTCCTCGATGCTCGCGATCTCGTCCCCACCCCAGTTGACGATCGTTGCCGGGACCGATGCCAGCGACAGCAGGTATGGCAGCGAGCGAACGATGTCGTCGTTGTGGATCGGCGTGTAGTTGCTCGGCGCGTTCGAGTGCACCGGGATCGCCATGCTGTGCTCCATCATCATCAGATGGAAGGTCATCCACCCGTACTGGTCGCCGTAGGGCACGTTGAGCCTGGCGATGACGGTCGGCAGGCCGAGCCGCTTGGCGGTGTGCTTGACGAGCACCTCGCCGGCGATCTTGGAGATGCTGTACGTCGTCATGCCCATCGCCCGGTGGCTGTCGCCGAGCGGATCGGCTTCCTTCAGCGCGACGTGGTCGTTCGGCTCGTAGACCGCTGTGGAGGAGCAGTGCAAGAACGCTTCCGCGCCGCTGCAGGCTTCCATCAGTGCGGCCGATCCTTCGGCGTTGGCGGCGAGCGCGCTCTCGAAGTCGGCCGCCTTGGAGACCGCAAAATGCAGCACCAGATCGACGTCGGCCGGCACTTCGTCGAGCCGCTGAGCCTCCAGGTCGATGCTGATCGCACGGACGCCGGTGGCTTCGACCGGGCCGCGCTGGGCTGCGTCGGCGAAGCGGGCGGCGCCGTACACCGTGTTGCCGTTGGCTGCGAGCGCGGCGGCGACCGGGCCGGCGACCCAGCCCGTCACGCCCGTGACGAGGATGTTCTTGCCCGTGATCTGTTCCATCGCTTGTCCCCTTGATCGAAGAGTGCTCTACCAGAGCTGATCGGTGTAGGCGTCGGTGCCGAAGATGGTCTGCTTCCAGGGCGCCGTCCACAGGTGCTTGGCCACTCCGCTCGCCTCGAGATCGGCACCGAACTTGGCGTAGCCCTCTGCCCAGCCCTCGGTCGGGAGATGATCGAGGAAGTGCAACTGCAAGAACCGGCGGTCGGCGTTCTCGACGCGCGGCACGTCCGGCGGCGCGTCGTCGAGGAGCGGCATCGGCGTCGCGTCGACGATGAGGTCGGGCCCCCACGACTCCGTCATCGCCTTCGGTGCCCACGTCTCACGGGTCCACTGCTCGACATCGGCCATCGTCTTGCCCTCGGCGAGCTCGCCGACGTTGACGACCAGACCGGCGTAGTTGCGGTCGAGGGCGAGCTCGGCCGAGGTGCCCCGGTCGCTCGACTGGATCGACCACTGGTTGTCGTAGAGGACGGTGTGGATGTGCTGGCGCTCCGGGAACATGCGCCCGGAGGCGTGGAGCATCTTCACCGTGTCGACGCTCCAACGGTTCCACTCGTCGTGGTGGCCGGCGAGCACCCAATAGATCGCGAGGTACGAACCCGTCATCGGATCGGGCGTCATCGGCGAGTCGGCGGGGTAGCGCAGCGTCTTGAGATCCTTGGTCGCCACGAACCGGTCGCCGGCGAAGCTGTAGGCCCCGGTGAGCACGCCGCCGTAGTAGTGATCGCGTTCGTACCACCGGTTGTACTCCACCTCGTGGCCTTTGGTCGGTTCGACCATCGTGAACAGGATCGTGCCGAGCTTGATGACGTAGTCGCGTTCCACGCCCGCACAGTACGACTTTCTGACGCCGCGTCAGAAACTGTGCTTGGTGTTCGGGACTGTTCTCCGTCTCGAGGCCCTTCGGGCGAGCGGACTTTGAACGCTCCCTCACGGCGGCTACTCGCTGGCGCTCCTCACGCCGCGTGTCCCGGCCTCGGGTTTCTGCAGCCTCTGTCTTAGTGTGCGCCCATGCCCGTCAACCTTGCAGAACTGGTCGATCCGTCCTCCACCGCTGTCATCACGATGGAGGTCCAGCGCGGTGTGTGTGGCGATCTGGCGACGATGCCCGCCCTCGCGGATGTCGTCGCCGCGCAGGGCACGTTGGGCACGATCGCGACGGTGCTGCGCGAGGCCCGCGCGGCCGGCGTGCCGATCGTGCACTGCACGTTCTCGATGGTGCCTGATCGTTCCATCTCGCCGCTGAACACACCGCTGCTGCAGCGGCTGTCGAAGAACCCCGATCACCTCCTGCACGGCACGCCGGCCGTCGAGGTCTGCCCCGAGCTCGGGATCGACGATTCCGATCTGTTCTCCGACCGCCATCACGGCATGTCGCCGTTCATCGGCACCGGCCTCGACGAGACGTTGCGCGGTCGCGGTGTCACCACGGTCGTCGTCACGGGTGTCTCGCTCAACCTCGGCATACCGGGAGCGGTGATCGAGGCCGTCAACTTCGGCTTCCGGGTCGTGGTGGTCCGCGACGCCGTGGTCGGCGTGCCCGTCGAATACGGCGAACAGATCCTCACCAACAGCCTCCCCGTCGTGGCAACGATCGTGACCAGCGAAGCCCTCGCCGCCGCCTGGTCGACAGGCTGACCTCCGTCATGCTTGCATCGCTCGGCCTGACGGGGCAGTATCGCCACCATGCCGGAGGAGTTCGAAGGAGACCTCGCTGGTGCGGTGTTCTGGGGTGCTGACCTCAGTGGTGCCCGGTTCCGCGACGTCAACCTCACTGATGCCACGATCAGCCACGCGTGGCTGGTGAACGTCGACATCGACGCGCTGGTCGACCACGTCGTCATCAACGGCGTCGACGTCACGGCTTTCGTGAACGAGCGTGACCCGTGGTATCCGCTGCGCGCGATGCTCCGTCCGGCGACCCCCGTGGACATGCGCGCGACGTGGGCCGCCATCGAGGACGAGTGGTCCAAGACCGTTGTCTCGGCACGAGCTCTGCCCGAGGAGTCCCTGCACGAGCGGGTCAACGACGAGTTCTCGTTCGTCCAGACACTGCGCCATCTCGTCTTCGCGATCGACAAGTGGTTCACCGCGCCGATCCTCGGCGAGCCGTTCCACCCGATCGGGTTGCCGAACACGGGCTCCCTCGACTTCCCGTGGCCGGGCCTCGAGTACGACCGGACGCCGTCTGTGTCAGATGCGCTCGACGTTCGTGCCGATCGTGCCGAGCGCCTTCGCGACTTCCTCACCTCGGTCGCGACCTCCGACTTCACACGCCCGGTCGAGGTGCTCGAGAACGGGACGTGCCCGCTGCAAGAGTGCCTCTACACCGTGTTCGAAGAGGAGTTCTGGCACAACCGGTACGCCCGCCGCGACCTCGCTCAGCTCGGGGCGAACTGACCGCCGTCCGGAGATCTGGCGACGTACTGTAAGGCGACATGAAACTTCGGGCGCGGCATTGCGTGTTTGTTGCGACCCTCATCGTCGCGTCGGCAGCGTGTTCGTCGAGTGGACTGCCGCCGCCGGAAGCCGCCGCGAGCACGTCAACGCCCACGACGCAGACCGAGTCGTCTCCCACCACGTCGGAGTCATCGACAACGGTCGAGGCAACGACAGGTTCCACGGAAGTCGCGACGACACCGTTCGTGAGCGAAAGCGCCGAGGGAACGATCGTCGTGAAGCTCGGCGGCACGCCGCTGGCGTTCAATCCGCTCCTGCTCGGTACGAGCGCTCCCGCGTGGATCGGCTCCGACAAGCTCGGCGACGCTCAATTTCAGCAGCGAATCCGCGATCTCGGCACGACGCTCGTGCGGATGCCCGGAGGTAGTTGGAGCAGTTCGTACGACTGGCTCGCGTGCGAGAACCGCGACGGCGATGACTGCCAGTACCTTCCGGCTGCCCGGCCCTCGGACTACGTCGGCTTCCTCGCCGCCACGGGCGTGGCCGGGATGTGGACGATCAACTTCAACGACACCGCACAGAAGGCCGCCGCGCTCGTCGCGTTCTTCAACGGCACCGTCGACGACCCGAGGGTCATCGGCGTCGATCGAGACGGAGTGGATTGGGGGACCGTGGGCGAGTGGGCAGCCCTGCGAGCCGCGCACGGTCATCCGGATCCCCAGCCAGTGGAGTACTGGGAGATCGGCAACGAGGTCTTCGGCGCCAAGCCCGACGGCGCGCCGGGGTGTTCCTCGTTCGGATGGGAAGATGTGTGGACCTGCGACGGCGACGAATACGTTCACGGCAACCGTCAGCATGATGGGTACTTGCAGTTTCGCGCCGCGATGCGGGCGGTGGACTCCACGATCTCGGTCGGCGCGGTCGGCATCGGAGGCGATCAGGACCAGTGGGGCCACTTCGGAGCCAAGGTCATCGTCGGCGCAGGTGACGCGATCGATTTCTACATCGTGCACGACTACGGCTTTTACGAAAGGCCGACCGCTGCGTTCGCGCTCGCGCGACCGGTGCGCTGGTTTCCGGACGTGATCAGGACCGCTCGTGTCTTCCTCGACGCCAAGATCAGCGACCGCACCGTTCCCATCGCGGTCACCGAATACAACCTGTTCACGCGAGCGAACATCGACACCACGGGCATGATGTCGCAAGCGATCAATGCGTTGTACATCGCCGACTACATCGGGCAGATGGCCGAGGTCGGGGTGACGATCGCGAATCAGTGGAACCTCGTCAACGGCACGGTGGGCTCGGAAGGTGATTACGGGCTGTTGAATCCGCAGACGAGCAACCCGATGCCCCAGTTCTATGGCTTCGCGCTGTGGCAGCTGTTCGGCGATCAGATGCTGCCGATCGCCACCGGCTTCGATCCACAGACAACTCTTAGCGCCTATGCCGGTCGGAGGACCGACGGCACGATCACGTTGCTCGTCATCAACAAGTCGAACGTCGCCCAGAACGCGTCGATCGATCTGGACGGGTCGACTGGCACGTACGTGGCGACGGCCGATGTCGTCTCCGCTGACGCTCTGACCTCGACGAGCATCGTGTACAACGGGTCGCGGATCCAACCGAGCGATCTCGCCTCGGTGCCGTCGTTGGACCTCGGTCCCGTCGACGAGCAGACAATGATGCACAGCTTCGAGCCGTACTCGATCAGCTTGTTGGTGCTCTCGCCGACCGGCGCGTGATGTCAGGCGAGGCGCTCGAGCAGCTTGGCTTTGACTGACGGCCACTCGGTGTCGAGGATGCTGTGCGCGGCGGTGTCGCGAGGCCGGCCGATCTCGCCGGCCACGGCCGAGGCGCGGTGGTTGCGTAGAATGCCCTCGAACGTTGCGCCGATCCTCTCGATTGCCGCCCGACTCCTCGTGTTGCGGGCGTCGGTGTAGATCGCCAGACGGCGCACCTGCCACTCGTCGAACGCGTTCGTCATCAGCAGCAACTTGGCCTCGGTGTTGATCGGCGTGCGTTGCGCCGAGGCGGCCAACCAGGTGCCGCCGATCTCCACCTCGTCGGGGAGATCGCGGCCGGTCCAGTACCGGATCTCCAGGTATCGGGTGCATCCGATCACCCGTTGGTCGCTGAGGCGGCGCTGGGCGAAGGGCACGACCTTGCCTGCTTCGGCGTCGGCGAGGAGCGCCGACACATAGCTCCGCATCGCGCCGGCGGACTCCGGCACGGGAGTCCACCCGTAGCTCGAGCGGTCTTCGTTGGCGGCGACCACGAGCTGGTGCACGTGATCGAGCGACAGCGGCTCGAGCTGGACGTGAGTGCCGGTCAGCGTCAGGTCATCCCGCGAATGCATGTCCCCATAGTGGCTCACCGGCAACAAGGTCCAGTGCAGAAACAGGGACTACTGCGTCGGACCGTCGATCACGACGACCGGCGGCTCGCAGATCGTCCAATGGAGGTTGTCGACGTCGAGGAAGCGGTGGACGTCCTCCCACATCTCGGCCTGATCCGGCTCGGTGAGATGCTGGTTGAACGAGTCAGCGCTGTCGAACCATTGGATGGTCACGCCGTCGTAGGCCGGCTCGGGATCGGAGCTGCCCTCGGCCGGCCACACCGACGCGTGCTGCTCGTAGCGGCGCACGTAGTTGGCGCACGAGAGGCGCTTGATCAACGGACCGTGCTGGTTGCGCCAGTGGTCGAGGAACTCCTGGTGCGTGAGGCCGGGCTTGCGCTTGAGGATGGTGATGAGCTGGATCATCGTTGATGTCTCCTTCGTGAGGCTTACATGCCGGATCTACAGACCGAGGAACGAGCCGCCGTCGCAGATGATCGTCTGGCCGGTGACGAACGCCGCGTCATCACTGGCGAGGAAGAGCGCGACGGATCCGATGTCGGCCTCCGGATCGCCGACGCGCCCCAAGGGGGTCCGCGCCTCGATGGCGCCCTTCAATGTCGGCGTCCGCTCGAACGCAGTCACCAGTGCGGGCGACGACGCGACCGGACCGATGCAGTTGACGGTCACCCCCGAGGAGCCCCATTCGCGGGCGAGGCTCTTGGCCATCGCCCTCTCGGCCGCCTTCACCGGCGAATAGAGCGGGATGTTGGCGCTGCCCTCGATCCCGCTCGGCGAGGTCAAGATGATGAAGCGCCCGCTCGCGCCGGACGCGCGGAGATGCGGCCACGCAGCCTGGCCGCAGTACATCACGGCCCACACACCGGTGCGCGACATGTGGCTCCAGTGCTTGTCGAGATCGGCTTGTTCCAGGCGATGAGGGATGCCGCCGCGGAACGCGTTGTGCACCATGATCTGCAACGATCCGAACCGCTCGACCGTCGATCCGACGCACGCCTCGACCGACTCGCGCGAGCTGACGTCGGTCTCGATGCACACAGCCGAGCCACCTGCTGCTCGGATCGCGGCAGCCACGGGCTCGCCCGTGTCGGCGCGTCGTGCCGCAACGACAATGTTGGCGCCCGCGGCCGCCAGCCGGCGGGCGATGCCCTCGCCGACACCCTGCCCGGCTCCGGTGACGATCGCGGTCCGGCCGTCCAACCGGCCCGAGGAGGAGCTCATGACGTCATCCACAATCCGCCGTCGGCGTTGAGCGTGGCGCCCGTCATGTGATGTGCATCCGCGCTGGCCACCATCCGGATCAACGGCACGACGTCGTCCGCGACGGACCCTTTGCCGGCCAGCGCGAGCGGGGCGATGGACACCGCGCCGACGGCGGCCGGATCGATGCCGAACAACTCGGGCGCCAGGGCGATGCAGTTGACGGTCATCCCATCGGCTCCCCATTGACGAGCCGCGGACTTCACCATCACCCTGACGGCCTCGGCCGTGGCAGCGACATGAGCCAGGCCCGCGGCCCCCGACATCCCGATCGTCGGCACCAGCGCGATGAGTCGCTCGTGGCGGGCGCGGTGCGCAGCCTGGAACGATTCGATCGCCTCCTGCATCGGCCGTTCCCACGCGTCGTCGAAGTCGGCGTCGGTGAGCGAGTCGAACGATTTGGCATCGGTCGCGATCCGCGTCACGACGATGGTGGTCGGACGCTCGACACAGATCTCGGCCGCGCGCAGCGCATCGGCCAGCGCACCCGATCCGTCGATGACGATGTTGGCTGCCCCGTCGTTCCCCACGGGCGGTCACAGTAACGCAGCGACGAATCTGACGCGACGTCAGAAAGCATGCTGCCGATGAATTACGTTGCGGCGATGGATCTGCAACTGCTGAGCGACCGTGCCGACATCAACGACCTCATGATTCGCTACAGCGAGTCACTGAACAGAGCCGACTGGGACTCGTGGTCGGCGTGCTTCACACCCGACGCGACGGTCGACTACACGACGGCCGGCGGCATCGCCGGGACGATCCCCGAGGCCGCCGAGTGGATGAAGGCGACAATGGTCGCGTTCGACATGCGCATCGGACGCATCGCCAACGTGCTGCCGACGTTCACCGGGGCGGACTCGGCCACCGTCAGCTCGCAGTACTCGATGATGATGCGCATCGCCGGTGAACCACCGACATACATCGAGGCCGCGGGCTGGTACGACGACTCCGTCGTGCGCACCGCCGACGGGTGGCGGATCGCCAACCGCTACGAACGTCTCGCCTACCTGCGGATGTAGCCGACTCGACGGGCGGTCAGGTCCAGAGGGTGCCGGCGCGAGCGGCTTCGGTGCTGCTGCCGATGTGGACGGGCGTGCCGGCGACGGCCGGCGTGCGGCTGAGGCGTGGCGCGGGCGCGGGCAGGGTGACGCCGTTGATGTCGACGAACGTGCCGCGGGCGACGTTGTGCGGATGGCGCGCAGCCTCGGCGGTCGAGAGCACCGGGGCGAAGCACGCCTCGCTGCCTTCCAGCAGGTTGCACCATTCGGCACGGGTACGGCCGATGAAGATCTCGGCGAAGGCCTTCTTCAGGTCGGGCCAGCGGGTGCGGTCCCACTGCGGATACTCGTCGGCCGACAGCGACAGCCGGGACAGCAGCTCCGCGTAGAACTGGGGCTCGATCGCTCCGAGTGCGATGAACTCACCGTCGGCGCACTCGTAGACCTCGTAGAAGTGGGCCCCGGTGTCGATGTGGTTCGTGCCCCGTGGCCCCCAGCCGCCACGGGTTGCAGCGAAGAACGGCGCCGCGACGAGTGCGGCACCATCGACCATCGCCGCGTCGATCACCTGGCCGAGCCCCGACACCGATCGCTCGAACGCTGCGGCCGCGATACCCAGCGCCAACATGAGTCCGCCGCCGGCGAAATCGCCGAGCAGGTTGATCGGGGGAGTGGGCTTGTCGCCGTCGCGGCCGAGCAATGAGAGCGCGCCCGACATCGCGATGTAATCGATGTCGTGGCCGGCGACATTGGCGAGCGG
>Ga0075364_10001652_pt1 | contig 12257 bp, 13 predicted proteins | sample EndMetdeltDD1764_FD_71517 | JGI IMG/M metagenome (GOLD analysis project Ga0075364, IMG submission 71517) | Populus endosphere microbial communities from Tennessee, USA - Endosphere MetaG P. deltoides DD176-4 | ecosystem: Host-associated > Plants > Roots > Endosphere | place: USA: Tennessee... | reverse complement strand
AGCCTCGGTCTCAAGCGGATCGGCGACTCCGTCGTCCGCCCCGACGACGCGCAGACGCGCGGATACGTCAAGACCGTCGCCCACCTCGTCAAGGTTGAGGAGATCGACTAATGGCTGAGAACGAGAAGGTCGAGACCCCGGAGGCCGAGAAGGCTCCCGCGAAGAAGACCGCCGCGCGCAAGCCGGCCGCCAAGAAGGTCGCGGCCCCCAAGGCCGAGAAGAAGGATGTCGTCGCATCGCGCCCCGGCGTCCTGAAGGTCCACCACCTGCGTCCGGTCCCCGGATCCAACACCGCCAAGACTCGCGTCGGCCGTGGTGAGGGCTCGAAGGGCAAGACGGCGGGTCGTGGCACCAAGGGCACGAAGGCCCGCTACTCGGTCCGCCCGGGCTTCGAGGGTGGTCAGATGCCGCTGCACATGCGTACGCCGAAGCTGCGCGGGTTCAAGAACCCGTTCCGCGTCGAGTACCAGGTCGTCAACCTCGAGAAGCTCGCGGAGCTGTACCCGGCCGGTGGCCAGGTCACCGTGGGCGACCTCGTCGCGAAGGGCGCCGTGCGCAAGAACGAGAAGGTCAAGGTGCTCGGCACCGGAGACATCTCCGTGAAGCTGAACGTCGAGGTCGACAAGGTCTCGGGTTCCGCAGAGCAGAAGATCGTCGCCGCCGGCGGCACCGTCAAGTAATCGCGTCCAGGGGCCGGAAGCCTGCTTCCGGCCCCTTTCGCCTTTCCGGAGCCCGGATCGCCCTCGGCGCCATGCCCCTCGCGTGGGATAGCCTGGTGGTCTGTGTGCGCACCGCGCGCCGGAACCCTTTCTGGAGGAATCCACGTGTTCAGCGCTATCGCGCGCGTGTTCCGCACGCCTGACCTGCGGCGGAAGATCGCATTCACCCTGGGCATCATCGTGCTGTACCGTCTCGGTGCCCACGTGCCCTCGCCGTTCGTGGATTTCCCGAACGTGCAGTCCTGTCTCGCGGACACCTCGAACACGCAGGGCGTGCTCTCGCTGGTGAACCTGTTCTCGGGCGGCGCGCTCCTGCAGCTGTCGATCTTCGCACTGGGCGTGATGCCGTACATCACGGCGACGATCATCGTCCAGTTGCTCCGCGTCGTGATCCCGCACTTCGAGACCCTCTACAAGGAGGGCCAGGCGGGCCAGGCGCGCCTCACGCAGTACACGCGCTACCTGACCATCGCGCTCGCCCTGCTGCAGTCGACGACCCTCGTCACGGTCGCCCGCAGCGGCCAGCTCTTCGGAAACACCGGAGTCACCGCGTGCGAGCAGCTGCTCACCAATGACGCGTGGTGGGCCCAGCTCCTCATGATCATCACGATGACCGCCGGAACCGGCCTCATCATGTGGTTCGCCGAACTCGTGACCGAGAAGGGCATCGGCAACGGCATGTCGCTGCTGATCTTCACGTCGATCGCGGCCACCTTCCCCGCTGCCATGTGGGCCATCTGGCAGTCGCGCGGCTTCGAGATCTTCCTGCTGGTGCTGGCGATCGGCGTGGTCATCGTGGCGCTGGTGGTGTTCGTCGAACAGTCGCAACGTCGCATACCCGTGCAGTACGCGAAGCGGATGGTGGGACGCCGCACCTACGGCGGCACCAACACCTACATCCCGATCAAGGTGAACATGGCGGGCGTCGTTCCGGTCATCTTCGCCTCGTCGCTGCTGTACATCCCGGCGCTGGTGGCCCAGTTCAACCAGACCCCGGGTGAGGACGGCGCGCTGCCGGGCTGGGTCGTCTGGATCCAGAACTACCTGACGCAGGGCGACCACCCGCTCTACTGGCTGATCTACTTCCTGCTGATCGTCGGCTTCACCTACTTCTACGTGGCCATCACGTTCAACCCGGTCGATGTCGCCGACAACATGAAGAAGTACGGCGGCTTCATCCCCGGCATCCGTGCCGGGCGGCCGACCGCCGAATACCTCGACTACGTGCTCACCCGGATCACGCTGCCCGGATCGATCTACCTCGGTCTCGTCGCGCTCATCCCGCTCATCGCGCTCGCCACGGTCAGCGCGAACCAGAACTTCCCGTTCGGCGGGACGTCCATCCTGATCATGGTCGGCGTCGGACTCGAGACCGTGAAGCAGATCGACGCACAGCTGCAGCAACGCCATTACGAAGGACTCCTGCGATGACCGCATCCGCACGCCTGCTGATCGTCGGCCCGCAGGGATCGGGCAAGGGGACGCAGGGGGCGCGGATCGCCGAGGCGTTCGCGATCCCGACGGTGTCCACGGGCGACGTCTTCCGCGCGAACATCGCCGAGGGCACCACTCTGGGCCGCCAGGTTCAGGCCATCATCGAGGCGGGCGACCTCGTGCCCGACGAGCTCACGAGCGCGGTCGTCCGCGATCGGCTCGCCCAGCCGGATGCCGCGGCCGGGTTCCTCCTCGACGGGTACCCCCGCAATCTCAGCCAGGTGGGCGATCTCGATGCGTTCCTCGAGGAGCGCGGTGAGTCGCTGGCCGCCGTCATCGAGCTGAGCGTGCCCCGCGACGAGAGCATCTCGCGCCTGTCGCTCCGCGCACAGGAGCAGGGTCGCACCGACGACACCGAGGACGTGATCGCCCGTCGCCTCTCCATCTACGAGAGCGAGACGGCGCCCATCCTCGATGTGTACCGCGAACGGGGACTCGTGGATGCCATCGACGGCGTCGGCACGCTCGACGAGATCACGGAACGGATCCTCGTCGCGCTCATCGCCCGGGGCCTGAACCCCGCCGCCTGAGCCGTGCTGCGTCGTTCGATCTACAAGTCGCCCGCCCAGTTGCGGGCGATGGTCGAACCCGGACTCATCACCGCCGACGCGTTGCGCGCCGTTCGCGCCAAGGTCGTCGCGGGTGTGACGACGGCGGAGCTGGATGCGGTGGCCGCCGCCGTCATCCGCTCGCGCGGCGCCGAGTCGAACTTCCAGCTGGTGCGCGGCTACCGTCACACCACGTGCATCTCGGTCAACGAGCAGGTGGTGCACGGTATCCCGGGAGAGCGGGTGCTCGAGCCGGGCGACATCGTGTCGATCGACGCGGGCGCGCAGTTCCGGGGCTGGAACGGGGACTCGGCCATCACGATCGTGATCCCCGACCGCGAGCGTCCGGGGCTCGTCTCGGCGCGCGAGGAGCTGTCGCGCGTCACGGAGGGCTCCATGTGGGCGGGTATCGCCGCGATGGCGCGGGGTTCCCACATCGGCGAGATCGGCGCAGCGATCGAGGACCACGTGCAGGCGGCGGGGCACGGATACGGAATCCTGCGCGACTACGTCGGCCACGGCATCGGGCGCAAGATGCACGAGGCCCCGTCCGTGTTCAACTACCGGGTCCCTGATCCGGGGCCGCGCATCCAGCCCGGTCTGGTGCTCGCCATCGAACCGATGATCGTCGCGGGCTCCGAGCGGACGTTCGTCGAGGACGACGACTGGACCGTCTCCACCGAGGACGGGTCGGCCGGCTCACACTGGGAACATAGCGTCGCGGTGCATGATGGCGGCATCTGGGTGCTCACCGCCGCGGACGGCGGCGCCGAAGGCCTCGCGCCGTTCGGTGTGCAGCCCGTGGGAATCGACTAGGGACGGACGATGGCAGCCGCAAAGGGCAAGACGAACTGGTTCGCGATCTGGATCAGCGTGGCGGCGGTGGTCGTCATCGTGGCAGTGGGCGCACTGGTCGTCGTCATGAACAACGCGTCCTCGGGCCCCGGCACGGCGCCCACCGCCGCCGCCATCGACACGGAGACCGGCGCGATCGCGGTGGGCGAGGGGGACGCCACCCTCGACACGTACGTCGACTTCATGTGCCCCATCTGCGGCCAGTTCGAATCGGCCTACGGCCCGACCATCCAGGGTCTCGTCGAGGACGGCTCGATCACCCTCAACATCCACCCGATCTCCATCCTGAACCGGTACTCCTCGGGAACGGACTACTCGACGCGGGCGGCCAGCGCCATGTACGCGGTCGCTGCGACGCATCCGGACCTCGCCCTTCCCTACCTGCAGGCGCTCTTCGAGAATCAGCCCGAGGAGAACTCGACCGGCCTGACCGACGACCAGCTCATCGAGATCGCCGCCCAGGTCGGCGCCACCGACGTGGCGGACGACATCACCGCCGGCACGTACCGGCAGTTCGTCGACTACATCACCCCGAGCACACCGGTCCAGCCGGGACAGAGCGGAATCGCGACGCCGACGATCGCGATCAACGGCGAGGTCATCTCGAACTCGACGCTGACGGGCGACCCGCAGGCCGATCTCGTCGCCAAGCTCCAGGGGTGACGCGCCCCCGGCCCCGAGTGGCGAGCGGTGAAACTATCACGTATAGTTGATCTTTGGTGCTTTGCGCCATCGTTGGCGTGTCGCCACGCCGAATCCCATCCACCGCAGATCGACCGGTCTGCATAAGCATTAACGAGGCTATGGCTAAGAAAGACGGTGTCATCGAGATCGAGGGCACGATCTCCGAGGCTCTGCCGAACGCGATGTTCCGCGTCGAGCTGAGCAACGGACACAAGGTGCTCGCCACGATCTCCGGCAAGATGCGGCAGAACTACATCCGCATCATCCCCGAAGACCGCGTCGTCGTGGAGCTGTCGCCCTACGACCTCACCCGCGGTCGCATCGTCTACCGCTATCGCTAGACCGGTCGAGAAGTAACGTCCCGGCTCGCCGGGAACGAAGACAGCGAACAGGAACATCATGAAGGTCAAGCCCAGCGTCAAGCCGATCTGCGATCACTGCAAGGTCATCCGTCGTCACGGACGCGTCATGGTCATCTGCAAGTCCAACCCGCGCCACAAGCAGCGCCAGGGCTGACGAACAGCTGAGGGATGCGGCGCCCGTCGCCGCATCCCGGACACAACTCAATACGAATCGGCAGGATCAGAACCCGCTCACCCGCGGGGGACACCTCGGGCGGAGGCCCGGGCACAGATCCTGCTCCACACCTCCAACGACTCCTAGGAGAGCCGCATGGCACGTCTAGCCGGCGTCGACATCCCGCGCGACAAGCGCGTGGTGATCGCACTCACGTACATCTACGGCATCGGCCGTACCCGCTCTGTCGAGATCCTCGCCGCCACCGGCATCGATGAGAGCATCCGCGTCAAGGACCTGACCGACGAGCAGCTCGTCGAGCTCCGCGACTTCATCGAGGCGGGCTACAAGGTGGAGGGTGACCTGCGCCGCGAGGTCGCCGCCGACATCCGTCGCAAGGTCGAGATCGGCTCTTACGAGGGCATCCGTCACCGCCGGGGCCTTCCGGTCCGCGGCCAGCGCACCAAGACCAACGCGCGTACGCGCAAGGGTCCGAAGCGCACCGTCGCCGGCAAGAAGAAGGCGCGCTAGGTCGCGCCGCCCCCAGGTTTAGGAGAATACGCACATGGCACAGGCCAAGTCCGCGGCGCGCAAGCCCCGTCGCAAAGAGAAGAAGAACATCGCGTTGGGCCAGGCCCACATCAAGTCGACGTTCAACAACACGATCGTCTCGATCACCGATCCGTCCGGTGCGGTCATCAGCTGGGCATCGTCCGGCGGCGTGGGCTTCAAGGGCTCCCGCAAGTCGACCCCGTACGCGGCCGGCATGGCCGCCGAGTCGGCAGCCCGCCAGGCCGCCGAGCACGGTGTCAAGAAGGTCGACGTCTTCGTGAAGGGTCCGGGATCGGGCCGCGAGACCGCGATCCGTTCGCTGCAGGCCGCAGGCCTCGAGGTGGGTTCGATCCAGGATGTGACGCCGCAGGCGCACAACGGCTGCCGTCCGCCGAAGCGCCGCCGCGTCTGACGCTGCGAGCCGGGGTGTCCCCTTGGGGGCATCCCGGCCCTCCGCACGTTCGGGCGGATGCGGTCGCCGCAGTCGCCCTGCAACAACTCAACACACCTCACCCACGCAAGTGTCAAATAGCGGGCACTTAGCCGAAAGGAACACATCGTGCTCATCGCACAGCGTCCCACTCTGACCGAGGAGAAGATCGGGGAGTTCCGCAGCCGCTTCATCATCGAGCCGCTCGAGCCCGGCTTCGGTTACACGATCGGCAACGCGCTGCGTCGCAGCCTCCTCTCCTCCATCCCGGGTGCCGCCGTCACCAGCATCCGCATCGACGGCGTGCTGCACGAGTTCAGCACCATCCCGGGTGTGAAGGAGGATGTCACCGAGATCATCCTCAACATCAAGCAGCTGGTCGTCTCCAGCGAGCGCGACGAGCCCATCACCGCGTACCTGCGCAAGACGGGGTCCGGCGAGGTCACCGCGGCGGACATCTCGGCTCCGGCCGGCGTCGAGGTCCACAACCCCGACCTGGTCATCGCGACGCTCAACGACACCGCGCGCTTCGAGCTCGAGCTCACCATCGAGCGCGGCCGCGGGTACGTGTCGGCGACCCAGAACCGCAACGAGTACGCGGAGGCGGGTCAGATCCCGATCGACTCGATCTATTCGCCGGTGCTCAAGGTCAGCTACCGCGTCGACGCGACCCGTGCCGGGGAGCGCACCGACTTCGACAAGCTCGTGCTCGACGTCGAGGCGAAGTCGTCCATCGCGCCCCGCGACGCCGTCGCCTCCGCCGGTCGTACGCTCACGGAGCTGTTCGGTCTCGCGCGCGAGCTGAACGTCGAGGCCGAGGGCATCGAGATCGGCCCCGCGCCGGTCGAGACCGTCCTGTCGAACGAGCTGTCGATGCCGATCGAGGACCTCGATCTGTCCGTGCGCTCGTACAACTGCCTCAAGCGCGAGGGCATCAACACCGTCTCCGAGCTGGTCGCCCTCTCCGAGACCCAGCTGATGAACATCCGCAACTTCGGTCAGAAGTCGGTCGACGAGGTGCGCGACAAGCTCGTCTCGCTCGGTCTGTCGCTGAAGGATTCGGTGCCCGGCTTCGACGGCGCCCACTTCTACGGCGGCTACGACGAAGAGAACGTCTGACCCGGCCCTTCCCGAGAATTCTGGAGTAACTGAGAAATGCCCAAGCCCACGAAGGGTCCCCGCCTCGGAGGCGGTCCCGCGCACGAGCGCCTGCTCCTCGCGAACCTCGCCGCTGCGCTGTACACCCACAAGTCCATCACCACGACCGAGACCAAGGCCAAGCGCCTTCGTCCGCTCGCCGAGCGTCTGATCACGTTCGCCAAGCGCGGCGACCTGCACGCCCGTCGCCGGGTGCTGTCGGTCATCGGGAGCAAGGAAGTCGTGCACGTCCTGTTCACGGAGATCGCCCCCCTCGTCGCGGATCGCGACGGCGGGTACACCCGCATCACCAAGATCGGCAACCGCAAGGGCGACAACGCACCGATGGCGGTCATCGAGCTGGTGCTGGAGCCGGTGACGAAGAAGAGCACCGCCACGACGTCGGCCGCCAAGACTGCCCCGGCCCCGGCCCCGGCCGCTGCCGCCGGTGCCGAGTCGCCGGAGGAAGGCGCCGCCGCAGAGGCCGCCGCCGAGGATGCGGTCGAGACGCCCGCCGAGCAGGACGACGCCGCGGAGATCGCTGCCGACGACGACGCGGCCGAGGAGGCCGCCGTCACCGTCGAGGAGACGGAGAAGAAGGCCGAGTAATCGGTTCGCCGGGGAGACCCGGTATCGTGCACCGCGAAGCCCGCGGGACTCTTCGAGTCCCGCGGGCTTCGTGCTGAGCGCCATCCCCCCGATACATCCGCAAGGCGAGCGCAAGAGCAGCGCAAGATTCCCCTCAGGTTCCCCCGGGTGAGCGGGTCCGCCGGCGTGACGCGCCTAGAGTTCGTACCGTGCCGGGGCGGGGATGCGCCGACACGGTTATTCGTGCCGAAGTCCGGGTTCGTGGGGAACCTGTCCGGCACCGGAGAGGTGCCACCCGAGATGTCCAGAAGTTCCGCTGCGCCGGACACGACCGCCCCGACCGCCCGCCGCAGGCAGTGGGGGACGGAACGGACCTTCCGCCCGCTCCCGGCCGTGCATCCGCGCCCGAGCATCGCGAAGCTCATCTGGGGCAGGGTCGCCATCTGGGTGACGATCGCGGTCTGGGCGCTGTACGTGCTCACCGTCGTGATGTCCCTGCTGCTCGCGGGCGCCTTCGACACCACTGCGCGCGTCGTCGAGGCCGTCTCCTACCTCGTCGTGGTCACCTTCCTCACGTTCTCCGCGCTCATGTATCTCGTCGCGCGGCAGGGCGCGTTCACGCGGTTCCGCCGTCACCGTCGCGCGCCGCGCGCGGAGCTGGACGCGAACTTCTCGGACTCCGACGAGCCGCTCACCGTTCTCGTGCCCTCGTACGCGGAGGAGTCGGAGGTCGTCCGCAAGACGCTCTGGTCCGCCGTGCTGCAGGAGTACCCCGCGCTGCGCGTCGTCCTGCTGATCGACGACAACCCCCATCCCTCCGATCCCGACACGCTCACGCGCCTCGAGGAGACGCGCGCCCTGCCCGGACGGATCGCGGAGGCGCTCCGCGAACCCTCCGCCCGCTTCGCGGACGCCCTGCTCGCGTACGAGAACGCCCTGCTGCTCGCGACCGCGCACCCCCGCGACTGCATGATGCAGCTCGCCTCGGAGTACGCCGTCGCCGCGGACTGGCTGCTCACGATGGCGGACGCGGAGCCCGCCGAGGACCACGTGGATCGCTTCTTCGTCGACGAGATCCTGCGCGGGCTGGCCGTGGATCTGCAATCCACGCAGGGGGCGGTGGAGGCCGCCCTCGCCGAGAACGAGGAGATCCCGTCCACAAGGATGCATCAGCTCTTCCGGCGCCTGGTGTGGATCTTCTCGGCGGAGGTCACCTTCTTCGAGCGGAAGCGATACGCCTCGTTGTCGCATGAGGCGAACAAGGCGATGAACCTCAACTCCTACATCGGACTGATCGGCGGGCGTTTCGTCGAGCAGCGCACCCCGGACGGGCTGCTGCTGCAACCGGTATCCGGCCCGCGCGAGGTGGACCTCGACGTGCCCAACTCGGAGTTCATCCTCACGCTGGACGCCGACTCGCTGCTGCTGCGGGACTACTGCCTGCGACTCGTGCATTTCCTGCAGCTTCCCGAGAACGCGCGGGTCGCCGTCGCCCAGACACCGTACTCGTCGTTCCGCGGAGCACCGTCCCGCATCGAGCGCCTCGCGGGTGCCACGACCGACGTGCAGCACATCCTGCACCAGGGGATGACCGCCCACAACGCGACGTTCTGGGTGGGCGCGAATGCCGTGATCCGGATGGAGGCCCTCGACGACATCCTCGAGATCGAGACCGTGGGCGGGTTCGAAGTGCGTCGCTACGTGCAGGACCGGACGGTCATCGAGGACACGGAATCGAGCGTCGACATCGGCGACCACGGCTGGACCCTCGTGAACTATCCCGAGCGGCTCAGCTACAGCGCGACGCCCCCGGATTTCGGGTCGCTCGTGGTGCAACGTCGTCGCTGGGCGAACGGCGGGCTGCTCATCCTGCCGAAGCTCTGGCGGCAGATGCGGCGCCGCCGACTCGCTCATCAGCCGATGGGCGGGCTGGAGGTCATGCTGCGCACCAACTACATGGCGTCCATCATGTGGGCGAGCTTCGGTCTGCTGTTCCTGCTCGCGTACCCGTACGACAGCCGACTCGTGAGCCCCCTGGTGCTGGTGGGCGCGCTCCCGTACTTCCTCGCGATGGCGAGCGACCTGCACTACACGGGATACCGCCGGCTCGACGTGTTCCGGATCTACGGCTTCAACCTCATCCTCCTCCCCGTGAACCTGGCCGGGGTGCTCAAGTCCATGCAGCAGGGCCTCACCGGCATGAAGATCCCGTTCGCGCGCACACCGAAGGTGCGCGACCGCACCGCCACGACTCTGCTCTATGTCGTTGCGCCCTATGCGATCGTCGCGTTCTCGGTGGTCGTCGCGTTCTGGAGCGCCACCACCGGCAGCTGGGGCACACTGGCGTTCTCCGTGTTCAATGCGGTCTGCGCATCGTGGGCGATCCTCGCCTACATCGGCATCCGCAACTCGATCGTCGACGCCTGGATGGGCGCGACCGATTGGATGTGGGTCGACGCCCGCTCGTCCGACCACGCCGATGAGGCGGGACGCCCCGGGCAGGACTGGCGCGATGCGCTGTACGACGGCGCCGCGGCGCCCGGAGCCGCCTCGGTGCGCCCCGATCGTCGGACGACCCGTGCTGACCCGGCCGCCCCGACACCGTCTCGCGTGGCCGAGACGACACGCGCGTGACGGCGCGGGCGGGACGGCACGCGGGCAAACGGCTGTCGCCGTGGCGCGTGACTCTCGCGGTGTCCGTGCTCGCCGCGGCCGTCGTCGCGGCGGTCGTGGTGCCGTTCGTCGTGGGGCGGAGCACCGCGGGGGAGACGGCTCCCCTCGGCCCGCGGTGGTTCGGCGGATACGTCGATGTCACGGCGGCGCCCGACGCCGAGCTGCCGGGCGGCCCTGCCGGCTCCCCGCAGAACCTGCTGCTGTCATTCGTGGTCGCGGCGGGCGCCGACGACTGCGCACCCAGCTGGGGCGGCTATCACGACCTCGACGAGGCGGCAGCGGCACTCGATCTCGACCGCCGCATCGCGCGCGTGCGACAGGGCGGTTCCGACGTCGCGGTGTCGTTCGGCGGCGCGCTGAACACCGAACTCGCGGTGGCGTGCACCGATATCGACGAACTCACCGCCGCCTACCGGGCGGTGATCGACCGCTACGATCTCTCGCTGATCGATCTCGACCTCGAACGGGACAACCTGGCCGACGGTCAGGCCGGGTACCGGCGGGCGCAGGCCATCGCCGCGCTTCAGGAGGAGCGGGCGAGCACGGAACATCCGCTGCAGGTCTGGCTGACCCTTCCCGTCGGGACCGAGGGACTGACCGAAGACGGTCTCGCTGCGGCCGAGCAGCTGTACGTGGCCGGCGTGCACCTGGCAGGCGTGAACGTCATGACGATGGACTTCGGCGTCGACCTGGGTGGCCGATCGATGTCGGCGGCGGCGATCGCCGCGTTGCACGCCACGCACGATCAGCTCGCGCGCCTCACCGGCAGATACGACGTCGACCTCCCCGCGGGCGACGTCTGGTCGATCCTCGGTGCCACGCCCATGATCGGGCAGAACGACGTCGCCGGCGAGGTGTTCACCGTCGACGACGCCACCGCGCTCAACGCCTTCGCGAACGCACAGGGCATGGCGCGCATGTCGATGTGGTCTCTGGGCCGCGACCGCACGTGCGGTCCGAACTACCCCGACATCCGTGTCGTCTCCGATGCGTGCAGCGGCGTGGACCAGGGCGACGCGTCCTTCGCCGAGATCCTGGCGACCGGCTTCACCGATGCCGCAGACGCGTCACCGTCGGACGGCCCGAGCCCGACATCCACGCCGCGCGTGCAGGTGACCGACGACCCGGGCACCAGCCCGTATCCCGTCTGGACCGAGCGGTCTTCGTATTCGACGGGGGTGAAGGTCGTGTGGCACGGCAACGTCTACGTCGCGAAGTGGTGGACGCGGGGAGACCCCGAGCCCGACGACCCGACCCTCACGTCGGCGGAGACCGCCTGGACCCTCATCGGTCCCGTGCTGCCGGGGGAGGCGCCGTACGCGCCGCCGACACTGCCCCCGGGCACCTATCCCGAATGGACCCCGGACGTCGTGTACCAGGCGGAGGAGACGGTGCTCCGTGACGGCATCCCCTTCGTGGCCCAGTGGTGGAATCAGGGGGCCGACCCGCTCGAGGCCCTCACGGACCACGATCGCGCGCCGTGGCGGATGCTGACGCCCACGAGCTGATCAGGAGGCGTGCGGTGCGCCGGGCGGCTGGTACCACTGCTCGCGCCGGAGGTCCTGGGCATACTGCCGCTGCTCGGTGAACGCGGCGAAGCGGGCCCTGGCCCGTTCGGCGCGCTGGACAGCGTCTTCCACGGCCTCCGCGAACACCCGCCCGCCGGCCGATCCCGGGTGGATCTGGTCTCCGGCGAGAAGATCCGCGTGCGGTGCGATGGCATCCGACCAGTCGGCGATCTGCACCGCCGGGTTCCGTCGCGCGAACGCGTCCAGCTCGGCGTTGACGCCGGCGATCCATGACCTCGGCGCGAAGGCGTTGACGAGGACGAGCTGACGGTCCGGTCCGATCGCCTGCAGGATGTCGTCGAGGGTGCGTTCGGAGATGGCGCCGTTCGTCCCGAGGGCGACGACCACAAACGGCCGGAGCCGGCCGGCCGCAGCCAGCTCTCGGAGGATTCCCGGAGCGGCATACATCGAGCGGGAGACGGAGGCGTCGACCTGGATGCCGGGGAACCGCTCGAGCAGGCTCGGGGCCGACGCCAGCATCACGGAATCGCCG
>Ga0075364_10001650_pt1 | contig 12260 bp, 12 predicted proteins | sample EndMetdeltDD1764_FD_71517 | JGI IMG/M metagenome (GOLD analysis project Ga0075364, IMG submission 71517) | Populus endosphere microbial communities from Tennessee, USA - Endosphere MetaG P. deltoides DD176-4 | ecosystem: Host-associated > Plants > Roots > Endosphere | place: USA: Tennessee... | reverse complement strand
TAGGCCCAGGTGGGCAATCTGGTGGGTGGGCATGCCGATGCTCTCGGTGCCCTGAATGCTCACCGAGCCCGAGCGCGTGTCGGTCAGGCCCAGAATGGCACGCAGTGTCGTGGTGCGGCCTGCGCCGTTGCGCCCCAGCAGCGTGACGACTTCGCCGCGTCCGACGTGCAGATCCACGCCGTGAAGAATGTGCGATTCGCCATACCAGGCTTGCAGATTCTTGATGTCCAGTGCGATGTCGCTCATGCGTGGGCCCCCTGCAGTTCGGTGTTGGCTGTGCCCATGTAGGCCTGGATGACCGCAGGATTGCGAGAAACCGTGGCATAAGGGCCTTCGGCCAGAACGGCGCCGCGCGCCAGCACGGTGATCGTGTCGGCAATCGAGGAGACCACGTTCATATTGTGTTCCACCATCAGGATGGTTCTGCCGGCTGACACCTTTTTGATCAGACGGGTGACCCGTTCGACGTCTTCGTGACCCATGCCCTGAGTGGGCTCGTCCAGCAGCATCAGTGTTGGATCCATGGCCAGCGTGGTGGCAATTTCCAGCGCGCGCTTGCGACCGTAAGGCAGGTTCACCGTGGTCTCGTCGGCGAATTTTCCCAGATCGACCTGATCCAGAAGTTCGTGCGCCTTATCATTCAGGTTGCGCAACACACGATCACTGCGCCAGAAGTGGAAGGACAGTCCGGTTTCGCGCTGCAGGCCGATACGCACGTTTTCCAGCACCGTCAGATGCGGAAACACGGCCGAGATCTGAAAGGAACGAATGATGCCGGCGCGCGCGGTCTGTGCCGGGCCAGTGCGTGTGATGTCCGTTCCGTTGAACAGGATGGTGCCTTGCGTGACGGGCAGGAATTTCGTCAACAGGTTGAAGCAGGTGGTTTTGCCGGCACCATTGGGACCGATCAACGCGTGGATTTCTCCCCGACGCACCTTGAGGTTGACATTGTCCACGGCCACGAAGCCGCGAAACGCCTTGGTCATACCCCGGGTTTCCAGAATTGTCTCGTCCATATCCGCTTATGCCGCGTTATTCAATTTTTGTATGCGGCGAGTATGCGCAGGGCGGTGCGAAATTTCTATGCGGGTTTTACATTAGGTCGGAATCTTTTCCGACCGGCAACGTGCGTGGGTGCACGCCTGGACGCTATAAGCTTATGCCGGCTTGGTCTTGTGCTTGAACTCGCACAGGTCTGCGATCCCGCACTGCGGGCATTTGGGCGTGCGGGCCACGCAGACATAGCGGCCATGCAGGATGAGCCAGTGGTGCGCGTCGACCAGAAATTCCTTGGGAACCACGCGTTCGAGCTTGAGTTCGACGTCCAGCACGTTCTTGCCGGGGGCGATGCCCGTGCGGTTGGCCACGCGAAAAATATGGGTGTCCACGGCCATGGTGGGCTCGCCGAACGCCGTGTTCAACACCACATTGGCCGTTTTTCGCCCCACGCCGGGCAGGGCCTGCAAGGCCTCCCGCGTGCGGGGCACTTCACCACCGTGCTCCTCGAGCAGGATTCGGCAGGTCGCCAGCGTGTTCTTCGCTTTGGTGCGAAACAGCCCGATGGTTTTGATCGCCTCGGTCAGGCCGGCTTCACCCATGTCCAGAATGCCCTGCGGTGTGCCGTGCGCGGGGAAGAATTTGCGGGTGGCCAGGTTCACCGATTTGTCCGTCGCCTGTGCCGAGAGCAGCACGGCGATGAGCAACTGGAACGGGCTGTCGTATTCGAGCTCCGTGCGCGGCTCGGGATTGGCGTCGCGCAGACGCGAAAAAATGGCGTGGCGTTTGGCAGCGTTCACAACGGTTCCTGCCCGTTTAGCGCGAACGGTTATCGCGCCGGGCACGTGCGCGGGCCAGCGCATCGTGTATGAGCGCCTGTTTGACCGGTTCGGCTTCCGGTGGCGCGACCGGCGTGGCCAGCGCCGCTTTCTCCTGCCGGATGCGTTGGTTGCGGCGCTGGTGGCGTACCCGGGCATGGTGCGCGTCATCAGCCGTCCACGCGCGTTGCGCGGGAACCATTTCGATGCAGTCCACCGGACAGGGCGCAATGCACAGGTCACAGCCCGTGCACAGGTCGGAGAGCACCGTATGCATTCTCTTGTTCGCCCCCACGATGGCATCGACCGGACAGGCAACCATGCACAAAGTGCAGCCGATGCAATGTGACTCGTCTATGACTGCCACGCGCAGCGGCTGGGGGTGGCCACGCGTCAGATCAAGCGCGACGACGTCCTGGGCCAGCACGTCGGCCAGCGCGACGACACCGCCCTGGCCACCCGGTGGGCAGCGATTGATCGTGGTCTGCCCATCCACCAGTGCCTGGGCGTAGGGGCGACAGCCGTCATAGCCACATTGTGTGCACTGCGTTTGTGGCAGGACGGCGTCTACACGGTCTACCAGTGCTGTCGTTGCAGGTGTGCTCACGCGTGTTTCCGCATGAACGCGGCGATGTGCGGGCAGATTTTTTCGCGCCAGCGCCGACCGGAGAAAATGCCGTAGTGGCCACTGCCCATGGCCGTGTAGTGCTCGCGGCGGGCCTTTGGAATATTCGTGCACAGCGTGTGTGCCGCGCGCGTCTGCCCCTGGCCGGAAATATCGTCGAGTTCGCCTTCGATCGTAAGCAAGGCCACGGTTTTGATGGCGCTCGGATCGACCCGCTGGCCACGCACTTCCCATACCCCCCGGGGCAACTGGTACTCCTGAAAAACGATGCGGATGGTGTCCAGGTAGTACTCGGCAGGCATGTCGAGCACGGCGTTGTATTCGTCGTAGAAGCGACGATGCGATTCGGCGTCTTCGTCATCACCACGCACCAGGTCACGATAGAAATCGTAGTGCGAACTCATGTGACGATCGGGGTTCATGGCCACGAATCCGGCGTGCTGCAGAAAGCCGGGATACACGCGTCGGCCGGCACCCGGATAACGGGCCGGCACCCGATGGATCAACTGGTCTTCGAACCACGAGTACGGCTTGGTCATGGCGAGTTTATTGACTTCGGTGGGCGCCTCGCGCGGGTCGATCGGCCCGCCCATCATGGTCATGGTGCGCGGCAGACAGGGGTCGCCCTCACTGGCCATCAGCGAGATGGCTGCGAGCACCGGCACCGTGGGCTGACACACGGAAATCACATGCACATCGGGGCCAAGCTGCCGGATGAAGTCCTGCACATACTCGACGTAATCATCCAGATGGAAGGGGCCCGCGGCCAGTGGCACCATGCGTGCATCGAGCCAGTCGGTCACGTACACATCGTGCTGGGGCAGCAGCGCCCTGACCGTGTCGCGCAGCAGCGTGGCATGGTGGCCTGAGAGGGGCGCAACCACCAGCACCCGGGGATCCTTGCGGGCAGGGGATGCGCGTTCGAAATGGATCAGGTTGCAAAACGGTCTGCTGGCCATCACGCGTTCGGTCACCGCGACTTCGCGTGCGTCGATTAGGGTGTTGGGAAGCTGCCAGGCGGGTTTGTCGTAGTCCTTGCCCAGGCGGTGGATCAACTCATAGCCTGCGGCCATTTCGCGCGCCATGGGTGCATAGGCCAGCGGGCTGAACGGGTGGCTGTACCACTGCGTGGCCCAGCTCATGCTGGCTGCCAGCGGCGTCAGAAAGGCACGCTGCATTTCGTGGAGTTCATAGAGCATGTCGAATCCTTGAGCAGGGAAGGCCGTGGGCCTTCGAGCGGGAAGACTACCAATAATTCTCGACGGCGAGATTGCCGGGGATGCCGCGGCGTCCTGGCGCGAACCCGCGTTCACCCAGCAACTTCCTGGCGTCGGCAAGCATGTCCGGGTTGCCGCACAGCATGATTTTCGTGTGCTCGGGCACCAGCGGTATCCCTGCCAGTGTTTCCAGTTCGCCCGATGCAATCAGGGTGGTCAGACGAGCCTGGGGCATGCCCGGCAGGGTTTCGCGAGTCGCGATGGGCAAGTAGATCAGTTCGGCCTGCCCCGGCGTTTGCGCCCACTGCTGGCGTAACGAGGTGATTTCGTCGCGGTAGGCCAGCTCGCTGGCCTGCCGCACCCCATGCACGATCACCACGCGCCGGTAGCTCTGCCTGGCCTGGGTGTCGCGCAACATCGCCAGGAATGCGGAAAGCCCGGTACCCGATGCCATCAGCCACAGATCACCACCACCCTCGAAGCGTGACAGGGTCAGAAACCCGAACGCGGTTTTGTCGACATACAGGGCGTCACCGGGCGCCAGGTGAGCCATGCGGGTGCTGAATTCGCCATCGGGCACGACGATCGAATAAAACTCCAGCGCCTGTTCGCTGGGGGCCGACACCATGGAATAGGCGCGCCAGATCGTGGGCTCGGCTTGCGGATCATCCCGCGCGGGCAGGCCCAATCGGGCGAACTGACCCGCCTCGAACGCAAAATCGGGGTCGCGCGTGCAGCGCAGCGAAAACAGTTTGCCAGCCACCCAGGGGTGGACAGACAGCACGGTCTGGCGCGTATATTTCTTCGTATCGGACATCTGGCCGCAGGCTTAACGTTCGAGCAAGGCGAGCTTGTCGGGCTTGCCATTCCAGTCATCGGCGTCGGGCAACGGTTTCTTGGCGCGACTGATGCTGGCGAACTGCGGCGAGAGTTCGGCGTTCAGGGCGATGAAGGCCATCTGGTCCTCAGGCACGTCTTCTTCCGCAAAAATGGCGTTGGCCGGGCACTCGGGAATGCAGACGGCACAGTCGATACATTCGTCAGGATCGATGACCAGAAAATTGGGGCCCTCGCGGAAACAATCCACAGGGCAGACGTCCACGCAATCGGTGAATTTGCACTTGATACAGTTTTCGGTGACTACATGAGTCATACGCTACTCCGGGGCATACTGTCGACTAACCCGGGATTTTACCTGTTTAAGCGTTTGGAACGTTCATAACCCTGGCAACGGGTAGGGCGGTGCCGTTATGCGACGCGCCATGCGGCTGTGCTGTGATAATGTGGCGCAAACGTAGACGTGATCAAATGATAATTACTTCGTTACTCGACACTGATTTATATAAATTCAGCATGATGCAGGTGGTGCTGCACCACTTCCCGGCAGCCCAGGTTGAGTACCGGTACAAGTGCCGCACCCCTGGGGTGAACCTGCGGCCCTACATGGATGAGATCCGCGAGGAAATCCATGCGTTGTGCCAGTTGCGTTTCACGCCGGACGAGCTGTCTTATCTGCGCTCGCTGCGCTTCATGAAAAGCGATTTCGTCGATTTTCTCGGTCTGTTTCACCTGCCCGAGCGTTGTCTGCATCTGTCTGAAAGCAAGATAGACGGCGAGATCGACATCAGCGTCAAGGGCCCCTGGCTGCACACGATCCTGTTCGAGATCCCGGTGCTGGCCATCGTCAACGAAGTGTATTTCCGCAACACCGGTGCCAAACTGGCGTGGGACGAGGGGCGTAAACGGCTGCAATCGAAGATGAAGCTGGTGATCGATGATCCTGCCCTGGCCGATTTTCGTGTGGCCGAATATGGCACCCGTCGGCGGTTTTCCAAGGCCTGGCATCACGAAGTCATCACCACGATGAAGGCGCAGATGGGCACCCATTTCGCCGGCACGAGCAATGTGTGGTTTGCCAAGGAGCTTGGCGTGTTGCCGCTGGGCACGATGGGACACGAGTATCTGCAGGCGTGTCAGGCGCTGGGGCCGCGTCTGCGCGACTCGCAGGTCTATGCGCTGGAAGTGTGGGCCAAGGAATACCGGGGCGATCTGGGCATTGCCCTGTCCGACGTCTATGGCATGAACGCCTTCCTGCGCGATTTCGACATGTATTTCTGCAAGCTGTTCGATGGCGCGCGCCACGATTCCGGCGACCCGTTCACCTGGGGTGAGCGCATGATCGGGCACTACATGGCCAATCGCGTCGATCCGCGCACCAAGACGCTGGTCTTCTCCGACAGTCTGACCATTCCGCGCGCCATCGAACTGGCCCAGCGTTTTGCCGGGCGCTGCAAGATTTCCTTTGGCATTGGCACCAATCTGACCAACGACCTTGGCCACGAACCCCTGCAGATCGTCATGAAAATGGTTCGCTGCAACGGGCAGCCGGTGGCCAAGGTGTCGGATGCGCCAGAGAAAACGATGTGCGACGATCCTGCCTACCTGGCGTACTTGCGCCAGGTTTTCGATCTGCCGCCGGCATGATCGCTTTTTAACCATGAAACTGAACCAGAAGGGGTTTGCATGAGCAGCATCAAACGCGTGAACGTCGAGAAACGCCTGTCGGACATGGCGATCTATAACGGCGTGGCCTATCTCGCAGGGCAGATTCCCGACACGCCCACGCTCGATATCGTGGGCCAGACCCGTGAAGTGCTTGCCACCATCGACCGTCTGCTGGCCGAGGCCGGTACCGACAAGACCCGTATTCTCATGGCCCAGATCTTTATCGCCGACCTCAAGGACGTCGCGGGCATGAACGAGGCCTGGGATGCATGGGTTGCCGCGGGCAATGCACCGCCGCGCGCCACGGTAGAGGCCAAGCTGGTCAATCCCGACTGGAAAGTCGAGATCGTCGTCACGGCCGCCGTCGGCTGATCGCGGGCGGGGGCGCACAGGCGGGCCGACCTGGCCTGCCTGTATGCCCGGTCGCGTTCTGCGCATGGCCCGGCCTGGCGATAAGCGCGCAGTGCTTGGCTAAACCGCGACGCCTGCGCGTCGTTCAGGACCCCAGCAGCAGGGTGGCGGCCATCAGGCCGCCCAATGTTTCGCACTGGGCACGCGCATCGCTCGCCAGTGTCTTGGCCGCCCAGATGGCCTGCGGCGTGTCGGCGGCAAATTTGATCACCAGCGGTTCGGCGATCTTGCGCAAGCGCCATCCCGTGCAGATTCGGGTGGCCTGCGCCACCGCCGCCTGCCCATCCGTTCCCGCACTGACGGCCAGCCCATACGGGCGCCCCGCCACGCGGTCGAGCACGTCGTAATAGCGACGGTCAAAAAACGCTTTCATCTCGCCACTGAGCGCGCCCAGATTCTCCGGCGCACAAAATAAATAGCCTTGTGCGCTCAACATGTCCTCACGACTTGCTTGCAGCGCCGCGCGCATCACCACCTCGATGGGGGCCTCGCACGCCAGTGCCGTTTGCCGGGCGCTCTGGGCCATGGCCTGCGCCATCTGATGCGCCGCCCCGGTGCGGGAATGCCAGACGATGAGCAGTCGGGGCGTCATGACCGCACGACGCCCCGGTGCAAGGCCTTGGCCAATCGATGCGCCGATGCGGCAGGTGGATGCGAGATCATGAGGGGGTGTGTCATGGCAGCTCGGTGCGCGGCGCGCGGGCCAGGCGGGCCAGCGGATCCTGGCGGTAGTAAGCGACGAGCAGCGCATACCATTGCGGTAGCAAGGTGGCCATGGGCTGAGGATCAGCAAAAAAATGTTCCGAGCTCACCGCAAAGAACTCCGCTTCATCGGTGGCCGCATAGGGATCGAGCGGTAGTTGGTCATACCAGTAGTCAGCCTGCTCGCTTTCCGGGTCGACGTCGGCCGGGATGCTGGCCTCGATCGCATCCAGGGCGGCGCGCAGCGTGTCCAGACTCTGGTCCAGCACGCGGCGCCAGTGTCGGGGGTCGATGTCGCCATGCCCTGACAGGTCGGGCACACCGTCGGCAAAGCCGGTGCTCAGGTCGAGTTTGTGTGCAAACTCGTGTATGACCACGTTGTAGCCGCCCGTCTGGGCCAGCGCATCCTCCCATGACAGGATCAACGGCCCTGCGTCCCAGGCTTCACCCGATGCGGATTCCGTGTAGGCGTGCACGACGCCCGCGTCATCCACGTGTTCGCGCTCGATCAGAAACCCGCCGGGATAAACGATGATTTCCTCCCAGCCGGCATACAGGTCCGCAGGCAAATGCAGCACCGGCAGGGCCGCTTGGGCGGCAATCGCCAGCTGGATGGCATCATCGAGCACCACGCCCTGCGCACCGTTCCAGGTTTTCAGCGCCAGCAACCACGCGGCGCGCTGTTTGAGTGCCGCACGCTCTTGCTCATCAAGCGCCGCCAGGAACGGGTAGCCGGCAAGCGTGTCGGCCCACAAGGTGGCCGGGATGCGTTCATGCACCGCAGCGACCGCCTGCCCCTTCGCCTGGCGGCCCGTGATCCAATCCAAAACCATTCTCTATTCCTTCGGGTTTTCGGGGCAAACGTCCCGCCTGCGTAGTGTAGAGTGTTGCTATCGCGATTGGTCCTGCTTACCGTCATGTCGAGTGAATCGGCTTTCTCTCCTACTGGTGTGTTCGATGCTGTCTGGTACGAGGCCGTCTGTGCGGAACTCGACCCGGCTGGCCGCGCCTTGATCGACAAAACCCTGCTCTGGGCACAACCGCACTGGCAGTCGCATACCGCCGCCAGCGGCGAACCGCTGGCCGAGCATGCTGCGGGCACCTCACGCCTGCTGGCCGGGCTGCACACCGACGCGGCAACCCGTGCGGCCGCCATACTGGCCAGTCTGCCTTATGACTTTTCTTCGGGTGCGCCCGCCTTGCGCGATGACCCGATCGCCCAGCATTTCGGGCAGGAAATTGCCCGACTGGTGCATGGCTCGCACGCGCTGGTGCGCCTGGGCGTGATGGCGCGCGATGCACGCGACCAGTCCGCAGATTCCACCGATCAGAAGGAAATGCTGCGCAAGATGCTTCTGGCCATGGCGGCCGACCTGCGCATCGTGCTCATGCGGCTGGCGTCGCGCCTGCGAACCTTGCGCTGGCACACCGAATCGAAGGCCGAGTGCCCGGTGAGTTTCGCGCGCGAAACACTGGATCTGTATGCGCCCCTGGCCAATCGTCTGGGTATCTGGCAGATCAAATGGGAGATGGAAGATCTCTCGTTCCGGTATCTCGAGCCCGAGCGCTACAAGCAGATCGCCCGATCGCTCGAAGAAAAGCGTGTCGAGCGCGAGGCCTTCATTGCCGACACCATCGCCCGCATGCATGCGGCCATGGCGCAGGCCGGGGTGCAGGCCGAAATCAGCGGTCGTCCCAAGCACATCTTCAGCATCTGGAACAAGATGCGCACCAAGTCGCTGGACTTCAATCAGCTGCTCGATCTGCGCGCGTTGCGCATTATCGTTGCCGACGTGCGCGACTGCTACAGTGCGCTGGGCATCGTGCACGACATGTGGGCCCCCGTGATCGAAGCGTTCGACGATTACATCTCACGCCCCAAACCCAACGGCTATCGCTCGCTGCACACCGTGGTGCTCGACGACAACCAGCGCCCTTTCGAGGTGCAGATCCGCACGCGCGACATGCACCAGTTCGCCGAATACGGAATGGCTGCGCACTGGCGCTACAAGGAAGCGGGCGCCAAAGGGGGCGAGGTCTCGGCGTCCACCGACTACGATCGCCAGCTCTCCTGGATGCGCCAATTGCTGGCGTGGAATGCCGACGTCGACAGTTCGCAGGCGGCCATTCCCGTCGATGCCGGCGCGCCCAGCCCCAGCAGCGATCACATCTATGTGCTGTCGCCCCAGGCGCGGGTCATCGAGCTGCCCCAGGGGGCCACGCCGGTCGATTTTGCCTATCACCTGCACACCGATCTGGGTCATCGGTGTCGCGGCGCACGCGTAGACGGCCAGATGGTCCCGCTGAACACGCGCCTGGCCACCGGGCAAACGGTCGAAATCATCACGACCAAGTCGGGCGGGCCTTCGCGCGATTGGGTCAACCCCCAACTCGGGTTTCTGGCCAGCCCGCGCGCGCGCTCCAAGGTGCGCATGTGGTTCAACGCCATCGAGTTGCAGCAGCGCATCACCCAGGGGCAGGCGCTGGTGGAAAAAGAGCTGCAGCGGTTGGGCAAAACCGCGATCAACCTCGAGCAGCTTGCCATCCAGCTCGGCTTCACGCGCGCCGAGGACCTGTATGTTGCGGTCGCCAAGGAAGAGTTCAGCCTGCGCCAGATCGACGCGGTGTTCCATGAACCGGCCCCCGAACCTGAGGACAGCGATCCTGCCGATGTGACGCGCGCGAGCCGGGCCGAAAGTGCCGAGCGCAGCGGGCGCAGCGGCGTGCTGGTGGTCGGTGTGGATTCGCTCATGACCCAGTTGGCGCGGTGCTGCCGGCCCGCGCCGCCTGACGCAATCGTGGGGTTCGTCACGCGCGGGCGCGGCGTGTCGATCCATCGCACGAGCTGCACCGCCTTTCGCGCCCTGGCAGCGCGCGAGGCCGAACGCATCATCGATGTGGACTGGGGCGATACCGGCGAAACGCTGTACCCCGTGGACATCACGGTGCACGCCCAGGATCGCTCTGGGCTGTTGCGCGATCTTTCCGAGGTTTTCGCCCGGTTGCGCTTGAACGTCATTGGTGTGAACACCCAGAGCCGCCAGTCACTGGCCCACATGACATTCACCGTCGAGGTGCGCGGTGCAGAGCCCATGAGCCGGGCAATCGCCGCCCTGACCGAGGTTGCGGGTGTTACAGGCGTGTCGCGTCGGTGACACTGTTAGAATGGGCGGTTGCGAGGCGTGCGGCCGAGGTTTTTGCGGGCATGCCGTCGTACTTCGGAGATCAGCACCTTGAACACCTACAATTTTCCCGATGCCAAAGGGCACTTCGGCAAGTATGGCGGCGTATTCGTCGCCGAGACGCTTTTCCATGCCCTGGACGAGCTGAACTCGGCCTTTACGCGCTACTGGGAAGATCCTGCGTTCCAGGAAGAATTTCAGTACGAACTCAAGCATTTCGTCGGTCGTCCCAGCCCGCTCTACCATGCCCGCCGCTGGTCCGAGCAGCTCGGTGGCGCCCAGATCTGGTTCAAGCGCGAAGACCTCAACCACACGGGCGCGCACAAGATCAATAACTGCATCGGCCAGGCCCTGCTTGCTCGCAACATGGGCAAGCAGCGCGTGATTGCTGAAACCGGTGCCGGCCAGCACGGTGTGGCCACCGCAACGGTCGCCGCCCGGTATGGCATGGAGTGCGTGGTCTACATGGGCAGCGAAGACGTCCGGCGCCAGGCGTCCAATGTCTATCGCATGAAACTGCTGGGTGCCAAGGTCGTGCCGGTGGAATCAGGCTCTCGCACCTTGAAGGACGCGCTCAATGAAGCCATGCGTGACTGGGTGGCCAACGTCGACGATACGTTCTACATCATCGGCACGGTCGCCGGTCCCCATCCCTATCCCAAGCTGGTGCGCGACTTCCAGTCGGTCATCGGCAAGGAATGCATCGTGCAGATGCCCGAATTTGCAGGGCGTCAGCCCGATGTGGTGATCGCTGCAGTGGGTGGCGGCTCCAATGCCATGGGCATTTTTCACCCCTACATTCCGTTTGAAGACGTCGCGCTCGTGGGTGTCGAGGCAGCGGGCGAGGGCATGTCATCCGGACGCCACGCCGCATCGCTGGCGGCTGGGTCGGTGGGTGTGCTCCACGGTAATCGCACCTATGTCATGCAGGACGACAACGGGCAGATCCAGGAAACCCATTCAGTGTCGGCCGGCCTGGATTATCCGGGTGTCGGTCCCGAGCATGCCTGGCTCAAGGACCTCGAACGGGCCACCTATGTCGGTATTACCGATGAAGAAGCCCTGACGGCGTTCCATGAATGCTGCCGCACCGAAGGCATCATGCCGGCGCTGGAGTCGGCGCATGCGATCGCCCAGGCGGTGAAGCTTGCGCCAACGATGTCGCGCGACAAAATCATTCTGGTCAACCTGTCCGGTCGCGGTGACAAGGACATGCATACCGTCGCCGAGCGCGCCGGTATCGTGCTGTAACGGGGGCGATCATGAGTCTTGAACAAGATCGCATTGCCAACGTGTTCTCCGCCCTCGCAGCAACCGGGCGCGCCGCACTCATTCCTTACATCGCCGCAGGCGATCCCTCGCCGGCCGCAACCGTGCCGCTCATGCACGCCCTGGTAGCCGGTGGCGCAGACATCATCGAAGTGGGCATTCCCTTCTCCGATCCGATGGCCGATGGACCCGTCATTCAGCGTGCGGCCGAGCGCGCCATCGCACAGGGTGTCGGCCTGTCCCAGGTGCTCGAGATGGTCGCCAACTTTCGGGCCACCGACGCGCGCACCCCCGTGGTGCTGATGGGCTATGCCAACCCGATCGAGCGCATGGGGCAGGATGTTTTCGTCGAGCGCGCGGCACAGGCAGGGGTGGACGGTGTACTGGTCGTCGATTATCCGCCTGAAGAGGTCGAGGATTTCGCGCGTCGCCTGGGTGAAGTGGGCATGGCGCCCATCTTCCTGCTCGCCCCCACCTCAACCGATGCTCGCATTCAGGCCGTCGCACAGGTCGCCCGTGGCTATGTCTATTACGT
>Ga0075364_10001649_pt1 | contig 12261 bp, 8 predicted proteins | sample EndMetdeltDD1764_FD_71517 | JGI IMG/M metagenome (GOLD analysis project Ga0075364, IMG submission 71517) | Populus endosphere microbial communities from Tennessee, USA - Endosphere MetaG P. deltoides DD176-4 | ecosystem: Host-associated > Plants > Roots > Endosphere | place: USA: Tennessee... | reverse complement strand
TCGTGGATGTTGCCGATCGCGAACGCGCGGGAGAAGCCGTAGCGCAGCGGGACGACCGCGCCGTCCGGCTCGATGACGAGGGGCGAGACCACGGCCGAGAGATCGTCGCCGGCGACGATCGACGGGCAGGACGCCGGCGCGCCGGTGTCGCACGCGAACGGCAGGAGGTCGGCGATGTCGACGTCGACCTGCAGCTGCTCTCCCCAGATCTGCCGCAGGCGCTCGGCGATCAGATACGCCTTCAGCGCCGTTTCGTCCGGCGCGGCGTCGCGCGGCAGGCGCTCGGCGCGGCCCGCCGGTTCGATCGGATGGATCTGCAGCGCCGAGGCGCCCTGCTGGATGGCGAACGACGCCGCCCAGGGCAGATAGGCGAGCGACTCGGCGCTCACCGAACAGAGCAGCTTGAAGCGGACGCCTTCCACCCGCAGCGCCGCCAGCCCCTGCTCCATGCGCTCGAACGCGGCCGGATGCTGGCGGAGATGGTTGTGCCGATCCGGCGGTCCGTCGAGGCTGACCGCCACGACGTCCACGGCGTCGCGGAGGCGAGCCGCGACGGCGGGCGTCAGGCTGACGCCGTTGGTGACGATGGCGCGGACCATCCCGGCCCGGCGCGCTTGGTCGAGGAGTTCCCAGAGCCCCTCGTACATCAGCGGTTCGCCGCCCGACACGCTCAGCATCGTGTATCCCAGCCGGCTGGCGCTGGCGACGGCGGAGCGGGCGGCGGCGGGCGCGATCGAATCGCGCTCCGCCGGCCCGGACTCCGAGTAGCAGTGCAGGCACCGCAGGTTGCAGCGCCGCGTGGGGTGCAGATGCAAGACGCGCAGGTCGGATCCGGCGAACCGCATACGGGTCAGATCTGGTGCGCGCGCGTCCGGACGTCGACGATCAGCTCCTCGGGAACGGGAATGCCGATCGGGAACACGCGATAGGCGCGCCCCTCGATCATCAGCCCCTGGAGGAAGTCGTGGAATTTCGGCTTCGGGGGGAAGGGAAACTTCCACCGCGGGCAGAGATCGTCGCCGTCTTCCCATGCGACCAGACCGACGACGCGGCCTTCGCCGGCGCGGGCCTGGGTTACCAGTTTGGCGAGTTCGTCCTTCGACCGCGGCGCGAGGATCGCATGGACGATGTCGTCCGCGGTGACTTCTGACACGTGAGCCATATATGGCCTCCTTATATGAGGCTGGTGCCGGGGGCGCCCGGACCGTTTCAGGAAAGGGCGAATGACAGGAATGAAACGGGGGGGAACCGACGAGCACCATTCATCGGAGGACGGTGCGGCCTATGGTAGTTTTACGGTTCAAAAGAAGGGTCCTGTTGAACCGTCACCCGTTCGACGTCCTCTACCTGGAGCGCCTGCGGGCTGGCGATAACGAAACCGAGCGCCATTTCTGCGCCTACTTCAGCGATTTGATCCGCCTGAAGGTGCGCGCGCGCGGCCTGGGGGCCTGGCTCGACGACATCCGCCAGGAGACGTTCGTGCGCGTGCTGCGCACGGTCCGCACCAGGGACGGGCTGCGCGATCCCGGCGCGCTCGGCGCCTTCGTGAACGCGGTCTGCGGCAACGTCATCCTCGAAACGGGACGGTCGCGGAAGTTCTCGGGGGCGGAACCGCCGGCCGAGAGCGACAACGTGCCCGACGCGTCGGCGCCCGACGCCGAAGCGCAGTTCCTCACCGAGGAGCGGAAGTTCGCCGTGCGCCGCGCGATCGACAGCCTGGAGCCCCGCGACCGCGAGCTGCTCGCCGCCATCTTCCTCGAGGAACAGGAGCGCGACCGCGTCTGCGAGCGCCTGGGCGTGACGCGCGACTACCTGCGCGTCCTCGTCCATCGCGCCAAGCAGGAGTTCCGAACGCAATACCTCTCACGCACCGATCGCCCCGTGCCGAGCGGCGCGTCCACCTCAACCATCCATCATCGCAACGGGTAGCCCATGACTGACGACCACGTCTTCCCCGATCGCGAGCATGCCGCCGAGCGCTACCTGCTGGGCGAGATGAGCGACGCCGACCGTGAGCGGTACGAGGAGCACTTCTTCGGCTGCGCGGAGTGCGCCGAGGATGTACGGACGACGGCGGCGTTCATGGGCGACGTGCGGACGTATGTGGCCCCCGACGCCTCGGCGAGGCCGGTCGCCATGGCGCCCGTGGCGGCCCTGCGCCCCTCGAAGCCGGCGGCGGCGTGGTACCGGTCGCCGGTGGTCGCCTGGGCGATGGCCGCCTCCGTCCTCATGTTCAGCGGCTATCAGTCGCTGGTCGTCGTCCCCGGCCTCCGCAGCCAGGTGTCGCCGCACGGGCTCTCCCCGATCACGCTGCGCCCCGAGAGCCGCGGGCAGGAACCCGAGGTTCGGGCGGCCACGGCGTCGGATGGGTTCACCCTCGCGATCGAGATCAACGACGTGCAGGAAGGGACCCTGATGGAGTACAAGATCGCTACCGTCGACGGGCGCCGGCCGACGTCGGGCCGGCTGGCGGCGCCGCGCGCGGGCACGCCCCTCCTGCTGTGGCTGCCCTCTGCGACCCTCGAGGAACCGACCCGTTACGAGCTGTCGATTCAGGACAGCGCCACCGGGCGGCTGCTCGGCACGTACCGCTTCGTGCGTTCACAGTAGACTCTCCGAGGGCACATGGCTCAGATCGATCGCAGACGAAGATTCGTGTTCCGGGGCAACGCGGCAGCGGTCGGCGGCCGCATCGTCCATCCGGACGACGTCGTCCTGGAGTCGCACGTCGCAAGCTCGCTGACGGTGGCCGGCGGGCTCTCGCGCAACGCCGGCACCAGGATTCGCTACGGCGACTATGTCGCCATCGAGTCCGCCGAAACGATCGCCAGGGGGCTGTTCGACGACGTCAAGCAGCATCTGGCGCTGACCATGCGCGAGGTCAGCGCCGATGCGCTCTCGACCACGACGCGCGTGGAAGCCAAGGTGGAGGGCGTTCACGTCGGCGCCGGCAGGCCGAGGCTCTCCGTCAAGCTGCTGCGCGGGGCGCTGCACTCGAAAAGCCCCGCGGCGAGCGGCGAACCGTCGTTCCCCGTCGTCGACGCGGCGATCGAAGGCGTCGAGATCGAGGGGCATGCCCTCAAGGTCAACCTGTCGACCGCCGTCTTTCAGCGGCACGACACGAAGTCGAAGCTGCTGCGGGCCGTCGAGGATCCGAAGGAGTCGGACGAAGTCGGCCACCAGCTCCTGCTGCACTCGCCGATTCACGGCGTCCCGCTTCCTCCGCAGGGACGGCTGCTCCAGTCGCAGTCGACCATCTATGCGACGGTGGTGAAGTCGATCGACTGGAAAGATCCGGACAAGCCGTATCCAGGGTCGAAGATCCTCGCGAACCACATCCTCTGGATCCCCGAATTCGGCAAGCTGCTCTTCGGCGAGCTGCTCATCTCCGATCTCTCGCGCCGCTTGACGATGCTCCGGCTCGAGCTGGGCTCTCCGCAGAAGGGCGACGTCGCCTTCGCCGAGGTGGAAACCAACGGCGTCTGGACGTGACCGCGGGCGAATGAAGCGCATCCTGCTGGCGGCCGCGCTGCTCGCGGCGGCCGCCTGCACGAGTGATCCCGAACGCCGCTACGCCGCCGCGCTCGGAGAGGTCAGGCAGGCGGTCCGCGAGGGCCGGTTCGAGAACGCCCAGGCGATCGCCGAGCGCGAGCTCGCGAGTGCGCCGGCCGGCTCCGTGTGGGCCTGGACGTTCCAGTTGTATCGCGGCGAGATCCTGATCGAGCGCGGGAAGCTTCCCGAGGTCGAGCCGGTGATCACCGCGTCGCTCCCGCCCGATCCGGCGTTCGACGCGCTGCGCGCCCGCCAGAAGTACCTCGCCGGCCGGGTGCTGCTCGGCCAGAGCAAGGCCGACCTCGAGGGCGCGTTGAAGACGCTCGGCGATGCGCGCCGCCTGGCTCCCGCGGACTCGGACCTCCCTCTCCTGATCGGGTTCTCCGAAGCACAGGCGCTGTCGCGGCTGCGCAGACCCCGTGAAGCCGAGCAGACGCTGAACGGCGTCATCCGCACGGCGGAAGCGCGAGGCGACCGGTTCCTGCAGGCGCGCGGATGGAACAACCTCGGCATGGTCGCGCTTCAGCTCGGGCGATGGGACGAAGCCGTGACGCGCTTCGACCGCGCGCTGGCGTTCACCGATCTGGGTCAGACGACGGTCTACGCCGGCTCGCTGATCAACGCCGGCGCGGGGTACGCGCGCCTCGGCGAGTTCGATCGGGCCCTCAAACTCCAGCAGCGCGCGCTCGCCTATCACGCCGACCATGGACCGCCCCGCAGCCACGTGTCGGCCCTCGGCGAGATCGGCAACACCTACGTCCAGCTGGGGGAGCCGGAAGCGGCGCTGCCGTACTACCAGAAGGCGCTCGCCGTCGCGAAGGACACGAACATGCCGGCCGCGGTGTGGGCCGGCAACCTCGCCGCGGCGCAGATCCAGCTCGGACGGTGGGACGAAGCCGAGCGCTTCAACGACGAGGCCAGGCGCCTCAAGGCCATCCAGCGCATCGAAACGGTTGCCTACAACAATCTGAATACCGCGCAGATCGCGTTGGGCCGCGGGCGGCTGGACGAAGCGGAGCGCCGGTTTCAGGATCTGATCGGCCCCGAAATCGATGCGGAAGTCCGCTGGCAGGCGCACGCGGGGCTGGCGAACATCGCGCTCGCGCGGGGGAAGACCGCGGAGGCGAGGCATCACTTCGAAGTCGCGCTGGACTCCATCGAGCACGCGCAGACCAACCTGAGCAGGACGGACTTCCAGCTCACCTTCCTGAACCGCCTGATCGAGTTCTATCAGTCGTACGTCGACGCCCTCGTGGATCAGGGGCAGATCGAGCGGGCGCTCGAGGTCGCGGATTCGAGCCGCGGCCGCGTGCTGGCCGCGCGCACGAATGGACCGCCGCCGCCGAGGGCCAGCGCCGCCGAGTTGCGCCAGGTGGCGGCGCGGTCGAAAACGGTCCTCCTGTCGTACTGGCTTGGCCGCACGCGATCGTATCTCTGGGTGATTGGCGCCGACGGCATTCACCTCACGCGGATTCCGGCAGCAGCGACGGAGATCGCGGCGCTGGTGCGCCAGTACAACGGCGTGATTGGCGACGCTCTGGCCGATCCCATCGCATCGCCGGGAAACGCCGGCGACCAGTTGTACGATCTCCTCGTCAAGCCGGCGTCCGCCTGGCTGCCGGCCGGAACGCGCGCGATTCTCGTCGTCGACGGCGCGCTGCACGCGCTGAACTTCGAGACGCTGCCGGTCGCGGGCGCGACGCGTCACTACTGGATCCAGGACGTCGAGGTCCAGATGGCGCCCGGGCTCTCGATGCTGGCGGCGCCGCACTCGAGCGCCCCGGGGCCGCCGTCGCTGCTGCTCATCGGCGACCCGGTCGCGCACGCGTCGAACTTCCCGGCGCTGAAGTACGCCGGCGCGGAGATCGCCAACATCTCCAGGCACTTTCCGGGTGCCACCGTCCTGACCGAAGCGCAGGCGTCTCCCGCGGCCTACGCCAGCGCGACCCCCCGCCGCTTCTCGTTCGTCCACTTCGCGACGCACGCCTCCGCGAACCTGGAGAGCCCGCTCGATTCCGCCGTCATCCTGTCGGGTCCCGACGACGGGTTCAAGCTCTACGCGCGCGACGTGGCGGACGTGCCGCTCCACGCGGAGCTCGTCACGGTCTCGGCGTGCCGGAGCGCCGGAGAGCGCATCTATTCGGGCGAGGGGCTCGTCGGATTCGCGTGGGCCTTCCTGCACGCCGGCTCGAGCCGCGTCATCGCCGGACTATGGGACGTCGACGATCGATCGACGTCCGACGTGATGGACCAGTTGTACGCGGGCCTCGCGGCCGGCCATCCGCCCGCGCAGGCGCTGCGCGCGGCGAAGTTGAAGCTGCTCGACAAAAAGGGGAACTACGGCAAGCCGTACTACTGGGGCCCCTTTCAGCTCTTCACCGTCGTGCCGTAGGGGATTGAGGAAGGAACGATCCGAGCCCGCCGGAGGGCGGCGAGGCAGCGAGTCGCGTCGGGAGGAGAAGGTTAGCGCGAAAGCGCAAAGCCCCGTCGCCCACCGGCAGGCTCGGACAAACTCAATCTAGCGAGCTTCGGTCCAAGTTTCAAGACCGATTCCTGTATCTCCTTCGGATTCCTGGATTCCCTAGCCCTTGTCATATGTCTTTCGTGGTACCGAAGTCCACGTAAGACGGGGTCATCTGCCCGTGTGCCGGACTGTGGGACGAATCCCACCCTGTGACTGTCAGCTAGAACTCGAACCTCAAGCTGAACTGCAGCTCGCGCGGCGTCTTGGCGGACGTGATGGAACCGAAATCGGCGTTCGACGCGTTCAGCTGCGGGTTGTTGTAGTTGATCCGGTTCAGGGCGTTGAAGGCGTCGAGGCGGAACTCGACCGTCTTCCCCTGCACGATCAGGAACCGCTTTCTCACCGACAGGTCCCAGCGGTAGAAGTGCGGCCCCTCGATCGGCCCGACGCCCGCGTTGCCGCGGCGCGTATTGGGCGCCGGCGCGAACGCCGAGGTATTGAACCACTTCTGCGCGCCGCGATCGTCGAGGCCGATCTCGCCGCCGACGTAGTCGGCCCGGCGCGTGCCGATCGACGTGTTCCCGGTCGGGGTCAGATACTGTCCCGACTGCCAGCGCACCTTGCCGCTCAGCTCCCAGCCGCCGAGCGCCTGGCCGACGATGTCCCGCCGGCCGCGGAAGACCGCGGGCGCGTAGGTGAACGTGTCGATCATCGCGTGGCGCCGATCGAAGGACAGCGGCCCGGTCATGAACGCCTTGTCGAAGGCGTCCTCGGGATTGTCGCCGATGCCGCTCGCGTTGCCGGTCGCCTTCGACAGCGTGTAACTCGCGGTGTAGCGGATCACACCCTTCCGCCGGTTGAGATACAGCTGCAGGCCGTCATAGTCCGAGAACGCGTCGCTGCGGCGCTGCCGGATCGACGAGTAGCCCTGATACGGCCGCAGGAAGTTGGTCGCCGCCGGCGTCGGCAGCGCCGCGTTCGCCGCCAGCACTTCGAACGACGGGTTGTTGATCTCGGGGAACCAGAGCTGATTGCGGCCGCGGTTGCCGACGTAGGCGATTTCGGCGAAGTGTCCGCCCGGCAGCTCGCGCTGCACGCTGACCGAGAAGTTGGTCTGCCGCGGAATCCGCATCTGCGGATCGATCGCGTTGACCGTGCCGAGCACCGACACCGCGGAGGGCCGCCCGGCCAGCGGATTCGCCAGGTTGCCGTTCTCGACCGACACGGACGGCACGAACGGCGGCAGGTTGACCTGCGAGAAGATGACGTTCCCCTCGGGCTTGTCGTAGAACAGCCCGATGCCGCCGCGGACGACGGTCAGCTGGTTCAGCGTGTAGGCCGCGCTGACGCGCGGCATCCACAAATGGTACGTGTCGTAGAGCCCGCGCGGGGCGGCCGTCGGAATCAGCGCCCGGGCGGCGGGATCGACCGTGACGCGATCGGCGAAATCGGGATTCACGCCGTCGCCGCCGGTGATCAATCCCGTGTAGCGATTGGTGCCGGCGCTGGCGACCGAGCCGTTCGGATTCAGCACCATCGCCGCCCTGGCGTCGTAGAGCGCCGGATCGAAGTTGGTGAGATTGTTCTGGATCGTGTAGTGCGGGCTCGCCAGCTCGTAGCGCAGGCCCGCTTCGAGGCTCAGGTTGTTCTTCACCTGCCACGTATCGGTGCCATAGGCGCCGAACTGCGTGAACCGGAAGAAGCCGAGCGGATCGTCGCCCCCCTCGGAATACGTCCGGAAGTTGCCGAGGAGCGCGTCGGCGAGCGCGTTGCCGCTCGTGTTGGGATTCCCGCTGGGATTGAACGTCGCCGCCCCGGTGTGCGCGAGACGGCCGTTCTGATCCTTCCGGTTGCGCGTGACGATCACGCCGGCCTTCACCGTGTGGCGGTTCTTCAGCCACGAGAGCGTGTCGCTGAAGGTGATGTCGGTCGTCGGCGAGAGCAGCGACTGGGACGGTCCCGTCAGCTTCGAGTTCGTGAAGTTGCTGATGTTGACGTCGGGGATCCCCTCGTCGTAGCGGCCGCGATCGTAGACCTGCGGGAAGGCGAACCCGTAGGTGTCGCGCCGCCACGCGTCGCCGACCGGCGGCACGCGCTGGCCGTTCCACGACGCGTTCGCCTTGGCGTCGTTGATCAGGTTGCTGCGCAGCACCCACGAGTGGCCGAGCTGATAGCTGTAGGCCGGGCGCTTGCGGTTGGTGGAGATGGTCGGCAGATCGGCGCCGATGAACGTCCCCCGCGGCTCGTCCAGATCGTACATGTCGTGCAGGTAGCGCACGTAGATGCGCTGGCTGTCGGTGGCGCGGTAGTCCACGCGCAGGATGTCTTCCCGTGACTTGTAGGGGAAGTCGAGCTGATAGGTCGCGTTGTTCGCGGTCGGCGTGCTCGCATAGGTGACCGCGCGATCGATCATCGCGCGATAGGCGTTGGCGATGGCCCGGCCGTCCGCCGTGATCCGGTTGGCGGGGATGACGTTGCCGGGGAACGGCTGGCCGGTCGTGGGATCGTTGATGACGGCGCGGGCCGAGAAATCGCCGTTCAGCTCCGCCTGTGTCGGCATCGTCCGGCGGAAGGGGCCGTCGACGCGGCCCAGGTTCTTGTACTCCGTGCCGCCGAAGAAGAAGAGGCGATCCTTCTGGATCGGACCGCCGAGCGAGAAGCCCATGTCCTTGAAATCGAGCTTGCCCTTGATCGGCTTGCCGTTCGCGTCCTTGGGCGCGAACACGTTGGCGGCGTCGAACCTCTGGTTGCGATTGGTGGTGAAGACGCTGCCGCCGTACCGGTTGGTGCCGCTCTTGGTCACGACGTTGATCGCCGCGCCAGAGTTGCGGCCGTACTCGGCGGAGAAGTTCGACGTCTTGACGTTGACCTGATCGATGAAGTCCAGGCCGACGTTGTTGATCTGGCTGGCGTTCGACCCGGAGTCGAGGTTGAAGCCGCCGTCGACCATCAGGCTGTTGGTGTTGCCGCGCGAGCCGTTGATGATCGTGCCGCCCGTGCCAAGGCTCGTCGTCAGCGCCATCTGGTCGTCGTCGATCTGCACGGCCCCCGGGATGAGCGAGGCCAGCTCGAGATAGTTGCGGCCCGAGAGCGCCAGCTCCTTCACCTGCGCGCCGTCGATGACCCGCGCGATCTCGCCCGACGTGCGGTTGACGATCTCGCCGCGCACCGCGGACACCTGGATCGTTTCGGTCATCGATCCGACGGACAGGCTGAAATCGGCGGTGAGCCGGCCGTCGGCGGCCAGCTCGAAGCCGGCGCGCTCCACCTTCTTGAAGCCCTGGAGCTCGGCGGCCACCTTGTACGTGCCGACCGGCAGGCTGGTCACGACGAACGCGCCGCGATCGTCCGTCACGGCCGTCCTGGCGATGTTGGTGTTGACGTTGGTGATGGTCACGGTGACGCCGGGCAGCACGCCGCCCGACGTGTCCTTGACGGTTCCGGCGATCTGGCCCGTGTTGGTCTGGGCGGCAGCCGCCGCGGCCAGGACGAGACTACAGAGCGCGCACACCACGGCCCGCGCAGCGACGGCAATGACACGCATCTTCCCCTCCCAGGAAAATGTTCAGCGGACGATCGTCTCTCCCTCGAACTCCACGACGACGACCGTCGCCATGGGATCGAGCATCGGCCTCGGCATCTCGAACGTGGTCCGGCCGCCCGCGGTCTCGAGCTCGAGCGGCGCCTTGTCCGCGAGCCGGTAAGCGCGCAACAGCTTATTCTTCATCGCGGGAATTTCAAACGGCGCGCGCGGCTCGGCGAAGAACGTAATGAAGAGCTTGCCCGGCTTCACCGTCGCGCGCCACTCGTTGCTGGCGAGGAACAGCTTCTGTCCGCGGACGTCCTTCGCGTTCTTCGACGTCCACTCGCCGAACTCCCCGCCGAACGGCGACATGCCCGCGCCGTAGACGGCGTCGCCGTTCACCTTCAGCCAGCGGCCGACCGTGCGCAGCACGTCGGCGCTCGGCTGCGGAATCACGCCCTCCGCCGTGGGACCGACGTTGAGCAGGTAGTTGCCGCCCTTGCTCACGATGTCGATCAGCTTGAACGCGATCTGCCCGGCCGACTTCCAGTTGGTGTCGTCCCGGCGGAAGCCCCAGGTGTCGTTGACCGTCGCCGGCGTCTCCCACGCTTCCGTCGACGCCTCGGGGGGAATCACGTTGTCGCCGGTCGATCGATAGTCCCCCTCGGTGCCGAGCCGTCCGTCGATGAGTGTGTTCGGCTGCGTCGATCGGACGATGTCGGCGAACCGCTGGCCGCGCTCGGCGGTCATGAAGCGCGGCGTGTCGAACCAGATCAGGGCCACGGGTCCGTAGTTGGTGAGGAGCTCCTTCACCTGCGGCTCCGCCTTGCCGCGGAGATAGTCGTCGTATTTCTTCAGCTCCGTCCGGCCGTCGGGCGCGGTGTCGGGGCCGAAGTCCCAGGTGTTGCCGGCGCCGTTGGGCTCGTGCCAGTCCTGCGACTGCGAGTAATAGAACCCGAGCCGCATCCCCCGCTTCGCGCACGCGTCGGCGAGCTGCTTCAGGATGTCCTTCCCGTAGGGCGTCGCGTCGACCACGTTGTACGGGCTGACGGCCGACTTGAACAGCGCGAACCCGTCGTGGTGCTTCGACGTGATCACGATGTACTTCATGCCGGCGTCCTGCGCGAGCTGCACCCACTCGTCCGGGTTGTATTTCACCGGATTGAACTGCCTGGCGAGCGGCTCGTACTCGCGCACCGGCACCTTGCACCGGTTCATCAGCCATTCGCCCAGCCCGAGGCAGCGCTGCCCTTTCCATTCCCCCGCCGGGATCGCGTAGAGCCCCCAGTGGACGAACATCCCGTACTTGGCCTCGCGGAACCATTCGAGCCGCTTCTCCCGCGCGGGATCGGGCGGGCGCGGCGCCGGCGTCTGCGCCGCGCCGCTGCCCATCGCCAACACCCCGAGCACGACCGCCATTACACATCTGCGCATCGATGTCCCCAGAAGAAACGCGTCACAGGAGGTCGGAAGGGCGGGACGCGCGGGCACGATCCAGACAACGCCAGTCCGACGGTGTAGGATCCGGCCGGCAGCCTCATGGGTCGGGACCCGCGCTCATGACGCCGTGTGATACGATCCTTTACCGATAAAGTCAACTTACTTTAACGCTAAAGCCATAGCGCCCGCATGCCCCACACGAGCACCACCACCATGAAGCGCATCGCCGGAGAGCTGGGGGTGTCGATCACCACCGTCTCCAAGGTGCTCAACAACCGCGAGGACATCGGCCATGCCACCCGCGCCCGCGTCCTCGCCAAGGTCGCCGAGCTCGGCTACCAGCCCAACGCCGTCGCGCGCAGCCTCACGCTCCGCCGCACCCACACGCTCGGCATCGTCATTCCCGACCTGATGCACTCGTTCTTCGTCGAAATCGTCGCCGGCATCGAAGCGGCGGCCAGCAGCCGCGGCTACGGCCTGCTGCTCTGCTCCTCCAACGAGGATCCCGCCAAGGAGCGGCAGGAGCTCGACATGCTCCGCCAGCGCCAGGTGGACGGCGTCGTCCTCGGATCGGCGAATGCGTCCGGCAACACGGATCTGCTCCAGCAGTTCGCCTCGTTCGGCATCGGCCTGGTGATGATCGACCGCGACGATCATCCCGACGTGGACTGCGACCGCGTCGTGACCGACGACCACGAGGTCGGACGCCTGGCGACCGCGCACCTCCTCTCGCAGGGGCGCAAGGCGGTCGCCCATATCACCGGCACGCAGGTGGTCCACGCGCGCCGGCGCGCCGACGGCTACCGCGCGGCGCTCAAGGCCGCGGCCGTGAAGGCGCGGCCGGAGTGGATCGTCCGCGGCGGCTTCAAGGAGACCGACGGCTACCGCGGCATGCAGAAGCTGCTGTCGATCAAGCCGCGCGTCGACGCGGTGTTCGCCGCCAACGACCCGGCGGCGATCGGCGCGATGAAGGCGATCTGGGACGCGGGCCTGAAGGTGCCCGACGACGTGGCGGTGATCGGCGCCGGCGACATCACGTTCGGCGATCTGCTGCGCGTGCCGCTCTCCACCGTCAGCTGGTCGCGCGACGACCAGGGCCGCGCGGCGGCGCAGCTGCTGCTCGATCGGATCGACGGCGACGTCAAGGACGCGCGCCGGCCGCGGCGCGTCGTCATTCCCCCGCGTCTGGTCGCGCGGCGATCGAGCGGCGGCAAGTGATGCGCTCCGCGCTCGTCCTGTCGGTGGCGCTCGTGTGCCTCTCGCCCGCCTGGCCGGTACCGGC
>Ga0075364_10001648_pt1 | contig 12263 bp, 12 predicted proteins | sample EndMetdeltDD1764_FD_71517 | JGI IMG/M metagenome (GOLD analysis project Ga0075364, IMG submission 71517) | Populus endosphere microbial communities from Tennessee, USA - Endosphere MetaG P. deltoides DD176-4 | ecosystem: Host-associated > Plants > Roots > Endosphere | place: USA: Tennessee... | reverse complement strand
GTACGCCTCCTCCAGGCGCTTGATGCCGAGCACGGGGTCGACCTCGCCCGGATCCAGGTCGAAGCGCCAGCTGTGCTCGTCGTGCGTGGGCCCGCACAGGCCCAGGGACAGCACGTCCTCGAGACCGAGGAGCTCGCGCACGATGAGCGACCGGGTCGCCCAGGGACAGGCCTTGGCCGCGACCAGCCGGTAGCGGCCCGGCTCGACGGGCCAGGCGTCGCTGTCCCTGGTGATGCGGTCGGCGATGTAGTCGGTGTCGCGGTCGAAACCGCCGTCCTCCACGTAGTCCGGCATGAGGTGCCGGTACCCGCGGTCAGTCGTGAGCGCGACGCAGCGCCCAGGGCTGCAGCCGCTCGTAGCCCTTCACCGACGTCCGGCGGAGCCTGCGGAACGAGTACGGCGCCTGGTCGGCCGACCGCGCCTGTACGGGGGGGTCGTCGCCGGACAGCGCCTCGTGCGCGCCGTCGTCGACGAGCACCGTTCCCGGCCGGGCGATCGAGGTGAGCCGCGAGGCGATGTTCACCGTCGGGCCGAGCACGTCGCCGAGCCGCGCCACGACCTCGCCGTACGCCAGCCCGGCGCGCACCTCGGGGAACGAGTCGTCCTGGTCGCCGCCGCGCGACGTCAGGATCAGCGCGACCTCGGCCGCCTGCGCGACGTCGTCCGCGACGAAGAGCACCTCGTCGCCGATGTTCTTGATGACCCGGCCGCCGTGGTCGTTCACGACGGCCGAGCACTCGGCCTCGAAGTGCTCGATCCAGGTCACCAGCTCGAGGTCGGTGAGCTCCTTGCTGCGGGACGTGAACCCGACGATGTCGACGAACGCCACCGCCAGGTGGACGACGTCGGTGCCGCCGCCCTGCGTGGCCATCAGCCGCGACGCGGCGCGCGCGAGGTGGGTCCGCCACACGTAGCTCTGCAGCCGGTCGAGCCGCGGCAGCACCTCCTCGGTCAGCTCGAGGACCGAGGTCAGGGGGTCGTCGCTCTCCAGCGCCACCTCGGTGAGCAGGCGGGTCTGCCACTCCGCGAGCCGGGCGAAGCTGCGGCCCCAGGTGCGCACCAGGGCGGCCTGGCGCTCGGGGCTGAGCACCCCGAGCTTCATCAGGTCGCGGGTGAACTCGAGCGCCTGCACGTCGGCCTCGGTGAACGCGACGTCGTCGTCGCCCTGCTCCGGGAGACCCAGCAGCCGCCAGAGCTCGCGAGCCACCTCGAGCGGCACTCCGGCCTGCTCGGTGACCTGGACCCGGGTCAGGTGGGGCTTCTCGCCGAGGATGATCTCCTCGACCGACTCGAGTCCCGCCGACAGGTCGACGGGCGGTTGCTGCTCCTCGGTCAAGTCAGCCCGGGAACCGGTCGGCCGCGGTCTTCTCGAGCGCCTCGTGGAACGACGGCATCTCGACGTTCAGACGCTCCAGCTGCTCCTTGGTGAAGTGGATCAGCTCGAGCGGCGTCAACGCGACGATGCTCGCCGTGCGCAGGCTGTGGTTCATGATCGCGGCCTCGCCGACGATGTCCCCGGGCCCGAGCTGGGCGACCTCCTCGCCGTGCGAACGCACGGACACGGTGCCGCTGAGGATGATGTAGGCCTTGTCGGCGCCGGTCGACTCGGAGATCGGTGCCCAGCCTGCCGGCAGGGTCACCCGCGTGCCGGAGGCGCTGATGAGCGCGATCTCCTCGGGCGTGAACATCGAGAAGAACGTGTCTGACATGCGGCGAGCCTAGTCGTCGGTCAGCCGACCGGGAGCGGGTCCCGCGAGATCGGGCAGGACATGCACCGCGGACCGCCCCGGCCCGAGCCCAGCTCCGAGCCGGCGATCCGGACGACCTCGATGCCGGCGTCCTCGAGCCGGTCGTTGGTCTCGTCGTTGCGCTCGTAGGCCACCGCGACACGCGGGGCGAGTGCCAGGGTGTTGTTGCCGTCGTCCCACTGCTCGCGCTCGGCGGTGACCGGGTCGAGGCCGGTGTCGATCTGGTGCAGCGCGTCGATGCCCATCGCCTTGGCGGCGGCGACCAGGAACGGCTCGGGCCGCGCGACGTCGAGCAGCAGGTCCCCGTCGGGCTCGGCGTCACCCGTGGCCGTGACCGCGAAGGCCACGAGCGAGTCGGCGACGTTCGGGTAGACGACCATCTTGTCGACGTCGACGAGCGTGCAGATGGTGTCGAGGTGCATGGTCGCCCGCTCCTGGGCGATCGGCACCGCGAGCACGGTGTGCGCCAGGCCGTCGGTGAAGCACTGGCGGGCCAGCCGCTCGACGCCGGCCGGGGTCGTCCGCTCCCCCACCCCGACCGCGATGACGCCCGGGGCGAGCAGGAGCACGTCGCCGCCCTCGACGTGCTCGAGGTGGGCGCCGTGCATGGTCGGCGTGCCCACGAAGCGCGGGTGCCGGGTGTAGATCAGCTCGGTCAGCTCCGTCTCGCGCTTGCGCGCGGGCATCGCCAGCGAGGTGATCGCGACGCGGTCGCGCACCCACACCGAGGAGTCGCGGGTGAAGAGCAGGTTGGGGAGCGGGTCGATGAGGAAGTCGTCGTACGAGAGCATCGAGGTGACCAGCCCGAAGCCCCCGCGGACCTCGTCGTTGCGGATGCCCGCGGTGAGGTACGTCGTGAGCTCGGCCGGGGACGCGTCGGCGAGCAGGCCCTCGAGGTAGCCGCGCATCGTGTCGCCGAGGTCGAGGTCGCGCAGGGCCTCCTCGATCGCGTGGGCCCGGGCGTCGGCCTGCTCGAGCGTCTCCGTCAGCAGGTCGGTCAGGTACAGGACCTCGACGTCGCGGGCGCGGAGCTCGGCGGCGAAGGCGTCGTGCTCGTCCTGCGCGCGGGCCACCCACGGGATGCCGTCGAAGAGGAGCTTGTCGTTGTTGCGCGGGGTGAGCCGCTTCAGCTCGGGGCCCGGGCGGTGCAGCATCACCGTGCGCAGCCGACCGACCTCGCTGTCGGCCCCGTGCGTTGCCGTTGCCGTTCCCTCCGTCATGGCGCGAACTCTAGGAGACGAGCTCCACGAGGGTGAGACCGGCGAGGACGATGCAGACTCCGGCACCCACGAAGTGCAGGACGTGCAGCGCCACGAACCGGAGCAGCGTGCGGCCGGCCACGACGGCCAGGCCGCTCACCAGGAGCAGGGCGCCGAGCGCGCCGAGGAACACGCTGACCGGCGCCTCGTAGCGCGCCACCAGGGAGATGGTCAGCAGCTGCGACAGGTCGCCCCACTCGGCCGCGAACAGGACGAGGAACGACGCGAGCACGGCTCGGAAGCCGGTCGCCGGCCTCGCCTCGTCGGCGAACTCGTCCCCGGTGCTCTGCTGGTGGCTGATCCCCTCGCGGACCAGGATCACCGCGCCGGCCAGGAACAGGACCAGCGCCACGACCTTGATGACGTCCTCCGGCAGGAACGACGCCGCGTGACCGAGGAGCACGGCGACGGTCGTCTGCACGGCGAACGCGGCCCCGACACCCAGCCAGACCAGGATCGGCCGGTACTTGGTGGCGAGGACGAGCGTCGCGAGGAACGTCTTGTCGGGGAGCTCGACGACGAAGATCGCGCCGAAGGTCAGGATGAGAGCCGCCCAGTCGAGACTCACGAGGGCATCACGGCGAGAGTCTCGCCTCCAGCGCCGAGACCTGGGTCTTCAGGTCGGCGATCGAGACCAGGATCGCCTCGGTCTGGGCGTCCATCGCGACCTCGACCTCCTCCTTGAGCTCGCCGAGCTCCTCCTCCTGCTCGGTCTCGAGCGCCTCCACGGCAACCGCGATGAACAGGTTCAGGACGATGTAGGTCGAGAGCACGATGTAGACGAGGAAGAAGACGTAGGCGCCGGGGTGCTCGTCGGTGGTCGTCCTGATCACGTTGGCCCAGTCGTCGCCGCTCGTCACCTGGAACATCGACTGCAGCGAGCGGCTCAGGCTGCCGAAGTGCTCGGGGTCGGTGTCGCCGAACAGCTGGGTCGCCACCACGGAACCGATGTAGATCAGCATGCCCAGCAGCGCCGCGATCGAGGCCATGCCCGGCACGGTCGCCACCATCGCGGCCACGACCCGGCGCATCGAGCGCACGGTCGAGAGGAGCCGGAGGACGCGCAGCACCCGCAGCACCCGCAGCACGGAGTAGGAGCCGGCGCCGGGGATGAGGGCGATGGCCACGACGAAGAAGTCGAAGAGGTTCCAGCCGCCGCGGAAGAACCTCGCGCCGTACGCGTACACGCGCAGCGAGATCTCGACGACGAAGATGCCGACGGTGACCCACCCGGCCACCGCGGTCTCGGAGTCGTAGTGCTCCATCCACCCCGGGGACACCTCTAGCCCGAGGATCGCCGCGTTGACGACGATCACCACGATGATCGCCCACTGGAAGCGGCTCGACTCGACGAGCTGCCGGACCCGCTCCCTCACGCGAGGTCCTCGACCAGACCTCGACTCACCCTCGTCGCCTCGGCGAGCACGTCGACGACGGGCCGGTCGAGCGCGGCCGCGACCCGGACGACGTCGTCGTACTCCGGCTGGGCGTTGACGACCCGACCGTCCAGGCGGGCGACCTTGACCGGGATGTCGAGGCCACCGACCTGGACGGTCGTGGTCTCGCGCGGGAGCGCGTGCCGCTCGACCGCGACCGTGCGGATCCCGATCGTCGAGGTCTCGCGGAACACGGTGCGGCGGACCTCGTCCGCCAGCGTCGGCGGCACCAGCGCCCGGAAGGTGTGGGCCGGCCGCCCCTTCTTCATCAGGATCGGGGTCAGCCAGGCGTCGAGGGCGCCGGCGGCCAGCACCGCGTCGATGACGTGCGGCCAGACGCGCGGGTCGAGGTCGTCGACGTTGGTCTCGAGCACGAGCAGGTCGTCGGCCCCGGGCTCGACGCCCGCGACCGGGTCGCCGACGAGGAGGCGGAGCACGTTGGCGTGACCCTCGGGGTCGCGGCCACCTGCCCCGACACCGACCTCGCGGGTGGTCATCGGCGGCTGCGGGCCCCAGCCGGTGGCGATCGTCGTGAGCAGGGCGGCGCCGGTCGGCGTGCAGAGCTCCATCGCCGGGGCGTCGTCCGGTCCGGCGTACGACGGGACGCCGCGCAGCAGCTCGGCGACCGCCGGCGGCGGGACCGGCAGGGTCCCGTGCGCGCCGCGGACCGTGCCCGAGCCGACCGCGACCGGGCTGACGACGACCTGGTCCGCGCCGAGGGACACGAGACCGGCGCAGGCACCGACGACGTCGGTGATCGCGTCGAGGGCGCCCACCTCGTGGAAGTGCACGTCCAGCACGTCGCTGCCGTGCACGGTGGCCTCGGCGACCGCGAGCCGCTCGAAGACGCGCAGCGCCAGGTCCCGGACCGGGTCCGCGAGCGCGGCCGCGAGGAGCAGGGCGCGGATGTCGCGCCAGGTGCGGTGGTGGTGCGACTCGGTCACCTCGACGCGGCAGCGGGTCGCGGCGAAGCCTGCTCGGACGACCTGCTCGACGTGCAGCGCGACCGGCTCCGGGCTGGTCGCGTCGACGGCGCGCTGCATGACCTCGACGGGCACGCCGGCGCCGATCAGGGCTCCGAGCACCATGTCGCCGCTGGCGCCGGAGGAGGCGTCGACCCAGAGGACGCTCATGGCGCGCTGGCCCTGGCCACGCGGGCCGCGAACACCCCGGCGCCGTAGCCGTTGTCGATGTTCACCACCGTGACGCCCGGCGCACAGGAGTTGAGCATCGCGAGCAGCGCGGTCACACCGCCGAACGAGGTGCCGTAGCCGACGCTGGTGGGCACGGCGACCAGCGGGACGCCGGTCAGGCCGCCGACGACCGACGGCAGCGCCCCCTCCATGCCGGCGACCACGACGAGGCAGTCGGCCCGCTCGAGACGGTCCTGGACCGCGAGCAGGCGGTGCAGGCCCGCGACGCCGACGTCCTCGATGAGGTCCACGCCGGCCCCGTAGACCCGGACGGTCAGCGCCGCCTCGGCGGCCACCGGCTGGTCCGAGGTGCCGGCCGAGACCACGGCCACGGTGCCGCGACCCTCGGGCAGCGGCCCGAGGGTGACGGCGCGAGCGACGGGGTGGAGGTCCGCCTCCGGCAGCTGGCTCGCGACGTGGGCCAGCGCGTCGTCGTCGAGCCGAGTGGCGAGCACGGCCCGGTCCGGATGGCTGGCGTGCAGGGCCCGCAGGATCGCGACGACCTGCTCGGGTGTCTTGCCGGCGCCGTACACGACCTCGGCGTCGCCGGTCCTGGCCGCGCGGTCGACGTCGACGCGCGCGAAGCCCAGGTCCTCGACGCGCTTGTCCCCCGAGCCGTCAGTCATGGGCCTCGGCCCGGAACGGGTCGGCGGGGTAGACGCCGAGGATCTTCACGTCGGTCGTGAAGAACGCCAGCTCCTCGAGCGCGTGCGCCAGGCCCACGTCGGACGGGTGGCCGTCGACCTCGGCGAGGAACTGGGTCGCGGTGAACTCCCCGCCGACCATGTAGCTCTCCAGCTTGGTCATGTTGACGCCGTTGGTCGCGAAGCCGCCGAGGGCCTTGTAGAGGGCGGCCGGGAGGTTGCGGACGTTGAAGATGAACGACGTGACGACGGGGCCGTTGCCGGCGGGCGCCTCGACCAGCTCGCGGCTCAGCACCACGAACCTGGTGGTGTTGTGGTCCTCGTCCTCGACGTCCTCGGCCAGCACGTCGAGGCCGTAGATCTCGGCGGCCAGCGGCGGTGAGATCGCGGCCTGGGTCGGGTCGGCGGCCTCGACGATCTCGCGCGCGGCACCGGCGGTGTCGCCGGAGATCACCGGGGTGAGGTCGTGCTCGCGGATGATCTTGCGGCACTGGCCGAGCGCGTGGACGTGGCTGTGCACGGTCCGGACGTCCTCGAGCCGCGAGCCCGGGATGCCGAGCAGCTGGAACCGGATCCGCAGGAAGTGCTCGGCGACGATGTGCAACCCGGAGTCGGGCAGGAAGTGGTGGATGTCCGCGACCCGGCCGGCGATCGAGTTGTCGATCGGGATCATCGCGAGGTCCGCCTCACCACCCTCGACCGCCGCGAAGACGTCCTCGAAGGACGCGCAGGGGACCGCCTCGGCCTCGGGGTAGTGCTGCAGGCACACCTGGTGGCTGTTGGCGCCCGGCTCGCCCTGGTAGGCGATGCGTCGCGGTGCGGTCACCGCGGCAGTTTAGTGTCGGTGGCGATGGAGGTCGTCGCGGTTCTCAGCCTGGTGGTCGCGCTGGCCGCGCTGGCGGTCGCGGTGGGCGCGTGGCGGCGGCCACCCGCGTACGCCGGGGACGCGGACGCCCTGCCGGAGGACGTGGTCGGGCTGCGGCAGGAGGTGGCCGCCCTGCGGGCCGAGGGCGCCGGCGCGCTGCGGCACCTCGGGATCGTCCGGTACGACGCCTTCAGCGACGTCGGCGGCCGGCTCTCGTGGTCGGTCGCGCTGCTCGACGACGCGGGTGACGGTGTGGTGCTGACCGCGATCCACGGGCGCAGTGAGGCCCGGAGCTACGCCAAGAGCATCAGCGGCTGGGCGTCCGAGCAGCCCCTGTCGCCGGAGGAGGAGAGCGCCGTGGGGGGTGCCCGGCCCTAGGGTCGAGGCATGAGCGAGTCCCCGCAGACGCCTGTCAGCGAGCGCAGCTGGTGGACGCTGGTCGCCGTCTGTATCGGCATCTTCATCCTGCTGCTCGACGTGACGATCGTGAACGTCGCGCTGCCGGACATCCAGCAGGACCTCGACGCGCGGCTGTCCGGCCTCCAGTGGGTGATGGACGCCTACGCCCTGACCCTCGCCGCACTGCTCCTGACCTTCGGCTCGCTGGGCGACCTCTACGGCCGACGCCGCATCTTCGTCATCGGCGTGGCGCTGTTCATGGTCGGCTCGATCGCCTGCGGCGCCGCGCAGGACATCAGCCTCCTGATCGCGGCCCGCGGGTTCCAGGGCATCGGCGGTGCAGCGATGTTCGCCACCGGGCTCGCGCTGCTCTCCTCCGCCTACCAGGGGCGCGACCGAGGCGTCGCGTTCGGCGCCTTCGGCGCGACGACCGGCCTGGCGGTGGCGATCGGACCGGTCGTCGGCGGCCTGCTCACGAGCGGCCTGTCGTGGCGGTGGATCTTCTTCGTCAACGTCCCGATCTGCGTCGCGGCCGTCGCCATCGGCGTCACCAAGGTCCGGGAGTCGCACAACCCGCGCGCCGGACGGCCGGACTGGCTCGGCTTCGCGACGTTCAGCAGCGCCCTGGCCGCCCTGGTCTACGGCCTGATCCGAGCCGGGCAGGAGGAGTGGAGCGACCGCCTCGTCGTCGGGTGCCTGGTCGCCGCAGCCGTGCTCCTGGTGCTGTTCGTGGTCACCCAGCTGGTGCAGGAGCACCCGATGTTCGACCTGACGCTGCTGCGCAAGCCGACGTTCGTCGGTGGGCTGATCGCGGCGTTCGCGATCTCGGGGTCGATCTTCGCGCTGTTCACCTACCTGGTCATCTACCTCCAGGTCGTCCAGGGCTTCGACGCGATCGAGACCGGCCTCAGGTTCCTCTTCCTCTCGGTGGCGTCGTTCTTCGCGGCCGCGATCGCGGGCCGGTTGACCTCGCACGTCCCCGCGAAGTGGCTGATCGCACCGGGGTTCGTGCTCGTCGGAGCCGGCCTGATGCTGCTCTACGGCATCGACATCGACTCCTCGTGGACCCGGCTGATCCCGGGGTTCATCGTCGGCGGCGTCGGCATCGGCATGGTGAACACCCCGCTCGCCTCGACCGCCGTCGGCGTGGTCGAGATGGCCCGCTCCGGCATGGCCTCCGGCGTGAACTCCACGTTCCGCCAGGTCGGCTACGCCACCGGCATCGCGGCGCTCGGCTCGATCTTCAGCCACCAGCTGGCCGACGAGTTCCTCGAGAACCTCCAGAGCACGGGCGCGGGCCCCGGCATCGTCGCCGGGTCCGCCTCGGACGCGATCATCAGCGGCCAGCTGAGCCCCGCCACCGGGACACCCGAGCCGATCGCCACCGCGGCGGCGACGGCCCTCATCGACGCGCTCAACCACATCACCCTGATCGCCGCGGTCATCGCGTTCGCCGCGGCCGCCCTCTGCTTCGTGCTGATCCGCCAGCAGGACTTCGTCGTCCAGCAGAGCCAGGTCCCGGAGCCGGCCGCCGGCTGATCGTCAGGAGGTCAGCGCGGCACCCGCACGAGCAGCCGTCCGTGCACGCAGGTCATCCGCAGCTCGCGACCCGAACCGATCGAGTCACCGTCCAGCTGCCGCGGGGTGTCGCCGGGCGCACGCAGCACGACGGAGCTGCCGGTCATCCGGTCGATGGTCTCGTCCGTGCGCTCGCTCTTGGAGAGCACCCGGTAGGCCAGCGGCAGCCAGGACAGGAACTTGCGCGGGTGCAGGACCACCACGTCGAGCAGCCCGTCGTCGATCGACGCGTGCGGGATCAGGGGCATCCCCGCCTGGAGGTAGCCGACGTTGCCGACCACGACCGTGCGGGCCCGGTGCTTGGTGAACTCGCCGTCGTCGATGGAGATCTCGATCCGGAGCGCGGGGAACATCAGCGACTTGAGCGCGGAGAAGACGTAGGCGATCCAGCCGACCTTCTTCTTGATGTCCTCGTTGACGCCCTCCATGATCGCGGCGTCGAAGCCCATCCCGGCCATCACCATGAAGTGCGTGTCCTCGATGCCGTCGCCCGCGACCTCGACCATGTCGATCGCGCGGTCCTGGCCGGTGAGGGCGACGTCGATGGCCGCGCGGATGAACAGCGGGATGTCGAGGTTGCGGGCCAGCAGGTTGCCGGTGCCGGCGGGCACGATCCCGACCGGGATACCGGTGCCGGCCAGCTCCGCGCACACCTCGCGGACGGTGCCGTCGCCGCCGCAGACGAGGACCAGGTCGGCCCCGTCGATCGACGCGCGCTCGGCCATGCCGGTGCCCGGGTCCTCGACGGTCGTGTAGTGCCAACGCGGCGGCAGCCACCCCGCGTCCGCCGCCATGGTGGTGACGATCGCCTTGAACGCGTCGACGTCCTCCACCTTGACGGGGTTGAGGATCACCGCGAGGTTCCGGTCGCTCGGCACCGCGGGCGTGAGCGGCTCGGCGTGGATGGCGTGGCTCTTGGGGAGCGGCGAGTACGCCGCCAGGCCGGCCATGACGAACCCGGCGCCGAGCAGCACTCCCCCGACCACGTCGCTGGGGAAGTGCCGGCCGAGCAGCACCCGGTCGAGGCAGACGAGCACCACGAGCAGCACCAGTCCGGCGTAGGCCAGCCGCCGGAGGTTGCCGCGGCGCACCAGCATGCCCACCAGCACGGCGAGGATCCCGGCGAAGGCGGCGATGTCCGCGGCGTGGCCGGACGGGAACGACTTGCTCGACAGCAGGGCGTCGGTCAGCTGCCACTCGGGACGATCACGGCCGACGAGGATCTTGAGCAGCGTCACTCCGGTGTGGGTGACCACCATGACCGCCAGCGCGAAGACCGCGGCACGCCGGTGGTTGCGCACGAACATGAACGCGGCCAGCCCGAGGGTGAGGACGCCCATCCCGACCGTCCCGAACCCGACCTCGACCGCGCGCAGCGGGTGTCGTAGCCACCCGGCGTCCGCGGCCCAGTCGTGGGCCGGGCTGCCGCGGTCGTCGAACTGCGCCAACGGCCCCCAGCCCTGGACGACGGCGACGGTCAGCAGCCCGAGCAGGAGGAAACAGAGTGCGGCCGACCCCAGCTGGACGGAGCGGGGGCGGTCGAGCACGGGCGCAAGTATGACGGGCGGACCGCGTCAGGAACGAAGCCTCGATACCCGGAGGTGAGGGTCGGCGGCGGCGGATAACCTCAAGGGGTGATCGACCCGCGCATCCTCCGTGACGACCCCGACCGTGTCCGTGCGGCCCAGGGGAAGCGCGGCCTGTCAGCGGACATCGTCGACGTCGCCCTCGCCGCCGACCGCGCCCGCCGCGACGCGATCGTCGAGTTCGAGGCCAAGCGGGGCGAGCAGAAGTCGCTCGGCAAGCTGGTCGCACAGGCCCAGGGCGACGAGAAGCAGGAGCTGCTCGCCCGCACCAAGGCGCTCGCCGCCGAGGTCAAGGCGCTCGAGGCGGCCCAGGTCGAGGCCGAGGCCGCCTGGCAGGCCGCGGTCCTGTCGATCCCCAACCTCGCCCACGACAGCGCGCCGTCGGGCGGCGAGGACGACTACACGGTGATCGAGACCGTCGGGACGCCACGCGACTTCGCGGCCGAGGGGTTCGAGCCGCGCGACCACGTCGAGCTCGGCCGCATGCTCGGCGCCATCGACATCGAGCGCGGCGCCAAGGTGTCCGGCTCGCGCTTCTACTTCCTCACCGGAGTCGGCGCCCAGCTCGAGCTTGCACTGGTCAACCTGGCGATGGACCAGGCGCGTGCCGCCGGCTTCATCCAGGTCGCTGCGCCCTCGCTGGTCCGCCCGCGGGCCATGGAGGGCACCGGCTTCCTCGGCCAAGCGGCCGACGACGTCTACCGGATCGACGGCGAGGACCTCTACCTCGTGGGCACGTCCGAGGTGGCCATGGCGGCGTTCCACTCCGACGAGATCCTCGACGTGGACGCGCTGCCGCTGCGCTACGCGGCGTTCAGCCCCTGCTTCCGCAAGGAGGCCGGCTCGCACGGCAAGGACACCCGCGGGATCTGGCGGGTGCACTGGTTCGACAAGGTCGAGATGTTCGTCTACACGACCCTCGAGGACTCCGACGCCGAGCACCAGCGGCTGCTCGCGTGGGAGAAGGAGTTCCTGGACAAGCTGGAGCTCTCCTACCGGGTCATCGACACCGCCGCCGGTGACCTCGGCCTCTCGGCCGTCCGGAAGTTCGACTGCGAGGCCTGGATCCCGAGCAAGGCGGCCTACGGCGAGCTGACCTCGACGTCCAGCTGTACCGAGTTCCAGAGCCGCCGGCTCGACATCCGGGGCCGGTTCCCCGCCGAGCAGGGCGGCACCAAGCCGGTCGCCACCCTCAACGGCACGCTGTGCGCCAGCACCCGGACCATCGTCGCGATCCTCGAGAACCACCAGAACGCCGACGGCTCGGTCACCGTGCCGCAGGCGCTCCGTCCCTACCTGGGTGGTCTCGAGGTGCTGAAGCCGGTCTCCTGATGACCCCACCGGACTGGCGGCCCAGCGTGGTCGCCCTCGACATCGACGGCACCCTGCTGTCCTGGGTCGAGGGGCAGGGCACGACGTACGGCGACGTGACCCCGGCCGTGCGCGACGCCGTGCACAAGGTGCTCGACGCCGGGGCACACGTCGTCCTCGCCAGCGGTCGCTCGCCGCACGGCATGACGCCGGTCGCCGACATGCTCGGGCTCCACACCGCCGC
>Ga0075364_10001647_pt1 | contig 12263 bp, 10 predicted proteins | sample EndMetdeltDD1764_FD_71517 | JGI IMG/M metagenome (GOLD analysis project Ga0075364, IMG submission 71517) | Populus endosphere microbial communities from Tennessee, USA - Endosphere MetaG P. deltoides DD176-4 | ecosystem: Host-associated > Plants > Roots > Endosphere | place: USA: Tennessee... | reverse complement strand
TACGTGGTCTTCGGCCGCGCAACCACCAGCTCGGTCGACCTTGCCACGGTCCGGTACCAGCTCGGCGGCTTCGTCATCGAAGGGGAAACCGGCGAGCATGTCGGGCTATCGGTCGCACCGGCCGGCGATGTCGATGGCGACGGCTTCGACGACGTGATCGTGTCGGTGGGCGGCGGCGCGCACGCCGACCGCGCCTATGTCGTCTTCGGCAAGAGCGCGACGCAGGCGGTCCACCTGTCCGACATCGCCGATGGAAACGGCGGTTTCGCGATCGAGATTCCGCAGGACACGGGCGCAGCCGCCCTTTCGGTCAGTGCCGGCGGCGACATCGATGGCGACGGCCTGGCCGACATTCTGGTCGGTGCCCCTATGGCATCCGGGCAGCCCGGCGGTGGCGGCGCCTATGTCATCTACGGTTCGACATCCGGGGCGTTCACCCATACTGCCGTGACGCAGATGGGCGGCGCTACCGGCGATGCGATGTCCGATGCCGGCCGGCCGGCGGTTATCGCCGGTGGTGCGGGCAACGACACGATTTCGCTGTCGCGTGGCGGCAGCGTTGCGCTCGGCGGTGCCGGAGACGACACGCTGGTCATCGGCATCGGTTTCCTGCTGGAGGGCCTCGCCGGTGCCGTCGGCGGCCGCATCTCGCATCTGGACGGCGGCAGCGGCGTGGACACGCTGAAGATCGACGGCAGCGGGATCGTCCTGGACCTGACGGCCCTTCAAAACCCAGGTACGGGGCTGCTGCAGGGCTCTGGCCGGCTGTCCGGCATCGAGCGCGTGGACCTGACCGGCTCGGGCGACAACCGGCTAAAGATATCCATCGACGACATCATGGACATGTCATCGGCAAACCTCTTCAATTCCGGCAATGGATGGACGGGCCTGGCCGCGACGGAAAACCTTCATCAGATGGTCGTGGCCGGCAATGCGGGCGACAGGGTCGAGCTGGCATCGCAGACCGGCTGGAGCCATGGCGGCGATGCAACGCTGGACGGCGTCGTCTACCACATCGTCACCAATGCATCGGCCGGCGCCGCGCTCTATATACAGGACGGAGTCACCGGACCGCTGACGATCTGATCGAGGTACTGTCGCATATGATTCTCTCTTCCGCCCGCCTTGCCCTGCGCGACATCGTCTCACCGCCGTTCCGCTCCACCTTGTGGAAGGTGCTCGGCCTGACGGCCGTGGTGCTGGTGGCCCTGTGGTTCAGCGTGCGGTGGCTTTTCGCGGCGGTGGCCATTCCGTTCTTTGCCGACTTCGCGCCGGACATGCCGGCCTGGCTCGACAATGCCGGCGCTTTTGCCGGCATCGCGGCGGGTATCGTCCTGGCATTCCTGATGGCTTTCCTGATCGCGCCCGTCAGCGCCATCATTGCCGGCCTGTTCCTCGACGATGTCGCCGAGGCGGTGGAAAGAAAGGACTATGCAGACCAGCCGGAGGGGCGCGCCTTGCCGCTGGTGCGCGGCATGATCCTGTCCATCAAGTTCTTCGGTATCGTCATCCTCGGCAACCTCATCGCCTTTGCGCTGCTGTGGGTGCCGCTGGTCAATGTCGGCGCCTTCTTCGTCATCAACGGCTATCTGCTCGGCCGCGAGTACTTCCAGTTCGCGTGCCTCAGGTACCGCTCGGAAGACCAGGCCGCCGCCATGCGCAGCCGCAATGGCGGGCGCATCTTCATTGCCGGCCTCGTCATCGCCGCGCTCCTAGCGATCCCCATCGTCAATCTGCTCACGCCGCTCTTCGCCGCAGCGATGATGGTGCATCTGCACCAGAAACTGTCGCGCCGCGAGGGCGGCGTGCCGCAGCCCGGCCCGGCCGTCTAGCCGACGGCCGTCACCGGCGGGCGCGGCTGCTCTCCGGCAGGGCGCGTTTCCAGCGGTGTCAGCGGGGCCGGCACGTCGGTTGTCTTCACCTCGGCCTTGCACAAATCGGCAATGATGCAGGCGGGGCAGTCTGGTTTACGCGCCTTGCAGACATAGCGCCCGTGCAGGATCAGCCAGTGATGGGCATGGCGCAGATAGCCATCCGGGATGATGCGCAGGAAATTGCGCTCGACCTCATCCGGCGTCTTGCCCGGCGCGATGTGAAGCCGATTGCCGATCCGGAAGATATGGGTGTCGACGGCCAGCGTTTCCTTGCCGAAGGCGGTATTCAGAACCACGTTGGCCGTCTTGCGGCCGACGCCCGGCAAGGCTTCCAGCGCTTCACGCGTATCGGGCACCTGCCCGCCATACTCTTCCACCAGGGATTTCGATAGCAGCCAGACATTGCGCGCCTTGTTGCGGAACAGGCCGATGGTGCGAATGTGCTCGCGGATGGCGTCTTCGCCCAGAGCTGCCATGTCGGCCGCGTTGTCCGCCCTGGCAAACAGGCCGCGCGTTGCCCGGTTGACGCCGGCATCGGTTGCCTGCGCCGACAGCACCACTGCGACCAGCAGCGTAAAGGGGTTCGTATGCTCGAGTTCCGGCTGCGGCTCGGGCCGTTGCACGGCGAATCTGCGGAAGATCTCGCCGATCTCCGCCGGGCTGTACGGAATTTTCGGCGCGCGGGGCGCCCTCTTTCGCGCGGTCGGCGCCATGGTGTATCCTGCCTTGTCAGTCTGCCCGACAGGTGAACCGAGGATGCCGGACGAGGAAAGCGAAAACCCCAACGAGCGGCCGCTTTTCCATGCGCTGTTGACGCCCTATCGCTCGATGGGGCGCACGGGGTTCACCGTCGTCATGGCCGGTTTCGGCGGCATCAGCCTCCTGACCGGTCTGTTCTTTCTGGCCGAGGGCGCCTGGCCCATCTTCGGCTTCTTCGGCCTCGATGTGCTGGCCCTGTGGATCGCCTTCCGCGTCAATTACCGCGCCGCCCGCGCACGCGAGGAGGTCAGCGTATCGCGAACGCGCCTGATGATCCGCAAGACCTCACCGCGCGGCGAGGTCCGCGAAGAGAATTACAACCCGTTCTGGGCCCGGTTCGACGTGCAGCGGCACCACGAATTCGGCGTCACGCGGATGGCCGTTTCCGGCCGGGGCCGCGCCACCGAGATCGGCTCCTTCCTGAACCCGGACGACCGGGAAACCTTCGCAACCGAGTTTGGCCGCGCCTTGGCGACGGCCCGGCGCGGCTGAAGCCGGCTCAGGCCTCCAGCACGTCTTTCGACGCTACCGAGGAATCGGCGTTCAGCTTGTAGACGATGGGCACGCCCGTCGCGATTTCGGCATTGACGATCTCGTCCGGCGACAGGCCCTCCAGCGCCATCACCAGCGCGCGCAGCGAGTTGCCGTGCGCTGCCACGATGACGTTGCCGCCACCCAGCACCTGCGGCTGGATGGTATGGATATAGTAGGGCCAGACCCGCGCGCCGGTATCCTTGAGGCTTTCGCCGCCCGGGGGCGGCACATCGTAGGAGCGGCGCCAGACATGGACCTGCTCCTCGCCCCACTTGGCGCGCGCATCGTCCTTGTTGAGCCCGGACAGATCGCCATAGTCGCGCTCGTTCAGGGCCTCGCTCCGCTCGGTCGGGATGTCGGTCTGGCCGAGCGTTCCCTGCAGCAGCGACAGCGTGCGCTGCGCGCGCGACAGGTTGCTGGTAAACGCCCGGTCGAAGACCAGGCCCGTCGCCTTCAACCGCTCGCCGGCGGCCTTCGCTTCTTCCACGCCCTTCTCGGTAAGGTCGGGGTCACGCCAGCCGGTGAACAGGTTCTTGAGGTTCCAGTCACTCTGGCCGTGTCTTACGAGAACGAGGGTCCGCACCATTTGAGCTCCGTTGAATGTCAGATCGAAAGGACGTCGCGCATGGAATACAGGCCGGGCGCCTGCCCGCCTGCCCAGAGCGCCGCCTTGACGGCGCCGCGCGCATAGATTGCGCGGTCGTCGGCGCGATGCACCAGTTCGATGCGCTCGCCCTCCCCCGCGAAGATGACCGAATGGTCGCCGATGACGGAGCCGCCGCGCAGCGTGGCGAAACCGATGGCGCCGGCCGGCCGTGGCCCGGTATGGCCGTCGCGCACCCGCACCGAGGCGTCGGCCAGGGCAATCTCGCGCCCCGCGGCCGCAGCCTCGCCCAGAAGCAGCGCCGTGCCGGACGGCGCATCCACCTTGTGACGGTGATGCATCTCGGCGATCTCGATGTCGAAACCATCGGCGGCCAGGGCGCGCGCCGCGCGCTCCACCAGCACGGCCAGCATGTTGACGCCAAGGCTCATATTGCCGGATTTCACGATCCGCGCGCCGGATGCGGCGGCCTTGGCCACCGCGGCGTCGTCCTGTGCGGAAAAGCCGGTCGTGCCGATGACGTGCACCAGGCCGTGCTGCGCCGCCAGCTCGGCGACGGAGATGGAATAGGCCGGGGCGGTAAAGTCCAGGATGCCGTCGGCATCCGCCAGGACGGGCTCCAGCGCATCGGTGACGAGCGTGCCGATCTCGCCGAGGCCGGCCAGTTCGCCGGCATCATGCCCCAGCACGGAAGAGCCCTTGCGCTCGATGGCGGCAGCCAGCGTGACGCCGGGCGTTTCCTCGATGATACGGACGAGGTTCCTGCCCATCCGTCCGGCCGCCCCCAGAACGACGAGTCTCATCCTCTATCCTTCCGCATCGTCGAAACATCTACTCCCTGCGTCCGGACAGGCCGATCTCGCCGGCCGCCTGCAGGCTGTGGAACTTCGCATACAGGCTGCCACCCCGGGCAACAAGGTCGGAATGGGTGCCGCTTTCGGCGACACGGCCGTTTTCGACCACCAGGATCTGGTCCGCGCCGACGATGGTCGACAGGCGATGCGCCACCACCAGCACGGTCTTCTCGCGCATGATCTCGGTCAAGGCCCGCTGGACCAGCGTTTCCGACTGCGTATCGAGCGCCGACGTCGCTTCGTCCAGAATCAGGATCGGGGCGCCGCGGACAAGCGCCCGGGCAATGGACAGACGTTGCCGCTGCCCACCCGAAAGCGTCATCCCGTTTTCGCCCACCGGCGTATCGTAGCCGAGGGGCTGGGCCAGGATGAATTCCTCTGCCTGCGCCATGCGCGCAGCGGCCTCGATCTCTTCGTCCGTCGCGTCGAGACGGCCGTAGCGAAGGTTGTCGCGTATGGTGCCCTCGAACAGCACGGCCTGCTGCGGCACATAGGATACCTGTGCCCGCAGCGACCGCTTGGTAAAGCTGGAAATGTCCTGCCCGTCGATGGTGATCCGGCCCGAAGACGGCTCGTAGAAGCGCTCGATCAGCGAGAGGATGGTGGATTTGCCGCCGCCCGATGCACCGATGATCGCCGTCGTACGGCCGGCCGGGGCGGTAAAGTCCACCTGCCGCAGCACGGGCTCTCCGGCGGAATAGGCGAAGCTGACATTCTCGAAGCGGATTTCGCCGCCGGTGACCTTCAGGTCCGGCGCGCCCGGCGCATCGGGCTTGCGGGGCTTCAGGTCCAGGATTTCGTAGATCATGCGCGCATTCACCAGCGCGCGCTCCATCTCCACCTGCAGCCGCGCCAGCCGGCGGGCCGGGTCGTAGGCCAGGAGAAGCGCGGTGATGAAGGCGAACATCGCGCCCGGCGAATGACCGTAGACGATGGCCCGGTACCCGGACCAGCCGATGACGCCCGCGACGGCAAGGCCGGCGATGGTTTCCACGATGGGGCCGGAGCGTTCGGTGATGGCGGCGATGCGGTTGGCGCGCTCTTCCGCCGCCTCGACCAGGCGGTCCGTGCGCTGGCGCAACGGCGCTTCCATGGTGAAGGCCTTGACCACCTGTATTCCCTGCGCCGCTTCCTGCATGGAGCCGACCACCTGGGCATTGAGGTCGATGGACTGGCGCGTGGCGCGCCGCAGCTTGCGCGACAGGCGCCCGATCATGATGGCCACCGGCGGCCCCGCCAGAAGGGCGATCCCCGACAGGACCGGGTCCTGCCAGATCATCACCCCGATCAGGAAGACGAGGGTCAGAAGATCGCGGGCCAGCGAGGTGACGGTAAGGTTCAGCGTATCGCGGACACCCGTCACGTTCTGGCTGATGCGCGCCGCAAGCTGGGCCGAGCGCGTCTCGCCGAAAAAGTCCACCGACAGCTCGGTGAGGTGGGAGAACAGGCGCTTCTGGTAGCGCGCGACGATGTCGTTGCCGATGCGGGCCAGGATCACGCCCTGGATATAGCTGGCGACGCCGCGGATCAGGAAGGCTGCGAAGACGGCAAGCGGCAGCGTCAGCAACACGGCGCGGTTGCGGTCGACGAAGATCTCGTCGATCACGTCCCGCATGATCCACGCCAGGAAGGCCGTCGACAGCGCCACGAGGATCAGGCATGCGATGGCGATCGCATAGCCCCTGACATGCGAGCGCCCGTTTTCGGCCAGGATACGCCGCAGCAACTTGAATGCCTCGCCCCTTTCCTGCCCGTCGGCCAGCGAAAGGTTCTTCTGTCTACTCACGGTCGGCTCGTCCCGTTCATCGTGCCGCTCGCTTTAGAGCATTTTATCCGCCCTGTCAGGCAGCCCAGCGCCGTCCGCTGGTTTCGAGGCCGAAGAAGCGCGGATTGCGCGCATAGGCCGCCATGCCGACAAGCGCCGCCATCGTTTCCGTCACCGCAAACAGAGGCATCTCTCGCAACAGGGCGGAATGCGGCGCCTTGTCCTCGAAGGCGTCACGCACCAGCTCGGGCTCGATCAGGGGCACGATGCGCTGGAAGATCCCGCCGGCGATGTAGACGCCGCCGCGCGCCATGAAGATAAGCGCCAGATCGCCGGCAACGCGCCCAAGGCACGTGGCGAACAGGCGTACGGCCTCCAGCGCCTCTGCGTCGCCGAGGCCGGCCGCCTCGGTGACGTCGGCCGGGTCGGCATGCCGGCGCTCCACGCCGTCGGCCGTGCAGATGGCATGATACAGGTTGACGAGCCCCCGGCCGCTCAGCACCTCTTCGGCCGATACGCGCCCCTCGATCCGGTCGAGATGGGGCCATATCTGAAGGTCGCGCCCGGTTCGCGGGCCAAGGTCGATGTGCCCGCCCTCGCCGGCAACGGGAATCCACATGCGCCGGGCGCGGACGAGGCCGGCGACGCCGAGCCCGGTTCCGGGGCCAAGCACGACACGGCTGGCGCCCTCGCGGGCCATGCCGCCGCCGATCTGCTCGCGGCCCGTTTCCGGCAGGGCCGAGACGGCCAGCGCCTGCGCCTCGAAATCGTTCATCACCACGATTTCCTCAAACCCGAGATCACGCATCAGTACCTTCGGACGCACGATCCACGGGCTGTTGGTCAGGTCGATCTCGTCGCCGTCGATAGGCCCGGCAATGGCCAGCACCGCCGAGTTGGGCTGGACGGAAGTCTTGTCCAGCACGGCGTCCTGGATGGCATGGTCGATGTTGGGGTAGTCCGCCGTCTTGACCACGGGGAACAGCTTCGGCTCGGCATAGGCATCCACCAGAAGCGCAAAGCGCGCATTCGTGCCGCCGATGTCGGCCAGGAGGATCGGGAAGCGCAGTGCTTCGGCGCTTGTGTGGGTCGGGGTCATATGCGGTCGGGCCTAAATCGATTGAAGGTCAGAAGGGTATGGCGGAAAAGGCGTGGCAGATATCTATCGCGTTATCGTGACGGGCGTTGCGTGGGTATGGCGACCGGACCGGACATGGCCGCAGCCGATGCGACGCCGGCGCCGGCATCCAGCACGGCGGCGCAGGCGCGCGGCAGATCGGCCATCGTCAAGGGCGGCTTCGGCTTGTAGGGCGGGGCATCGGGCGGTGGCGGCTGCAGCGCGACATCGAACCACCAGTCGAGGTCGTCGCAACCGTCGTCCCGGCCCACGGCCGCCTGCTTTTCGCAGGCGCTTTCCCCCGCCGGGCAGAACATCCGGATGTGGAAATGGTAATCGTGCCCATAGGTGGGGCGCACCTTGGCCAGCCAGGCGCGGTCACGTCCGGCCGTCTGGCAGAGCTTCTGCTTGATGCCCGGATGAACGAAGACCCGCTGCACCTCCGGCGCACTGGCAACGCGGCGCAGCAGCCTCAGATGTTCGGGCCGCCACAGGCTGTCATCCACATGCAGGGTCTTCGGATCGACAAGGCTTTGCGGATCGAGGCCATCGCGCTCGTCATCGCTCAGCCGGCGCTGCGGCATCGGCGTCAGGTAGACATCGGCATCAAGGCCGATCTGGTGCGATGCATGCCCGGATGACATGGGCCCGCCGCGCGGCTGGGCGATATCCCCGATCAGAAACCCCCGCCACCCATCCTTTTCGGCCGCCTCGGCCGACAGGCGCTCAAGCAGCGCAATCATGGCCGGATTGCCCCAGGCCCGGTTGCGTGACGGCCGCGTCATCTGCCAGGTCGGACCGTCCTTCGGCATCGCCACGGCACCGGCCAGGCACCCCTTGGAATAAAAGCCGATGCTGCGGCTGGCCATGGCTGCCGGCTGCGTCCGAGCGCCGAACAGGTCCTTGGCCGCCGGCGCGGCAACGGCCGGGCCTGCAAGGACAACCAGCAAAGCGACGCCGAGCGACGCGAGGGAGCAGTTCATGATCACCTCCGCATCATGAGCCGCCGAGTGTGGCCCTGCAAGGATGCGCGGAGCTTGCTCGCGCAACCGTGCGATGTCGTCAGGCGCGCAGCGTGCCGCCGGTCGCCTTGGCCACCGCCGCCACGATCTTCTGCGAGACCGCGTCCAGATCCTCGTCGGTCAGGGTGCGCTCGGCCGGCTTCAGGGTGACTTCGATGGCGATGGATTTGCGCCCTTCGCCAAGCAACGCACCGGTAAAGACATCGAAGACGCTGACCGACGACACGAGCTTGCGGTCGGCGCCTTCGGCCGCCCGCACGAGTTTCAGCGCTTCCACTTCCGCATCCACCACGAAGGCGAAGTCGCGGCGCACCGGCTGGAACGGGGAAAGCTCCAGCACCGGTTTTGTCCGTGTGGCCTTGCGCTTGCCCTCCGGCAGCGCGTCGAGGAAGACCTCGAACCCGCCATGGGCGCCGGACAGCCGCATCTTTTTCAGGACACGCGGATGAAACTCGCCGAACTCGGCAAGCGTCACCTTAGGCCCAAGCTTCAACCGGCCGGAACGACCGGGATGATACCAGGCGCTGGCGCCCGCCTCGACCTGCAGCCGGTCGGTGGGCACGCCTGCCGCCTCCAGCACGGCGATGGCGTCGGCCTTGGCGTCGAAAACCGAGACCGGGGCGGCGTTGCCGGCCCAGTTGCGCCCCGCGCCCGTCGGCGTGGCGGTGCCGCGCCGCAATCCCGCCGCAACGCGCAACTGCCCGGCGGGCGTGTCGTCGCGGTAGACATGGGAAACCTCGAACAGCGCCACGTCGCCGTAGCCCCGCGCCGCATTGCGCCCCGCCGCCGCCAGCAGGCTGGGCAGAAGCGAGGGGCGCATGTCGGTCAGTTCCGCGGCGATGGGGTTTTCCAGTTGCAGTTCCGGAGCGCCGCCGCCGAAGGCCACGGCCTCCTCATGCGGGATGAAGGCATAGTTGACCGTCTCCAGCATGCCGCGCGCGGCAAGAGCGCGCTTGGCCAGCCGATCGCGCACTTGCGCCGTGGTCAGCACGCGGCCCGCCACCGCCCCCTCGCGCGGCAGCGGCTGCGGGGTGATCGCATCCACGCCCGTAAGCCGCATCACCTCTTCCACCAGGTCGGCCTTGCCCTCGACATCCGGGCGCCAGGTCGGCGCCGTCACGTCGGCGCCGTCCGCGTCGCGGGCCGTAAGGGCAAAACCCAGCCGCTGCAGCAACTCGACCTGGCGGTCGGGCGCGATCTCCAGGCTGGTCAATCGCTTCACTTCGGTGAAAGGCAGGCGAATCCTGGCGGGTGCGTCGGCCTGGTGCGGCACGACGACCCGTTCGCTGGCTTCGCCGCCGCACAGATCGAGGATCATGCGGGTGGCAAGGTCCAGTCCCGGCTCCATGAAGGCAGGATCGACACCGCGTTCGAAGCGGTAGCGCGCGTCCGTCACGATGCCCAGCGTGCGGCCGGTGCGTGCAATGTCCAGCGGCCGCCAGAGGGCGGATTCCACCAGCACGTCCACGGTGCCCTCGTCGCAGCCGGAATGCTCGCCCCCCATGATGCCGCCGATGGATTCCGGACCCTTGTCGTCGGCGATCACGCAGACATCCTCGTCCAGCGCATAGGTCCGGCCGTCGAGCGCCAGGATTTCCTCGCCCGCCCGGGCCTGCCGCACGGTCAGCGCACCGGAGACCTTGGCCGCGTCGAAGACGTGCAGCGGGCGCCCGCGATCGAAGGTCAGGTAGTTGGTGATGTCCACCAAGGCGTTGATCGGGCGCAGGCCGATGGCGCGTAACCGCTTCTGCATCCATTCGGGCGAAGGACCGTTCTTCACGCCGCGCACCAGCCGCAGGGCGAAGCCCGTGCAGGTGGGGCTTTGCACGTCGACCGAAACCGGGCACGGGCCTGTGCCCTCGATGCGGTCGACGGCAGCCTCCTTCAACCGGCCGAGGCCGGAGGCGGCAAGGTCGCGCGCGATGCCGTGGATGCTGGTGGCATCCGGCCGGTTGGGCGTCAGGTTGATTTCGATGACCGGGTCGGAAAGGCCGGCATAATCGGCGAAGGCCATGCCGACGGGCGTGTCGGACGGCAGGCTGATGATGCCATTATGCTCGTCCGAAAGTTCCAGCTCGCGCTCCGAGCACATCATGCCGAAGCTTTCGACACCGCGGATCTTGCCGACGCCCAGGGTGGTGTCGATGCCCGGCACATAGGTACCCGGCAGCGCCAGCACGCCGACCAGGCCGGCCGCCGCATTGGGCGCCCCGCAGACGATCTGCAGCGGCTTGCCACCGTTGACGTCCGGTCCTGCGTCGACGCTGAGCACGCGCAGCTTGTCGGCGTCCGGATGCGGCTGTGCCGTCAGGACACGCGCGATGGTGAAGGGGCGGAACGCGGCCCGGTCGTCGACATGCTCGACCTCGAGGCCGATGGCGGTGAGGCGTTCCGTGATTTCGCCAAGGCCCGCCTCGGTATCGAGATGGTCCTTCAGCCAGGACAGGGTGAACTTCATATCGGGATCGCGATCGTATCGAAAAAGAAAGGATAGGGTTCAGTCGAGCCGGCGGGCCACGCCGCGCGCCGCCTGCCGGCTTGCGGCATTGGCATGCACGAAGCGGTAGATCGACAGCGCCAGCACGGCGAAGACGAGGTTGAGCAGGATGATCGTCGTCCAGCCCAGCGTATCGCCCAGCACGAAGCGGTCGACCAGCGTCGGCAGGACGACGCCCACAGCAAGGCTTGCCAGCGCTGCGGGCGTGCGATCCAGCTGATGGTACAGGAAGGCGAACAGCGCGACGGTGACGAGGCCGAGCACATAGGCACCCAGCGATGCGACGGCCACCACGAAGGGCGTGCCGGCAAACAGCCAGGCCAGAAGGCCCGTCAGCACCGTGCCGAGCACGGCTCCTGCCAGAACCGCGATGCATTCCAGGATCATCATCTTCATCGCAATCGCCCCTTCTGTGTCAGTTGCTGCTCAGCCCGCCGAACAGTGTCGGAATATCCAGCGGCCGGAAGCCGTAATGCTCGAGCCACCGGACATCCGCGTCGAAGAAGGCGCGCAGATCGGGCATGCCGTATTTCAGCATGGCGATCCGGTCGATGCCCATGCCCCAGGCGAAGCCCTGGAACTCATCCGGATCGAGCCCGCTGAGACGCAGCACGTTGGGGTGCACCATGCCGCAGCCGAGAATCTCCATCCAGTCCGTACCCTCGCCGAAACGGACCTCGCCGGGACGCGAGCGGTCGCACTGGATATCCACTTCCATCGACGGTTCGGTGAAGGGAAAGAAGCTCGGCCGGAAGCGCATCTTGACCGTCGGCACCTCGAAGAAGGCGCGACAGAACTCTTCGAGAACCCACATCATGTTGGCGATGTTGGCCTTGCGGTCGACGACCAGCCCTTCGAGCTGGTGGAACATCGGCGAGTGCGTCGCGTCCGAATCCTGCCGGTAGGTCTTGCCCGGAATGACGATGCGGATGGGCGGCTTCTGGCTTTCCATCGTGCGCACCTGCACCGGCGAGGTATGGGTGCGCAGCACCTTGCGCGTCCCGTCCGCGCCCGGGCGGAAGAAGAACGTGTCGTGCATCTCGCGCGCGGGGTGCCCTTCGGGGAAGTTCAGCGCGGTGAAGTTGTAGTAGTCGGTCTCGACATCCGGCCCTTCGGCGATGGCGAAGCCCATGTCGGAGAAGATCGCGGTGATCTCGTCCACTACCTGGCTCAACGGATGCAGCCGCCCGGCTGCCAGAGACGATGGCCGCAGCGGCAGCGTGACGTCTACCGCCTC
>Ga0075364_10001646_pt1 | contig 12265 bp, 14 predicted proteins | sample EndMetdeltDD1764_FD_71517 | JGI IMG/M metagenome (GOLD analysis project Ga0075364, IMG submission 71517) | Populus endosphere microbial communities from Tennessee, USA - Endosphere MetaG P. deltoides DD176-4 | ecosystem: Host-associated > Plants > Roots > Endosphere | place: USA: Tennessee... | reverse complement strand
CAGCATCCAAAACAGCACGCGGTCAATGAGATCCAGCCCGAGCAGGAAACGCAGCAGCCCAATATGGGCGTCGGTGGTGGGCGCAAAGAAGTCCTCGACCGCGATGGTGCGCTGCTCGCTGACGAACCACCTCTCGGTGTCGATGGGACGATAGCGGGCGAAGCCCGTCTCGGATCCCGGCTCGCCATGCACCGCGACATACGAAGGCCCCGAGGCGGATTCACTGCGCAATCGCAGGCCCCGCCACCATACTGGCGGGCGGTCGATGGTGCCCGGCCGGGACGGACGGTTGTCGCTGTAGATCCGGGGTAGCACGTCCCATGCTTCGGCCGCGTCCAGCAGCCGCACCGGGCCGCCGGTCCCAACGCCGGGGCGCAGCACCGCCCGTGCGGTTTGAACCTCGACGCTTTGCGACGAACTCGCCACGCCGTAGCCATACCGTTCGTAGATAGTCGCTTCCGATGCTCGCAACGTTGCGACCACCTCACCCCGTGCGGCCATGTCCTGCAGCTGATGGCGTACCAGATCGGTCGCGATGCCCTTCCGGGTGAACGACGGCAGCACCCCGATGTGCGACACGGCCGCGTGTCCCACGATCGTTCCGCCCGGCAGCGTGAGCCTGCTCGTCGACGCGTCGGCGGTGCCGACGAGTTGTCCTCCGGCGAATGCTCCGACGGTGCGGCCGGGTTCGAGCAGCTTGGTGATCTGGCCCGGGGTCAGGTTCGGCAGGGGCGGGAACCCGATCATGGCGGTGCGGAACAGATTCGCCGCGGCGAGGAGGTCGTCTTCGCTGTCGAGAACGCGGATCTCGGTGGTCATGTGGCCATCATGGCTGGTGCCCTTGTCGCGCGGATCGGGGGTGCGCTCACGGCAGGTGCGGCTTGATCTCCTCCATCACCCACTGCGCGTGCTCCAGATAAGCCTCCACGCCCGCCACCCGCGGCGTCGGCACGCTGCTGAACGTCACACCCATCTCCGCGTACTCGTTGAGTCGGTCGACAATCTGCTGCGCGTTTGTCGCGTCATGGTGTTCCGCATCTTCGACGGTGACGTGGCCTTCGCCGACTGTGCCCATGCCAAGCGGATACATCACGTCGAACGGACGCCCGTCGTAAGTCGGTTGCGACGTGATGAAATCGATCTTGGCCCGCAGCTCCTCCGGCCTGGTCAGGAATGGCCACCAACCCGAGGCGAACTTCGCGGCGCGCTTGAGCACCGGGTCGGCGTCGCCGCCGATCCAAATCGGTAGATGTGGTCGCTGAACCGGTTTCGGTGCGAACGCGATGTCGGCGAACGAGACATACTTGCCCGCGAAACTCGGCGACTCACTGGTCCACAGCTCGACGATCGCCGCCAGATACTCGTCCGCCATCCGGCCCCGTTCGCGGAACGGCACCCCGAGCGCCTGGAATTCCGCCGCGTCCCAACCCACTCCGAAGGTCACCGTGACGCGGCCGCCGCTCATCCAATCTGCCGTCGACAACGCCTTGGCCATCACGATTGGATGCTGCAGCGGCAGGATCGTCACGCATGAGTTCACCCGAATACGTTGCGTCGCACCGGCGACGAACGCTTGCGCGACCGTCGAGTGCAAGAAGTGCGGTCCCGACAACTCCACGTGCGAGTGCGGGACCACGAAATGCTCGGGAATGGAGATCATGTCGTAGCCGAGCTCTTCGGCGCACTTGCTCATCGCCGCTTGCTCGGCACCGGTCACGTCGAACTCCCATGGCGCCGTGATGGCCGGCAGTTCGATCGTGTGAGGCAGCGCGAACCCCAACTTCATGACGCCATCATTGCAGCAGACCGGCTAGCGGATGGGCAGTCCCGTCACCGCCCGCGAAATCACCAGGCGCTGGATCTCGCTGGTTCCCTCGAAGATCGTGAAGATCTTCGCGTCGCGGTGCATCCTCTCCACGGGATAGTCACGGGTATACCCGTTGCCACCCAGGATCTGGATGGCCTCGTCGGTGACGTAGACGGCGGTCTCGCTGGCCACCAGCTTCGCCATCGAGCCCTCTGCCGAGTCGAAGTTCTGGTTGTTGCGCGCCATCCAGCCGGCCCGCCACACCAGCAGACGGGCAGCGTCGATGCGGCTCTTCATGTCCGCCAGCTTGAACGCCACGGCCTGAAACTCGCCGATCTTGCGACCGAATTGCTCACGCTGACAGGCGTATTCGAGCGCATACTCGTATGCGGCCCGGGCGACGCCGACGGCCATCGCGCCGACGGTGGGCCGGGTGCGCTCGAAGGTCTTCATCGCCGCCTGCCCGCCGGTGGAGGTACCGGATTTGGCCCGGGCGATCCGAGCCTCGAACTTCTCCCGGCCGCCGAGAATGGCGTCCTCGGGCAGCCTGACGTTGTCGAGCACCACCTCGGCGGTGTGCGAAGCGCGGATTCCATGCTTCTTGAACTTCTGCCCCTGGGCCAGGCCCTTGGTGTCTGGCCCGATGACGAAGGTGGCCTGGCCGCGGGTGCCGAGTTCGGGGTACACCGACACCACCACGATGTGCACGTTGGCGATGCCGCCGTTGGTCGCCCACGTCTTGGTGCCGTTTAGCACCCACTCGCGCGTCGCCTCATCGAAGCGCGCACGAGTGCGGATCGCGCCGACGTCGGAACCCGCGTCCGGCTCCGACGAGCAGAACGCGCCAAGCTTGGGATCGTCGGGCGTGCCGAACATGTCGGGCAGCCAGCGAACGATCTGCTCGGGAGTTCCGTTGCCCGCCAAGGCCGCCGCGGCCAGCCCGGTGCCCATGATGGACAGCGCGATGCCGGCGTCACCCCAGAACATCTCCTCGAACGCGGTGAGGAAGCCAAGTCCCGTTGGCTCGCCCGCTTGCTGCGCGAAGAAGTCGGGGGAGTAGAGGCCCACCTTCGCGGCCTCCTGGATCACGGGCCACGGAGTCTCCTCTCGCTCGTCCCATTCGGCCGCCGCGGGCCGGATGACTTCGGCCGCGAACTTGTGCACCCAGTCGCGGACCTCGATCACATCGTCGGTCAGTTCCAGTGAGAACGTCACAGCTTCACTCCTGAAAAGGCTTGTTGGTTAACGGTTTCGGTATTGCGCGAGGACGCTGAGGGTCTGCTTGACCCACGCCTCGAAGTAGCGGTCTTCAGCGATGTTGCCCGGTAGGCGGCCGGTGAGCGCCTGCAGTGTGGCGGCGTACGACAGCGAGCCGATCGCGACCGCCGCGGCCGCCTCGGGGTCGGGGATGCTCGTGCGCCCCGAGTCATTGGACGCGGTCAGTTCGTCGGCGAAGCGTTGATAGGCGTTGTCGGTGATGATCTGCCAGGTCTTCTCGTCGAGATCGCCGAGCTCGTCGGGTTCGCGCAGCATGACCTTGAGCAAATCCTCGCCCTGGGTCAGGTTGCTCCAAATCAGCTCTCCCGCGGTGCGCACGGCCTGCTCGACGCTGCCCGGTGCGCCGGCGTCGTACTGCTCGCGCGCGGTGACGATGTTGTCGATGCGGTGCGCGACGGCAGCCTCCAGCAGCTCGCGCTTGGACGAGAAATGCTTGTACAGCGCACCCGAGCCCGGGGCCAGCCCGGAGGCCCGCTGGATGTCGGCTACCGACGTCGCCGCATAGCCCTTTGCGGCGAAAAGCTTCAGCGCTTCGGCCAGCAGCCGATCGCGTCCCCGACTAGGCCCAGTCAGCATAGGTGAGAGAGTACTCACTCACCAGCGGCCCCAGCAACCTCTAGCCCGCCCGATGTGGCGCGATTCACTACCGCGCCGGCACGTCGGTGTCCGCTCGCCAAGGCCCCGCAAGGTCGGCGACGTTGTCGAATTCATCGGTGAGCTTGAAGACCACTTCGCGGCAACCGAGTGCCTTCTCAGTCCATCCCCGAACTGCCAGCTCAGCGCAACATCCAGACTCATCGTGTTAGACATATGCGGTGGGTGGGGAATCTCTTTCGGACCAGTTGGCCAAGATGCCGCACTATCACGTCGTCACTCAAAGCGACGGGTCCTACCTGGACTACAGCGACGGGCTCACCCAACCTGGTGCGTTGGGATATGCGAACGATCTGATTTCACCGACGTCGGGCGAGCGGGTACAGGGCCTAGAAGTCGTGTGGATCGCGCAAGTTGACCCGAGATGGTGCCAGCTGGCGCACGGCGACGATCCCGAAAAATACAGCCAAGACGCCTTGGAATTCCTGCAGCGGCTGATTCGGGACGAGCCTTACTGGTCGGCGTTTGGGTGACCCGCGCACGGATTTACCGCAAGGCGGCGCGCGACAACGTGGGTGCCAGACGGGTGCCGCAGTCAGCCGCATCTATTGCGCTGCCACCAGTTGCGCGATCACCTCGCCGCGCCGGCCGACTGCTGACCTAGCTGGCCCGGTCCAACGGGCAAGCGCCGCGGTCCACCCGGACCGGTCGGTCGAGTCACCCGCCCAGCCGATGTAGCCGTCGGGCCGCACCAACACTGCCGGACCGTCGTCGGCCCGCTCGGCCTCGAGCAGACCGGGTGCATCGATCGGCTGAGCGCCATGCTCACGAACGAACACGAACCCGGCCACCGCGCGTTGCAGCTTGATGATGCTGCACTGCGTCAACGGAATCTGCGTCGCGCGCGTGCCCACCAGAGCGCTCTCGCAGTTGCGGTGCGCATATCTCAATGTCGTTCCCGCGAAGCTGCCCGCCACCGCGTCGCGGATGCGGGGCCGGCGAAGAAGCCGCGGTGCCAAGAGGTTTCGGACCCGACGTGCGATTCGGGGATGCAGCGTGATGCCCCGGGCCATGAGGCCGGACTGCAGCAGAACCCGCCTGCCAATCGGGTGGCGCTCGTCGTGGTAGCTGTCGAGCACGGCGTCGCCCGCACCGGCGAGCGCCGCGTCGATCTTCCACGCCAGGTTCGCCGCGTCCTGAATACCGGTGTTCATGCCTTGCCCACCCATGGGGGAGTGGACGTGTGCCGCGTCGCCGGCGAGGAATACGCGGCCGTGCCGATATTGCGCGACTTGCCTTTCCTCGCAGTGGAATCGGGACGTCCAGCCCACCTCGATCACGCCGAGATCGGTCTCCATTGCCCGCGCGAGGATGCCGACGATCTCCTCGCGGTCGACGGGCTGGTCGTCGGGCAGCTGGTGGTGGCGATCCCACACCATCGTTCGATACCACGAGCCGTCCGCGTCGTGGCGGTCGTAAGGCGCCAGGAACGCGAACACGTCACGGGTGCTGCCGACCCGCAGGCCGCCGTCGGATGGGCCGTGCGCCAGCTTGACATCCGCAAGCACGATCGACGACAAGATCGTCTTGCCATCGAAACCCGCACCCACCAGTGTGCGAACGGTGCTGTGTGCGCCGTCGGCGCCGATCAAATACCCTGCCCGCCAGCGCTGCTCGCCGTCGTCGCCGCGCGTGATTACGGTCACGCCGTCGGCGTCCTGATCGAGTCCGACGACTTCGAGGCCGCGCCGGATGTCGGCTCCCTGCTCGACGGCGTAGCCGGCCAGCGCCTGATCGACATTGGTCTGCGGAGTGATCATCACGAACGGGTAGGGCGAATCCAGGTGCGTGAGGTCAATGCGGGCGCCCCCGAAGATCGTGACTCCGGGCGCTTTATGCGAACGTGCCAACAGCTCGTCGGCGAGTCCGCGGGCATCGAGAACCTCGAGCGTGCGCGCCATCGTGGCGAAGGCGCGGCTGGACGGATTGATCGTGGGCCAGCGCTCCAGGATGGTGACCGAACGGCCAAGGCGCGCAAGGTCACCGGCGGCCGTCAGCCCGGTCGGCCCGGCGCCCACGACGAGGACATCGACGGTATGGGTGTTCATCGTGCCACCGCCTCGGGGTGTGGATACCAGCGGCGGATGTCGTCGGGGGTTGCCACGGCCGCGCGATTGAAGACGAAGCGACAGTCGGGCTGGGTGGCGTGTGCCGCGTTGACGATCGACTCGAACAGCAGCGTATTGCTCGCGACCAGTCGCACGCCGGCGCCGACGAGCACCGCATCGTATTGGTTGGCCTCCAGCCACCGGCGGGCCTTGTCCGCGCCCGCCTCGCCGAAGTCGATGAGGCAGTTGTCGACGTGATAGCCGGCGGCGCGCAAGGCGGCGACATTGTCATCGTTGGCGGCCCGCAGCCTCTCCTTGGACAGGCCCGGAAATTGCGCGAAGTCCGGTGCGGAGCAGTCGATTACGTCAGGATCGAGTCCGATCTGGATGGCGGTGACGGTCATGGTGGTGACCTCCGGGCGTTTTGAGTTCAACAACTGTTGAACTCAACGTTAGACCCCCGCGCGAGCCATGTCAACGGTTGTTGAATACACTGGTCGGCATGCCCGCGAAAGTGCGTGATGGTGAGGCCACTCGAGCGACGATCCTGGCGACCGCGCGATCGCAATTCGGCGATCACGGCTTTGAACGCACCACCATCCGCTCGGTCGCATCGGCGGCGGGCGTCGACCCGGCGCTCGTCATGCACTACTTCGGCAGCAAGGCAGAGCTTTTCGCGGCGGCCTCGCGGTTCGACGTCACGTTCCCGGATCTCTCGGGTGTCGCACCGGATCGCATAGCCGAGGTCTTGTTGCCGATGTTCGTCGCCGTCTGGGGACCGCAGGGACCCTTTCTCCCCCTACTGCGCGCGGCCGCGACGAACCGGGCCGGCGCGGATGCCCTGCTCGAGGTTTTCGTCGACCGGGTGGCACCGGCCCTGGCCACGGTGGTCCCGGATCGCGCCGCCGAGCGTGCCGCCCTGGTCGGATCGCAGGTGCTTGGCCTCGCGGTGGCTCGCTACATCCTGTGCATCCCCGCACTGGCCGGCATGGACGATACGGATCTCATCGAATGGCTGCGACCGGTGCTCGCCCACTACCTGACCGGCTCGGCGCCTTGACGGCGGTGCTCGGTGATCGCCAGCACGCGCTCGGCCCAGCGGATGTTCTCTTGCTCGAACGATATTCCGCGCAGCAGCGTCAGATAGGGCCCCACACGCTCGGCTTGAGCAAGGTATTCGTCTTCGGTGCGGCCGTCGAGTAGGCGAGCCCGAAACCGTTCGTAGCGTTGTAGTTTGGCGGTCGCCCACTGCAGCCGTTCGGCGACGAACTCGCGGACGGCCGGTGCGTCACCGGCATCGGCGGCGAGTACTTTGACGGCCAGCTCATCGCGGATCACAGCGGGCCTGGGCGCCCGGGAGGTGAACTGGTGGATGGCGTCGTGCCCGGCCTCGGTCAGCGAATACATGCGCTTGTTGGGGCGGCGTTCTTGCTGGACGACGCGCGCCTCGATGAGCCCTTGCTCGGCCAGCCGGTCGAGTTCGCGGTACAGCTGCTGCGGGGTGGCCATCCAGAAGTTCGCGACCGAGGCGTCGAAGCTCTTGGCCAGGTCGTACCCGGAGGCCTCGCCCTCGAGGAGGGCGGCCAGCACGGCGTCACGGAGCGACATCGGCCGATCATACAACGATGCTAATAATCAACAAAGTGACTAATCGCATATAGACATGTCGTGGGTCAGGCTCTAGCGTCCTACTCACCCAATTGACTAGTGCGAGGTGTCTGGTGAGTTCTAAGCATCCCTTCCGGCAGGCGGTCGAGGCGCACGACGAGGCGGCCATCCAGGCGTTGCTGGCCGACGACGTCGTATTCACCAGTCCGGTCGCGTTCAAGCCGTATGTCGGCAAGCCGATCACCGCGGCGATCCTGCGTGGGGTGATGCGCATCTTCGAAGACTTCCGCTATGTCAGGGAAATTGCCGATGCCAACGGCCGCGACCACGCCCTTGTCTTCGAAACCACCGTGGCAGGCAAGAAGATCAATGGTTGCGACTTCTTGCACCTCAACGACGACGGCCTGATCGACGACTTCATGGTGATGGTGCGGCCGCTGTCGGGCGCGACGGCGCTGTCCGAGGCGATGGGCGCCCAGTTCGACCGCATCCAGCAGGAGGCGCTCGAGTTCGCCAACACGCAGGCGGTCTGATCATGCGAATCGGATTGGCCATCAACTACGCGGGTGGCTTCAAGGATGTGGCCGCCGAGGTGGCCGACCTCGAGAGCGCCGGGCTAGATATTGTCTTTGTCCCCGAGGCGTATTCGTTCGACGCGGTGAGCGCGCTGGGCTACCTGGCGGCCAGCACCGAACGGGTTCAGTTGGCCTCGGGCATCCTGCAGCTCTACACCCGAACGCCCACCCTGACCGCGATGACCGCCGCCGGTCTCGACTACGTCTCCGACGGCCGGTTCATCCTCGGCCTGGGCGCCTCGGGCCCTCAGGTCATCGAGGGCTTCCACGGCGTGCCCTACGACGCCCCGATCGCCCGCACCCGCGAAGTCATCGAGATCTGCCGACAGGTGTGGCGGCGCGAGAGCGTGGAATATCAGGGCAAGTACTACACGATCCCGCTGCCCGCGGAGCAGGGCACCGGGCTTGGCAAAGCGCTCAAGCTCATCAATCACCCTGTCCGGGAACGTATTCCGATATTGGTGGCCGCGCTGGGGCCCAAGAACGTGCAGATGGCGGCCGAGGTCGCCGAGGGTTGGCAGCCCATCTTCTACCTGCCCGAGAAGGCGCAGGACGTGTGGGGCGACGCCCTGGCGGCCGGCCGGGCCAAGCGGGACCCGGCGTTGGGGGAACTCGACGTGTACGCGGGCCCGGTGCTGGCGATCGGCGAAAACGTCGAGCCACTGCGCGAATTCGTCAAACCGCACCTGGCCCTCTACATCGGCGGGATGGGCGCCAAGGGCAAGAACTTCTATCACGCCCTGGCCACCAAGTACGGCTACGGTCCTCAGGCGGACCGGATCCAGGAGCTCTACCTGGCCGGCGACAAGGACGGTGCCGCCAAGGTCGTGCCCGACGAACTCGTGCGCGACGTCAACCTGATCGGCACCCGCGAGTTCGTCAAAGATCGTGTGGCGGCGTTCCGCGAGGCGGGGGTGACTACCTTGAGCGTGGCGCCGATCGCGGCGACGGCGGGCGAGCGGGTCAAGCTCATCGAGACGCTTCGCGAGTTACTGTAGCCCGCCGTGAAGGTTCATCACCTCAACTGCGGCACCATGCAGACGCCCGGCGCCACGATCGTCTGCCATGTGCTGCTCGTCGAAACCGAGAACGGTCTTGCGCTCGTCGATACCGGCTTTGGACTCCAAGACTGCGAAAACCCCAGCCGGATCGGCCCGTTCCGGTACGTCGGTGGCCCGAAGTTGCTGCGCAGCGAGACCGCCGCCCACCAGATCGAAGCCCTCGGATTCAACCGTGACGACGTGCGGCACATCGTCATCACCCACTTCGACCTCGATCACATCGGCGGTCTCGCCGACTTCCCGCACGCCCAAGTTCATGTCACCGCCGCCGAAGCGCTTGGGGCGGTGCACGCCCCCTCCGCTCGCGAGAAGATTCGCTATCGCCGACAGCAATGGGCACACGGCCCGAAGCTTGTCGAACACAGCCCCGCCGGCGAACCCTGGCGCGGGTTCGGCGCCGCCCAAACGCTCGACGCCATCGACCCCGGCTTGGTCCTGATCCCGATGCCGGGTCACACCCGCGGCCACGCCGCGGTCGCGGTCGATGCCGGCCATCGCTGGATCCTGCACTGCGGCGACGCGTTCTACCATCGGGGCACCATCGACGGACACACTCGAGTGCCGGCTGTGCTACGCGCTCAGGAAGTTCTCACCACCTTCGACCGCAAACAGCTTCGCGCCAACCGGGAACGCCTCGCCGAGCTGTACGGCCGCCAAGAGCCCGACCTGCTCATCGTGTGCTCACACGACCCCGCCCTCTACGCCCGGGCGCGCGACACCGCGTAACGGGGCGCCGAGTGTGTGGCCTATGGACGGATTCACACCAGTTTTCGTACGTAGGGCTCACATTCGGCGGACGACGTTTACGCGCGCAGGCCGTCGAGCGCGACCTCGGTCACCCTGTCGGCCAGCTCCGCGTTGTAGCTCTGCATCGCTTGGCAACCGACCAGCAGCGTCTTGACCTCCGGTACGCCGACATCCGACCGCACCGTGCCCGACCGTTGAGCGGCTCGTAAGAGGTCGGCCAGGAGGCTCAAGAAGTCCTCCTCGGCCTCGGGGGCCGCGCTGTTGATCTCGATACCGAGGCCGGCCAGCGCCTCGACCAGGCCACGGTCGGCGGCTCCCCACTGCAATACCATCGACCGCAGAAAGATGAACAGCGCTTGGCCGGGCTGTTCGGACTCGAGCAGGGCATGACCGTCGTCGATGATGCGGCGCATCCGGTCGGCGACCACGGCTTGAAAGAGCGCCTCCTTGGTTGGGAAGTGCCGGTACACCGTGCCGGCCCCGACTCCCGCGCGCCGCGCGATTTCATCGATCGGCACCGACAAGCCTTCTGCCGCAAAGGTTTCGTACGCGACCTCCAACACGCGCGCCCGGTTGCGCGCGGCGTCCGCGCGCACCGGCCGTTCGGTTTGAGCCACGTCACAACCTCCGACGAGAAATAGGCATTGACAAAACGGGGCGCACGTTCCGTATAGTCAACGACAACCGGAGCGCTCGCCCCGCTTAGTAAACCATAACGAGGAGCCCCCTATGACGAAATGGACCGCCATCGACATTCCCGACCAGACCGGCCGCACCGCCGTCATCACCGGCGCCAACACCGGTCTTGGCTTCGAGACCGCGGCCGCCCTCGCCGCCCGCGGCGCGCGGGTGGTGCTGGCCGTGCGCAATCTCGACAAGGGCAAGCAGGCCGCGACGGGTATCAGCGCGGCCGCTCCCGGCGCCCAGGTGGAGCTCCAGGAATTGGACCTGACCTCTCTGGATTCCGTGCGCAGCGCCGCGGCACAACTGCGCTCCGATCATGACCGCATCGACCTCCTGATCAACAACGCCGGCGTGATGTACACACCCAAGTCGAACACCAAGGACGGCTTCGAATTGCAGTTCGGCACCAATCATTTGGGGCACTTCGCGTTGACCGGCCTGTTGCTGGATCGGCTGCTGCCCGTCGCGGGCTCGCGGGTGGTGACCGTCAGCAGCATCGGCCACCGCATCCGTGCCGCAATCCATTTCGACGACCTGCAGTGGGAACGCCGGTACGGCCGCGTCGCCGCGTACGGGCAGTCGAAGCTCGCCAACCTGTTGTTCACCTATGAGCTGCAACGCCGGCTGGCCCCGGGCGGGACGACCGTTGCGCTGGCCGCTCACCCGGGTGGTTCCGCCACCGAGCTGACCCGCAACCTCCCGCGGTTGCTCGCTGTCGCGGTCCCCTTGGTGGAGCCGCTGTTTCAAAGCGCCGAGCAGGGCGCGCTGCCGACGCTGCGCGCGGCGACCGATCCCGGCGCACGCGGCGGCCAGTACTACGGACCCGACGGCTTCGGTGAAACTCGGGGCTACCCGAAGGTCGTGGCCTCCAGCGCCCAGTCGCACGACGCCGACCTGCAGCGCCGCCTGTGGGCGGTCTCCGAAGAACTCACCGGGGTCGTCTACCCGATCGGCTGAACACAGGCGCCGACCGCGCCCTGTCCGGGGACTCAAGAAGCTCGGATCAGTACGGCGAGGCGGCCTGGTGGGCCAGGTTCAAGAAGACGTACGCGAGGCAGAACAAGAAGTTCAGCACGACCAGAACCAGGCCGGCGAATATCAGTGATCGGGTGCCGCGCTGTTTTAGCCGCTTGTACTTCGCGATCTGCTTTTCCTGGTTGAGTTGGTCAGCGATAAACGCGAACTTGACGTCCGTCAATTCACGATCCGCGGCGGGCGCGCCCGCCAGTATCTGCCGAAGGCGTTCGGGCGCCGTTACGACACCGACGCGCTCGAAGCGCCGGCAAAGCTGTCGCGCCTGCCTGCGCCCAAGGTTGTGACTTCTTCGCATCTGCAGCTGATGCGAGAGTTTCCGTCGTTCGTCGCCCCAAGGGTTCGACGGGGTCGTCACAAGCCGTGAGTCTAGTTCCCGTCGGGCTCATATCAGAGACCTACGCCACAATTGCGCGCCAATTGGCGTCAGCCCTGTGAAGCCGCCAGTACGTCATTGAGCGTCTTGCTCGGCCGCATCACCGCCGTGGTCTTGTCGGCGTCCGGGTAGTAGTAACCGCCGATGTCCACCTCTTCGCCCTGGGCCTCGTTGAGTTCGGCCACGATGACCTCCTCGTTCGTGGACAGCGCCTCGGCGAGCGCGGCGAAGTGCTCGGCCAATTCCTTGTCGTCGGTCTGCTCGGCAAGTTCTTGCGCCCAGTACATCGCGAGGTAGAACTGGCTTCCCCGGTTGTCGAGCTCACCGGTCTTGCGCGACGGGCCCTTGTCGTTTTCCAGCAACTTGCCGATCGCGCTGTCCAGGGTCTTGCCCAT
>Ga0075364_10001643_pt1 | contig 12269 bp, 11 predicted proteins | sample EndMetdeltDD1764_FD_71517 | JGI IMG/M metagenome (GOLD analysis project Ga0075364, IMG submission 71517) | Populus endosphere microbial communities from Tennessee, USA - Endosphere MetaG P. deltoides DD176-4 | ecosystem: Host-associated > Plants > Roots > Endosphere | place: USA: Tennessee... | reverse complement strand
CTCGACCCCGTCGAGCTCGTCCCAGCGGTTGCCGACGACCCACGGATGCCGCGTCACCGGGGCAGTCCTTCCCAAGGTCCCCGGTCGCAGGGTCGCCATCTCGTCGATGTACCGGTTGCGCACCGCCACCGGCCGTCGGCCCCACCCGATCCAGGAGGCCAGCGAACCGGATGCCGACACGTGGCGGTGCGCGATGATCGGCACGGAGACCGCGCGGCCTCGTCGAGCGATCTCGTCGTCGTCGAGCCATCCGGTCACGTCCACGCCGACACCGAGCGCGCCGGCACGACGGACGAAGGCCTCGAGATCGGCGGCGTGCCCGTCGGAGGCACGGCCGAGAACCGTCATCCGAGTCGCACCGGCGGCCGCCGCGGCCAAAGCTGCCTCGTCGTGGCCCTGCACGTGCCGCCGGGCGAGAACGGCATGCGCGTCGGCGCTGCGCGGAACGCCGCCGCACGTCTCGCGCTGGAGCACGACGTCGACCTGCTGATCTTCCTCGATGTCGACTGCCTCCCCGGGTCTGGGCTGCTGGAGAGGTACGTCGAAGCCGCCCGCGCCCATCCGGACGACCTGCTCTGCGGACCGGTCACCTACCTCGAGAGTGTGCAGCGCCCGTCGACGCTGGATGATCTCGAGGCTGCCACGCGACCGCATCCGGTCCGTCCGCATCCCGCGCAGGGCACCGTCGTGCCCGCGACGGACGACCAGTTCGACCTGTTCTGGTCGCTGTCGTTCGCGGTGACGCCCGCGACCTGGACGCGCCTCGGGGGTTTCGACGAGGTGTACGAGGGCTACGGCGCCGAGGACACCGACCTCGGCCGGCGCGCCCGCTCGCTCGGCGTCGGACTGCAGTGGGTGGGCGGCGCGCATGCGTATCACCAATGGCATCCCGCCGGCACTCCCCCGTGGCGACACCTCGACGACATCCTGCGCAACGGCGCCCTCTTCGCCGAGCGCTGGGGAGAATGGCCGATGGGCGGCTGGATCGACGCCTTCGTGGATGCCGGAGCCGTCGAAGCCGTCGACAGCGGGTATCGGCGGGTTCGCCGCTAGCGCCCCGCCAGCATCCGATCCGCCGTGCGCAGCGACAGCGCCATCTGCGCGAGGCCCGGGTTGGCGGTGAGCGCGCTCGGGAACGTCGAGTTGTCGCACACCCACAGGTTGTCGATGTCGTGCGATCGACCCTCGCCGTCGACCACGCCCTCGCCGGGGTCGTCGCTCATCCGGCAGGTGCCGAGCGTGTGGGCGGTGCGCGCGAGCACGCGGGTGCTGCGGGCGCCCGCCGCCGTGAGGATGTCGGTCATCGTGCCGATGGCGTGCGCGTCGATCGCCTTCTCGTTCTCACCGGGCGAGAACGAGATGGTCGCGCGCGGCAGACCCCACTCGTCCTCCTCGGATGACAGCTCGAGCCTGTTGCCCTCCGCGGGAAGACACTCGGCGTTCATGCCGATACCGCCGGTGTACCGCGACGCCTCGAGCTCGCGCATCAGTTCGTCGCCCCACAGCCCCCCGCCGCGCACGAGCGTCGTCGCATAGGTGAAGGGCATCACGCCGAGGCTCTGCAGCAGGTAGCCGCCGGCGAAATCCGCGCCCGCCGGACGCACGAAGTCCTCCGTGATCAGCGCAGACGGGTAGCCGCGGTAGCCGCGGATCTGCTCGTCGAAACGGCCCCACACCTGCACGGCCCCGTGGGCGAGGAAGTTGCGCCCCACCTGGCCGCTGGAGTTCGCGATGCCGTTGTGCAGCAGCAGTCGGGGCGTCTCCACTCCCCCGCCGGCGAGCACGAGCGTGGCGCAGCGCTGCCGACGGTCCTCGCCGTCCTGCCGGTAGACGACGCCGGTCACCCGACCGCGGGCATCGCGCTCGATGGTGTGCACGACGGCATCCGGGCGGATCTCCGCACCCGCGGCCACCGCGGCCGGCAGGTAGGTGATGGCGGTCGTGGCCTTCGCGCCGTGCCGCTCGCCCTGGTGGATCGAGCCGACGTTCGTCGTGGCGTGCCGCAGTCCGTGGTGGGGCTGGTCCCGATCGCGGGTGAGGATGGCCGCCGGCGCGTCGGTCGCCCGGATGCCGAGGGCCGAGGCCCCCGTCATCATGATGTCGGCGGCGGCGTTGCGCGACGGCGGGCCGTACAGGTAGGTCCGCTCCGGATCCCACGGATAGTGCGCGGGCCCCGAGACGCCGATGTACTCCTCCACCTCGGCGACGTAGCGGGTGAGTTCCGCGTGATCGACGGGCCAGTCGGCGCCGCGTCCCGTCTCGCTGCGCAGCCGTAGATCGCGGGCGTCCGGGCGCGGGGTGAAGGCTCCCCAGTGCACCGTGCCCCCGCCGACGCCGAACCCGCTGTTGTTGGGGCCGAACGCGGTCGGCGCATCCCCGCCGCTGAAGCGGGAAGACATCCAGTTGATCGTCGTCGCGTCGATCTCGTCGGGCGTGTACTCCGCGGGCTCGTGGTTCGGCCCCGCCTCGAGGGCCACCACTCGCAGACCCCGCTCGGCGAGGCGTGCCAGCAGCGGGGCGCCGCCGGCTCCCGTTCCGACCACGACCACGTCGACGCTGTCGTCGAGATCGTATGTCTTCATGCCGTCCAGGTTCATACGTCCTCCTCCGGCGCTCCGGCGACGGTGCCCAGTTCGGCGGGCTCCCACTCGTCCCGTTCGCCGGCCTTCAGCGAGAGGTAGCCGGCGAACGCGGCATCCTCTGCCCCCGTCGCGAAGCCGTCGTAGCCCACGCGGACGAGGGATGCCGGGTGGCTCAGCCACTCCCGCACCACGTCGACCCGCAGGTCTTCGAACCAGCTCTGCAGAGCCTCGGGCTCCTGGGAGGCCCCGGGCACACCCTCGCCCTCAGCGACCGCGCGGATCACGGCATCCTGCTCGTCCGGCGTCGACGGCCACGCGCCCCGCAGGTCGTCGAGGCCGGCGCGATAGGCCTCGGCATCCGAGGGCGCTCCCGCAGGCCGCCATCCGTCGCCCCCGCCGGCGGCGAGGTCGGCGTCGACGCGGGCGGCGAGGTCGATGCGGCCGCCGGAGGGTTGCGGCACGAGGCGGTCGGCGATCGCGCGGAGCAGCTCCAGCTGTGCGGAATTCAGCACGCGCGGCCGGTATGCGGGGTCGTCGGAGAGAGCGCGTCGTGCGAGCGTCGCCCGCACGCGGGGAGTGACGCGAGGCGAGGCGATCAGCCGTCCCCACTCGGGGGCGACCGGCGCGCGGTGCGCGACGATCTGATCCCAGAGGGCGGTGATCGCGTGGGCCACCTCGACCGGACGCTCGTACGAGAGCAGGTGCCCGGCACCCACGAGCGGCACCACGTGCGCACGGGGATACACGTCGGCGACCAGCGCGGGCTGGGCCGCCGCCCCGAGAGCGTCGTCCTGATCGCCGGCGAGCACGGTGCACGGCAGATCGAGCACGCCGACGGATGCCGAGAGGTCTTCGGTGCTGCCCTGCTCCAGCCAGCGGCGCCACGCGACCGGCGACATCGTCTGCACGGCCTCCAACACGTCGGCCTGGACGGCCGGGTCGAGCGAGGCACCCACGTTGTCGTCCACGAAGGTGCGGGCGTCCGACTCGGCGATGGGGCTGCCGTCGTCCACCCACGACAGCATCTGCTGCCGCTTCTCATCGGGCATCGGCTCGGGGGTCGGCGGAGAAGGGGCCAGGAGCATCAGGCCCGCGAGCCCGAAGACCGGCACATCGCCGTCGCGCACCCGGGCGGCGAGCCTGGCCGCGACCTTGCCCCCCATGCTGTGCGCGCACAGCATCCAGGCCCCGCCGTCGGCGTGCTCCGCGATGGCGGCGAGCGCGGCGTCGACCTGCGCTTCAGTCGATCCGTCCGGCGCGTCGGGCGCACCGCCCTGGCCAGGCAGCTCGATCGTGATCACGCGGAAACGGTCGTCGAGCTCCCGCTCCACGGGGGTCGCCGCATCGGCGTTCAGACCGAGACCGGGCAGGAAGAAGACGGTGCAATCGGCCGCCCTCACGGGGTGACCATGCCGCCGTTGACGTTGAGCGTCGCTCCGGAGACGTAGCTCGACTCCGCTGACGCCAGGAAGACGTACGCAGGGGCGAGTTCGGCCGGCTGACCCGACCGCTGGTAGGTGTTCTCGTCGTCGAAGTGCTCCATCTGCTCGTCCGAGACACCGCCCGAGACCTGCAGTGCCGTCCAGACCGGACCCGGTGCGACGACGTTCACGCGGATGCCGCGGTCGGCGAGCTGCAGGGAGAGGCCCTTCGAGAAGTTGTTGATGGCTGCCTTGGTCGCGGCGTAGTCGACCCGGTCCGGTGACGGCTTGTATGCCTCGAGCGATGCTGTGCTGATGATGCTCGCGCCCGCACCCAGATGCGCGAGTGCGGCCTTCGTGATCCAGAAGTTCGCGAACACGTTGGTGCGGAACGTCTCCTCGAACTGTTCGTCGCTGAGATCCTCGAGTCGGTCGACCGCGACCTGCTTGCCGGCGTTGTTCACCAGGATGTCGAGGCCACCCAGGAACTCGGCCGCCTCCGTGACGAGGTTCCGGCACTGCGCGGGGTCGGACACGTCGGCGAGCAGCGCGCGGCCTCGGCGCCCGGCATCCTCGATGAGGGCGAGCACGTGCTCAGCATCCTCCTCCTCACCGGGAAGGTGCGAGATGACGACGTCGGCGCCCTCGCGGGCGAAGGCGATCGCCACGGCCGCCCCGATGCCCGAGTCGCCGCCGGTGATGAGGGCCTTGCGCCCCGCGAGCCGCTCGGAACCCCGGTACGTGGCCTCACCGAGGTCGGGCACCGGCGTCATGCGCGCCTGCACACCGGGTTCCGGCTGGTGCTGCACGGGGGGCTCGACCCGGTCGTACTGGGTCACGGGATTGGTCAGTTCGTACTGGTCGCGCGGGGACATGCCGATCAGGTTAGGCGAGTCGGCGGTCTGGGTCGCGGGGGTTGCGCACGGGGCTTCGAGCACGCAAGGTCGTCAGCTCGGACGGCGCCGATCGCGCGATGACGCTCGCCGATGTGACGGCGATCGCGAGTGACTGCTCTGCTCCCGCTTCGAGACCCCCGCGTATCCGACTTCAGGTGCCTAGCCGAAAACGGTACCTCCCGGGTTTCGACAGGTTCGGGTTTCGACAGGGGGTTTCGGCGGATCGTTTCTCGGCGTATCGCGCAGTGTCTCGTACTCGAGCGGACGCCTTTCGGAAACGATCGTTTCCGGCCGGCGCCTGGCTCTCCACTCACCCGACCGAGCGCAGTGGCAACCATCGGCATGGGGATCATGCGATATCTGATGGCGCGCGGGTGTGGCGTATCCGCACAGACCAGTTCGGCAACTCAATGAGTCTGTTCGAGTTGGTGCTTACGAGGCGTTGGCGCCCGACCGTGCGTTTGATGACGAGGTTCGCGGTCTCGAGCATTGCGATGTGCTTCTGCACGGCGGCAAGGCTCATGTCGTATTCGTCTGCCAGGGCTGAGATCGACTGCTCGTGGGCCAGAGTGCGCCGCAGGATGTCGCGGCGCACTCTGTGGGCGAGGGCCCGGAAGATTCGGTCGAGCTCGGCATCCTCCGGACCGTGTGGGGTGACCATTTCGTTGCCCGAGCGCGCGGGTGAGTCGCGTTTCAGCGGCGGGTCATGGTGGAGTCGTAACCGCCTCCTCCGGGATAGACCCACGCGCCGTCGAGAAGTCGATCGTCGTCGCTGAATTCACCGCAAAAGTAAGCGGGACTTCCCTTGGGCCCGCCCCAGATCGTGAGGGTGTCGCCTTCCATTTCGTATGTGTAGTCGAGGGTGTTGCCTTGCGAGTCGTAGAAGCGAGTGACGATGTCAGTGCCCGTCTCTTCGCCGAACGGGCGGAGGTGGCCGATGACCTCGAGGCCGGTGATCTGCTCGCCGAATTGCTCGATCTCGACGTGCTGGAGAAGGAAGTGTCGGCCGGGCATCCATTCGTACCGGACGACGCCTTCGGCGCCACCGGTCACCGTCCATTCCCCGACGAGTCGATCGAGCGCGGCGACGGCGGCGCTGGGGGCCGGGGCCGAGGCCGCGGCATCGACGTCGCCGCTGTGCGCCAGAAGGAACTCGCGTGCGTGCGCGGCGACAGGCTCGGGCGAGACCCAGAAGGCCGAGTGATCGTGGCCTTCGAGGGTGAGTACCGTGACGTTCGGAAGAAGGGAGGCGAGCGCCTTCGCGCCGACACGGATGAACTCCTCGCCGTCACTGCCCACGGCCACCGCGATCGGCGCGTCGATGCGCCACCGGTCGGTGGGCAGCGACGTGCCGTCCTGGAGGCCCTGCATGATCCGGCCGTCGTATGCGTAGGTGTGGGCGTAGGCGACCATGTGCTGCCAGGACGGATCTTCCTTCATCATCGGGAGGTATTCCGCGGGTACGCCGATCATCTCGGTCATGAAGTACTCCACGGCTTCGTCTCGCCGACCGGCTGCGACCAGAGCTTCCTGGTGCTCGACGTAGCCGGCGGGCGCCGGGGAACGGGAGTCGTCGACGATGAACGGCGGTTCATAGAGGTAGAGGCCCGCAATCCGGCCGCCGAGTGCGCTGGCGGCGTCGAGTGCGAGCCCGCACCCGCCGGATCCGCTTGTGAGGAAGACGGGCGCGCCGACGTGCTCGATCAGGGCGGCGATGTCGTCGATCTCCCGCGCCGGATCGTACGGCTGCGGGTCGCCGCTGTCTCCACGCCCGCGCCGGTCGAACGTGACGACGGTGAAAGTACGGGCGAGCGCCTCCGCGATGCCGGCGACGCCGGTGCGGTCTTCTGCGACGTTGCTGATGACGACGATCGCCGGACCCGTGCCGGTCTTCTCGAATGCGATCGTGGTGCCGTCCGCCGAGGTGACGGTGGCGGTCTCCATGGTGTTCATGATGTTCTTCTCTCGTTGGGAGCTGCCCGTCGGGCTGCTTTCAGAGAGACATCGGAACGGGCACGACGTTCTTGACATGGTTCGCCGAGAAGTTCGGATCAGGCAGGAAAGTTGTTTGCCTTGCTCCGGAGGAAGCGGGATTCGACGTCGTTCGCCGTGAGGTCCGCCGCCACCAGGAAATCGGCGCGCGCAGCCTCGGCCCGGCCCGAACGTTCCAGCAGGTGCGCTCGAACAGCGTGCGCTCGCTGAGTCGTGAGGGGATGATGCATCAGTCCGTGTTCGCGGTCGAGTTGCTCAAGTACCTCCAGCGCTGCTTCGTGTCCGTACGCGTTGGCGACCGCGACGACCCGGGCGAGCATCACGGGTCCGCCTGGTTCGAGGTGCTCGAGAGCCAGGTAGAGGCCGGCGATCTGCCGCCAGTCGGTGGCATCGGCCGTCTCTGCCTCCGCGTGCACTGCAGCGATCGCCGCTTGGAGCTGGTACGTGCCGACGGCACCATTCGACCACGCCGCCTCGATGATCCGCGTCCCCTCCGCGATCATGCCGCGGTCCCATCTCGATCGGTCCTGCTGGGGAAGCGGGGTGAGTTCTCCTCTGCTGTCCGTTCTCGTCGATCCCCGAGCATCGGTGAGCAGCATGAGGGCGACCAGCGCCGCGGGTTCGGGGTCCTCGGGCACCTCACGACGTAGCATCCGTGCCAGTCTGATCGCCTCGCTGGCAAGATCAGGGCGCACGAGTCGGGCGCCCGCGGACGCGGTGTACCCCTCGTTGAAAATCAGGTAGAGCACCCGCATCACCGAGGAGACCCGGCTGTGGAGATCGTCACCCGCGGTGAACTCGAATCGTGCTCCGGCTTTCTTCAACTGCTGCTTGGCGCGGCTGATACGCACGGCCATCGTCTGCTCCGTCACCCCGTAGGCGTGCGCGATCTCCGCCGTGGTGAGCCCTCCGACGACGCGGAGAGTCAGGGCGATCTGCGACGCGGACGAGAGCACCGGGTGGCAACACAGCAGCAGCAAGTGCAGGCTGTCGTCGATCTCGAGCGGGCGGCCCGGGTCCGGGGCGAGGAATCGCGGGTCCGTCGTGACGTATTCTTCTTCACGCCGACGACCTGCCTGTTCGCTGCGGATCATGTCGATCATGCGGCGGTAGCCGACCCGGATCAGCCACGAGCGCGGCTCGGATGGGACGCCGTCCCTGGGCCACTGCTGACTCGCGGCGATCTGCGCCTCCTGTGCTGCGTCCTCCGCGGCGTCGAAACGGCCGAACCTGCGCGCGAGCGCTCCGATGACGTGTGGAGCTTCCGCCCGCAGCACCGCTTCGAACGCCACCTCGTTCGCATTCAAGCGAAGTCGTCGCCCATGATGGGCCGGATCTCCATCGGCTCGCCGAGCACAGCGACCATCCGGGCGACGATGTCCTTTGCGCGATCGAGACTCGACACTTCCAGGACGGCAAAGGACGCGAGCACTTCCTTCAACTCGGCGTACGGACCGTCCGTGACGACGACTGCGTCGCCCTTGCGATGGACGGTGGTCGACATCACCGGGTGACCGAGGCCCTCGGCGCTGACGAACTCACCGGTCTCGCGCAGTTCGGCCTCGAACTTCTGATACTCCGCGAACGCCGCCAAGGCATCGTCCGAGGGCACGTCCGCAGTGGCACCATCCCACGAATCTGCGGGGGTGTACCCCAGGATCAAGAACTTCATGGCACCTCGGCTCTCTGCCGCGATTGTATGGCCACAGAGATCACGGTGTCGAGGACGCCTCGACACAGATCAAGAGACTCGTCCCACCGAATAGGTCTACCGAAACCCGGTTGCGGCGCACGTTTTCGGAACCCGGTTCGGCGCTGGGCGAACTGCATCACCGAAAACGATCGTTTCCGGCTGGTCCGGGATGCTAGTGGCGCACGGAGAATTGAGCGATGACAACCCCCGTGGTGGTAGTGGTCTCGCTGCGCTGAAGTTCCAGGTCTGCGCGCTCGGCGTCACCGAAGAGTCCCGAAGACCACAGCGATAGTCTTCGCAGTTCGAGATTGGCTGTGTGCTTACGTGATGAAGGCGGGATGGTCCCTGTCTATTCAGGTGCGTCGCTGCGATCCTGCGTGCTTGAAGATCAGCTGCGTCGCGACCGCGCAGACCAGGATCGAGAAGGCGATGTTGCTCGCAAGGGGCGTGATAGCCGTTGCGGTGAGCAGTCCGAGAGGGGACGCCAGACAGGCGGCCAATCCCACTCCAGTAGCGATGCGGAGGTCGAAGTTGCCTCGGCGCACATTCCCAAGGGTGCCGGATAGTGACCCGGGAATCATCACCAGCAAAGAGGTGCCTTTCGCGACCAGGTCGCCAGCCCCGAAAAGGAGGATCAGCGCGGGGACGACCACGATGCCCCCGCCGACGCCGAGAAGCCCGGAAAGGACACCGGTGAATGTGCCTACGACCAGAAGTCCCGCGACTGCTGGGCCGTCGATGCTGATCGTGTCGCCGCGGTTGGGTATTGCTACCCAGAGGCTTACGATGACGCCCGCCATGAAGACAATGAGTATCCAGAAGAGCACGGAGTATGGGAGGCGTGCGAGTAGGTAGCTTCCCAGCTGCGTGCCGAGGATGATGCCCACAGCGAGTACCACCCCGGCTATCCAGTCGACGTGTCCGGCGATGCCGTAGCTCGTGGCACCGATGACTGCGGTGGGAAGAATCGCGGCAATCGAACTTCCCGCAGCGCGTCGCTGATCGAGCCCCATAAGCACCAAAGTCGGGACAACGATGATCCCACCACCTACGCCGAAAAGCCCCGAGAGGTAGCCGGCTGCCAGTCCCAGCAGGATCAGAGCCCAAAGTGGAATGCGTCGCGGCGTCCTCACCAGATCGTCAGATGTCGTCAACTCGTTTCCCGTCCTTAACCTGTGGGGTAGCGGCGCTTGAGTTGAAGGTGACTTTCGCGTCTCCCCGTGAAGAGGGTCTGCTGCTCGGGCAAGCAGCAGACCACTCCTCACGCTCAGCTCGCTGTATGGTGTTGGATCCGCGGATCGAATGCGACCTGGGTGATATCCTCTCCGCCTCGCGCCCGCCTTATGCCCTCCGCGACGACGAGAACCAGGAGATTGGGGACGAGTGCGATGAGTCCCGAATCCCAGCTGCCGATGGGGATCTCAGCGAAGGTGATCACTGCGACGGTCAGCGATCCGACGATGATGCTGAGACCGATCGGCCATGCGCCTACTCGGACGCGTCGCGCGAGCGCGATCGCGATTGCGGGTGCGAATTGCGTGGTGCAGCCGTACGTGAGCAGGAGCAGTGCGCCGATATCTGAACGCACCAACCCGAAGGCGAGCGCCGAACCGATCGCGACGAAGATTGCGAGGTAATTGACGGTCATCTGCCTGGATGGGCGCACATTGCCGATGACGTTGCGGGTGACGAGGGTGGAGATGCCCATGACGATCGCGGATGCTGGAACCATCGCGGCGGAGGCTCCTGCGATGGCGATGACGCCCACGAGCCATTCGGGAAGGATCGCTCGAGACATGCTGAGCAGCACAGTGTTGCCGGTGGTGCCTTCCGGCAACACTGTGACGGCGGCGAGACCGACGGTGATCGGAAGGAACAGCACCAGCTGATAGATCGGCAGCCACTTCGCGTTGCTTCGCAATACCTGCCCGCTTTTCGCGGCGAGAACCGGCGGCCAAAGGTGGGGAAGCGTGTTGAAGCTTGATCCGATGACTGTCACGAGCGTTGCTGTGACGAAGAACACGGGATCGTATCCATCGACGTTCATTGTGAGCAGCACGGGCGCTTCTGTTGCGATCTTGGCGAAGATGCTCGGGATGCCGTTGAAGGAGATGGCGAGGCCAGAGGCGATGACGACCATGGCGACCACCATAAGGATGTCCTTGAGGATCGCGACTCTCGCGATGCCTTTGAGGCCCGACCAGGCGACGAAGATCGCCACGAGGATGCTTGCGATGACCATGCTGAGACCGCGGGCGCTGGTGCTGCCGGTGGCGAGTTCGACGATGAGGCCGAGGCCGGTGATCTGCAGTTGAAGGTAGGGAATGAGCGCAAGGGCGCCGATGGCGGCGACCACGCGACCGAGCCAGCGGCTGCGGAATCGATCCTCGAAGAAGTCGCCCATTGTGAGATAGCCGCGACGTTGTCCGAGCGCGCGGATGCGTGGTGTGACGAAATACAGGCCGAGCCAGGAGATCGTGAGGTAGGCGATGGCGAAGGTCGCACTGACGCCGCCTGCGAACGCGATGCCAGCAAGGCCGAGGAAACTGAACGTTGTGAGCGACTCGCCGGCTTGCAGGAACCAGGATGTCCACTTCGGGTTGCTGCGGTGGCCGACAGTCCAGTTGCTGATGCTGTGCTGGCGACGTCGACTGGCCAGTCCGAGGGCTCCGATCGCGACGATTCCCAGGATGATCATGACGGTGAGAATCATCGGATGCCCTCGGCTTCCTCGGTGGCAATGCGCTGGGCGCGTATTTGCTCGATCTGCTCGGTATCGAAGCGTTCCGCCTCGCGCGCATCTGCTTCGCGTCCGCCGGCTTTCTGGTACAGGACTTCGACAATCTGAAGTGCCCCGACGGAGAGCAGCACCATAACGGCGCTCCAGACGAGCACTGCGGGCATCCCCAGCCATAACGTGGGAGTGGTTGCGAACGGCAGGAATGGGATCGCAAAGAATCCGAGGGCCGGCACGCTGATGATGGCGAACCTACCCGGGGTGAAGAGTCTTGGTGTCATGATGCTCCTATGCAGCGGCGGTGGTGCGTGGGTGTGTGGGGAAAGGGTTGGTCGGACGGCGGGATGCAAAATCCGTGAGTGATTCAACGGTGCGAGCCATTCCCAGCAATCGCGTATCGGAACCGAACGCGCTTACCATCTGGAGGCCAACAGGGAGGCCTTCGTCGGTGAATCCAGCGGGCAGCGATAGTGCGGGTGTTCCGAGCATGCTGATCGACGTGGCTGCACGCATCCAGTCGAGGTAGTTGTGCTGCTCCTCGCCCGCAACCCGTCGGGGGTAGTCCCAAGAAATAGGAAAGGGTGACACTGTCGCCGCGGGCGCGAGCAGCAGATCGAAGTCTTCAAAGAACCGCGCGGCGCTACGCATGAGCGTGGTCTGACGCTCCTGGGCTCGCATGATGTCTCGCCCCGAGAGCGTGCGTCCGAGGTTGATGTTCCAGGTGAGATGCTCGTTGAAATCATCGGGGTCCCGCTCGAGGGCATCGCCCCACTCCGATACGAACTCGGCGGCTCTGAGGTGCACGAAAGCTTCTGCTGCACCGTCGACATCGGGACTCGATGCGGTGATTCGCGCTCCGTGGCTCTCCAGCACGCGAACGGTCGCTTCGAGCACTCGCAGCACATCTCGATCGACAGGGATCTGCCCCCCGAGCGTGGGCGCCCACGC
>Ga0075364_10001642_pt1 | contig 12275 bp, 9 predicted proteins | sample EndMetdeltDD1764_FD_71517 | JGI IMG/M metagenome (GOLD analysis project Ga0075364, IMG submission 71517) | Populus endosphere microbial communities from Tennessee, USA - Endosphere MetaG P. deltoides DD176-4 | ecosystem: Host-associated > Plants > Roots > Endosphere | place: USA: Tennessee... | reverse complement strand
AATTCGATTTCGGGACATGACCACGCCATGTCGTCGGCCGCCATGACCACGTCGGCACTGGCCAGCATGATCAGGCCGGCGCCCGCCGCCTTGCCCCGCGTGATCGCCAGGATGGGGATATTCACGGTGGCCAGCAGATGCATCATTTCCAGCAGCGCGTCGCCCTGTTTGGCCAGCGCGTCTTCGCCCAGCATGAATTCCTGGATATCGGCACCCGCGCAGAACACGCGGGGCAGGGCGCTGCGCAAGACAATATGGGTGCAGCGATCTGACTGGGCCTGACGGATGGCGTCAGCGATGTGCAGCATCATGGGCGTGCTGAGCGCATTGACCTTCGTCGGGCGATTCAGCGTGAGCGTCAGCCCGCCGTTGGTGAAGTGAGCCTGTATATCCTGCGACTGCATATTGATTCCTTGTTAATCCTGACATGCAGGCTTGCGATGTTCGTTGCGGGCGGTATCAGGGTTCGATGCCGAATTTCTTTATGAGGGTCTTCCAGGTCTCAAATTGGCTGGCGTGAAACTCGGCCAGTTCCTTGCGGCTCGTTGGGCGCGTAACAATGCCCATCTGCAAAAGCTTTTCCTGAACCGCCGGCGTGTTCAGCACCTTGTTGGTCTCGGTGTTCAGCTTCGCTGCGATGTCGGCGGGCAGATCCGCCGGACCATAAATGCCCCACCATCCTGACATGTCGGGGATGTCGGCGATGCCCTGTTCGGCAAACGTGGGCACTTCGGGCAGCAGCGGGCTGCGCTGCGGCGTGGTGACCACATAGGCTTTCAGCTTGCCATCCTTGATCAGCGGCGTGGACGAGGTAATGTCGGCGAACATCATTTGAACACGCTGCCCCATCAGGTCGGTCAGCGCGGTGGGCGTGGACTTGTAGGGGATGTGGGCAACGTCAAGCCCGTACTTTTCCTTGAGCAGGGCCATGTACATCACGCTGCCTGCATTGGCGCTGGCGTAATTCAGTTTGCCGGGGTTCTGCTTGATGTCATCGACCAGCGCCGGCACACCTTTGACGTCGATGCCAGGATGGGTGACCCAGACATAGGAAATGGTGGCGACGCTGGCAACCGGCGTGAAATCCTTGACAGGATCGTAGCCGGCGTCAGGAACCAGGCCCGCGGGGCTGGCGACCAAGCCGGCATTGGAGGACAGGATGAGGGTGTAGCCGTCGCTTGGCGAGCGCTTCAACTGGTTCATTCCAACGGTGGACCCGGCACCTGCCTTGTTGTCGATGATGATGGGCTGACCCAGTGCCTGCGAGAGTTGCTCGCCGACCGTGCGCGCCAGAATGTCCGTGGCGGTGCCGGCACCGAAGGGCACGATCATCTTGATGGGCTTGTCGGGGTAGGCAGCCCGTGCAGTTGGCGCGACCAGGGTGGTGCAGGCAAGCGCCACGATCGACAGGCAGGCACGCGTCGAAACATTCATTTTTTGTCTCCAATATTCTCTATATAGAATGAAATATTCTAAGGAGAATATTAAAGCATGGCGACTGGCTTGGTCAACATTCGTCGGTCGTGTACGACGCCGGTAAAACGACGCGGCATGCCGCGTTTCCAATCCCTCTGAAAAGGGCGCCGGTATAACCTTTGCTGCGAATCATGGCGCAGCCGATTTGTCCCGGAATAATGTCCTTTATTCGGGGGCCTTAACTTTTCGGTATTTCATTCACTGAAATTTTTGTCTATTTGAGCCATAATTACGGGCATATAACTTTGATATCGATTCTCCTCATTTGTGAAATATATTTCGACTGGTTATGAGACGTTATTGAAACGTTAGTTAATAATATAAGTTCTTAAAAACAAAAAGAATTTGTTAACGAGGTTGAATACAGTCTTATTAACTGCATAGAATTTGTCGGGTTCATTCGATGCTTGTGCTTGTGCCGAAAGTTTCGGCAGACAACCAATTCGAGAAACCAAAAAATCTATGCCTCATGCATCTTCAACCTTGCTTGTGCGCGATGTCGTCAGTCACGCCTGCGGCGAGGATCTTGAGTACGACGCTTCTTTTCTTGCCTTGCAGCACGCCGCTCTTGGAAAGCGTGAACAGCAATTCGGCACGACCATCATTCCTGCAGAAGCCCCTGACTGGCGTCAGGTGGAAAAACTTGCGCTCGGGCTGGGTGAGCGCACGGTAGATATACGCATCCTGGTCTATCAGGCGCAGGCCTGTGCCGAGCAATATGGCCTTGCGCGCTATGCGGAGGCGTTGCAGGTGCTGGCGCGGGCGCTCGATCAGCATTGGGACGATATTCATCCCCGGATGGATATCGATGGCGATCACGATCCGCTTCCGCGCATGAATGCCTTGTCGGCGCTGGGCGACCCTGCCGGCGCTGCTCGCAGCGTGCGCGATGCCGTTCTGATCAAAAACGAATATGGCGTGGCGAGACTGCGCGATGTGGAGGCGGTGCTGGATACGGCCCGCGGCCAGGGCACAATCGATTACCCGGGCGGACGCACGCGTCTGGTGGAAGACCTGCAGTCGGCCTATGTGCTGAACGATCCCGCGGTGACCGCCTTGCCCATCGCCCGCGATGCGCTCACGCAGATCAAAGAAACCGTGATCCGGCATCTGGGCGATGCCTGGACGCCCGACGTCGCGTCGTTGCAGCGTAGTCTGGATACCGTGGTGCATGCACTGGCGCTGTCCGCGCATGCCCGGCAGGATGCCCCCGTTCTCGCCGAATCGGATGCGGGCCCGCAGCAAGCCGGGCAGGCGGCGCACGAGGCCGCCAGGGCGGGTGGCGTTGCACCGGCCGTCATGGTCGATGCTGCAGGCGCATTGCGGCAGGTCGATGCCTGGCGCGATGCCGAGATCGTGAGTCGCGCCGATGCGACCGCCATGCTGGAGAAGGTCTGTCGCTATTTCGAACTGAACGAACCCAGTCACCCGGCACCCATGCTCATCCGGCGCATTCAGCAGCTCATCCCCCTGGGGTTCTATGACATCGTCAAGAATCTTGCCCCGCAGGGCCTGGGCGACGTTGAAACGTTCATGCCTCGTCATCCGCCTCCCGACACCTGACCCGTTGTCGGCTGACCAGCAGGCGCACCGCCCAACAACAACACTCACTCACGGAGCCTTCTCATGGCGATCAGCAAACTTGGTAGCAGCGGGCAGAAATTCATCGCTCGCAATCGCGCACCGCGCGTTCAGATTGAATATGACGTGGAGATCTACGGCGCCGAGCGCAAGATCCAGCTGCCCTTCGTCATGGGCGTCATGGCCGATCTGGCCGGCAAGTCGGCTGACGCGCTGCCCGATGTGGCCGAGCGCAAGTTCATGGAAATCGATATCGACAATTTCGATGATCGCATGAAGTCGATTCGTCCACGCGTGGCGTTCGTCGTGCCCAACAGCCTGACGGGTGAGGGCAATTTGAGCGTGGACATCGAATTCGAGAGCATGGACGACTTCTCTCCCGCCACGGTGGCGCGCAAGGTCGAGGCGCTGGACAGCCTGCTGCAGGCGCGCACGCAGCTGGCCAATCTGCTGACGTATATGGATGGCAAGACTGGTGCGGAAGAGCTGATCAGCAAGGTGTTGCAAGACCCGGCGCTGCTGGGCAGCCTTGCCAGTGCGCCCCGTCTGCCCGAGGCAGGCCCCGCCAGCCCGGATGGCGCGGCCCCTGACCCCGGTGCGCCCGCCACCGCGCCTGTCGGCAAATCCGAATAAGGAACGCTCACATGAACTCCCCGCTTTCACCACAGCAGAAAACCGTCGAGACCATCGAACAGGATGCTTTCTCGGCGTTGTTGAAGAAGGAATTCCGCCCCAAGACGGACCAGGCCCACGCCGCCGTCGAGAATGCGGTCAAGACGCTGGCGCACCAGGCATTGGAAAGCACGGTCACGATTTCGTCCGATGCCTATCAGACCATTCAGGCTGTGATTGCCGAGATCGATCGCAAGCTATCCGAACAGATCAATCTGATCCTGCATCATCCCGATTTTCAGCAGATCGAAGGCGCGTGGCGCGGCCTGCACTATCTGGTGAATAACACCGAGACTGACGAGTTGCTCAAAATCAGGGTGATGTGTCTGTCCAAGAAGGAACTCGGTCGCACCCTGAAGCGCTACAAGGGGGTAGGCTGGGATCAAAGCCCGATCTTCAAGAAGGTGTATGAAGAGGAGTATGGCCAGTTTGGTGGCGAACCCATGGGATGCCTGGTGGGCGACTACCACTTCGATCACAGCCCGCCCGATGTAGAGTTGCTGGGTGAGATTTCGCGAATTTCCGCTGCGGCGCACAGCCCTTTCATCAGCGGGGTGTCACCGTCGGTCATGCAGATGGAATCGTGGCAGGAGCTTGCCAATCCACGTGACCTGACCAAGATCTTCACCAATACCGAGTATGCCGGCTGGCGCAGCCTGCGCGAGTCGGAAGATTCGCGCTATGTGGGTTTGGCCATGCCTCGTTTCCTGGCACGGCTGCCCTATGGTGCGCGCACCAACCCCGTCGACGAATTCGATTTCGAGGAAGAAACCGAGGGCGCGAATCACGATCGCTATACCTGGGCCAACTCGGCCTATGCCATGGCTGTGAATATCAACCGCTCGTTCAAGAGCTACGGCTGGTGCACCTCGATTCGCGGTGTGGAGTCGGGCGGTGCGGTAGCCAATCTGCCTTGCCACACCTTTCCCACCGACGATGGTGGGGTGGACATCAAGTGCCCGACGGAAATCGCCATCAGCGACAGGCGCGAAGCCGAGCTTGCCAAAAATGGCTTCATGCCGCTGGTGCACCGCAAGAACTCCGACTTCGCGGCGTTCATCGGTGCTCAGTCGTTGCAGCGCCCGCACGAGTATTACGACGTCGATGCCACTGCCAACGCGCGTCTGGCTGCCCGACTGCCTTATTTGTTTGCGTGCTGCCGCTTCGCGCACTACCTGAAGTGCATCGTGCGCGACAAGATCGGTTCGTTTCGCGAACGCGACGATATGGAGCGTTGGCTCAACAGCTGGATCATGAATTACGTCGATGGTGATCCGGCCAACTCGTCACAGGAAACCAAGGCGCGCAAGCCGCTTGCGGCGGCCGAGGTTCAGGTCGAAGAAATCGAGGATAACCCCGGTTATTACGCGGCCAAATTCTTTTTGCGACCGCACTACCAGCTCGAAGGGCTGACGGTGTCGTTGCGTCTGGTGTCCAAGTTGCCCTCGCTCAAACAGAACGAAGGCTGAATGGATTCTCGTTTTTCCAATGGTTGATATACAGGAGAACAACCGTGGCTGTTGATATGTTCATGAAGATCGAAGGCGCCAATGGCGAATCCAAAGATGCGAACCACAAGGACTGGACCGACATTGTGTCCTTTTCGTGGGGCGCCACCCAACCGGGCAACATGGGCTCGGGCGGTGGGGGCGGAACGGGCAAGGCAAGCTTCAACGACCTGCATGTCATCGCACGCATCGACAAGGCGTCGCCCGCCGTCATGAAGCATTGTGCCAGCGGCAAACACCTGAGCAAGGTCGAGGTGTCGGTATGCAAGGCAGGTGGCGAACAGATCGAATACTCCAAGATCACGCTGGAAGAAGTTCTGGTGACCTCGGTTCAGCTGTCGTGCGATCAGGAGAGCGAGCGCGTGCTGGTGAACTATGCGTTCCAGGCGGGCAAGGTCAAGCAGCAGTACTGGGAGCAGAGCAACCAGGGCAGCAAGGGTGCCGAGAGCCTGGTGTCGTGGGACATCAAGCAGAACAAAGAAGCTTGAGGACCCTGCCCATGATCGATCCGTCTGTTCAGCCCACACACCGCACCGTTGCCGAGCAACTGGACGAGGCGCGCGCCGATGTGCGCCAGCACCCAGGCGATGTTGGCGCGCGCAACCGGCTGTGGCAGTGGCTGGCTATTCAGGGCGATTGGAAACGGGCATGGGAGCAGATCGGCGTCACGCTGCAGTTGCTGGGTGACGCCCCATCTTCGCTGGCCGTGCATCGTGCGGCCATCGAAGCCGAAATCGAAAGACAGGACGTTTTCGCGGGCGAACGTGCGCTGACGCTGGCACCCGATAGTCCGGCCTGGCTGGTGGGGCTGGCGCAGGCGCTGCAATGCGACGCGCGCGCCGATGTCGAAGGTGCGCAGGCCCTGCGCGCCCGTGCACGTGAAGCGGCGCAGGCATGCAGCGGGTATGTCGAGGACGAGCGGGAAACGCGCAGTGCGTTCGCCTGGCTGTGTGATGGCGATGACCGTCTGGGCCCCGTGTGCGAGGTCATCGTGCAGGGGCGCTATCAGTGGTTGCCACTGGAATCCATCGGATCGTGGCGCCAGTCCCGGCCCACCGGGCTGACCGATCTGCTGTGGAGCCCGGTGGTGCTGGCGCTGCGTGACGGCACGTCGTGTGCGGGCTTGATGCCGGCGCGCTATCCGTTTGCTGCAGGAGAACAGCCCGAGCGCGACGATGCGCTGTGCCTGGGGCGCCGGACCTCCTGGTTGGATCGGGGCGACGATCATTACATCGGTGTGGGGCAGCGGATGCTGCTGAGCGACACCGCCGAGCACGCCATGCTGGACGTGCGGCTCATACAGTTCGATGCGTCAGATGGGTCGGATGATTGATACGCCGATGACGCCAGATTCGGTGTCCAGCCTCGATCACATGGATGCACCTGACACGCAATCGTCGCGCCGGGCGCAGCGGCTCGCCGGCCAGCGGCGCGCGACGATGCGTGATCGACTGCAGCCGGCCTTGCTCGATCGATTGGTCGATGACACGCCGCTCCAGCGCAGCGAGTCCTCCGACGCGGGAATCATTTCGCGCGACCAACTGCGCGCGGCGGTGTTGCGTGACCTGCGATGGTTGCTCAATACCGTAAACCTGGAAAGCACCTGCACGCTGGAGAACCTGAATCAGGTGCGATCTTCATCGCTCAATTTCGGGGTGCGCGCCATGGCAGGCCAGCGCATGTCGGACATCGACTGGGCCGATGTGGAGAACGCCATCCGCGAAGCCATCATCCGCTTCGAACCCCGGATCTTGCCCGGTAGCGTGGAAGTCGCCTGCATTGCGATGGCCGATGCGCTGGAGCACTACAACGTGCTGAGCCTGGAGATTCGCGGCATGTTGTGGTGTGTGCCGTTTTCGCAGGCGTTTCTGTTTCGCACCGATATCGATCTGGAAAGCGGCCACATGGATCTGCGCGATGCGCAGGCTCTGCAAAGTGGCCATCGCAACGCCGCGCCTGCCTTGCTGGCAGGCGCTCCCAGAGAGGAGGGGCTGTGATGGATGCTCGCCTGCTGGATTACTACAACCGGGAACTGGGCTATCTGCGCGAGCTGGGTGCCGAGTTTGCCCAGGACTATCCCAAGGTGGCCGGGCGGCTGGGCATGTCGGGCATCGAAGTGGCCGACCCCTATGTCGAACGGTTGATGGAGGGGTTCAGTTTTCTGACCGCTCGCATCCAGATGAAAATGGATGCGGAATTTCCGCGTTTCTCCCAGCAGTTGCTGGACGTGGTGCATCCCAACTATCTGGCGCCCACGCCCGCCATGACCATCGTGCAGCTCGAGCCCAGCATGAACGAGGGCAGTCTGGCGCGGGGGTTTGCCTTGCCGAAAGGCACGATGTTGCGCGGGCATATCGCGCCGGGCGAGCAGACGCCGTGCGAGTTTTCAACCGGTCACGCCATGACGCTGTGGCCGCTGGTGGTCGAGCATGCTGAAGTCATGGGGGTGCCGGGCGATCTGCCGCTGGCCGCCATGGGCCTGGGCGGGCGCCACGCGCCAGTGCGCGCGGCGCTGCGCATTCGGCTTGCAGTCAAGGGAGGCAATAGCCTCGAAGGGCTGGACCTGGACCAGCTGATGTTTCATCTGAATGGGCGCGATGCTCCCATGCAGCGGTTGTTGTCGCTGCTGATGGCCCAGGGCACGGCGGTCATCTGCCATGACAGCGACACGTCCATGCGCTGGATGCACAGGCTTACCCATGACACGTTGCGGCATGAAGGTTTCGACGATGAGCAGGCATTGCTGCCGTGCGCGAGCCGAAGCTTCCAGGGGTACCGGTTGTTGCAGGAGTACTTTGCCTTTGCAGCACGGTTCCTGTTTTTCAGCGTCAACGGTCTGGCGGCGATCAAGCCCGCGCTGGCACGCGCCAACATCAAAAACGGTACACGGTCGTTTTGCCTGACCGTGCTGCTGCCCGACCAGGCTGCCGATCTCGAGTCCATCATCGACGCCAGCCATCTTGCGCTGCACTGCACGCCGGCGGTCAATCTGTTCGAGCGTCGCACCGACCGCATTGCGGTCAATGCGCGCACCCACGAATACCATGTCGTGGTTGATCGCACGCGCCCGCTGGATTTCGAGGTCAGTGCCATCCGCGCGGTGACCGGCCACGGCACGAATGCCGCCGCCAACCAGTCGTTTCGACCTCTGTATGGCGCGGTGGCTGGCGAGGCAGGCAGTCACGGTGCGTACTACGCCGTGCGACGAGAACCGCGATTGCTGTCGGAGACCGCGCGCAGCCATGGCACGCGTACCGGTTATGTCGGCAGCGAGGTGTTCCTGTCGCTGGTGGACCAGCATGAAGCGCCATTTTCCGAGGGGCTGCGCCACGTGTCGGTGCAGGCGCTGTGCACGAATCGCGATCTGTCGCTATTGCTCACGCGTGGCGCGACCACGGATTTTTCGCTGCGGGTATCGGCGCCCGTACAGGCCATCCGCATTCTGCGCGGGCCCTCGCGGCCGCAACCGATGCTCGCCGATGGTGCCACGACCTGGCGGCTGATCAGTCACCTGGCGTTGAACCATCTGAATTTCATGGACATGGATGCCGATCAGGGGGCAGCTACCTTGCGCGAATTGCTCAGCATGTATGGCAATCGAGCCGACCCGGTGGTGGCCAAACAGATCGATGGCGTACGCCACGTGCGAGCGCAGGCGGTGCATCGACGGCTGCCCATGCCCGGGCCCATTGTTTTCGGTCGGGGCGTGGCGCTGGAACTGGCGGTTGACGATGCGGCCTTCTCGGGCATCAGCCCGTATCTGCTGGGCGCAGTGCTGGAACGGTTTTTTGCGCGTCACGTGTCGATCAACATGTTCACCGAATTGACCCTCACGAGTCTGCAGCAGGGACGTGTGGCGCATTGGCCTGCACGTGCAGGCACAAGGCAGGCTGTCTAGATGCGAGATTCGGTAACGTTCGATGAGGGATGCACGGCACTGTGGCAACGCCTGCGAGAGGCGCCGCACGAGCACGACCTGTATTACGCCTTGCGCTGGATCGATGCGCGGGCGGGCGGCGCCGCGCTGCTGGGGCGCGCGAGTCGACCGCAGGATGAACCGGTGCGCATGCGGCAGACGCCCGCGCTGGAGTTTGCGCCCGCCACCCTGGCACCGGCGCGTGCGGTGCGTCCCGGTCGACCGCCCGAGGTGTCCATCTACAGTTTCGGGCTGTTCGGGCCGAACGGGCCCTTGCCCCTGCATCTGACCGAATTCGTGCGCGAGCGTGAGCACCATCACGGCGACCGAACCCTTTCAGCGTTTGCCGATATCTTCCATCACCGGGCGATTCTGCTGTTTTATAGGGCCTGGGCCGATGCGCAGGGTGTGGTGGGCATGGACCGCCCCGACAACCGGTTCGAGCGTCATGTGGCCAGTTTGGTCAACATGGGTTCACCTTCGATGCGCGGGCGGGATTCCCTGCCTGATCATGCCAAGTACTTTATGGCGCCGCATCTGGTTCGCCAGACTCGCAATCCCGAGGGCCTGGTGCACATTCTGCATACGTTTTTCCAGGTGCCGGTGCGACTGGAATCGTTTGTGGTGCACTGGATCGAGCTTGAACCGGGCCAGTGCCTGGCGCTTGGCGCGCGCGCCCAGGCGGGCGGTGGCCTGGGGCGTGACAGTGTCATGGGGCTGGCCGTGCGCGATGCGCAACACCGGTTTCGACTGGAGATCGGTCCCGTGTCGCTGGCCACTTACCGGTCATTCCTGCCCGGGGCACCGCGCGCACGTCAACTGGTGGACTGGGTGCGACATTACGTCGGCATCGAGTTCGGATGGGAGGTGCGACTGATTCTGCAGCGCGATCAGGCCGCAGGGGTGCGCCTGGGCGAGCGAACGGCACCGCTGGGACTGTCGAGCTGGCTGGGCCGACGCGAAGCGGTCGATGGCGATGCCTGTGACCTGACTCTGGATCTGGAAGCCAGAATGAGCCGCATGGATCCGCAAGCCTTCCACACGACGCAGGCCTGTCCTGCCGAAAATTTCAACCATTGAATCAACGACATGTCCGACATCAATCGTGCCGAAGTGTTCGAAAAGCTGGATCCCGCTCTGTTCAAGGCGCTGGAAGGCGCGACCGCCTTCTGCAAGTTGCGTGGCAATCCGTATGTCGAACTGGTGCACTGGCTGCACCAGTTGCTGCAGGCGCAGGATAACGATCTGAACGCCATCGTGCGCCGCTTCGAGTTGTCAGCGTCGGCCCTGCAGGCCGACATCGTGCGTGCGCTGGATGCCCTGCCCAGGGGCGCAGCCTCGGTGACGGATCTGTCGGCGCACATCGATGAAGCGATCGAACGTGCCTGGGTGTTCGCTTCGATCAAGTTCGGCGCGACACGCATCCGGGGTGGGCATCTGTTGATCGGCATGCTCAAGACTCCGGCGCTGCGTCGGATGGTGCTGGGCATGTCCCTGCAGTTCGATCGGGTTCCCGTCGATGTGCTGGTGCAGGACTTCGCACGCGTGCTGGCCGGCTCCACAGAAGGCCGGCATGATGAGGCGGCAATGAACGGGCATGATGCGCCTGGGGATGAACACGCGCTTGCTGGCGCGGCGCCATCGGCCAGGGGCAATGCACTCAAGCAGTACGCAGTGGATCTGACGGCGCGCGCACGCGCTGGCAGGATCGATCCGGTTCGGGGACGCGATGCCGAGATTCGTCAGTTGATCGATGTGCTGATGCGACGCCGGCAGAACAATCCGCTGTTGGCCGGTGAGGCGGGCGTGGGGAAAACCGCCGTGGTCGAGGGGTTTGCGGTGAAGCTCGCGGCGGGCGAGGTGCCACCGTCGCTGCGCGATGTGCAGCTGTGGATGCTGGACCTGGGCCTGTTGCAGGCCGGCGCGGGTGTGAAGGGCGAGTTCGAGCAGCGGCTGCGTGCGCTGATCGATGCCGTGCAGGCCAGCGAAGTGCCCATCATCCTGTTCATCGACGAAATTCATACGCTGGTGGGCGCAGGCGGGCAGGCGGGCACGGGTGACGCGGCCAACCTGCTCAAACCCATGCTGGCCCGTGGCGAACTGCGCACCATCGGAGCCACCACGTGGTCGGAATACAAACGCTATATCGAAAAGGATCCTGCGCTGACCCGGCGTTTTCAGGTGATACATGTGGACGAGCCCGATGAGGCGCGCGCGCTGATCATGTTGCGCGGCGTCGCTGCGGTGCTCCAGAAGCATCATGGCGTGCTGCTGCTCGATGAGGCGATCGAGGCCGCCGTGAGTTTGTCGCATCGCTACATTCCCGCCCGTCAGTTGCCGGACAAGGCGGTGGCGTTGCTGGACACAGCGTGTGCCCGCGTGGCCATCAGCCAGCATGGCGTGCCGGCGGCGGTCGAGGACGCACGCAGCCGCATTGCCTACCTGCAGACCGAGTCCGACATCCTGGCGCGCGAGCGCGACCTGGGCATCGCGGACGGCGAGGCCATCGATCGCGTGCGCCACGAACTCGATGCGTCGCGCGCGCGGCTGGCGGCGTTCGAAGCACAGTGGGCGCAGGAGCGCGATCTGGCCAGCGAGATCATCGCACTGCGCGCGCAATTGGTGGATGACGGGGCGACCGAGCCTACGCGGTCAGATGCCGCCGGCGCTGAGCCGCCCGCCACCTCACACGGGGGGCAGGCCGGTGCGGCAGCAAAGGACGACGGCGTGGCCCAGCGCACCGACGTGCTCCAGCGTCTGAAAGCGGCGCAAGAGGCGCTCTCGGCATTGCAACAGGAACACCCTCTGATTCAGGCTTCGGTCGATGCGCAGGCGGTGGCCGCCGTGGTGGCAGATTGGACCGGTATTCCGCTGGGTCGCATGGTGGCCGATCGCATGCAGGCCGTGCTGGATCTGGTGCAGACGCTGGAAGGTCGTGTGATCGGGCAGGGCGGCGCGCTGCATGCGATTGCCCAACGCGTGCAGACGGCCACGGCACGCCTGGACGACCCGGACAAGCCGGTAGGCGTTTTTCTGCTGTGCGGGCCCAGTGGTGTGGGCAAGACCGAGACGGCGCTGGCGCTGGCCGAGGCGCTCTATGGCGGTGAGCAGAACATGGTCAG
>Ga0075364_10001641_pt1 | contig 12278 bp, 8 predicted proteins | sample EndMetdeltDD1764_FD_71517 | JGI IMG/M metagenome (GOLD analysis project Ga0075364, IMG submission 71517) | Populus endosphere microbial communities from Tennessee, USA - Endosphere MetaG P. deltoides DD176-4 | ecosystem: Host-associated > Plants > Roots > Endosphere | place: USA: Tennessee... | reverse complement strand
AGTCGTGAGAACTCCAGCCACGGCTCGGCCGCCGCGAAGATCGCCGAGAGCTTCTTCAACGTGAAACGGGTCTCGGGGCGTTGGCACCGCGCCACTGCGTAGATCGGCTGGCCGCGCTCGACTTCGGCTTCCATGAACTCCAGGCTGGTTTCCCAATCGGGGGTGAGCACTCCGAAGTCGTTCCAGGACACGATGGCGCCGGAGACTTCGGCAAGGCGCACCATCATGGCCTTGTCTTCCTTGGATAGGCCCTCCCGCTTGCTGCGCGGGTTGACCGACATCAGCCGCTTGCCCTTGCGACGCACCGCCGCGGCGAGTGCCTCGATCTCGGCGTCGGTCGCGAAGTATGACGGGATATGCTCGCCCAATTCGCCGACTTGATGCGGCGCTTGGCTGGTGCTGATTCCGGCGGCGCCGGCGTCCATCGCTTCCTCGGCAACCCGCACCATCGTGGCGATCTCTTCCTCAGTTGCGGCGCGATCGAGAGCGGCCTCGCCCATGACATATCGGCGAAGTGCGCTGTGGCCTATCTGGCTGACCACGTTCACACCAAGCGGGCTGCGCCGCAATGCATTCAAATAGTCGGGAAATGTCTCCCAACCGAACGGCGCGAAGCGCTGCAAGGCGGCCTTGGGCACCTCTTCGGCAGCGCTGAAAACCCCCATCAGATACTCCTGGTCGGCTGCCCGCACCGGCGCCAAGGTATATCCGCAGTTGCCCATCAACACCGTGGTGACGCCGTGGGAGCTGGAGGGATTGGCACTTGGGTCCCACATCAGCTGGGCGTCGTAGTGTGTGTGCGCGTCGATGAAGCCGGGCGCGACCACTTGCCCACCTGCATCGATGATCCGCGCCGCTGGACCGTCGACGTCACCCACGGCGACGATCCGGCCGTCAGTGATGGCAACGTCGCCCACGTACGCCGGTTTCCCGGTCCCGTCGACAATGCGGGCATCCTTCACAACGACGTCATATGTCATGTGCTACCTCCGCTCGGTTCGAAGTCCAATTTCACGTCGACGCACCACATCAATGTGGCACTTTCATGCCTAATTGTCAGACTACTGACGGTTCTTGTATGTTTCCTACCACGTCCCCGATCTCGCTGAGGGTGTCAAGCGAGTCAAGTTGCTCGCATAGATCGATCAGCCGGTCGCGTTGCGGCGCAGGCAACACAGCTTGGGCGCATTCGTGGAACTTGCCCAGCAGCTCGTCGCGAGTCAATGGATCGCCCGGCGTTCCGTGCGACTGACTGACGGTCTCCTCGAATTCGTCGCCGTTGGTCAGCTGCAGCACTACCCGGCTGTTGAGCATGACCTGCCCCGCCTCGGGGGTGACCGGGACGTATCGCACACGCCTCATCAGGTCCTGAGCCTGCGGGCGTTGCACGGCCGCATCGGTGTACTGAGACATGCCCGCGCGTCCGTCGAGCGCGATCGCGGCGAGGTCATATTCGATGCTGTACTTGGCCTGCAATCCAGTCTGGGGCTGGTGGTAGGGCATCATGTCCATCAGGAACGCGGGCAGGTAGACGGTGATCGACTCGATCTCGTCGAGGTGGGCGGGACGTCGCCGGACGATCTGCTGCAGGGCGTCTTGAGCCCAATGCCCGGCGCCGCAGGATGCGTGGAGGCGCAGCGTGGATCCACGGATCGCCATGTCCCACTGGCCCAGTCCGTCGAGGACCTTGTTCGGGTCCCCGACGTCCAGACCCATCATCCGGATCACCCCGTCGTCGCCGTCGAGGATGTCATCGTTGCCGGTGAACCCGAGCGCGGCCAGCTCGGCGGCCATCACCCCGTGCATGGCGGCGTTGCCTGCGGTGAACGACTTGGTATCGCTGCCTCGGTTCTTGAGCACGCCGCCCATCGCCGAGGCGGCGTTGGCCAGCGCCATCCTGGTCTGAGTTACGTTGAGTCCCAGGAGTTTTGCGGTCAGGGCGGCGACCCCGAGGGTGGGCTGGAATCCCTGGTTGAACCAACCGCGCCACAGCAGGGTGTTTCGGGGGCCGTCCATACAGGGCATGGCGGTCTGGCGAATGACCTCCCAGCCCACCATCCAGGCCAGCACGGCGTCTCTGCCCGACGAGCCCAGTTTCTCCCCGACCGCCAGGGTCGCCGCGGTGAGAGGGTTCGCGTAGTGGCCGCTGAACGTGGCGATGTCGTCGAATTCCAGCGCGTGGCCAGCTGTGGCGTTGACCAGCGCGGCCAACGCCGCGGTTGTCTTGAAGCCGCCACCAACGACGGTGCTGTCGGGGGTGCATCCCTGGGCCCGCGCCCATGCGGTGATGATCTGACCGGTCTGCACCGACATCCCGGCGAACTGAACGCCCAGGGTGTCGATGAAGCGCTCGCCGACCCTTTGACTGCCGACCTCGGGGATGTCGTCGAAGCGGGCGGCCACGATCCATTCGGCAAGCTGCTGAGTGACGCTGCTCATGTTGTACTCACCGTCCTATCGACTGCTGAGGTATCCATCGGCGCGCAGCATGGCTTCGACCCCGCCGGCGGTGACGATGTTCTGTAACGCTGAGGGCAGGGGTTGGCCCTGTAGGGCGCGATCTTGGGTGACGTTGCGCACCGCGCCCGACGTCCAATCCACCTCGGCGACATCACCTTCGTTGAAAGCGCCGAGGATCCCGGAGCACGGCAACGAGGGCAAGCCCACGTTGATGCAGTTGCGCAGGCCGAGGCCGTTGAACGACTCGGCCACTACACAGGTGATGCCGAGTTGTACGAACACATCTCCGATCGCACGCCCGGAGCCAACGCCAAAGTTCCTGCCTGCCAACAGCACATCTCCCGCTTGCACCTCGTTCACCCAACCTGGACGGTTTGCCGAGAAGCAATGCTGGGGCTGCTGTTCTCGTGGCAGCAAGATGGCGAATCCCGGGATGATGAGATCGGTGTTGATGTCGTCACCGAACTTCCATACGCGCCCAGTTACCGTCGTCATCTCCACTCCCCTGCCTACAGATCCCGCGGATCGGTGATCACACCGGCTATCGCCGATGCCGCTACCGTGGCCGGCGACGCCATGAACACGTCTGCGGAGGGACTTCCCATGCGGCCCTTGAAATTCCGGGTCGACGCGGTGATGCACACCTCGCCATCACCGAGCAACCCCATGTGCCCGCCGAAACATGCGCCGCAGGTCGAGCTCGTCACCACTGCGCCCGCGTCCATCAAGGTCTCCACATAGCCTGCACGCACGGCCTCCTTGAGGATCGCTTGGCTTCCCGGCGTCACGATGAACCGTGTCCCCGGTGCCACCCTCTTGCCCTTGACAATTTCGGCGGCGATCGCGAAATCGCTCAGCCGCCCGTTCGCACACGATCCGATGAAGGCCTGATCCACTCGCTGGCCCGCGACCTCGGCTACCCCACCGGAATTGAAGGCCACCTTCCCCGGGCGCACCACCTGGGGCTCCAATGTCGACAGATCGACGTCGATCACCTGGTCATAGGTGGCGTCGTCATCCGGGTAGACCGGCTCGTACGAAGCTTTGGCCCGGCCCTTGAGGTACTCCTCCAGCACCGCGTCGTAAGGGAACAGCGAGAACTCGGCCGACAGCTCTGCCGACACCGTCGCCATCGTCAGCCGACCGTCCATCCCGATGGTCGACAGGCCGTCACCGTGCCACTCCAGGTTTCGGCCCGCGAAATCGCCGTACTGGCCCGGAATGTAGTGAATGACGTCCCGCGCGTACACCCGCTCCGGCAGCTCTCCCAACAGGTTCACCCGCGTGGTCGGGCCCACCATGAACCAGGTCTTTCCAGTACAGAGGATGTAGGTCATCTCCGAACCGCCCATCCCCCGTGCCAGACAGTTCAAGGCACCCGACGAGCAGGTGTGTGAATCCGCGTTCGTCAAGATCGTGCCCGGCAGCGCCAGCCCCTCCTGGGCCACCAGGACATGTGAAATCCCATGCGCACCAACGGGAAAGTAGTTCTTCACACCGAATTTCTCGACAAACTCTCGCATCTGCTTGGCCATATTGGCCGACTGCACTGTCGGCGAGGGCACCATGTGGTCGTGCAACAACACCAATTTGTCGGGATCGGCGATACGCTCTACGTCATCACGCATGAAGTCGAAGAACACCGCAGTGTCGACATCGACGACTACAACGTCACCGGGCTTGACCGATGACTGTCCGGAATGACTGGCCAATATCTTCTCGATTGACGTCATACCCATACCGCGAGACCTCGCAAATTCTTCAGGACCGTCACGCCGCAGACGGAATGTCGCTGCGGCGCACCGTTATTGGGGGCTGAATAACGGCGCCAACTCAGACACATCCGGCACGGATGCAAGCGACCGTGCTCGGTGGTACAACTCTTCACTTTGAGGCTGGCCGAGCACCCGCGCGGCCATCTCCATGTACTTGGCCTTGAACTCGTCCTCGGTCATCGGGTTGCCCGGATTGCCCTTCGGGTAAAGGACTTCAGCAGTGAACTCCCGACCGTCGGTGGTCCGCACCGTCACCCGACCCGGCATAGAGTTCTTCACCCGCCGGTACAGTTCGGCGTCCTGGTGGACCACCGTCTTCGGAATCATCTGCTGGATCACGGGATCCGACACCGTCTCGTCGGTGAATTCGTCGACGGTGACCTTGCCACGCACCGCGGCCACCGACAAGGCGAACGGCAAGCTGGCCTGCGCGCTGACAACTGTCGACACCCGGTGTTTGGCGAGGAAGGGTTCGACCTTCTGCCAGGCGGCATCGATGACGTCGATGTCGGTGTGGCGCAGGTCGTTCTGGCGCATGATCGCCAGCAGGGCCTCCACCGGGGCATGCAGGGTCACGTTCATCGGATACCCCTTGACCCATCGGTCGAGGATGACGAAGGACTCGCCCAGCCCGTCCAGGAGGGCCGCAGCATCCAACCGCCCGCCACAGAACATGGCCGAAAAGCCTTGTACGCCCTCCAAGCCCAAGGCGGTGGCCCGGAATCCGGTTTGGGCCAGCAGAGCCGCCGTCACGCCGCGCTCGCTGGCCATGCCGCCGTTCAGCGACCGTTGCCACGACCCCTCTTCGTGGCCCTGAAACGTGCCACCGGTGAACGCGGCCGCCAATCCCAATGCCGCATTGGTTTGTTGCGCCGACAGTCCCAGCAGCCGAGCACCGCCTGCAGCCGAGCCGAGAGTGCCATAGAGGGCAGGCACGTAGAACGGAATCATTCTGTCTGTCGGCAGGGTGGCTCGTGTGATGCGGGCCATCACCTCATAGCCGATCACGATCGCCAGGACGAGGTCCGTGCCGGGCCGCTTCCGTGACTCCGCCAGCGCCAGCGGCCCTGTGACGGCGAACGGATACGGGCGGCTGCCCGCACCGAAATCCGCGTACTCGAAACCCAGGGCCATGGTGCCGTTGGCCAGTGCCGCTCGCGATGCAAGCGTCTTGCGCCCCGAGGCGATGATCGTCGCCTCGGGTTGTCCGCCGCCGTCGACCGCAGCGAAATCGGCTATTGCGCGGCCCCACGGTTTGGTCGCACCGACGAACAGGCACTCACCCAGGTAGTCGGCGAATGCCCGGCCCGCTTCGGCGACGACGGCGTCGGGTAGGTCCTCGAAGCGCAGGCTGGCCACCCAGTCGGCCAGTTCCCGGGTAACCAAGCGGCCATCAGTGATGGTTTCCGTTGGGCCGTCGAGGATCGTCACCGCGCGCCTTTCATGGTCGAAGTTCCCTTGGTCGCTTACCGTTTCGCGGGCCGACCCGTCCGACGATCAGTAGTGCACGAACGGCTCGAAGGTCTGCAGATCGGCCTTGTCGAAACCGCCCTCGTAGCCTGGAAGTCCGTAAAGCCGTGCGGTGTTATCCGCCAGCAGCGCTTGGCGCTCGTCGTCGGCAACCTCGTTGGTCACCCGCATCGCCTGCTGCCGGTCGTCGGGCCAGTCGGATTCCGCGGCGGGGAAGTAGCTGGCCCACAACAGGTTGGTGACGCCGACCTTGCTGCGGTACTTCACCGCGGGGCGGTCCTGGTGGAAGGTGAACCAGCAGTGCTTGCGGATGTACTCGCTGGGCAGGGCGTCGGGGTCGGCCAGCTTGTAGATGTCGAGATGCTTGTGACGCACGTAGGCGATGTCCATGAACTCCAGCCAATGGAAGGTCCATCCGGCATCGGCGTGGGCGAACACCAGCCGAAGGTCAGGAAACCGGTCGAATACCCCTGAGGCCACCATCGGCACCGCGGCGTCGGCCATGGGCGGCTTGAGCCCAGGCGCGATGCCGTCTGGCGGTGCCGTGCGGCCGGCGCCGACGGCGTAGGGCAGGCTCACCGGCAGTCTGGCTTCGCTGGCGGCCTGCCAGAACGGGTCGTTGTCTGGATCGGCGGCCGTGCCGCCTGCCGGCCAGGAGTCGAGGATCACGCCGCGCAGATTCAGTTCGTTGGCGCAGCGCACCGCCTCTTCGCGGGCGTCCTCGCACGTCGTGGCTGGAATCTTGCCCAGCGCGATCAGCCGGTCGGGGCTGTGCTTGCTGAACTCGGCGATCCAGTCGTTGTAGGCGCGAACGCAGGCGAGCTTGAGATCGCGATCATCCAGCGATCGGATCGCGTCCCACAGATCGGCCGACGGGTAAAGCACCTCCGCGTCGACGCTGTCGCTGTCCTGGGCCTTGAGGCGCTCAGCCGGATCGAACACTGCGGGAAGCACGTCGTCGAACGAGATCGGTTTTCCGTTCGTACGGACGGAGGAGCGGTAGCCCGAACCCGTGGCGGCCGTCCGGGGCAGCGGCACCGGGTCCAACCCGTCGAGCACCCAGGCGCTGCCGCCGTTGACCGTCTCGAGTTTGGGTGCGCGATCACGGACATCGGCGGGCAAGCGGCCGGCGAAGAGATCCGGTGGCTCGACCACCTGGGAGTCAGCCGAAATCAATTTGTACGAAGGATTGTCTGTCATTGGTCTCCTGCCATTTCAGGTTCGGGCACGACAGGGGCCAACTGCCCCGAGGCGCGCATGGTGGGTTATCGCTCTAGGAAAGCGCCATTGCCGACGCGGTTTGGTCTGCCGGCCACGTGATGACACCCTCCTCTTTGAGCAGGGCCACCGTGCGGGGGTCATAGCCGAGTTCCTCGAGGATCGCTCGGGTGTGCTCGCCCTTCTCACAGAACGCCCGGCCGCGACCGGGTGTCCGCGAGAACCCGACGACGGGGGCGTGTCGCCAGTACCTGCCTGCGAAACTGGGATGCTCAGCTGTGGCCATCATGTCAACTGCCGACGCCTGCGGATCCCGGTGAAGAAATGCGAAATGTGACATGGCGTCGGCCACCACGCACCCGACACCGGCTGCAACGCAGGAGTTCTCCCACTCACGGGCGCTGCGCGTGCGGAAGACGGCTTCGAGAATCCCTTGCAAGGCGCGGTCATTGGCCGCCCGCGCCTCACGGGAAGCAAATCGGTGATCGGTTGCGAGGTCCTCGCGTCCGGCGACGGCACAGAACCCGGCGAACTGCACGTCGTCGGGCACTGCAAGGAACACCCAACGGGGGTTGGGGTTCTCATACGGCTGGAACGTCTCGTCACTGCGGACCGGTCCGGTTTCATACAGCCGATAGGTCGCACCGGTACCGAACTGCAATGCATCTGGCAACGGCCGCGACGGCTTGCCCTCGTAGGCGAGCGCGTCCTCGCAGTTGAGGTAGAGGTTGGACACGATCATGGCCGACTCGACGTGCTGGCCCTCCCCCGTTCGCTGGCGCGCGAGGATCCCGAGCATCATGGCGGCCGCGTGCCCGGCGGCCGCGACCGGGTCGGCGCCCGTCTCGGTGAGCGGCGGATTGCCTTGTCCCGCTTGGTAAGCCGTGGTTCCTGCGAAAGCGGCGATGACGGGATCGATGGCTGGCTGGCGCGAGTACGGACCGGTCGACCCGTATGAAGCGCCGTATTGGTAGACAAGGTCCGGTTTGATCGCGCGCAGCGTTTCCTCGTCGATTCCGAGCGATTCGGGCACTCCCGGCCGGAAACTGTGCACGAACACGTCGGCGTTGGCCACCAGCTGATGGACGATCTCGCGTCCCCGCGGATCCTTGAGGTTCAGCGCAATACTGTCCTTGCCCTGCATCGCCCGAACCATGTTGTTGTGACCGAGGTTCAGCACCGGATCTGACCCGTCGGCGCCGCCGGCCAGCGCACGGTACGGGTCGCCCTTGACCGGCTCGATCTTGATCACCCTGGCACCCAGATCGGTGAGCAGCGCTGTCGCGAAGGGGGTTGCGTAGTAGTAGGCGGCCTCAATGATCGTGATCCCCGACAGTGGGCCGCCGGCCAATTCGGAAGCACTCGACGGTGCGGCGAAGGAGGATCGCGGCGCGGTCTTGGCGATCTCGTCGTCGTGTTGTCCCCGAACCGGTGCCGGCCCACGCACCTGCGCAGGCGCGGTGGGGATCTTGGCCAGTGGAGCGATCTGCAGGATCTGTCCTACTCGAGGGTCAGACACCTCAACGGTGCCGCCGTAAGCCGCGAGTTGCGGATGATGCAGTGCCTCCTGCGTCGTTTGCACGATGTCACCGCAGACGTTGCCGTTGGCGACATAGGCTTCCAGCCACTCGGCGGCCGGCCGCTCGGCCATCCGCTGTTGGATCCGGGTAAGCAGCTCTGCGCGGGCCTGTTCGTCCGGGAAGCGGTAGGGCGCGCCCTTGAATCGCTCGTCCTGCCAGATCCAGTCGAATCCGAGCACCTCGATCCATGCCGGAAAAAAGTGCGGTTCGGTGTGCGAGTGCACGATCCAGCGCCCGTCGGAGCACTGGACGCGCAGGCCGATCAGGTTGGCTTCCCGTGGGTCGCGGTGGTGGGGAAGCGTATGCGCCTCATCCTGTTTCGGGGTGAGGTCGGTTACCGACTCCACAGGGAGCTCCTCATGCTCGCGCAGCAGCCAACGCACATGCGGATTCTGGCGACAGCTCAGTGCCTGCAGCATCGTGGTCGACACCAGCTGGCCCTCGCCGGTGAGTTCCCGTGCGCGCAGCGCGGCAAGGATGCCCTGCACCGCGAGCATGGCCGCGAAGTAGGACCCGTCACGGCTGGCCCGGAATACCGGCCGCCCTGGCTCGGCGTGCCAGCCGGACTGGTCCCGAAAGATGCCCGCCTTGGCCATCACCAGGCCGTCCTCGGCGTCGAGCTGAGCCAGCGGACCCGTCCGCCCGAAGCCCGTGATGTCGCAGTAGACCAGCGCCGGGTTGAGCGCAGACAGCACTTCGTATCCGACGGCGATCTGTCGCTGATCTCGTGGTGGCAGCGCCATCACGACGACGTCGACGGTGGGAACGAGTCGCGCGATTGCGGCCTCACCGGCAGGCGATAGCGGATCAACACCCGCGCTCTTCTTGCCCCTATTGAGCAACAAGTAGGAAGGCTCTTCGGCGCCGCCGCCGTGCTTGGCGGCGCCGTCGAGCCGGATCACGTCGGCGCCGAAGTCCGCAAGGACCATCGTCGCCAACGGACCCGCCAGCCCTTCGGTGAGATCCAGAACCCGCAACCCTGCGGTAGCTCCGAGCATCGGTGCCCGTTCCCGTCCGTCCGTCGGTACTTACGCTGCCACGCTGATGGTGGACGGCGTGTCGTAGGGGATCTTGTACATGTCGGCGGCGTTCTTCCACATAATCCGCTCGATCTCGCTGGGTGTGGCTCCCTCGCGCTCCAGGATCTCCCGGCCCAGTTGGTAGTCGAACGGCCAGTTGCTCGATGAGTGCGGAAAATCGGGGCCCCACATGATGTTTCCGATCCCGATGTCGTAGCGACATGCCGCGCCCACCTCGTCGACGATGTAGACCACCGACACGTTGCGACGGAAGTACTCACTAGGCAGCATCGGCAATCCCCACTCGCGGCGGTTGCGCAACACCGAATCGTCGAATCGTTCGAGGAAATACGGCACCCATCCGGTGTGCACCTCAGTCCCGATGAACTTCAGCTCCGGGAAGCGCTCGAAAACGCCCGACGCGATCATTCTGGTCAAGATCGCGGGGAAGCTGCCGGCGTTGACATCGAGTCCGAGCTTCTTGGCGCGCTCCAGCTGTTGCGGGACACCGCGTGCATCGACCTTCGAGCCGAGGTCACCAGCCGGGAAGAAGAACTGCGTGTGCACATTGATCGGCATGTCAATCTCGACTGCGGCCGCCCAGAATCGGTCGTCGACCTCGGAGGGATCCGCGAACGACCCACTGGGATACGACTCGAGCTGAACTGTGCGCAGGCCGAGGTCGGCGCACCGGTGAAGTTCGGTCAACGAGTCCTCAATGCCGGTCGTCGGCATCGTCCCGTTGCACACGAATCGCTCCGGCGCATAGTTCTGGAACGAGGCGATCCAGTCGTTGTAGACCTGGATGCAGGCAAAGCTCAACTCCGGATCGGGGCACAGCTTGATGCCGTTCCAGACCGTCTGCACACCGTTGAAGATCACCTCGGCGTCGGTCTCGTCCTCGATGATCTCCTTGACACGCGCTGCCGGGTCATACGAACCGGGGAAGACGTCCTCGTAGCGGACACCGCGGTCTTTGATCTGCTTGAAGCTGTCCACCATCGACGCCCGGTCGAACCGCTTCGTGGTCGACCGTGAGTACATCGACGAGAATCCCATCGGCGACGGCCGCTTCTGACCCTCCATGATCCACGCATGGCCCTTGGTATTCGGCGTCTCAATAATCCGCGGGCCCCGCTCCTTAAACTTCTCCGGCAGGTTGTCCTGCCACAGCGTCGGTGGCTCGTTCACATGCCCGTCAGCCGAAATCGCGCGATACTCCACGCCCATCCTCCTCATCAATTCCATCAGCTCTGCGGCTTCGCTCAGAAAGTGCTAGGCCGATCGAATGTCTTACGAGCAAACGCTATTTAGACCCGACTCTCTCCTCAACCGACGATAACACTTTGTGTCATCAGACTGCCAGTTTTATGTCTTCTAGACAGTCTGCTGTCACCAGGAAATCCGTGAAGTGCCAGGACTATGTCAGCGCCCAGCGAGGTGGGTGCTGAGCCATTGCAGGGTCTGCAGCCAAGCTGCCTTGGACGACGCCTCGTGATACGAACCGCGGGCATCACAATGGAACCCGTGCTCGGCCTCGGGGAAGCGCACCACCTCTGTCGCCACCTTGGCGTCGCGTGTCGCATTACGTAGGGACTCCACCTCGTCGACGGAAATCGTCTGGTCGAGGTCTCCGAAGAAGCCGAGGTACGGAGTCTTCAGCTCTGCAACCATGTCGACCAGAGCCGGGATTCCGAACCGGCCGCCGGCAATGCCGCCGCCGTAGAAGCTGACAACCGCGCCGAGCGCTTTGCGCGCCCCTGTCCAGAACGCCAGACTTCCGCCCATGCAAAAGCCGACCACAGCGATCTGCTGGGGTTCAAAGCCCGCCTCGGCCACGTAGGCCAGCGCAGCATCCAGATCTGCCGCCAGATCCTCTGCGTTCAGGGCCATCACATGCGGATAGACCTTCTCCATTTCGTCGTACGCGATGATCGGGTCGCCGCTGCGGTGGAACAGGTGCGGCGCCACCGCGTGATATCCCTCGGCGGCGAAGCGCCGGCAGATGTCCTTGATGTGGTCAGTGAGCCCGAAGGCCTCCTGAATCACCACGACGGCGCCGCGCGCGTCACCGTCGGGACGGGCTTCGTAGAGCCCCATCGTGGTGTCGGCGACTTCAAGGCTGATCGTGCTCGTCATCGGATAACCCCTTCTGGATCGTTGCTTCGTTCTTCCTGTGCCATATGCAGTCAGGTCAGCCAACGACGTCAAAACCAGCCAACCGCCGAAACGAAGGGCCGCCGTGATGCCTGCATATCACGTTGGTGCGCAATCACTTCCCTGCCGATTCCTGGTTGCTGCTGCATGGCTGACCCCAGCAGCGCGTCCAGCGCCATCCCGCGGCGCACGAGCGCGGGCAGCGGATGCTCATTACTCAGCCCGACGGCGCCGCACACCTGCATCGCGTGCTTTGCGACCGCGTCGTGAGCGGAGCCGGCGACCGACTTCGCCCATCCCGCCGATGCCGGCGACCCGTCCTCCCACGCAGCCGCGATGAGCGCCTTGGCCCCCACCACCTCGACGTGCGCTTCAGCGAGCCGAAATCGCACCGCCTGGTTGGCGGCTATGGGCCGGCCGAACTGATGACGCGAACTCACTTGTTCAGCCGCCAGCTCAACGATTCGTTGCATGACTCCGACAAGCTCGCATGCGATGGCAAGTTTGGCGCGCGTTTCGAACTCCAGCCAGGGGCCGAAATCCGCTGTGGGAGAACCCCATACCCGCGCATGCACCCAGCCGGCCTCGCTGGCCATACC
>Ga0075364_10001640_pt1 | contig 12281 bp, 9 predicted proteins | sample EndMetdeltDD1764_FD_71517 | JGI IMG/M metagenome (GOLD analysis project Ga0075364, IMG submission 71517) | Populus endosphere microbial communities from Tennessee, USA - Endosphere MetaG P. deltoides DD176-4 | ecosystem: Host-associated > Plants > Roots > Endosphere | place: USA: Tennessee... | reverse complement strand
TTCCCCTCCGCGCGGAAGTTCCGCGATCGCTACATCCAGCCGATCGAGAAGGGCAAGGTGCCCGAGAACGCGGAGGGCGGCGAGTACCGCCAGCACCGCCTCGCGCAGCTGCGCCGTCGCATCCGTCCTCTGATGCTGAGGCGCACGAAAGAGCTCGTCGCCGCCGATCTGCCGCCCAAGCAGGAGCAGGTGCTCGAGGTCGAACTGAGTGCGGCGCATCGGGCGCTCTACGACGTGGTGCTGCAGCGCGAGCGGCAGAAAGTGCTCGGTCTGATCGACGATCTCGACCGCAACCGCTTCATCGTCTTCCGCTCCTTGACCCTGCTGCGGATGCTGAGTCTCGCTCCCGGTCTCGTCGACGAGGAGGACGCGGACATCGGCTCGAGCAAGCTGGACGTGCTGCTCGAGAGGGCCGCCGAGCTGCAGTCCGAGGGTCACCGGGCGCTGGTGTTCAGCCAGTTCACCTCGTTCCTCGACCTCGCAGCAGCACGCCTCGACGCTGCCGGCATCCCGTATGCCCACCTCGACGGATCGACCCGTCGTCGACAGGACGTCGTCGACGGCTTCCGGGCGGGGGAGCAGGCAGTGTTCCTGATCAGCCTGAAGGCCGGCGGTTTCGGACTCACGCTGACAGAAGCCGACTACGTCTTCCTGCTCGATCCGTGGTGGAACCCCGCCGCCGAGGCACAGGCGATCGACCGGACCCACCGCATCGGTCAGAAGAACCAGGTCTTCGTGTACCGCATGATCTCGGCGGGCACCATCGAGGAGAAGGTACGGGAGCTGCAGCAGCGCAAGGCGCGTCTCTTCACCGCAGTCATGGACGACGAGGAGCTGTTCGCGCAGTCGCTGACGGCCGACGACATCCGCGGGCTCTTCGACGATTAGCGGATTACGGGGTCGACGGCCACCGACGACTCGGGTATTCACGGCTGGTCTCCGCCGGCGCCCAGGAGCCCCTCGGTAGAATCGAACGGTTCACTTTCGAGAGGAATGCAATGCGGATCACGGGACTCGGCCACGCCGGGATGTTCATCGAGACGGTGGGTGGGAACATCATCTGCGACCCCGTTCTCGGACCCTCGTTCTACGGATCCTGGTTCCCGTTCCCCGACAACCGGGGTCTCGACTGGGAGCGTTTCGGTCGCGAGGCGGACTTCCTCTACATCTCGCATCGGCACCGCGACCACTTCGATCCGAAGCTTCTCGAGCGCTACATCCGCAAGGACATCGAGGTGCTGCTGCCGGAGTACCCGATCGACGATCTCGAGAAGGACATCCGCGCCCTCGGCTACACGAACATCACCTACGCGCCGGCGGGGGAGGTCATCCAGCGCGGTGACCTCAAGATCATGATCACGCCGCTGCGCGCCCCGAGCGACGGACCCATCGGCGACTCGTCGCTCAGCGTCGACGACGGCACCGCATCGGTGCTCAACCAGAACGACTCGCATCCGCTCGACCTCGACAAGCTTCTGGGCTTCGGCAAGCCCGACGCCTACTTCACCCAGGTCTCCGGTGCTATCTGGTGGCCGATGGTCTACGACCTGCCGCTCGATGCGAAGCAGAACTTCGCGAAGCTCAAGCGCGACGCGCAGAACAAGCGCGCGATGTACTACATCGAGAAGGTCGACGCCACGCACGTCTTCCCGATGGCGGGACCGCCGATGTTCCTGCGCGACGACCTCTTCGACTTCAACGGCATCGGCAAGAACGGCGAGTCGATCTTCACCGACCAGAAGCAGTTCCTCGCCCACATGAAGGAGCTCGCGCCCCAGTACGACGGGCACCTGTTCGTCCCCGGAACCGTGGTGACGGTCGAGGACGCGTCTGTGAACACCGAGCAGTCCCTCTACACGGATGCCGAGATCGCCCACATCTTCGACGAGAAGTGGGACTACCTCGAGTCGCAGCGTGCCAGCCGCCAGCAGGAGATCCGCGACGAGGAGGCCTCCCGCGCGGAGATCATCCCGCCCGCCGAGATGCTCGCGACGCTGAAGGAGTGGTGGGAGCCGCTGCTGAAGAAGTCACGCACGATCCGGCTCGGCGTCGGCGGCTGTGTGCGGTTCAAGATCGGCGACCTCGACATGGTCGTCGACTTCCCGCGCGCGAAGGTCCGGGAGTACGCGGGGGAGGAGTGCATCTACTGGTACACGATCCCCGCCGACCTCGTCTCGACGAACATCCGCGACCGAGAGATCGACTGGTCGAACTCGATCTTCCTGTCGATGCAGTTCCAGGTCGGCCGCAGCGGCAAGTTCAACGAGTTCTTGACGACCTTCCTGAAGTGCCTGTCGATCGATCGCATCGAGTACGTCGAGAACTGGTACCAGGAGCAGACGGACCAGACGGAGGATGCCGAGATCGGCGACTGGCTCGTGCAGCGCCGCTGCCCGCACCTGCGCGCCGACCTCACGAAGACCGGCAAGGTCGACGAGGACGGCGTGCTCACCTGCAGCATGCACGACTGGAAGTGGGACCTGAAGACCGGCCGGTGCCTGTCGACGAGCGGCCACCCGATCCGGTCGACGAAGATCGATGAGGTCACCGATCCGGTGCTGCAGGAGGCGAGCTGATCGGACGGTGCCCGGCCCTCCGATAGACTGACCGGACAAGCAACCTTTAACACCGTCCTGTGAGGCGGAGAAGGGAGCGGCTGATGAGCACGCGCACTGTGCTGCACGAAGCCGACGTATCGCGGGCGTTGACCCGCATCGCACACGAGATCCTCGAGTCGAATCGAGGGGCTGAGAACCTCGTCCTGCTGGGCATTCCGACCCGCGGCGTCACTCTCGCCCACCGCCTCGCGCGACTGATCGAAGAGATCGCGCAGACGTCCGTCGCGGTCGGGGCGCTGGATGTCACGCTCTTCCGTGACGATCTCGCGAAGCACCCGACGCGGTCTCCGCATCCGACCGAGATCCCCGACGGAGGGATCGACGGCAAGACCGTCGTCCTGGTGGACGATGTCCTGTTCTCGGGCCGCAGCATCCGCGCCGCTCTCGACGCGATCCAGTCGATCGGCCGGCCCGCCGTCGTGCGCCTCGCCATCCTCGTCGATCGCGGTCACCGCGAGCTGCCGATCCGGCCGGACTTCATCGGCAAGAACATCCCCTCCGCCCGCACCGAGCGGGTCAACGTACGTCTCCTCGAGAACGACGGGGCCGAGGAGGTGACGATCGGCGAATGAGACACCTCCTCGACACCCGCACCCTCGCGAAGGCCGACGCCCTCCGCATCCTCGACATCGCCGAGGACATGTCCGACACCCAGTCCCGCGAGGTGAAGAAACTCCCGACGCTCCGCGGCAAGACGGTCGTGAACCTCTTCTTCGAGGACTCGACCCGGACCCGTATCTCCTTCGAGGCCGCCGCCAAGCGCCTGTCCGCCGACGTGATCAACTTCGCCGCGAAGGGCTCCAGCGTCTCGAAGGGCGAGAGCCTGAAGGACACGGCGCAGACCCTGGAAGCCATCGGCGCGGATGCCGTCGTCATCCGTCACCCTGGTTCGGGCGCTCCGCAGACACTGGCCACGAGCGGCTGGATCTCAGCCGGCGTCGTCAACGCCGGTGACGGCACGCACGAGCACCCGACCCAGGCGCTGCTCGACGCCTTCACGATCCGCAAACGCCGGTTCGGGGCCGAGAGCCGTGGCCGCGACCTCGCCGGACTCCGGATCGTGATCGTCGGCGACGTGCTGCACTCGCGGGTCGCGCGCTCGAACGTGTGGCTGCTCACGACGCTGGGCGCCGAGGTGACGCTCGTGGCGCCTCCCACGCTCGTGCCGCAGAACGTGTCGCTCTGGCCGGTCCGCGTCGTCTACGACCTCGACGAGGCACTCGCGGAGGGACCGGATGCCGTGATGATGCTGCGGATCCAGCTCGAGCGGATGAATGCCGCGTATTTCCCGACTGAGCGGGAGTATTCGCGTCGATGGGGCCTCGACGCACGGCGTGTGGCAGGGCTTCCGGACGGTAGCATTGTGATGCACCCCGGACCCATGAACCGCGGGCTGGAGATCTCCTCCGAGGCAGCCGATTCCCACCGTTCCACGGTGCTGGAGCAGGTAACGAACGGGGTGTCCGTCCGCATGGCGGTGCTGTACCTGCTGCTGGCAGGAGAACGAGACGACGAACGAGGGGGAGACCTGTGAGCGAGACCCTCGTCATCACCGGTGCACAGCTGCTCGGTGCGGAGAGCGCCGACATCATCGTCGAGGGTGGTGTCATCACCGAGATCGGCACCGGACTCAGCCGGGCCGGTGCGCGCGTCATCGACGCCGAGGGCCTGGTGGCCCTGCCGGGCCTCGTCGACCTGCACACGCATCTGCGCGAGCCCGGTTACGAAGCATCCGAGACCATCCTCACCGGCACCAGGGCCGCGGCGGCGGGCGGTTTCACCGCGGTGTTCGCGATGCCCAACACGTCGCCGGTCGCCGACACGGCGGGCGTGGTCGAGCAGGAGCTCGCCCTCGGCGAAGCGGCGGGCTACGCCACGGTGCAGCCGATCGGGGCGGTGACCGTCGGCCAGAAGGGCGAGCGCCTCGCCGAGCTGGGGGCGATGGCGACGTCGCGTGCGCAAGTCCGCGTCTTCAGCGACGACGGCTTCTGCGTGTTCGACCCGCTGATCATGCGCCGCGCACTGGAGTACGTGAAGTCCTTCGACGGCGTGATCGCGCAGCACGCGCAGGATCCGCGACTCACCGAGGGGGCCCAGATGAACGAGGGCACGGTATCGGCCGAACTCGGCCTCGCCGGATGGCCCGCGGTCGCGGAGGAGTCGATCATCGCCCGCGATGTGCTGCTCGCCGAGCATGTGGGGTCGCGACTGCACGTCTGCCACCTGTCCACGGCCGGCTCCGTCGACATCATCCGCTGGGCGAAGAAGCGCGGCATCGCCGTCACCGCCGAGGTCACGCCACACCACCTGCTGTTGACGGATGAACTCGTGCGCGGCTACGACGCCCGCTACAAGGTGAACCCGCCGCTGCGCCGCGAGGAAGACGTCCTCGCCGTGCGCGAAGGACTCGCCGACGGCACGATCGACATCGTGGCGACCGACCACGCCCCGCACCCGAGCGAGCACAAGGCGTGCGAGTGGCAGGCCGCGGCCAACGGCATGGTGGGCCTGGAGAGTGCCCTGCGCGTCGTGCACCAGTCCATGGTGCAGACCGGTCTCATCGGCTGGTCGGACGTGGCGCGGGTGATGAGCGCCGCTCCTGCCCGGATCGGGCGCCTGGCCGGCCACGGCACGCCTCTCGAGGTCGGACAGGCCGCCCAGATCACCCTCTACGACGCCGCGGTCGACGGCGTGTTCACCGAGGCCGACCTGCACGGTCGCAGTGTGAACTCGCCGTACCTCGGACGCGCGCTGCCCGGTCGTGTCGAGTTCACGGTGCACGGCGGCACGGTCACGGTCGACGGCGGAACCGTGGTCGAGGAGCTGAACGCATGAGCCGCGAACTCGCCATCACCGTCATGATCGCCCTCGCGGTGCTCATCCTGCTCGCGATGCTCTTCGCGTGGCGACGACGTCTGCGCCGGGACTCCGGTCTCACCGCCCCGCTGGGCGTGCCGGAGCACGCGGAGGTCGCCCGACGCGACGAGGTGCTGTACGTCTCGACGACGCGCCACGAACAGCCCCTGGAGCGCCTCGCGGTCTCTCCGCTCACCTACCGCGCCCGTGGCGAGCTGGCGGTGACGGATCGGGGCATCGCGCTCTGCCTCGACGGCGCGCCGACGGTATTCCTGGCCTCGTCCCGCCTGGTGCAGGTCGACCGGGCAACCGTCACGATCGACCGCGTGGTCGAGCCCGGCGGACTCATCCGCATCTCCTGGAGCACCGACGACGACACCGTCGTGGATTCCTACCTGCGCCTGGCCACGGGCGACCCGAAGAACCTCATCTCTGAACTGCAGCGGCTCGTCCCCGTCTCCGACGGCAGCGCCGCCCCCGACACAGGAGCCATACGATGACCTCCCTGCCCGAAACCGCCGTGCTCGTCCTCGAAGACGGCACCACCCACACCGGTCGCGCGTACGGTGCGCGCGGCCGCACCCTCGGCGAGGTCGTGTTCGCCACCGGCATGTCCGGATACCAGGAGACGCTCACCGACCCGTCGTACGCCGGACAGATCGTGCTGCAGACCGCGCCGCACATCGGCAACACCGGCATGAATGACGAGGACATGGAGTCCCGCCGCATCTGGGCCGCCGGGTACATCGTGCGCGATCCTTCGCGGGTCGTCTCGAACTGGCGGGCGAACGCCTCGCTCGACGAGATCCTGGTGCAGGACGGCATCGTCGGCATCAGCGGCATCGACACCCGCTCCATCACCCGGCACATCCGGTCCGCCGGATCCATGCGCGGGGGGATCTTCTCCGGTGCGGACGCCGCTCTCGACCCCGACGAGCAGCTGCGCATCGTGCGCGAGGCGCCCGAGATGGCCGGTCGCAACCTCTCCGCCGAGGTGTCGGTGGATGTCGCGACCGTCACGACGGCGATCGGGGAGCGGATCGGCAACCTCGCCGTGCTCGACCTCGGCGTGAAGCAGGCCACGATCGACAACCTCGCGGCTCGCGGCTTCGAGGTGCACGTCCTCCCGCAGAACGTCACGATCGACGAGATCCGCTCCATCGATCCGGTGGCGGTGTTCTACTCCAACGGACCGGGTGACCCAGCGGCATCCGGCGATCACGTCGAACTGCTGCGGTCCGTCCTCGACCACGGGCTGCCGTTCTTCGGAATCTGCTTCGGCAACCAGCTGCTCGGCCGCGCTCTGGGGCTCGGCACGTACAAGCTGCCGTTCGGACACCGCGGCATCAACCAGCCGGTGCTCGACAAGACCACGGGCAAGGTGGAGATCACCGCTCACAACCACGGCTTCGCCGTCGAGGCGCCCCTCGAGGGCTCCTTCGACAGCCCGAACGGTTACGGCAAGGTCGAGGTCAGCCACGTGGGCCTCAACGACAACGTCGTGGAGGGTCTCCGTGCCCTCGACATCCCGGCGTTCTCGGTCCAGTACCACCCCGAGGCCGCTGCCGGCCCGCACGACGCCAACTACCTCTTCGACCGGTTCGCGACCATGGTCCGCGAGAACAAGGACAGCAAGTAATGCCCAAGCGCGACGACATCTCCTCCGTCCTCGTCATCGGCTCCGGCCCGATCGTCATCGGCCAGGCCTGCGAGTTCGACTACTCCGGCACCCAGGCGTGCCGCGTGCTCCGCGAGGAGGGTGTCCGGGTCATTCTGGTCAACTCCAACCCGGCCACGATCATGACCGACCCCGACTTCGCCGACGCGACCTACATCGAACCGATCACCTGGCAGGTCATCGAGACGATCATCGCGAAGGAGCGCCCTGACGCGATCCTGCCGACCCTCGGCGGGCAGACGGCGCTCAACGCCGCGATCGAGCTGCACAACCACGGGATCCTCGAGAAGTACGACGTCGAGCTCATCGGCGCGAGCTTCGAGGCGATCAACAAGGGCGAGGATCGTCAGATCTTCAAGCAGCTGGTGCTCGACGCCGGCGCCGACGTCGCCGACTCCCGCATCGCGCACACGATGGACGAGGTGCTCGCGGCCGCCGACGAGCTCGGGTATCCGCTGGTCGTGCGCCCCAGCTTCACGATGGGCGGCCTCGGTTCCGGCTTCGCCTACGACGAGAACGACCTCCGCCGCATCGCCGGCGCCGGCCTGCGCGACTCGCCGACCACCGAGGTGCTCCTGGAGGAGTCGATCCTCGGTTGGAAGGAGTACGAGCTCGAGCTCATGCGCGACACGGCCGACAACACCGTCGTGGTCTGCTCGATCGAGAACGTCGACCCCGTCGGCGTGCACACCGGCGACTCCATCACCGTCGCACCGGCGCTCACGTTGACCGACCGCGAGTACCAGAAGATGCGCGACATCGGGATCGACATCATCCGGGCGGTCGGCGTCGACACCGGCGGGTGCAACATCCAGTTCGCGGTGGACCCGTCGAACGGTCGCATCATCGTCATCGAGATGAACCCCCGCGTCTCCCGTTCCAGTGCTCTCGCGTCGAAGGCCACCGGCTTCCCGATCGCGAAGCTCGCGGCCAAGCTCGCACTCGGCTACCGCCTCGACGAGATCCCGAACGACATCACGGGAGTCACCCCGGCGAGCTTCGAGCCGACGCTCGACTACGTCGTCGTGAAGGTTCCTCGGTTCGCGTTCGAGAAGTTCCCCGCCGCGGACGCCACGCTCACCACGACCATGAAGTCGGTCGGCGAGGCGATGGCCATCGGCCGCAACTACGCGACCGCCCTGCAGAAGGCGCTCCGCTCGCTGGAGAAGCGCGGCTCGAGCTTCCACTGGGGCGCGGAGGACCGCACGGTCGAGGAGCTCCTCGAGATCTCGAGGATCCCCACCGACGGCCGCATCGTCACCCTGCAGCAGGCGCTCCGCAAGGGCGCGACGGTCGAGCAGGCCTTCGAGGCGACGGCGATCGACCCGTGGTTCCTCGACCAGATCGTGCTGATCAACGAGGTCGCCGAGATCGTGCGCACTGCTCCCGAGCTGGATTCCGCCACGCTGCGCTATGCCAAGGAGCACGGCTTCTCCGATGCTCAGCTCGCCGAGCTGCGCGGCACGACCGAGCCCGAGGTGCGCGGTGTGCGCCACGGTCTCGGCATCCGCCCGGTGTACAAGACGGTCGACACGTGCGCGGGGGAGTTCCCCGCTCTCACGCCGTACCACTACTCCAGCTACGACTTCGAGACCGAGGTCGCTCCCTCCGAGCGCACCAAGGTCGTCATCATCGGCTCGGGTCCGAACCGCATCGGGCAGGGCGTCGAGTTCGACTACTCCTGCGTGCACGCCTCGTTCGCGCTGTCGGATGCCGGCTTCGAGACCGTCATGGTCAACTGCAACCCGGAGACGGTCTCGACCGACTACGACACTTCCGACCGGCTGTACTTCGAGCCGCTCACGCTCGAAGACGTGCTCGAGGTGCTCGACGCGGAGGCCGCCAGCGGCACCATCCTCGGCGTCGTCTGCCAGCTCGGCGGACAGACGCCGCTCGGACTCGCCAAGGGCATCGAGGCCGCCGGCTACACCGTGCTCGGCACGAGCCCCGCAGCGATCGACCTCGCCGAGGAGCGCGAGCTGTTCTCGCGCCTGCTCGACGAGGCCGGGCTCCTCGCACCACGCAACGGCACCGCGATCGACGTCGAGGGCGCCGTGCGCATCGCCGAGGAGATCGGCTACCCGGTGTTGGTGCGCCCGAGCTTCGTGCTCGGCGGTCGCGGCATGGAGATCGTCTACGACACGGCGTCGCTGCGCGACTACTTCGTGCGCACCGCGGGTGAGGTCATCATCGAGGAGGGCAAGCCTCTCCTCGTCGACCGCTTCCTCGACGACGCGATCGAGCTCGACGTCGACGCTCTGTACGACGGCACCGACCTGTACATCGGCGGCGTGATGGAGCACCTGGAGGAGGCCGGCATCCACTCCGGCGACTCCAGCTGCACGCTTCCCCCGGTGTCGCTCGGCCGTACCGACGTCGATCGTGTGCGCGAGGCCACCCTGGCCATCGCGAAGGGCGTCGGCGTGCGTGGCCTGCTGAACGTGCAGTTCGCGATCAGCGCCGGCGTGCTCTACGTGATCGAGGCCAACCCCCGAGCGAGTCGCACCGTGCCGTTCGTGTCGAAGGCACTGGGCATCCCGATGGCGAAGGCCGCGAGCCGTGTGATGACGGGCTCCACGATCGCCGAGCTGCGCGCCGAGGGCATGCTCCCTCAGCAGGACGGCTCGCGCGTCCCGCTCGGGGCTCCGGTCTCTGTCAAGGAGGCCGTGCTGCCCTTCAAGCGCTTCCGCACCGCCGACGGCAAGACTGTTGACTCGATCCTCGGCCCGGAGATGCGTTCCACGGGCGAGGTCATGGGCATCGACCGCGACTTCCCGACGGCGTTCGCGAAGAGCCAGGCCGCGGCCTACGGCGGCATGCCGACCTCCGGCACCGTCTTCATCTCGGTCGCCGACTCGGACAAGCGCGCCGTGATCCTGCCCGCGCACCGCCTGCAGCAGCTCGGCTTCACGATCGTGGCGACCGAGGGCACGGCCGAGATCCTCTCGCGCAACGGCATCGCGGTGACCGTCGTGGAGAAGTACAGCGCGACGCAGGAGTCGGGTGCCGAGAACATCGTCGACCTGATCAACGCAGGCGCGATCGACATCGTCGTGAACACGCCCTCCGGTGGCGCGGCGCGGGCGGACGGCTACGAGATCCGTGCGGCGGCCGTGGCGGCCGACAAGGCGCTCTTCACCACGATGGCGGTGCTCGGTGCGGCCGTCAGCGGAATGGATGCCGCGCACGAGGGCTTCCAGGTCAAGAGTCTGCAGGAGTACGCGATCGATCGGGCGGCAGCACTGTGAGCCAGAGCTTCGGCGAGCGGTTGCGCACCGCCCTGCAGACGCACGGTCCGCTCTGCGTCGGCATCGACCCGCACGCGGCGCTGCTGGATTCGTGGAACCTCCCGCAGTCCGCCGACGGCGTGCGGACCTTCGGGCTGCGCGTCGTCGAGGCGGCCGCAGAGCAGGTGGGTGTCGTCAAGCCGCAGGTGTCGTTCTTCGAGCGCTTCGGCTCTCGCGGATACGCGGCGCTGGAGGATGTGCTCGCGGCGGCGCGCGAGGCGGGGCTTCTGATCGTCGCGGACGCCAAGCGGGGAGATCTCGACACGACCATGGCAGCCTACGGCGAGGCCTGGTTCGGGTCCGGATCGCCGCTGGAGGCCGACGCCCTGACCCTGAGCCCGATCCTCGGCCCGGATTCGCTGCGCGACGTGCTGGCCACGGCGCTGGCCGGCGGAAAAGGAGCGTTCGTGCTCGGGGCGACGAGCAACCCGGACGGTGAGATCGTGCAGCGAGCACGCACCGTCGACGCCGGCGCAGGGGACGACGAGAGCGTCGCGCGCCGCGTGGCCCGCGAGGTCGCCGCACTCGACCCGGTGCCGCAGGACGGCGAATCGCTGGGTTCGATCGGGCTCGTGATCGGCGCGACGATCGACCGCTCCCGATTCGGACTCGACGATGAGATTCTCGCCTCGAGTCCGATCCTGGCCCCCGGGTTCGGCGCGCAGGGCGCGGAACCCGCTGACCTCGTCGCCCGGTTCGGCGCCGTCAGCCGCAACGTGCTCGCGAGCGAGAGCCGCAGCATCCTGTCGGCCGGATCATCCGGGATCGTCGATCGCATCCGACAGCGCGCTGCCCTGTACCAGGAGAATCACGGTGTCTGAGTCCGACAAGCGAACCGTTCCCGAGGTGGACCGCGCGGCGGCCGCCCGCAGAGCCGTCGAGCGTCGACGCGCCAGGGCATCGCTCAAACGCGACCTCACCACGCGCGTCGTGACGCCGCAGACCGTCCTGCGCCGAGCGACCGCTGACGCCGAGTCGGTCGAGGGCTCGATGCGCATCACCGACTTCCTGCTCGCCCTTCCGGCCATCGGCGCCGGCAAGCGCGACCGCGTGCTGGAGGAACTGCACATCTCGCCCGTGAAGCGCCTCGGCGGTCTGGGCGCGCGCCAGCGCGTCGTCCTCGAAGCCTGGCTCGACAACCGGTTCCCGGTGCTTGCGCCGCGGGAGGCCCGCGGCAGGCTGCTCGTCCTGGCGGGACCGACAGCGGTGGGCAAGGGCACCGTCGCCGCGCACATCCGCGAGAACAACCCCGAGATCCACCTCTCAGTCTCGGCGACGACACGTCCTCCGCGCCCCGGCGAGGTCGACGGCGTGCACTACTACTTCGTGGACGACGCCGAGTTCGACCGCCTGATCGCCGACGACGAGCTGCTCGAATACGCCGTGGTGCACAACCGCTCGCGCTACGGCACGCCGCGGGCGCCGATCGACACCGCACTCGCCGACGGCAAGACCGTTCTGCTCGAGATCGACCTGCAGGGTGCGCGCCAGGTGCGACGCGCCGAGCCCTCCGCGACGCTGATCTTCCTGCTCCCGCCCAGCTGGGACGAACTGGTCCACAGACTGGTCGGACGGGGCACCGAAGATGCCGAGGAACGGGCGAGAAGACTGCGCACGGCGAAGGTCGAACTCGCCGCGCAGAACGAGTTCGATCACCTCATCGTGAACGAGGACGTCGCCGCTGCGGCCCGCGAGGTCGTAGAATTGACCTCAGGCTCTGCGCGCTGACACGTTCGCGCGCCTATTGCACCGTCTTCGCGACGATCCCGTCGCCTGATCTGGAGGTCCCACCATGGCCGGACACCACACCAAGGGCATCATCGATCCCCCCATCGACAACCT
>Ga0075364_10001639_pt1 | contig 12284 bp, 7 predicted proteins | sample EndMetdeltDD1764_FD_71517 | JGI IMG/M metagenome (GOLD analysis project Ga0075364, IMG submission 71517) | Populus endosphere microbial communities from Tennessee, USA - Endosphere MetaG P. deltoides DD176-4 | ecosystem: Host-associated > Plants > Roots > Endosphere | place: USA: Tennessee... | reverse complement strand
GCATACGCGGCCGCGCGCGAGCAGCGGTATCTCGACGCGTTGCGCGGACCGGCGGGAGAGCCGCTCCAGTACAAGCGGCGCGGATCGCTGCCGCTCCATGCAGACGACGGCGAGACGATCATCCTCGACGCGTACGAGGTCACTTATCCCGGCATTCCGCAGACGGCCGTCCTCTACCTCGACGCGTATCACTTCGACGATCACCTGGTGGCGCCCAGGGGCTTCTCGTGCGCGGTGCCGATCGCGCTCGCGCCTCCCGGCCCCGATCCGTTCCGCGCGATGGACTCGCTGCGCGCGCTCGCCTTCGAGCAGGGCGCGGCGAAAGAGTTCGCGCCGGTGTCGCTCGACGCCGACGGCAGCGCGGCGCACGGCGTCCTGTTCGACAGCTTCCGGCTGATGGCGCGCGCCGCCCGCGCGGCGGCGGCCGCAGGCGCGCGGCTCGATCCGAAGGAGCCGCCTCTCGACATGCGGCGGACGCGGATGATCATCGTGGCGTACCCGCAGCGCTGCGGCGGGAAGGATGCAGTGGCGCCGGCGTCGATCGACCTGGCGGCGGCGGACGGCCAGCAGCCGAGGCGCGAGGGAGACGTGGCGTCTGGCGACGCGCTCGCGCGGCTGCTGCCGGGCATGAGCCTGCCGCCGGCGGCGATGGGCGCCGTCTACCTGATGGATCGGCCGCGCATCACCGACACCGTGCGGATCGACTACGCGGATCCGGCGTGTCCGGCCGTCGTCCTGCCGTTCACCTACGCGAACGGCCGCGCCGTCGACGCGCCGCCCGCGGCGCTGCCGGCCGGTCATCCGGCGACCGACCGCGCGGTTCGCGTGCAGGCGGTCATCGATCTCGACGGCGCCGTCCGGCACCCCTTCTACACCGGCGGACCGGCGGCGCTCGGCGGGGCGGCAATCGCCGCCGTCCGCGGATGGACCGCCGAGCCGGTGCGTCTCAACGGCGCGCCGATGCCGACGCCGGTGGTCCTCACCGTCAGGTTCCGCTGAACGTGTTCACCGCCCCCCGTTTCCGCCAGCAGTTCGCGATCGTCGCCTTCACGGCTACGGTGCTCGTCGCCGTGGGCGCGATGGAATTCGCGGATCTCTGGTGGCGCCGGGATCAGGCCATCGCGGTATCGGAGTCGCGCGCGCGCAACCTCGCGCTCGTCCTCGCCGAGTACGTGCGCGCCTCGTTCGCGTCGGCGGACGCGTCGCTGCGGCAGCTCGCCGTGCAGGCGCGGCGCGCCGGCGGCGCGGGCGCGCCGGGAACGGCGTGGGACCCCATCCTCGCGTCGGCGCGCGCGGCGCTCCCCGAAGTCGGATCGTTCTCGGTGACCGACAAGGACGGCACCATCACGCACTCGACGATCGGCGCGATCGTCGGACAGTCGCGGCGCGACACCTACGTCCTCAAGCAGCTCGCGTCGAGCCCGCGCGACGAGCTGGTCGTCGATCGGCCGTTCCTCTCGATGACGACGCCGCGGCAGTACATCATCCCGCTCGGCCGGCGCCTGTTCGACGCGAGCGGCGGCTTCGACGGCGCCGCGGTGGCGACGCTGCACCCCGAGTCGTACCGCGCGTTCTTCCGCACGCTCGATCTCGGCGAGGGCGGCATCATCACGGTGCTCCATCCCGACGGCGTGGTCCTCTTCCGGGAGCCGTCTGCGGCGAACCCGATCAACGAGGCGGCCACCGCCAACCCGGTCCTCCAGCACGCCAAGGGCTCGCCTGGCGGGGCCTTCACAGGTCCGCTCGAGCCCGGCGGCCAGCTGTTCGTCAGCGCCTACCACAGGGTCGCGAGTCCGCCGCTCGTCGTCGCGGTCTCGCTGCCCGAGCGCGACGTCCTGGCCGAGTGGCGCCGCCAGCGGCGGGTCGCCGTCACCGCGTTCGGCGCGCTGGCGGCGACGCTCTCGGGCCTCGTCCTGATCCTCTTCCGCGTCGTCAACGCGCGCGAGCGCGCCGAACGCGAGCTCGCCGACGTGCAGCAGCAGGAAGCCGAGCGGCTGCGCGTCGCGAACGAACGGCTGGCCGAGGCGCTGGATCGCGAGCAGCAGGCGCGCAGCAAGGTCGAGGAAGCCAGCTACATGAAGGACGAGTTCCTCATGACCGTGTCGCACGAGCTGCGCACGCCGCTGACGGCCATCTACGGATGGGTGCGCGTGCTCGCCGGGCGCGACATGCCGCGCGCCGACCAGGCGAAGGCGCTGGCCGCGATCGAGCGCAACGCGCTCGCGCAGACGAGGCTCATCGACGACCTGCTCGACGTCTCGCGCGCCATCGCCGGCAAGCTCCGGCTCGAATCACGGGCCGTCGACCTCCCGGCCATGGTGCGCGGCGCCGTCGAGACGCTCGCCCCGGCCGCCACGGCGAAGCGGATCACCGTCGACGCCACGATCGATCCGACGCTCGAGGCGATCCCGGCGGATCCCGACCGGCTGCAGCAGATCATCTGGAACCTCCTCTCGAACGCGATCAAGTTCACGCCCGAAGGCGGACGCATCGAGGTCCGCGCCGGCCGCGCCGACGACGCCCACGTCGAGGTCCTGGTCAGCGACACGGGCATCGGCATCGCGCGCGAGTTCCTGCCCTACGTCTTCGACCGCTTCCGCCAGGCCGAGGCCGGCACGCGGCGGCGCTACGGCGGACTGGGGCTCGGCCTCGCGATCGCGCGGCACCTCGTCGAGCTCCACGGCGGCACGCTCGGCGTGCACAGCGACGGCGAAGGGCGCGGCGCCACGTTCCGCGTCCTGCTGCCGGCGCGTGACGCGGCAGCCGCGGCGGCGCCGGCCGGCCGCGCGCCGGCCCAGCCCTCGCCGGACGGCGGTGCGCCGGCAGCGCGTCTCGACGGCATCCGCGTGCTGATCGTGGACGACGAGCGCGACGCACGCGACCTGTTCGCGCAGATTCTCGAGAGCGCCGGGGCGCGCGTGCGCACGTCCGTCTCGGGCAGCGAGGCGCTGACGCAGCTGATCGAGGAAGGGGCCGACGTGCTCGTCTCCGACATCGAGATGCCGCAGATGGACGGCTACGAGCTGCTGCGGCTGGTGCGCGGCGACACGCGCATCCAGCGCCGGGGGCTCGTCTCCATCGCGCTCACCGCGTACGCGCGCGCCGCCGATCGCCGCCGGGCCCTGGAAGCGGGGTTCGACGAGCACCTGCCCAAGCCGGTCGACCCGCAGATGCTCGTCGCCACCATCGCGGCGCTGCGGCGCCGGCAGCCGCAGATGGGGCCGGAGGACGGCCCCCACTGAACACCGTGAAACAGGGGCGGGGCTGGCGGTATAGTGGGAAGGTGCGATCCGTTCTGATTTGTCTGGTGGCCGCGCTGTGCGTGGCGTCCTGCAGCGACACTCCCACGGCCCCCGTGTCGGCCGCGCCTTACAGCCAGCTCGACCTGCTGACGGGAACCGGCACCGAAGCGGCGTCGGGCAACACGCTGACCGTCAACTACACCGGGTGGCTCTTCGATCCGTCGCAGCCCGACGGCAAGGGGCTGCAGTTCGACACGTCGGAGGGGGCCGACCCCTTCAAGTTCATCCTCGGCACGCAGTCGGTCATCCAGGGCTGGGACCAGGGGATCGTCGGCATGAAGGTGGGCGGCAAACGCCGCCTGGTGATTCCGCCCTCGCTCGCCTACGGCGACATCCGGAACCACTCGATCCCGGCGTACTCCACGCTCGTGTTCGACATCGTGCTGGTGGCCGTCGAGTAGTGAGGCCGCAGTAGGCAGTAGGCAGTAGGCAGTCCGCAGTAAGCAGTCGCCAGTCGGCTTCACCGGCTCAGACGAAGCTTCAGCCCGACGGTCACGTACTTCAACCGGTCGTCGATCTTCGCTTCGCCGCCGCCTTCGGACGGGCCCTTGATCCGCATGATGCCGGCGTCGGCGAAGATCGCGAGACGCTGTTTCTCGCCCATCCAGGCTTCCATCCCGCCGCCGAAGAGCCAGCTCCAGCCCGTGGTCTTGTACTCGATGGCCTGGGCCGACGTGTCGATCGTCTCGGCGGTCCTGGTCGTGGCCTGGTGGTAGTTCATGCCGGCCTTCCCGTAGATGCGCACCACGCCCGCCTGCGCGCCGAGCTTGCCGGCCGCCGTCCACACGTCCGAGTCCATCGTCGTGTTGAACGCGAAGGTGCTGTCGCCGCCTGACGCCTTGACCTCGTGCGGGTGCAGGTACGAGCCCTCGAACCCGACGAAGCGGGTGAGCCAGACGTCGACGCCGAAGGTATAGGTGAGGCCGGTGGTCTTGGGCTCGCACTGCGCGTTGCCGCAGAAGAGGATGCCCGCGTCGCGGTAGTTCGTGTACGAGCCGCCGGCGAACATGAGCAGGCCGGAGGGGACGGGCCGCGCCGGACTCTCGTCCTCGGTCGATCCGTCCGCGGAGGGCTTGGGGGGCGTGTAGGAGCCGCGCACGAGGAGCAGCGACGGCGTGGCGCCGCCGACGTCGACGACGATGGTGTTGACCGGACGCACCCAGTAGATGCCGGGAACCTCGCGGCGGTCGCAGCCCTCGGCGGGCGCAGGGGGCAGGCGCACGCGATCGGTGATGAGCACCTTGCGCAGCTTGCCCCCGTCGCAGGCGTCGACGAAGACGTTGGCGTCCATCTCGGTCTTGCCCTCGGGGAGCTTGAATTCGACCTTCGCCTCGCCTTCCGCGTCGACCACGCCCGTGGCCGCTGACGCCGCGTTGACCACGACGTCCACGTTGGTGCCGGCAGCCGCGTTGCGCAGATAGACGGTCTGCGCCGACCCGGTTCCCGCCGATGCGATCACTACCGCGGCCGTCGTCGCGACCAGCCGCCACCCATTGACCATCCGTTCTCCTTCGACCCACCGATTATATCGGGCCGGTTAACTTTTCCCCGCCCGACCCGTATCTATCCCCCGAGCCATGCTGCGCGATCTCCGCTACGCCCTCCACGTCATCGTCAAGGACCGGTGGTATTCGGCCGTCGCCGTGATCGCCCTGTCGCTCGGCATCGGCCTCAACGCCACCGTGTTCACGCTGGTCAACGCGATCCTGATCCGCGGTCTGCCGTACCAGGATTCGGCGCGCCTCTACATGCTGGCCAGCCAGCGCCAGAATCTCAGCACCACGGGCGCCTCCTACACCGATCTCTCCGACTGGAGGGCGCAGGCGAAGACCTTCGACGGCATCGGCGGATTCAACAGCTCCAGTGTCAACGTGAGTGACGACCGGTCCGCGCCGGAAAACGTGCGGAGCACGGCGCTGACCTCCAACGCGTTCGCGCTCATCTCGCAGCAGCCAGTGCTCGGCCGCGACCTCCTCCCCGCGGACGAGCGCACCGGCGCGGAACCGGTCGTCCTCATCGGGCACAAGCTCTGGAAGCGGCGGTATGCCGAAGATCGCAGCATTCTGGGTAAGACGCTGCGGCTCGACGGAAAGCCGGCCACGATCGTCGGCGTGATGCCGGAGGGGATGGAATTCCCCACCGGCGCCGAGGTCTGGGTACCGCTGGTTCCCGACGAGGGCCAGCAGGGGCGCGACGCCCGGTTCATCGGCGCCTTCGGGCGCCTCCGCAAGGACGTGAACCGCACCCAGGCGCAGACGGAGTTGAACGGCATCGCGCAGCGGCTGGCCGCGGCCTTCCCCGACACCAACAAGGAATTCACCGGCATCGCCATCCAGACGTTCAACGAGCGGTTCAACGGCGGGCGGATCCGCGACGTCATGCTGGCGATGATGGGCGCCGTCGGCTTCGTGCTGCTGATCGCCTGCGCCAACGTCGCCAACCTGCAGCTCACCCGGTCGGTCCAGCGCACCCGCGAGGTCGCCATCCGCATCGCCCTCGGCGCCACGCGCTGGCGGGTCATCCGGATGCTGCTCGTCGAGAGCGTGCTGCTGGGGGTGCTCGGAGGCGTCCTCGGACTCGGCCTGGCGATCGTCGGCGTGCGCCTGTTCGACGCGGCCGTCAGCAACGTGGGAAAGCCCTACTGGATCCAGTTCACCATCGACTGGACGGTGCTCGGCTATCTCGGCGCGATCTGCATCCTGACAGGCGTCCTCTTCGGCCTGGCGCCGGCGCTGCAGGTGACGCGCACGAACGTCAACGACGTGCTGAAGGAAGGCGGACGCGGCAACGCCGGCAGCCGCCGCGCGCGGTGGCTGACGGGGACGATGGTGGTCCTCGAGCTGGCGCTCACGCTGGTGCTGCTCGTCGGCGCGGGACTCATGATCCGCAGCTTCCTCAAGCTGTACACGCTCGACGTCGGCATCGACACGCGCCATCTGGTCGCGATGCGCCTGCAGCTGACCGACGCGAAGTACAAGACACCCGACGCGAGGCGCGCGTTCTACGATCGGCTCGCCCCGAGGGTCGCGGCGATCCCCGGCGTGGAGGCCGCGTCGTTGACGACGAGCGTGCCGCCGTTCGGCGCGAACCAGCGCAGCATCGAGATCGAAGGGCGGCCGCTGCCGGCCGCCGGCCAGCCGTCGATCGACGCCATGGTGGTCACCGTCAGTCCCGACTTCTTCCGCACGGCTGGCCTGCAGGTCCGGCGCGGACGGCTGTTCGGCGAGGCCGACGGCAGTCCCGGCAGCGAGACCATGGTCGTCAGCGACGCATTCGCCGCCAAGCTGTTCCCCGGCGAGGACGTCCTCGGCCGGCGCATCCGCTGGGCCGTGCCGCCGCCCCGAGCCGGACAGACGCCGCCGGCCGTCCCGGTGTGGCGCACGATCGTCGGCATCGTACCGGCCGTGCGTCACGCGAATCCGCAGACGAGCGAGCCGCCGCCGGTCCTCTATGTTCCGCTGCGCCAGGATGCCACCGGATACACGACGCTGCTGGTCCGCAGCCGCCTCGACGCCGGCGCCATCATGAGCGCCGTGCGGCGCGAGGTCTCGTCGATCGACCCGGATCAACCCGTCCTGGCGGCGCAGACGATGGAGCAGATGCTGACGCAGCTGTCGTGGCCGTACCGCGTCTTCGGAACGCTGTTCGCCATCTTCGCCGCGATCGCGCTCGTGATGTCGGCCGTCGGCCTCTACGCCGTCATGGCCTACTCGGTGACGCAGCGCACGGCCGAGATCGGCGTGCGCATGGCGCTCGGCGCGGAAGGACGCCAGGTCTCGTGGCTGATCCTGCGGCGCGGCCTCGTCCAGATGGGCATCGGCCTGACGCTCGGACTCACCGCCGCCTACTTCCTCGGACAGGTGATGGGGACGCTGCTGATCGACGTGACGCCGCGCGATCCGGCGACCTTCGGGGCGATCACGGGCATCCTGGCGATCGTGGCCATCTGTGCCTGCGTCTTCCCGGCGCGCCGGGCCACGCGGGTCGATCCGCTGGTGGCGTTGAGAGCGGACTAGGCGTCAGCGCCAGACACCGCGGCGCGCCGCCCGCGCGCTCTCCTGGGCGCGCTGCAGTTCGTCGCCCCGCGGGCCGGCGAGCCGTCCCGACAGCCGCGCGAGCCCTTCGCGCACCAGCAGCGCGTTGACGAACGTCCCGTCCTCCAGCAGGACGCAGGCCGACGATCGCGACCCGCCGGACGGAAACTCGAGGCGGACGAACCTGTGCGTGAGCATCCCTTCCAGCCGCTCGCGCGATTCGCGCCCGAGGGGCTCGCCTTCCCCAGTTCCACGTGTGATTCGAGGTGCGCGGATGCCCGCCAGCCGGATGCGCCCGGCGCCGGCTACTTCGATCGTGTCGCCGCCGACGACGGCACGCACTTGCACAACCTCCGGCCGCAACGCGGTCTGCGGGTACTCACTTGCTGCTATGCGCGCTAGTAGCAGGATCGGCAGAATCTGCATATTTCCCTTCTCCTTCAACAAGTTACGGGCTGACTCAGGACCCCTGTGCAACCTGTCCTCCGTCCGGCGAACGTCCTGGCACCCGAGCTTGCATACGTGCGCCGGCGGAGGGGTCCGTGGCAGCGAATTCTGGAAAAGGAAAGACAGGCACTCGGAAGACCGGAGGCGCCGGCCGGAAGCGGACGGCGGGCCGGAAGCCGGCAGCTGCCGGCCGGAAGCGGGCAGCCGCTGCGGGAAAGCCGGCGGCGAAGGCCGCGCGCCGCCGCAACGCCGCACGGGCAGCCGCGTCGCGCACGACGAAGAAGGGAACGGCAGCGGTCGCGGCCAGGCCGTCGGCGGCGAAGAAGGCGGCCGCGGTGGTGAAGGGCGTCCTGGCGGGAACGGTCGTCGCCTTCACCAGCCGGCTGCCCGGCAGCGGCGTCGACGCGATCTCGCTGCTCGAAGCCGATCACCGCCGTCTCGAGGAGCTGCTGAAGCGCGGCGAGGAGACCAGCGAACGCGCCGTCAAGGAGCGTACGACGCTGCTCGAGACGATCGGCAAAGAGCTGACCATCCACGAAACGATCGAGGAGCGGCTCCTCTACCCGGCGCTCAAGGAATATCCCGAGACACGCGACATCGTCCTCGAGGGCTTCGAGGAGCACCACGTCGCGGACCTGATCATGGGTGAGCTGCGCGAGACGGACGTCTCGGACGAGACCTGGGGCGCGAAGTTCAAGGTCTTCAAGGAGAGCATCGAGCACCACATCAAGGAAGAGGAAGGGCCGATGTTCCGCACCGCGCGCGGGGTGATGAGCCGGGCGGAGCTGATCGCGCTCGGCGGCCAGATGGCCGAGATGAAGGACGCCGTCAGCCGAGCAGAATCTCGAGATCGTCGCGGCTGAGCGAGCGCAGGAGCCCTTCGTCGGCGCGGACGATCGCGTCGGCGAGATCCCGCTTGGTCGCCTGCAGCTCCACGATCTTGTCTTCGACCGTCCCGGCCGCGAGCAGGCGATAGGCGAAGACGTGGCGCGTCTGCCCGATGCGGTGGGCGCGATCGATGGCCTGCGCTTCGACGGCCGGATTCCACCAGGGATCGAGCAGGAACACGTACTCGGCGGCCGTCAGGTTCAGGCCGAGGCCGCCGGCCTTCAGGCTGATCAGGAAGAGCCGCGCGTCCGGATCCTCCTGGAAGCGCGTGACCGGCGTCTGGCGATCGCGCGTCCTCCCGTCGAGATACTCGTAGCGCACGCCCTCGGCGTCGAGGCGCGTCTTCAGCAGCGCCAGCAGGCTGGTGAACTGCGAGAAGACGAGACACTTGTGCCGCTCGTCGAGCACTTCGGCGAGCTGCGGCACGAGCGCGTCGAACTTGGCCGAGGGCTCGCCGGCGCGCGTGGGATCGACCAGACCCGGGTGGCAGGCCGCCTGCCGCAGCCGCAGCAGGGCCTCGAGCACGTGCATCTTCGACTTCTGCAGACCGTCGCGCGCGATCCGCGCGAGCAGCGTGGCGCGGTAGTGATCGCGGAGCTCGTCGTACAGCTCGCGCTGCGATCGCGGCAGCTCGCAGCGGATCGTCAGCTCGGTGCGCGGCGGCAGCTCGGGCGCGACCTGCGCCTTGGTGCGCCGGAGGATGAAGGGGCGCACGCCGCGGGCGAGCACGTCGAGCGCCTCGGGATCCCGGCGCGCCGCCGCGGCGCCATGCCGCGCGAAGGCCGACGAGCTCCCCAGCAGTCCGGGGTTCAGGAACTCGAACAGGCTCCAGAGCTCGCCGAGATGGTTCTCGATCGGCGTGCCGCTGAGGGCGAGCCGGTGCGTGGCGCGCACCAGCCGCGCGGCCTTCGCGCCGGCCGTGCCGGCGTTCTTGATCGCCTGCGCCTCGTCGAGCACGGCGTAGTCGAACCTCGCGTCCTTCAGCAGCAGCACGTCCCTGCGCAGCGTCCCGTAGGTGGTGAGCACGAGGTGGTGCTTCGCCACTTCGCCGACCGAGCGTCCGGCGCCGCTGAAGTCGAGCACCCGAAGCTGCGGCGCGAAGCGCCTCGCCTCTTCGATCCAGTTGAAGAGCACGGAGCGCGGGACGACGACCAGTGACGGGCCGTCGAGCTCGCGCGCCGCGCGCAGCCGATCGAGCCAGGCGAGCACCATGACCGTCTTGCCGAGCCCCATGTCGTCGGCGAGACAGCCGCCGAAGCCGAAGCGGCGCAGGAACGCGAGCCAGCCGAGCGCATCGCGCTGATAGTCGCGCAATCGGCCGTTGAACGACGCCGCGGCGTCGAGCGGGGTCAGACCGCCGAACGTCGCGAGCTCGTCGCGGGCGCGGAGGAACCGCTCGTCGAGCTGGACCGATGGCAGCTGCGCGAGCGCGGCGTCGAGCAGGGCCGCCTGCGCCCCCTTGAAGCGGACGTGATCGCCGGACGCCTCCCCGGCGCTGGCGATGCCGGCGAAGCGCCGCAGCCACTCCTCCGGCACCATGCCCTCGCTGCCGTCGTCCAGCGTCACGGTCGTGCGCCCCTGGCGCAGCGCCTCGAGCAGGCGCGGCAGCCCCGCGGTCAGGCCGTCGCCGAAGTCCACCGTTCCGTGCAGCTCGAACCAGTCGATCCCCGACCGCACCTCGGACGTCATCGTCCGCGCGGGACGGAACGCGCGCCCCTCCGCCTCGATCCGCCAGCCCTCCGGCACCAGGGTGCGGACGGCGTGCGCGAGCTGCGACGGCGCGATGGCGTATCCCTGGCGCGCGGCGAGATAGTCCCAGTGCCGCGCGAAACCCGCCTGCGCGAGCTGGGCGAGCGCCTGCTGCTCGAACGCCGTGTCGCGGCGTACGAGGCGCCGCCGCGCCTGGTCGAACACGCTCCCGGGCGCTTCGGGCGACACGATCAGCCCGTCGTAGTCGAACGTCACCGCCGCCGCCAGGGACGCGGCCGGATGGCGATCGGGTTGCGCGCGCACGCTGACCGACGGCCGCGGACGCGCGCCGACGATCTCGAACTGCAGCTCCGCCGGCAGGTCCGACGGATCGACGCCGGAGCGCGCGAGCACGTCCACCAGCCGGCCGGTGGCATCGGGCGGGATCGACACGGCGCCCGACCCGCGCAGCTGCGCCAGCCACGCGAACGATCCGCCTGCGTCGAGCCGCGCCACGCGGCCGCGGTGGAAGAGATAGCCGGACGCCAGCACCATCGAGGGCTCGCGGATCGGCAGCCGCTCGCCGCCGCGCACCAGCGCGCCGTCGATCGAGAAGCTCTCGTCGCGCGTGCCGTGAACGACGTCGAGCCTGAACACCCACGGCGGCCCCTCGTCCCATTCGAGCGGCACGTACTCTTCGGGCTGGCGCTGCAGCCGGAGCATCGCCCGTCCCGAGCGGACCACTTCGGGGAGCACGCGATCGAGCAGCGGGCCGGCCAGGCGGAACGACGTGCGTCCGAGATTCGTGTAGGACGCGTAGACGTCCACCGCCCCGAAGAGCTGTGGAAGGATCTCCCGATCGCTCGGATCGTGGATCTCCTCGAGATCCTGCAGCGACATCTGCGCCGGCTTGGGCTTGGCCCAGTCGCCCGACTTCCGGCGCTGCCGTGTCATCAGATCGATCGCGACCACGCCCGTGGCGAGCGTGACGGAGCGATCGATCGCATAGATCAGCTGCGCGTCGGCGAAGCGCGGGGTGCGCGCCGACCGCGCGTCGGCTGTCAGGTGCCGCGAGAACTCGGTGAGGAAACGCTCCCACGGGGCCTGGGGACCTTGGGATGATCCGGGTGCTCGAGGTGCGCGGGGTGCCGGAGGCGCGGCGAATTCCGGATCGTTGTCGGCATCCGGATGGGCCGGGTCGAGCGACGCATCGGTGCCGAGGGTGCCGTCGCCGAGCAGGAGGCCGCGTCGCTCGGCGTCGAGCAGCGTGGCCCAGATGTGCTTGCAGATGTCGGCGCGGTCCAGGAAATACGGGCACTCGCACGACGCTTCGAATGCATCTTCGTGTCGATCGATCCGCACGCGGTACTCGTGCGAGCCGCGGACGGTGGCCTTGGCGTGCCAGGCGTCCCCCTCGAGCCTGGCGACGGCGCCGTCGAGGTGATAGAGCCGTCCCTTCGTCCGGCTCCCTCCCGGCACGTCGCGCGCGAGCACGCGTGTGAGCGGGAACTCGTCGGGCATCCCTCCAGTCTACCGTTCAATCGCGCGAGGATCGAAGGGTTCGCGGAAGGACGTCATCGACGGCGCGCGATCCGGCCGGCGCCGCGACGCGCTAGCGCCGCTTCGGCGCGAACGCCGGATGCGGCAACGTGTCTGGCACGACGCGTACGGCCGTGGTGAACTTCAGCGGATAGCGGCCGCCCGTCGGGTAGGTGAGCTCAACGAAGAAGGCCGTCCAGCCCTTCGCCGGGGCGGGCACGCGTGCGATCCACGTATTGGGACCGGTGGGGACCAGCGGCGTGCTGGCGTACGCCGGCCCGACCACGTCGAGGCGGAAGTTACGCGCGTCCGGATTGGTCGCCTGCCAGACCAGCACCTGATCCGGCCGGTCCTTCGCGACGACCTTGATCGCGCCGTCCTTCTC
>Ga0075364_10001638_pt1 | contig 12285 bp, 6 predicted proteins | sample EndMetdeltDD1764_FD_71517 | JGI IMG/M metagenome (GOLD analysis project Ga0075364, IMG submission 71517) | Populus endosphere microbial communities from Tennessee, USA - Endosphere MetaG P. deltoides DD176-4 | ecosystem: Host-associated > Plants > Roots > Endosphere | place: USA: Tennessee... | reverse complement strand
CCGCCGGCCGGCGGCTGCGCGGGGGGCTGAGCGGGCGGCTGCTGGGCCGACACGTGCGCGATCGTCAGGGCGCCCGCGAACGCGATCGCGGTCACAGTTGATAGACGCATAGAGACAGTCCTCCTCAAAGCAAAACGAATGGACACTATACCGCAGGAGCAGGCGTCGCTGGGGCGGTGCGGCGCAGCGCGCGGAACCATCCTGCCGCGAGCAGCGTGACCAGCACGACCGCAACCAGCGATCCGCCGAGGGCGCCGGGATACGGACGCGCTGCCGCGCGCGACAGCACGGCCACCGACGCCGTGACGCCCAGCGCGATCGGCATCATGGTCAAATCGAACCTCAGCAGCGTGGCGTAGGCGGCGACGATTGCGCCGGCCGGCAGCAGGCCGGCGATCGCCCAGCTGCCGAGTTTCGAGCCCACCGGTGCGCCTCCCGCGAGGAAACCGATCATCGCCAGCGCGAGCGCGGCCGCGGCACGACGCCGCGTCCAGGAAGACGTCCAACGATCGACCGCGACGAACATCGCGGTCGCGGCGGCGATGCGGGTCATGACTCCCGTCAGCGGATCGAGCGCCGTCGCGGCGATCGGCACGAACGTGTCGAGCGCATCGAGCGCCGGCATGCGCGCCCATTCCGCTCCGCGAATCGAGGCGGCGACGGCCGACGCGCCCGCCATCACCAGCCCCGCCGCGAGGCCGAGCAGGACGGCGTCGCGATCCGGCAGCCGTCCCATCGACGCGAGCTGTCGAGGCAGGGTGCCGACCGCGAGGCCGACCATCACCGCGATGATCGTCAGTCCGATGAACCCGATGGCGGCGATGCCGATCAGCTGCAGCGTCATCGGGACCGCCGTCGACATCTGCGCGACGACGCCCGGCCAGCTGTTGACGAGGCCGATGAGCGACACGCTCAGCACGATCGCCGCGGCCGCGACGAACGCGCGCGGCGTGTAGCGGCCGCGGCTCCAGCACACCATGCCGGTGATCGCCGCGGCGAACAGCAGGCCGGCCAGCACCACCGACACCGAGATCTGGATCACGGTGTTGCGCGTGGACGCGGCGCGCTGCCGCCGATCCCATTCCTCGGGAACGTGGATCAAGCGGCTGACCGACGTCACCTCGTTGCCCGAGACCGTCACGTCGATCCACGGCTCGCCCTGCGGCAGCGGCTGGATCGTCTTGTCGGCGAACGTGAACGTCCAGTCGGTCCGCGCTTTCTGCTTCGCCGGTTTCGCGGACACTTCGTTGAGCTGGGTCTGGACGAGACCGTACCGGTCGTGGACGGCGGCCAGGGCGAGCGCGCGCGCCGCCGATTCGTCGAGCGACGGCGCCTCGCGCCCTTCCGGCAGGACGTGCTGCACGCTGCGCACGCGGCCGTCGGCGCCGACCATCACGCGCCATTCCTCGGCGCGGTCGGCGATGTCTCCCTCGAACGTCGCCACGCGCACGCGCCAGCGCGGCTTCGGCAGATACACGCCGAGCAGTTCACGCCAGCGCGCCTCGCCCGCCGTTTCGTAGACGAACTGATGCGGCCCGCCGCTGCCGTCGTCGGGCGCCGGCATCACGCGCCACTTCGGCCCGAGCGCGACGCCGCGGCGCTGCAGCTCGTCCCGTGCGGCCGCTTCGGCCTGCGCGCGCGTGATCGGCAGTCCGCCGAAAGGATTGCTGCGATCCAGCGACACCGCCGCGACGATCGCGACGAGGGCGATCGTTCCGGCGCCGATCCAGGCGCGCCGGGCGGTGGCGCCGAGTGCCGGCCGCGCGACCGGCGCCGGCTCGAACGTTCGTTCGCGCGGCGATGGCGGCTGCCACGCCTCGTTGTAGTCGCCGGGCGCCAGCTCCGTCCATCGGCCGATCTGCGCCCGCCGCCAGAGCACCATCCACAGCGGCACCAGCGTCAACGCCACCACCATCACCTGCTGGAACCAGATGCCGGGCGCCCGGGCCAGGAAGATCGGGAGCGCGAACCACACGACGTCGAACGCGAAGTGCAGGAAGATGCCCGGCAGCAGGCCGAAGTAGAGATACAGCAGCCCGAAGCCGATCGACGGAAGGATCAGTTCCACCGGCCGCGCGTAGGCCGGCTGGTTCGGATACGGGGCGTGGCCGGCGCCGAAGACGATCGCTTGCACGACGAACGCCAGCACGATGAACAGGTTCCGTTTGCCGAGCCGATCGCCGATGAGCGCCGCGCCGGCGATCGGCACCGCGCGGAAGAGCGTCTCTTCCCAGAAGCCGGCCTGGAACGAGTTGGCGATCGCCGACAGCCACGGCGCATAGGTGGCGAGCACGTCCGGGTGCACCAGCGCCTCGGCGGGACTCCACCAGCCGAACACCCTCGTCATCACGAGGTAGAGCATCACGTCGTAGGCGAAGAACATCGGCACCAGCAGATAGCCGCCGATCGTGCGTCCCAGGATCTGCACCGACGCGCCCTGCTCGCGGCCCCACGCGCGCCACAGTTGCGGATGGCGCCCGAAGGCGCGCCGCGTCAGCGTTTCGGCGGCCGTGAAGGAGAGCGCGAAGAACACCGAGAAGCCGAGGAAGCTCGCGCCGACCAGCGCGATCTGCTGGGCGATGAAGGTCGAGCGCGGAATCGCCGTGTCGTACTGCATCCACGCGAGCGGCAGCTCGTTGATCGTGGCGAGCGCCTGCAGGCCGCCGACGATCGTCCCCCACATCGCCGCCGTCCGCCACAGCACGAAGCGGCGCCGCATCATGAAGAAGAGGCCGACGCCGATCCCGCCGATCACGTAGAGCAGGACCAGTCCGACGACCGAGCCGACGCCGATCAGCTCGTTGGCCGAACGCATGCTCTCGTAGCGGCGGGTGAAGGCTTCGGGGATCTTGACGAAGTACGTGACCGCCGTCAGCTTGTCCCCAGACACGACCAGCCGCAGGCGCACGCGTCCGTCGGCGAAGGTGACGTCGCTGCGCTCGTAGGTGAAGGTGTGATCGACGCGTCCGGACTGGCGCCGCTCCTGTCCCTGTTCGACCAGGCCGAAGCGCGCCAGGTCCGCGCTCCAGCCGTTCCGGGCGCCGTCCTCGGCGATCCGCCGTGCGGCCGTCGCGTCGAGGGCCGCGCCGGGCGCGTCTTCTTTCAGCGTCTCGACGAAGCCGTACGGCCGTCCGTCGGGCGTGAAGCGGATCGTCGTCTCGTTGGTTTCTCCGTCCTTGAAATGGCGCACGCGCCACGTGAAGGCTTCGTAGACGCGGTCGCGGAGCATCCGCGTGAAGGCGTCCTTGCCGACTTCGAGCTCGACGAACGTCTGCGCCTCGTCGTCGCCGCCGAACGAGGCGGCCTGGCGGAACCCGGCCGGTCCGAGCGCGTCACGCGCGGCGATCGCGCGCGCCGCGTCCAGCGCGTGGCCGCGGTCCATCGTGATGTCGAGCGCGACGATGGAGAAGGCCTGGGGAAAGTAGCGGACGGCGGCGGCGGTGGCGAGGAGGGCCGCCAGCACGAGCCCGATCCAGAACGCAGGACGTCGCATAGCGCGAGGAACACTACCATGCGACGCCTGCCTGACGTCAGTCGGCGCGGAGAGCGGTCGTGATGCCGGTGCGGCTCGCGCGGTAGGCGGGAATGGCGCACGCCAGGGTGGCGACGCCGAGCAGCACGGCGACGACGGCGCCGAACGTGAGCGGATCGAACGGCTCGACGCCGAACAGCAGCCCGCGCAGCGATGCCGTCAACACGGCCGCGAGGCCGACCCCGGCGGCCGCGCCCAGGACCGCGGTGGCGACACCGCCGGCGACCAGCGTCCGCACGATTGCCGCTCGCGTCGCCCCGAGCGCCATCCGCACGCCGACCTCGTGCCGCCGCTCGGTGACGGCATGCGCGACGAGGCCGAACAGGCCGATGGACGCGAGCATCAGCGCCACGAACGCGAAGACGCCGAGCACGAGCCGCGCCATCCGCGGACGGGCGATCGAATCGGTCAGCACGACGTCCATCGGCCCCAGTCCGGCGAGCGGCATGTCGCGGTTCACCGAGCCGACGGCGTCACGCATGGCCGGCGCGATCGACGCCGGATCGACGGCCGTGCGCGCCATCAGCGTGAAGTCCGCCGTCGTCTCCTGGGCGAAGGGCAGATAGACCTGCATCGTGATCCCCTCGGTGATGCCCTCGAACTTCATGTCGGCGACCACGCCCACGACGTCGCGCCAGGGTCCCGGGGTTTCCGGCCAGCCCTGCTCGAGACGCTTGCCGATCGGATCCTGTCCCGGCCACATACGTCCGGCAAGGGTCTCGTTGACGATGACCACGCGCGGCGCGCCGGCGCGGTCGGCCGCGGAGAACGCGCGCCCCTTCACGATGCGCGCCCGGATCACCTCGAAGTACGACGGCGTGACCGGAATCATCGCCGCCGACGGAATCGCGTCGCGACGGGACGGCACCGGCCTGTCCTGCGGCCAGAAGATCGAATTCCAGTTGGAGCCTTCGATCGGGATCGAATAGCCGGCTCCCGCGCTGACGACGCCGGGGATCGACTGGACCTTCGAGAGGATCGCATCGAGCGTCGCGACGCGCCGTGCCTCGTCACGCGCGGCCTCCGGAATCTGGAGACGCGCGCTGATGACGTGGTCCGTGCTGAACCCGAGGTCCACGCTCGTCAGCCGGCCGAGAGTGCGGACCATGAGGCCGGCGCCGGCGAGCAGCACCAGCGCGAGCGCCACTTCGACCGCGAGCAGGACGCTGCGCAGCCGGTGCGATCCGGCCGACGCCCCGGCGGTCCGAGTTCGAACGATCACCTGCTGGCCGCCGGCGGACGAGGCCTGGAAGGCGGGCATCAACCCGAAGAGGAGGCCGCACGCCGTCGCGGCCAGCGCGGCGAACGCGAGCGCCGCGGTGTCGAGCGACACTTCGTCGAGCCGAGGCGTGCCCGCCGGCGCCGCCGCGACGAGCGCGCGCAGCAACACCGACGCGAGGAGCACGCCGAGTGCGCCGCCCGCGGTGGAGAGCAGCGTGCTCTCGACGAGGAGCTGCGTGGCGAGCCGCAGCCGTCCGCCGCCGAGCGCCGCGCGGACGGCGAACTCGTGCTGGCGCGCCGCGCCGCGCGCGAGGAGCAGGCCGGCGACGTTGAGACAGGCGATCAGCAGCAGGATGCCGACCGCGCCGAAGAGCACGAGGAGCGTGTCCTTGATCGGCTTCACGAGGCGCGAGGCCAGCGGCTCGGTCACCACCGAGAGTCCCGACGCCGACGCCATGTACTCGCGCACGAGATCCTGCTCGATCTGCCGCAGCTCGCTCGACGCCGCGTCGGCGGAGATTCCATTCCGCAGGCGCCCGATGACGACGAAGCCCTGGTGATTGCCGCGATCGAGCAGCCACTCGGCGCCGGCGATCGGGCCGAGCGCGACGAACAGATCGTAGGGCCGCAGATAGCGGAACCCGGCGGGCAGGACGCCGACGACGGTGTAGGGATTGGCGCTGAGCATGAGCGTGCGCCCGAGGACCTCCGGATCGCCGTTGAACTGCCGCTGCCACAGCTCGTGACTGATGACGGCGACGCCTGCTGCGCCGGGCCGCTCGTCGGCCTCGCTGAAGCCGCGGCCGATCGCGGGCTGCGTGCCGAGGGCGGTCAGGAAGTTCGAGGTGACGGTGCGTCCCTCGAGGCGCCGCGCCTGTCCGGCGCCGCTCAGCGTGAACGTCGCCGGACGCGATGCCGCGAGCGTGTCGAACGTGCGCGCGCGGGCGCGCCAGTCGACGTAGTTCATCCACGACACCGAGATCGTGTCGCCGCGGCGGTTGGCCTCGTTGATCCAGAGCAGCCGGTCGGGATCGCGCAGCGGCAGCGGCCGCAGCAGCACGCCGTTGACGATCGAGAAGATCGCCGTCGAGGCGCCGACGCCGAGCGCGAGCGTGAGCACGACGAGCGCGGTGAATCCGGGCTTGCGCGTGGTGGTCCGCCACGCGCAGCGGAGATCGTGCCGGAGATGATCGAGTGTCAGCATGTGTCGATACCTGTGCCGCTGCACGACGGTGGAGACGGCTTCCCGCCAGTACCATCCCCGGTCGCCGCCACGACGGCGGAATTCCTCGAGCAGATCGCCGCGGATGATGTCGGCCTCGCGTCCGCGCGGGAGCAGCGCGCGGAGCAGACGCTCGGCCGGGCGCGGCGGGCGCGGCGCGCTCACCGCCCCGACTCCTTCCTGAGCCGGGAGTCGAGGCCGTCCCAGAGGTTGCGCACCACCTCGCGCGCCGCCCGCAGCGCGGCGAGGCCGGGAGCGGTGACCGTGTAGAGGCGCCGCGGGAGTCCGTCGCGTGCGTCGGTCCCCGGAACCGTCCGCCAGCGCAGCAGCCCCTTGTCTTCGAGGCGGTCGAACGTCGTGTAGAGCGCGCCTCGCGACACCCGCCGGCCGGCACGACGCTCCAGTTCCGTGCCGATGGCAGGCCCATACGCCTCGCCGTCGAGGCGAAAGACGACGAGCAGGACCTGCTGTTCGAACTCACCGAGATAGGCTGGCGGCATGTTGTCTACGTCGTAGACATCCTTCTGGCGGGGTTAGACGGACGCCGGTCGAAAGTGGTTGGCAGCCTAGAGCTCGGAAGGGTCCTCGTGGCGGACGCGCGGCTGGCGGCGGGTCATCGCGGGGGCCGACAGCGCGCCGTCCAGCCATGTCGCGACGACCTCCCGGAAATCGCCGTCGCGCCGATCGGCGCGAAGCATCGCCTCCGCCTCCGTCCCTTCCAGCAGCTCCACGAAGACGTCGGCCAGGAAGTCGCGGTCGCCGATCGACGACCGGATCCGATCGGGCGGGGCGCCGGCCATCTCGATGCCGAACACGTGGCCGTGCGACTCGGCGAGGCGTTCGAGGAAGAAGCCGTCGGCGTCCGACGGGTTGCCGCGGCGTGCGGACGCCAGCACGCGCGATTCGCGGCCGTCCGAGTCGCAGTACAGATGGATGCCCGACGGCAGCGTCGCCACCCAGAGGTCCCAGACGTCGCCGGTGGACCACTCCATGCGGAGTACGCCGCGGGTCCTGAGCGCCTCGTGGGGCAGCCGCCCCGGATCGTCGGCGAGGACGGTGTCGATGACGGCCTCCAGATCGAGCGGCTCGTGGGGCATGCGGAAGGGCCACGACCCGTCGAGCGACCTGAACTGTTTCGTGCGCGCGTCGAGCGCGTCGAGGACGAGGGCGCGACGCCGGCGATCGCGGATCGACATGAGGTGCCGACGGGAGTATAGGTCGTGGTAGCCTGAACGGGAGCCGTCAGGCTCGGCCATTACCTGCGAGATGGCACGGAGGTACACGTGCCGTTCGCAGGCCCCACCAGCAGTTCCTGGCTCATCTTTCTGTATGGCGCCGTCTGCGTGGTCGCGGTCATCGCCGCCCTGCGCGCCGTGCAGCGGGCGTCCGCGCGGCGCCGCCGCCTGACCGCGGCGGAAGCCGGGGCACGGCAATCCGATCGCATCGCCCAGCTCATCGGCGCGCTCGCCGCCGCGCGCACGCCGCAGGCGGCCATCGAGGCCGCGCTGCTCGAGCCGCTGCAGTCGCTCGACGCCGATGCCGGCCTGCTCGTCCGCGTCGGCCGCGACGGCCGGCCGGGGGAGATCGCGCATGCGGTGGGCTACGGCGTGGACGAGCCGCGCGTGCGGGCGTCGCTCTCGTCGTCGCGGAAGTCGCCGGTCTCGGACGCGATCGGACGCGGCGCACCCGTCTTCGTGGAAGACCCGCAGGCGCGCACCGCCGAGTACGGCCGCACCGATCCGCGCTTCCGCGCCACCGCCGCCGTCCCGCTGCTCATCGGCAGCCGCGTCGCCGCGGTCGTGCAGCTGGAGGCGGCGGAGCCCCGCACGTTTTCGCCGGCGGACCGCGAGTACCTCGCCACGCTCGGCCTCCGCGCGGCCCAGGCGCTCGATCGCACGTCGCAGCTCGAGGACGCGCTGGCGGCGCGCGCGGAAGCGGACGTGCTCCGCGAGCGCGCCGACAAGGAGCTCGACGAGCGCCAGCGGATCGAGCTGGCGTTGCGCGCCAGCGAAACGCGCTACCGCGCCCTTGCGGCGCGGACCAGCCGCCTGCACTGGTTCGCCGCGGCGCTGTCGGAGTCGGCGACGCTGGAAGCGGTCGCGCGGGCGATCGTCGAGCACGGCCGCAACGTGCTCGGCGCCGAGAGCGGCGAAGTCGCCCTCCTCGCCGACGGCGGCCGCGCCTTCCAGACCGTCTACTCCGACGTGCCGTCCGCCGCCGCGGGCCCGTCGCGCTATGACGCCGAGCCCGGCTACTGCGCGACACACGCGGTGACGACGCGCGGGCCGGTGCTGATCGGATCGTTCGCCGAGTGGCAGGAACGCTGCCCGCGATCGGCGGCCATCGCCGCCGACGGCGGCTACATCTCGTCCGCCACGCTCCCCCTCGCGGCCGGCGCCGACATCGTCGGCGTCGCCGCGTTCCACTATGCCGCGCCCGTCAACTTCGACGAAGAGTACCGCAGCCTGCTCGCGTCGCTCGCGCAGACCTGCGCGCAGGCGGTCCATCGCGCCCGTCTCTACGAAGAGGCGCAGCAGGCGCGCGCCGAAGCCGAAGCCGCCAATCGTCAGAAGGACCAGTTCGTCTCGATGCTCTCGCACGACCTGCGGGCGCCGCTCAACGCGATCCTCGGGTGGACCTCGTTCCTGCAGCGCGGCGCGCTCGACGCCGAGGGGCGCGAGCGCGCGCTGCAGTCGATCCTCGACAACGCGACGCGGCAGCAGGATCTCGTCGAGGAGCTGCTCGACTTCTCGCGCATCCGCTCGGGCCGGCTCGAGCTGGCGATCGGGGACGTCGATCTGCGCGCGCTCCTGCAGTCGGTGATGGAATCGAACATTCCGATCGCCGCGTCCCGCGGCCTGCGACTCGACATCTCGCCGGTGCCGCCGCTGGTCGTGCAGGGCGATCGCCGCCGCCTCGAGCAGGTCTTCTTCAACCTGGTGACCAACGCCCTGAAGTTCACGCCGGACGGCGGGCGCGTCAGCATCCTCGTCCGCTCGCTGCCCGAGTCGGTGGAGGTGGCGGTGGCCGACACCGGCGCCGGCATCGCGCACGACTTCCTGCCCTACGTCTTCGATCCGTTCCGCCAGGCCGAGCCGGCGCCCGGACGGCGCAACAGCGGCGTGGGACTGGGGCTGTCGATCGCGCGCGACCTGGTCGACGCGCACAAGGGCGGCATTCGCGCCGAGAGCGACGGTCCCGGCCGCGGCTCCACGTTCGTCGTCACGCTGCCGGCCGCCGCCGTGGCGTCAGCCGACGTCGCGACGGTGCATTAGCGCGGGCGTCTGGCGAGGTAGATCGCCGCGCCGATCGCGTTGGTCAGGACGACCACCCCCGAGATCTTCAGGGCGAAGACCGCGCGGCTCTCGACGCTGATGATCGGCAGGATCGACAGCCCGACGAACGCGAGGGTCATCAGGAATCCCGACGCCGACGCCGCCTTGAGCCACGGCGGCGACGCCACGCCGGCGATCGGCAGGGCGAACATGACGAGGTACGTCAGCGCATAGAAGATCGCCGACGCGTTCCACAGCAGCTGAAACGCCTCCTGCTTGCCCACGCCGATCAGGCCCGCCGCGCTGAAGGCGAGCGTGACGAGACCGACGAACACGATGGAGTTGACGGGCGTCCGCCGCCGCGGGTGGAGGCGCGTGAACCACGCCGGCAGCAGGCCGTCCCATCCGGCCACCATCGGGAGCCGCGTCGTCCCCGCGAACATCACGCTCGCCTGCGCGACGCGGATGCAGAGCAGGACGAGGATCGCCGCCGGCGCGATCCAGCGGAACGATCCGAGCGGCGCGAACCCCGCGCTCAGCACCTGCGGGATCGGCGCGATCAGATCGATCTGCTCGATCGGCACCAGGGCGAGGACGGAGGCCGTGCCGAAGATGAACATCAGGCCGATGATCGGCGCCGCCAGCCACACCGATCGCGCGATCGTCCGCTCGGGGCTGTGGCACTCGCCGGCGTGAATCGCGACGTACTCGAAGCCGCCGAGCGCGCCGAATCCCATCTTGGCGAAGATGTTGAACCCGAGCACGGTCATCGCCGGCATCGCCGTGGCGAGTGGACGGAATCCGGCCAGCGATCCGTGCCAGACGTTGAGCCACGGCAGCGCCACCAGCATCGCGAACGTCGCCAGCATCAGGGCGCCGCCGATCTTGTGGACCCACTTGCCGATGTTGAGGCCGGCAATCGTGACCGCCACGAGCGCTCCGAGGATGACGACGTTGATCGCCAGGACGAACCCGTTGTGGCTCGTCAGCGCCGTGTCGCCGCCCATGTAGCGGAAGTACTGCGTCACCTGCAGTCCCGTCTCCGACGTGTTGAGGATCGCGAACAGCCACAGGTTCCACGCGACCAGGAAGCCGGTGAGTCCGTTGAAGCCGCGCGCCGCCCACTGGTAGAGGCCGCCTTCGAGCGGCATCGCGCGGTTCAGGTGAATCACCACCGCCGCCGACGGCAGGTAGAAGAAGACAATCGCCGCGAGCCACAGCAGGACGTGCGCCGGACCCTGCTTCGCCGCCACGCCCACCCACGGCAGGCCGACGATGAAGAGGATCTGCGTGAGCGTGAGGTCGGTGACCCCGAGCTCGCGCCGGAGCTCTACTTGCTGTGCCACTTGGCCATCGCGGCCGCCGCCGCCGTCCGGGCGTCGGAGATCGCCTTCAATTGCCGCGTGGTGGCAGGTACGTCCGCGGCCTGCAGGGAATTCATCACGCCGCGCAGCGCCTGCGCGGCGCTGTTCAGCGCCGTGGCGGCGTCGGTTCGGCCCTCCGCCTGCGCCGCGGCGGCCGCTTCGACGATCGCCTTGGTCTCGAAGTACATCGAGCGCGACAGCGTGTAGACCTGCTGCATCGCCACCGCGGGCGTCTTCACGCGCGGATCCTGTTTCACGGCGATCGGCTGCGTGTGGGTGACGCCGTTCGCCGTCAGCTTCACCGTGTACTGGCCCGGCGCCGCCCACGGCGTCGTTGGCGCCGGCACCGTGTCGTAGGGGACGGCGGCGATCGGCAGGCTGCCGAGACCGCGTCCGCCGCCGCCGGGGAGCGGCTGATAGTGCACGTCCCACGTGAACCGGTGCATGCCGGCCGTCCCCTCGAGCGGCATCGGCTGGCGATACCAATACAGCGGCAGCGGTGCGTTGAACCGGGGATCGGGCAGCGGGAACGGCGGCTCGGCGCTCGAGTACTGCCGCACCAGCCGTCCGCTCGTGTCGACGATCTCCAGCACGACCGGTCCCGATGCGTCGCGCGCGAGGTAGTAGTCGATGATCGCCCCCTCGGGCGGATTCGGATGCCGCGGCTCGTCCGGCGGCAGCGGCGTGTCGGTGTTCGTGTTCCACCGCACACGCAGCGCGGCCTGCGGCGTGAACAGACGATCCTTCGTGTCTTCGCCGTCCTTCGTGTCCTTGATCTGCCTCAGCGGGGTGATGTTGTCGAGGATCCAGATCCCGCGGCCGTGCGTGCCGGCGATCAGATCGTCGTCTTTCACCTGCAGATCGCGCACCGACGAGGGCGCCATGTTCAGGCGCAGCGACTCCCAGCGATCGCCGTCGTCGAACGAGACGTAGACCTGCGTCTCGGTGCCGGCGAAGAGCAACCCCTTCTTCTTCACGTCCTCGCGGACGGCGCTCAGCGCGTTGCCGCCGGGAATCCCGGTGACGATCTCGGTCCAGCTCTTGCCGCCGTCGTGCGTGCGGAAGAGATGCGGGTTCTGATCGTCGAGGCGCAGCGTGTTGACGGCGGCGTAGGCGGTCAACGGATCGAATCGCCCCGGTTCGATCATGAAGACCTTCCAGTACGGGCCGATCGCCTTCGGCGTGACGTCGGTCCAGTGCAGCCCGCCGTCGGCCGTCGTCGCGACGACGCCGTCGTCGGTGCCGATCCAGATGCGGTTGACGTCGACGTACGAGGGGCCGATCGTGTAGACGACGCGCGCGCCGTTCTCGTCGGCCTGCTTGCCATCGGCGGCCTGCGTCGTGTACTTGCCGACGCTCTTCGGCATCTCGTGCGTCTTGCGCGTCAGGTCGGGGCTGATCTGCTTCCAGTTGATTCCGCCGTCGGTCGTCTTCCAGAGCACGTTGGTGCCGTAGAAGAGCGATTTCCGGTCGGCCATCGAGAAGACGAGCGGCTGCGTGCGCACCTGACGATTGACGGCGGGGCCTCCCGGCGCGGCGCCTCCGCCAAAACCACGTCCGCCGATCGGCCCCACGTCCGACACCTGTCCCGTGCGGCGGTCGTACTTCGTCACCACCTTGCTGCCGTAGACGATGTCGGGATCGAGCGGGTCGGGGGCGGCGTAGCCGTAC
>Ga0075364_10001636_pt1 | contig 12288 bp, 16 predicted proteins | sample EndMetdeltDD1764_FD_71517 | JGI IMG/M metagenome (GOLD analysis project Ga0075364, IMG submission 71517) | Populus endosphere microbial communities from Tennessee, USA - Endosphere MetaG P. deltoides DD176-4 | ecosystem: Host-associated > Plants > Roots > Endosphere | place: USA: Tennessee... | reverse complement strand
GGCCTCGCCCACCTCGCTTGGCCGGGTGCAGCGGATCGACGACTGCCAGGCGCGCTATGTGGAGATCGCCAAGGCCACCTTCCCCCGCCACCTGTCGCTGTCCGGCATGCGGGTGGTGATCGATTGCGCCAACGGCGCCGCCTACAAGGTCGCGCCCGAGGCCCTCTACGAGCTGGGCGCCGAGGTGATTCGCATCGGCGTCGGCCCCAACGGCTTCAACATCAACCAGGAGTGCGGCTCCACCCATCCCCAGCACATGCAGAAGCTGGTCAAGGAATACCGCGCCGACATCGGGGTGGCGCTCGACGGCGACGCCGACCGGCTGCAGATCTGCGACGAGAAGGGCCAGATCATCGACGGCGACCAGATCATGGCCCTGATCGCCGACCACTGGGCCCGGCGCGGTCGCCTGACCGGCGGCGGGGTTGTGGCCACGGTGATGTCGAACCTGGGCCTGGAGCGCTTCTGCAAGGCGCGCAACCTGACGCTGGAGCGCACCCAGGTCGGCGACCGCTATGTGATGGAGCGCATGCGCGAGGGCGGCTTCAACCTCGGCGGCGAGCAGTCCGGCCACGTCATCCTGCGCGACTACGCCACCACCGGCGATGGCCTGCTGGCCGCCCTGCAGGTGCTGGCGATCCTGAAGGAGGCGGACAAGCCGATGAGCGCCCTGGCCCGCCAGTTCGAGCCCGTGCCCCAGCTCCTGGAGAACGTCCGCTTCGCCAAGGGCAAGCCGCTGGAGACCAAGGAGGTCCAGGCGGTGATCGCCGACGCCGAGCAGAAGCTGAACGGCTCGGGCCGGGTCGTCGTCCGCGCCTCCGGCACCGAGCCGCTGATCCGCATCATGGCCGAGGGCGACGACGCCAAGCTGGTCGGCCAGGTGGTCCGCGAGATCGTCGGGGTGGTGAAGCAGGTCGCCGCCTGAAGCGCCGGAAGTTGGCTCCCGCACGATCGCGTTAAGCAACCTACTCAGACGCTGGATGTTGTGACATTGTCTCAACCAGACGCCCGCAAAGGGCGCGGACACCAGGGTTTGGGAGGACGCATGGGACGTAAGCTCGCGGCGGCGGGCGAAGGCGCCACCGGCCACAAGGCGGCCGGTTCGATGGCCTGTATGCTCTTCGTACTCCTCCTGGCCGTGGCCTTCTGGGCCGGAACGCTCTGGATCGCCCAGTTCCTCATGCGCGTCGGCGCCCTGCGCTACTGACCCTGGCCCCACAAAGCGTGCGGAGCACCTTGCCGTGAGCGACGCCGCGCGCGCCCAATTCCGCGACCGCTACGGCCCCCTCGCCATCATCGCCGGGGCCTCCGAGGGGCTTGGACAGGCCCTCGCCGAGGAGCTCGCGGGGCGCGGGCTGGACCTCCTGCTCATCGCCCGCAACGAAGCGCGCCTTGGGGACATCGCCGCGGCGATCGGCGGGCGGCACGACGTGAAGGTTCGCACCCTCCCCCTGGACCTGACCGATGCGGACGCCGCGCCGCGCATCCTGGCGGCGGCCGAAGGGCTGGAGGTCGGGCTGCTGGTCTACAACGCCGGCGCGGTGCGCAACGCCGACCTCTTCCTCGACCAGCCGATCGAGCTGCCGATGCGGATGATCAAGCTCAACTGCATGACTCCGGTGCTGCTGGCGCACGCCCTGGCGCCGGCCATGTGCGAGCGGGGGCGGGGCGGGATCGTCCTGGTCGGCTCCACCGGCTGCTTCGTCGGCGCGCCGCGCATCGTCGCCTATTCGGCGGCCAAGGCCTTCCAGGTGAACTTCGTCGAGGGCCTGCACGCCGAGCTGTCGCCCGCCGGGGTCGACGTCCTCTCCGCCGTCATCGGCAGCACCAGCACGCCGGGCCGCGCCCGCGAGATGGGCGTGCGCTTCGATCCGGCGCGGGACATGACCCCCGAGGATGTCGCCCGTCAGATCGTCGGGGCGATCGGCGAGGGCCCCACCCGGGTGATCGCCAAGCAGGACTCCGGCCTTGGAGCCCTGGCCGGGCCGTGGGGGGCGTTTCGAAAGTCGGCGCTGGCCGTCGTCGGCGCGGCGATGAAGGGCTTCGCCGCCCGCACCAGCAAGGGCTAGGGGCGACCCACGCTGGTGTAGACGAAGCCGCGCGCGCGCATGTCCTCGGGCTTGTAGATGTTCCGCAGGTCGACCATCACCGGCGCCTTCATCAGCAGCTTGATGCGGTCCAGGTCCAGGGCGCGGAACTGGTCCCACTCGGTGATGATCACCAGGACATCGGCGCCCTCCACCGCGGCGTAGGGGTCGTCCTTGAAGGCCACGCCCGGCAGCATCGCGCGCGCCTCGTGGCCCTCGGGATCGAAGGCCTGGACCGTGGCGCCCGCCGCCAGCAGCGCCGGCACGATGTCCAGGCTCGGCGCATCGCGCATGTCGTCGGTGTTCGGCTTGAAGGTCAGGCCCAGCACCCCCACCGTGCGGCCGGCGAGGTCACCGCCCGGCGCCGCGGCCATCACCTTGCCGCTCATCGCCTTCTTGCGGGCGTCGTTGACCTTCACCGTCGTCTCGATGAGGTGGGTGGGCGCGCCGGCGTCGCGGGCGGTCCGCACCAGCGCCAGGGTGTCCTTGGGGAAGCACGAGCCGCCATAGCCAGGCCCGGCGTGCAGGAACTTGCCGCCGATCCGCTGATCGAGGCCGATGCCGCGGGCCACCTGCTGGACGTCGGCCCCCACCGCCTCGCACAGGTCCGCCATCTCGTTGATGAAGGTGATCTTCATCGCTAGGAAGGCGTTGCCCGCATATTTGATCAGCTCCGAGGTGCGCCGGCCGGTGAACAGCATCGGCGTCTCGTTGAGGAACAGCGGGCGGTAGAGCTCGCGCATCACCGCCTGGGCGCGCGGGTCCTCGGTGCCCACCACCACCCGGTCCGGATGCTTGAAGTCCTCGATGGCCGCGCCCTCGCGCAGGAACTCGGGGTTGGAGACCACGACCAGGTCGGCGCTGGGCCGCACCCGTTTGACGATCGCCTCGATCTCGTCGCCCGTGCCCACCGGCACGGTGGACTTGGTCACCAGCACGGTGAAGCCCTCCACGAGGGCCGCGATCTCCGCGGCGGCGGCGTGGACGTAGGAGAGGTCCGCGTGGCCATCGCCCCGGCGGGAGGGCGTGCCGACCGCGATGAAGACCGCGTCGGCGCCGCGCACCGCCTCGGCCGCGTCGGTGGAGAAGAACAGCCGGCCGGCCTTGACGTTGCTGGCCACCAGCACGTCCAGGCCGGGCTCGAAGATCGGGATGCCGCCGGCCTTCAGCCGGGCGATCTTGCCTTCATCCTTGTCGATGCAGGTGACCGTGTGGCCGAAGTCGGCGAAGCAGGCGCCGCTCACCAGGCCCACGTAGCCCGTGCCGATCATCGCCACATGCATGGCTGGTCGATTCCCTTGAGAAAGCTGGCGCCTTTGAGCACGAAGCCGGCCTTGGCGGCTAGGGGGCGGGCCGCACTGCGGCGAGAATTTAGGAGCTCGCGCCCGCTTAGCGGGCGGGCTTGCCCGGCGCGGGCGTGCGGCCGACCGCGGCCAGCGCCTCGGCCCTCGCCTTGGGGTCGGCGATGATCCGGCCGGTCACGTCGGAGACCAGGATCGGCTGGGCGCAGACCCGCTGGGAATTGTCCCACCACTTGTGCGCCTTCTCGCAGCTCTGGCGCGGCCAGATCCAGCCGACCTGCCAGATCATCACGGCCACGACGAGGCCGGCGAAGGCGGCCAGGAAGATGATCTTTAGGCGCTCGAGCGGGGCGTACATGGGCAGGGTCTTAGTGGAGGGAAGGCCCGTCTGGCTAGTCGCGCGGCGGGGCGGAATTGGGACGGACGCGGCATGGCGGCGGCTTGCAATGCGCGCGGGAACCTTTATGCCCCCCTGCGCAAACACATTCCGCCAGCATTAGAGGCCTAGGCAAACATGAAGGCGTTGGTCCCGGTAAAGCGGGTCATTGACTACAACGTGAAGGCTCGGGTGAAGCCCGACCAGTCGGGTGTCGATCTTGCGAACGTCAAGATGTCCATGAACCCGTTCGACGAAATCTCCGTCGAGGAGGCGGTCCGTCTCAAGGAGAAGGGCGTGATCTCCGAGATCGTCGCCGTCTCGGTCGGCCCGACCCAGGCGCAGGAAACCCTGCGCACGGCGCTCGCCATGGGCGCCGACCGGGCGATCCTGGTCAACGCCGGCGCCGAGGACCTCGAGCCGCTGGCCGTGGCCAAGGTGTTCAAGGCCCTGGTCGAGGAAGAGAAGCCCGACGTCGTCCTGATCGGCAAGCAGTCGATCGACGGCGACAACAACGCGGTCGGCCAGATGCTGGCCGCCCTGCTCGACTGGCCCCAGGCGACCTTCGCCTCGGCGGTGGAGATCGGCGGCGGCAAGGCCAAGGTGACCCGGGAAGTCGACGGCGGCCTGCAGACGCTGGAGCTCGACCTGCCGGCGGTGATCACCGTCGACCTGCGCCTCAACGAGCCGCGCTACGCGAGCCTTCCCAACATCATGAAGGCCAAGAAGAAGCCGCTGGACGTGAAGGAGCTGGCCTCGATCGGCGCCGACACCGCCCCGCGCCTCAAGGTCCTGAAGGTCACCGAGCCGCCCAAGCGCGCCGGCGGCGTCAAGGTCGAGAGCGCCGCGGACCTCGTCACCAAACTCAAGACTGAAGCGGGGGTTCTCTGATGGCCGTCCTCGTCATCGCCGATCACGACAACGCGTCGCTGAAGGACTCCACCCACAAGACCGTCTCGGCGGCCCAGAAGATCGGCGGCGACGTCGACATCCTGGTCGCCGGCAAGGACGCCAAGGCCGTCGCCGACGCCGCCGCCAAGATCTCCGGCGTGCGCAAGGTGCTGCTGGCCGAGAGCGCCGAGCTGGGCCAGGGCCTGGCCGAGTCCATGGAAGCCCTGGTGGCGCCGCTGATGTCCGGCTACGACGCCGTGCTCACCCCGGCCACCGCCCAGGGCAAGAACTTCTCGCCGCGGATCGCCGCCAAGCTCGACGTGGCGCAGATCTCCGACATCATCGACGTGGTCGACGCCTCGACCTTCGTGCGCCCGATCTACGCCGGCAACGCGCTGGAGACGGTGCAGAGCGGCGACGCCAAGAAGGTGATCACGGTCCGCCCGACGGCCTTCAAGGCCGCCGAAGAAGGCGGCTCGGCCAAGGTCGAGACCACGGCGGCCCCCGCCGCGCCCTCCAAGACCCGCTTCGTCGAACAGAAGCTGGTCAAGTCGGCGCGCCCGGAACTGGCCGGCGCCAAGATCGTCGTCTCCGGCGGCCGCGCCATGGGTTCGGCCGAGGAATTCCAGCGGGTCATCGAGCCCCTCGCCGACAAGCTCGGCGCGGCGGTCGGCGCCAGCCGCGCCGCGGTGGACGCGGGCTATGCGCCCAACGACTACCAGGTCGGCCAGACCGGCAAGGTGGTCGCCCCCGAGCTCTATGTCGCCATCGGCATCTCCGGCGCCATCCAGCACCTCGCCGGCATGAAGGACTCCAAGGTGATCGTGGCGATCAACAAGGACGCCGACGCGCCGATCTTCCAGGTCGCCGATTACGGCCTGGTGGCGGACTACAAGACCGCCGTGCCGGAGCTGATGACCGCCCTCGGCTGAGCCGGCGTCGTCAGTCGGAAATCGAAGGGCGGCCTCGCGGCCGCCCTTTTTCTTGCCCGCGACAACGGCCGCGCGAGCATTCGTCGGAGCGGCAACTCTGAGGCGAAGGGCACGCTGCGCCGCAGCAAACCTCTTGTCTGACCGCAGGAAAGGGGTGTTAGAAAGCCGTCACATCGGCTTGGGGCGTTGTCCCGGGCGTGCGAGGCCTTTCCGCGAATGGTTGATATCAAGACCGTCGGCATCATCGGGGCCGGCCAGATGGGCGCCGGAATCGGCCATGTCTGCGCCCTCGGCGGCTATGATGTGGTGCTGCACGACGTGAGCCGCGACCGCGTCGAGGCCGGCGTCCTCGCCATCGAGCAGAGCATCGCCAAGCAGGTCGGCCGCGGCCAGGCCACCGAGGCCGAGATGGCCACGGCGCTCAAGCGCATCCGCCCCACCTCCGAGCTGCAGGAGATCGGCAAGACCGACCTGGTGATCGAGGCCGCCACCGAAGACGAGAGCGTCAAGAAGACCATCTTCAAGGCCCTGGCCCCCCACCTCTCCGACCACACCATCCTCTCCTCCAACACCTCCTCCATCTCAATCACCCGCTTGGCGTCGGGCACCGACCGGCCCGAGCGGTTCATCGGCCTGCACTTCATGAAGCCGGCGCCGGTGATGAAGCTGGTGGAGATCATCCGCGGCATCGCCACCGACGCGGAGACCTACGAGGCGGCGGTCAATTTCGCCAAGTCGCTGGGCAAGACCACCGCCAACGCCGAGGACTTCCCCGCCTTCATCGTCAACCGCATCCTGGTGCCGATGATCAACGAGGCGATCTACACCCTCTACGAGGGCGTCGGCACGGTCGAGGCCATCGACATCTCCATGCGCCTGGGCGCCAACCATCCCATGGGGCCGCTGGAGCTGGGCGACTTCATCGGCCTCGACACCGTGCTGTCGATCATGAACGTGCTCTACGACGGCCTGGCGGATTCCAAGTACCGCCCCTGCCCGCTGCTGGTGAAGTACGTCGAGGCCGGATGGCTTGGCCGCAAGGCCGGCCGCGGCTTCTACGACTACCGCGGCGAGGTGCCTGTTCCCACGCGGTAGGCCCTCCTCTCCCCCCGCGAAGCGGAGAGGGAGAGGGTAGGGAGAGGGCGGCTCTGCGACGCCCCCTCACCAGACTGCAATCGACTCGACCAACCTCGGCGGCGGCTGGAAGGCTTGCGCCGCCCTCTCCCTGCCCTCTCCCTCTCTCGCTGCGCTCGGGGGAGAGGAGTCCTGATCCGATCCCATCGTTCTTCCACCCGCCTGTCGGCCCGGCGTAAGCTCGCGCGTCCTATGCGCGACGAGGCTCACCCCCCATGCTCTACGCCCTGCTTTGCTACAACGACGAGGACGTCGTCTGGTCCTGGACCAAGGAACAGGACGAGGCGGTGATGAGCCGCATCCACCTGGTCCGCGAAAAGCTGATCCGCGAGGGAAAGCTTGGGCCGTCCCTGCGCCTGCTGCCCACCACCGCGGCGACCACCCTGCGCAAGTCCGGGACCGATCCGGTGGTGATCGACGGCCCCTTCGCCGAGACCAAGGAACAGCTCCTGGGCTTCTACATCCTCGACGTCGAGGGGCTTGAGGAGGCGCTCGCCATCGCCCGCGAGCTGGGCGAGGCCAACCCCGGCGGCTCCTACGAGATCCGTCCGGTGGCGCTGTTCTTCGGCGACGAGCGCCAGCCCAGGCGAGAGGCGGCGAGCGCATGAGCGACCTGGCCTGGATCGAGGGGGCGCTTGTCGCCGCCCGGCCCCAGGCCATGGGCGCCCTGCTGCGCTACTTCCGCGACCTCGACACCGCCGAGGAGGCCTTCCAGGAGGCCTGCCTGCGGGCGCTCAAGAGCTGGCCCTGCAACGGCCCGCCCCGCGATCCCGCCGCCTGGCTGATCCTGGTCGGCCGCAACGCCGCCCTGGACCGCAAGCGCCGCACCGCCCGCGACGTCGCCCTGCCGCCCGAGGAGGTGCTGTCCGACCGCGAGGACGTCGAGGCGCCGCTGGCCGAGCGGCTGGACGGCTCGCACTACCGGGACGATGTCCTGCGCCTGCTGTTCGTCTGCTGCCACCCGAGCCTTCCCGACACCCAGCAGATCGCGCTGGCGCTTCGGATCGTCTCGGGTCTCTCCGTGCGCCAGATCGCCCGCGCCTTCCTGGTCTCCGAGGCGGCCATGGAGCAGCGGATCACCCGCGCCAAGGCCCGCATCGCCAAGGCCGAGGCCCGCTTCGAGGCGCCGGGCCCTGTCGAGCGGGCCGAGCGCCTGGCCGCCGTGGCGGCGATGATCTACCTGGTCTTCAACGAGGGCTATTCGGCGGGCGACGCGCAGGCCAGGGCCCAGCTCTGCGACGAGGCGATCCGTCTGGCCCGCCTGCTGCTGCGCCTCTTCCCCACCGAGCCGGAGATCATGGGCCTGGCCGCCCTCATGCTGCTGCAGCACGCCCGCAGTCCCGCGCGCCTGGACGAGGACGGCCAGATGGTGCTGCTCGAGGACCAGGACCGTGGCCGCTGGAACCAGAAGCAGATCGCCGAGGGGCTGGCCCTGATCGACAAGGCCATGCGCCACCGCGCGCCGGGGGCCTACCAGGTCCAGGCGGCGATCGCCGGACTGCACGCCCGGGCGATGCGCTTCGAGGACACCGACTGGCGGGGCGTCGAGCGGCTCTACGCCACGCTTGAGATCCTCCAGCCCTCGCCGGTGGTCAGTCTCAACCGCGCCGCGGCCCTCGCCAAGGTCGAGGGACCCCAGGCCGCGCTCGACATGCTGGAGCCCCTCGAGGATCGGCTCTCCAGCTATTTCTACTTCTTCGGCGCCAAGGGCGCCCTGCTCCTGCAGCTTGGCCGCGACGCCGAGGCCAAGGCCGCCTTCGACCGCGCCGTCTCGCTCGCCGCCAGCGCCACGGAGGCGGCCTACATCCGCCAGCAGATCGACCGCCTGGCCGCCGATGCGAAATCCGCCGGAGCTGTGTCGGGCCGCAAAGCCCTCGCACGTCCTTGAGAGGTCAAGAGCAAGGAGAGACCTTCCATGTCCACCGTCACGGACGTCGACGTCCCCACCAGCGCCCCGGTCAAGGGCGGCGTGGTGGCCTATCTGAATGTCGAGGGCGCCATCAAGGCGGCCGCCTTCTACGAGAAGGCCTTCGGGGCCGAGGTCGTGGCGCGCCATCCGCCCGACGAGAAGGGGCGCACCATGCACATCCATCTGCACCTCAACGGCTCCTCGATCATGATGAGCGACTTCTTCGCCGAGCATGGCCACGCCAAGGTCGACCCCCAAGGCTTCAGCCTGGTGATCATCGCCACCGACATCGAGGCCCAGTACAAGCGCGCCGTGGACGCCGGCTGCGACGGCCTCATGGCGCCGCAAAAGATGTTCTGGGGCGACACCTTCGCCTCCCTCAAGGATCCCTGGGGCGTGGCCTGGGGCATGAACCAGGGCGGGTGACCGGCGCGAGATGCCCCCCTCAGGGGGAGCATCTCGCGGAGCGACTAAGGGGGTTGAAGGCCGCGGAGCCCGGGGGCTTCAACCCCCTCCGGCCTTCGGCCACCTCCCCCTGAGGGGGCGGACCGCCGCCTGCGTCCTTAATCCGTTCGACACCGCCTTGGTCGCTGGCCGATACTGACGGACGATTCGTTCGGCGGACCCATGCGACGGCTCACCCTAGCCCTGCTCTGCGGCGCTTACCTCTGCCTCTCGCTCATCGTCGCCTTGACGCTGTGGCGGAACGGCGGCGGCTGGGGCGCGGGCGTCGCCGCCCTCGTCGGCGGCCTTGGCCTGTGCTTCGCCTTCCATGGCCTGATCGAGCGCGCGCTGGAGACCGGCGCGGTGCGCGGCGAGGTCGAGGCCCTGCGCGAGGCCCATCGCCTGCTCCTCGACCAGGTCGAGCGCCTGGATTCCCGGCTGGGCGAAGTGGCCCGCACCGTGGCGGTCGACGCCGAGCGGGGCGACGAGCTTTCCGGCGAGGTGGAGATGCTGGAGCGCCTGGTCCAGCGCCTGCAGGCCCGCGGCCTGGACCTGCCGCCAGCGGCGCCCCATCCCGCCGTCGAAGGGCGGATCGGCCACAACTCCGCCCACCGCGCCAGCGCCACCCTGATGGACACGGTGCGCGAGGCCCTGGCCGAGAACCGGGTCGACCTCTACCTGCAGCCGGTGGTGGCCCTGCCCCAGCGCAAGACCGTCTACTACGAGAGCTTCTCGCGCCTGCGCGACGAGACCGGCCGCATCCTGATGCCCGGCGAGTACCTGAGCGTGGCCGAACCGGGCGGCCTGGTCACCGCCATCGACAACCTGCTGCTGTTCCGCTGCGTGCAGATCGTCCGGCGCCTGGCCAAGCAGGACCGGCGGATCGGCATCTTCTGCAACATCTCCATGGCCAGCCTTGGCGACGACAGCTTCTTCCCGCAGTTCCTCGAGCTGCTGGCGGCCAACAGCGATCTCGCCGGGGCCCTGATCTTCGAGATCGGCCAGCAGGCCTTCGACGTCCGCGGCTCGGTGGAGAGTCGCAACATGGGCAAGCTCGCCGAGCTTGGCTTCCGCTTCTCCATCGACAAGGTCACCGATTTCGACCTCGACCTGCAGGACCTCGCCCGCGCCGACGTCAAGTTCGTCAAGGTCGCCGCCCAGCTCCTGCTGGACCAGCTCGTCGAGGCGGACGACCGGCTGGTGCTGCGCGGCATGCCCGACCTGGCCGCCGAGGACTTCGCGGCGCTGACCCGCCGCTACGGCGTCGACCTGATCGCCGAGAAGGTCGAGAGCGAGCGCCAGGTCATCGACATCCTCGACCTCGACATCCGCCTGGGCCAGGGCCACCTCTTCGGCGAGCCCCGCGCCATCCGCGAGGCGGTCCTCTCCGAGGCGGGCGCCCCGCCGGCCCCGGCCTTCACCCAGCCGGCCGAAGCGCGTCGCATGGGCGGCCGGATCTAGGCCCCAAAAAGCGAAAGGGCCGCGCAAGCGCAGCCCTTTTTCGTTCGCCCGATGCGCCGATTGAGCCCTCAGCGGGCGACGACGGTGATTTCCTTGATCGTGCCCTGGACCGCCGCCTTGGCGCCCACGCTCCACATCAGCTTGAGGTAGGAAAGCGTATGGGCCGCGGCCTCCTCGAACTTCCAGTCGCAGCCGTCGAATTGGCAGGCCTCGAACTGCGGGGGCTCGCCGCCGGAATAGACCATCCGGCACGCCGCGAACTGGCAGTCGGAGAACACCTCGCCGTCCAGCTGGACGGTCTGGTGATTGTAGCTGACGCCGCTTTGCATGTTCATCGATCCGTCTTGGGACCGTCCGCGTCGGAATTGGCCGCGGCGGCCGCGTCGCGTTCGCGTTGTTTGGCGGCGGCCTTCTCGGCCACCTTGGCGGCCTTGGCGCGATCGCGTTCCATCCGCTCGAATTGGTAGTTCGGCTTGCGAGCCACGGCTAATCTCCCCTGTGGGATCTACTGCCGCGCCTTGCGGGCGGCGTACTTGGCGTCGCGCTTGGCCTTGGCTTCCGCCGCGGACAGCGCCTTGCGCTCCTTGCGTTCACCGCGCTTGGCCAGCAGAGCGGCCTCTTCGGCTTCGGCCTGGAGACGTTGGACCTCGAGCTCGGCGTCGGCCGCGGCCTGCTTCTTGGCGGCCTTGGCCGCCGCGCGTTCTTCCCGAACCGCCGCGAGCTCGGCCGCGCGCATCTGCGCGCGTTCGGCATGCTGCGGGTCGATCTGCGTCGGCTTTGGCTTCAGCTTCTCGAGCAGCGCCTGCTTGGCGGAGGCGGCGTTCTGCAGACGATCGGCGAAGCCGGTCTTGAGCCTGTCCTGCTTCACTCTTTCGATGGCGCAGCCTCCCCCTTGGTCGCCTTCGACGACGCAGCGCAGATGGCTTCCAGGTGGCTCCGGATGGAGCGGGGCGACAGCAGCGACTCGACAGCGCGGCAGCCGTCCTCCTTCAGCTGGAGGTGGAGCTGGGCGAGAGTGGCGTACTTGCCGGTGCGGGCAAGGGCGTAGGCCCGTTCAATGGTGGATAGGGTCATGTTTCGATCAGGCGCCGGAAAAAAAGCGGCCGGCTCAGCCGGCCGCTCTTCCCGATCCCGCCGGCGGGCCGGCGGAGATAGGCCTTACGCCGCTTGCAGCTGTCCGGCGGACATCTTGCCGCTGCGCTGATCGCGTTCCAGCTCGAAGCTGAGCTTCTGGCCTTCGTGGATCGAGCCGAGGCCCGAACGCTCAACCGCCGAGACGTGGACGAAAACGTCCGGGCCGCCATTGTCGGGTTGAATGAAGCCAAAGCCCTTGGTCGCGTTGAACCACTTCACGGTGCCGGTATTCATGAGATTATCTCTCTGTGTAAGAGTGCTCACGCGCCTCCGATGAGGCGAGAGATCAAATTGTCAGAAAGGTTCGAGGTAGGCTCGGGGAGCTCGATCCGGAGATCAAGCACGGAGAGCAACCGAAGCCAAGCGCAAGTCGATAATCTAATCTTGCACACTTTCCGCCCAAAATCCAGCCGAAACTTTTTCGCGCTGGAAATTCGACCGCCTCGTCACCCCCGAATGGCGGTCCAGAACGTCTCCAGCATCCTGATATGGTCACGCGGATGGGCCAGCGCATCGCCGTCGCGCGACATGGTGCGGGCCACCAGGTGCGAGGCGCCCAGCTCGCGCCACTTCTCCACCCGCCCGGCCCACTTCGCCGGGTCGCCGTGGACCGACACCC
>Ga0075364_10001635_pt1 | contig 12289 bp, 9 predicted proteins | sample EndMetdeltDD1764_FD_71517 | JGI IMG/M metagenome (GOLD analysis project Ga0075364, IMG submission 71517) | Populus endosphere microbial communities from Tennessee, USA - Endosphere MetaG P. deltoides DD176-4 | ecosystem: Host-associated > Plants > Roots > Endosphere | place: USA: Tennessee... | reverse complement strand
TGTTTGGAGAGAACTTGACACTCCACAGTTTGTTATGCACTTGAGAGATATGATTAAGATGAAACCAAGGCATCGGCCATAAGAGGAAAAAGATGAGGAATGAAATTAAAAAGATAATCGCGATTTGAATTAGCGTAGATTTAATCACGGCACGTTTGATTTTCTTAAACTTTGTTCTGAGAAAGAAGATTAATAAAAATGTTGGTAAAAGGAGAATAGAGGTTTGTTTTACTTCAAGTGCTAATCCTAAGACAATGCCGGTTATAATAAGATCCATTTTCCTTCGCGAATCTAAAAATAATAAAAAACAATAAATTGCCGAGGTATAAAAAAGTAATCGCATACTTTCAAGACTTGCAAGCTGGGAGTATCCAAGAGAAATCGGGAGGAGAGAAAAGATAAGAGCAGCGGTCACACCAATAAATGGAGACAAATATCGCCAACCCAAAAGTAAAATGACCACTGCCGTCAACGCTCCAGCAAGTACCGACATAAATCGTGCATGGGTTAAGTCATAGGTAAAAACTGGGGTATTATCTTTCGTCTGGAGATAATCAAGAGTAGCACCAAGTCCGTAAAAGTATTTTGCTAAAGGAGGATGATCAGGAAATTCATACCAATAGGAGTTTGTGAAATCTCCCTTTTGGGCAAGGGTTACAAACTGATAACCAGCTTCTACATAACCGAGTTCATCCCACGTTCTTCCGATCTGGTCAAGATTCCATAAACGTAAAAGGACAGAAAAAATAAAAATACCTAAAACAATCAGGAATTTTTTCATAAATGTATTGTACTACACTTATAAAGAGTAAAAACATATCGATATAATAATCCGAATCTGATATACTACTCTCATTATGGTACCTGTGAAAAAGATAACTGCTTGTAGAGTTTGTAAAGCCACAAAGTTTCAAAAAATTCTCACATTAGGACCTACCCCCCTCGCAAATGCATTCCTTACTGAAGATCAAATAAATCTTCCTGAAAATTTTTATCCACTCGATGTTTATTTCTGTTTAAAATGTTCATTTATTCAATTAGGACATGTCGTAAATCCTAAAATTTTATTTGATAATTATGTTTATGCTTCATCTACTTCCCCTGTTTTTGTAAATCATTTTAAAACATTCGCTGCATCTGCTTCTGAAAAATATCTCTCAAATAAAAAAGAACTGATCATTGATATTGGAAGTAATGATGGCATCTTGCTTGAGCCATTCAAAGCATTAGGATTCAAAGTATTAGGAATTGAACCAGCTGCTACCGTTGCTTCGTTAGCCCGCAAGAAAAAGATTCCAACGATTGAAAAATATTTCTCCAGAGCTTTAGCAAAAGCCATTGTTAAAGAACACGGAAAAGCAAAGATTGTTACAGCGACAAATGTCTTTGCTCACATTGATGATTTGGATGAAGTTATCGATGGACTGAAGACAATATTGGATGATGATGGCATGTTCGTTATTGAAGCACCGTATCTCATCGACTTCTTAGAAAATCGCTATTTCGATCTCGTCTATCATGAGCACCTTTCGTATTGGTCCATTGATGCATTAAAGAAATTATTTAAGCGGCATAATATGGAAGTCTTTGATGTTGAAAAAGTACCGGTTCATGGAGGGTCTATCCGTGTCTATGTGAAGAAAAAACAAGGCGTATATCCAATCAATAAATCAGTAGGAGAATTTTTAGATAAAGAAAAGAAAGCAAATATTTTTTCACTTGAAACGTATCAGGAATTTGCTAAAAAAATCCAAGAAAATAAAATAACCTTACTAACCCTCTTAGGTAAATTGAAATTGCAAGGCAAAACAATTGCCGCTTATGGTGCACCTGCAAAAGGAAATACCCTTCTCAATTACTTTAGTATTGGGACTGATGTCTTAGATTTTGTCGTGGATGATAGTCCTTTAAAACAGGGACTCTTTACACCCGGTAAACATATTCCCGTTGTCTCTTCAAAAGTTTTATATAAAGAACAACCTGATTACCTTTTTATTCTCGCATGGAATTTTGCTGAGCCGATTATGAAAAACAATAGTAAGTATAAAGATAAAGGTGGAACATTTATTATCCCTGTTCCAAAGCCTAAGATTGTAAAATGAGTAGTAAAATTGCAAGTGAAGATATCGATTCAATCATTGAGGCGATCAAAAAAGAGTCAAAAAAACTTGAAGGATCCACTGTATTAATTTCAGGAGGTGCTGGATTTTTAGGAAGTTATTTTATTGCAGTTATCGATCGGCTTAATAAAACCTCTTTTAAGAAACCCTGCAAAGTCATCTCAATTGATAACTTTATAACCGGGAAGAAAAGAACACTTTTTGGAGAATTTAATAAAGAACACATCACCTATATCACCCAAGATATAAAAAAACCTCTGGTACTCGATCAAAAAATCACCTACATCATTCACGCAGCTGGTATCGCATCTCCTGTTTATTATAATAAATATCCATTGGAAACAATTGATGTCGCAGTTGATGGCACAAGGAATTTATTAGAGTATGCACGAAGTAAAAAAGTTAAAAGCTTTTTGTTCTTTTCTTCAAGTGAAGTCTATGGAAATCCTGATTCTAAATTTATCCCAACGCCTGAGACATATAACGGCAGTGTCTCCCCAATCGGTCCACGATCTTGTTATGACGAATCAAAAAGGCTTGGCGAAACAATTTGTATGACCTATCATCGTTCATTTGAAACACCAATCAAAATCGTTCGTCCATTTAACATCTATGGTCCGGGAATGTATCCAGATGATTATCGTGTTATCCCAAATTTCATTTCTAAAGTATTAGCGAATAAACCGCTGCAAGTATATGATAAAGGCAAACAAACTCGAACTTTTTGTTATATTAGTGACGCAATTGCAGGCTTTTTGAAAGTACTTCTCTCAAATAAAAATGGTCATGTATTTAACATTGGCAATGATGCACCAGAGATATCAATGGTTGATCTTGCAAACATGATCTCTAAAAATTTCCCGGGATCAAAAGTATCAGTTAGACCACACCCTAAGAATTATCCACCAGAAGAAACAGATAGAAGATGTCCTGATATAACAAAAGCTCAAAAATATCTTGACTATCATCCTACAGTAGGTTTGCCAAAGGGGTTGAAACGTGTAATTACTTGGTATAAATCCGAGTTCCCCGCCAAATAATATGTGGTATAAAAAAACAGTCGCAGTTGTCCTCCCGACTTACCGAGAAAAAAACTCCATCTATCGCGCGATTAAAGAATTTGGAGCAAATAAATTTGTTGATGAAATTATTGTTGTTGATAATAATGCTGAAGCCGGAACAATTGAAGAAATAAAAAAAACAAAAGCAAAATTGGTCAAGGAGAAAAGACAAGGATACGGATATGCAATTCGTAAGGGTCTCGCCTCAACAAAAGCGGATCTCATTATCGTAGCAGAACCCGATGGGTCATTTGATGGAAAAGACGTTACTAAGTTATTAGCATATAGTGATGACTTTGATGTGGTGTTTGGTTCAAGAACTCACTTACCTCTTATTCAAAAAGGTTCTGATATGAATCTGTTAAAAAGATATGGAGATGTCTTACTTGGAAAGTTAGTAACGCTTCTCTTCTTATGTTATCCTTTGACTGATCTCGGTTGTACATTAAGACTAACAAGTAAAACAGCCTGGCAAGCTGTTTCTAAAGAATGCTTAGCAGCAGGCGGGATATTTGCGAGCGAATGGGTTTTGGTTTCTGCTAAAAATAATGTGCGTTTTATAGAAATTCCAATTAACTATCGAAGTAGGATAGGAAAATCATCTCTCTCTGACACTTTGAGTAAAAAAATTGGATGGGGGATTAAAAAATTCTTTTATATATGGAAAGTATTTATTTACAAAAACCTTAATAAAAAACTCTATGCATAATAAACAAAATACTACTTGTCCACTTTGTCACAAAAAAACTTCACAGAATTTACATGGCATGACAAACTATTTGTACTGTGCCAACTGTGATCTTGCATGGATTAAAAAGCATCCTAAAGTTGTCTATAACGAAACTTATTATGGTGGCACTTCTAATATTGCTGGTAAAGCGTTCTCTCCATTGTCGATCCTTTTTTATAAAATTCGCAACTCTTTCGCAGGTAAAAATTACCCGAAGAGATGGATTGATGTCGGGGCAGGGGACGGAAACTATTTAGAATATGTGCGGGCAAAAGAAAGAATTGGGGTTGAAATTTCAGCATCAGGAAGAGATCATATGAAGAGAAAAGGATTAAAGACCAAGACTGAGAAAGAATTTTTGAAAGCAAAAAATTTACAAGCAGATGTGATCAGCTTTTGGCACGTGTTAGAACATGTTGATAAACCATGGGAATATATCGAAGCAGCACAGAGAAATATTAAATCGAGGGGTAAAATTATAATCGGAGTTCCGAATCACAGAAGTTTAGAATTCAAAGTCTTTGGTAAATATTGGTTTCATCTTGTCCCCGATTTTCATCTCTGGCATTATTCACCAAAATCACTTGAAGCGTTTTTGAATCAAGCAAATTTAAAAATCGAGACAATTGATTATTGGTCGCTTGAACATCATTTGACCGGAGTGCTGCAATCATTTATTAATCGCACAGCCAAATCAGATAGTGTTTTACATAGAATTATCAAAAGAAGACAAGATTTTTCTAAGCTAAATGTGAAAGATATCTTCTGGGTAATATTTTGGTGCACACTCGGCCTCCCTATTGTTTTATTATTTTGGGCAACTGGGGCAATCATGCAAAGACCAGGGACATTTATTGTTGTCGCTTCAAAGAAGAATCAGAAATAATTGTTTCTAAGTCTTTTGTCATCAGCGGCAGAATTTTATTATTATAATGAATGTTGTCAAAAACATACTGCTTCAACCGCTTATCTTTATCATCAAGTAATTCATTAAATAATGATAAAAAGATCATGTTATTTTTGTTGCAAAACTCTCGCAACGTTTTATTAAATTGTTTTCTTATCGCCAATTGCGTTTGTCTTGATGCATAATGTTTGACTTGATAAATATTTTTTTGTTCACCTGGAGGCAAAACATTCAAAACAATAAAAGTACTTTGGGGATATTTATCCTTTATCTCTTTTAAGAAATTCCCATAAGCAGTAACTGTATTCCAAATTACCTTTTCTAAGGAAATCCTTGCGGACTTACTTGCTTTATTGATATGGAGTCTACAATCAATTTCACCAAAAATGAATAAAAACATGTGAGGTTTAGTTCTATCAAATTCTCTTAAAACATTATCAATCTTCTTCTTCGATTGTGTAGTGCTTGTATCTGAATTGAGTTTAAAAGCTGTTGCCGGGCCAATGTGATGAATGATAAAAAGATCTTTTTCAAAAAGCAGTGAGTGACTATCGCCAAAGACATGAATAACTGGTTTACCAACTAGTATTCTATATTTTCTTTGTAAGGCTAAACGAGAAGTAAATAAAAAATGTTTTATTTTGCGCAAGAATAAAACGATCATGACTTCTCTTTCTCTGAAACAAATCCGTGTAATAAATTCTCTAGAATTTTTATTTGATTACTCCACGTCCATTTTTGTTCGACCCATTTCCTTCCCTCTTTCCCCATTTTTTCCGCCAACTGAGGGTTATCAAAAAACATCATTATTTTTTCAGCAATTTCTTTTGGATCAAACTCTGTTAGAAAACCCGTTTTACCATCAAGTACTGTTTCTCTATATCCAGCAACATTGAGTGCAATCACTGGTACCTCACAAGCCATTGATTCTAAGGGAATTAGTCCGAAGGTATCAAATCGACTTAAAGAAAGTGTTACGACAGATTCGTTATATGTCTTTACAAAATCTTTATCGCTGATTCGTTGAGACTTTTTGGTGCCAAACATGATTTTCAACTCAGGTCTCTTTTCTGCTGGAATTAATTGCATTGCCGCTTCTGCTAAATCATAGCCGTAGATATATTCTCTTTCGGCGACAAATAATACTTGTCTTTTCTTTTTAATTTTTTGCGGCTTAAATAATGATTCATCGACTCCTAAGTAAGATATCTTTGGATAGAGGTTAAAAGCATGGATCATATACTCTCGACCAAAATAACTAATCGCTAAGGTGTGGGTTGCATGGCGTGCATTGTCTCTATCAATTTTTTTTCTGATTGCGCGATTGTTCTGCTCATAAAGTTTATTAATAAATGGTAGTTCGTCAGAAATTTTTAATGAATATTCATACACCATTCGTAATGGCTCTAAACAGAAATAAACACTTTTTGTTTGTAAAAACGAGAGCAGAAATGGTGCTTGCGTGAAAACGTCAATATGAGCAAGAACGATATCATATCCCCGAGCATCAATATCTTTTGCAATTTTTTTGTGTAATTGTTTTAAATAATAAAACGTAGTAACATCTTGTGCTACTCTTTTGACAAAAGGAAGATTAATATTCTTTTGACGAAACTCGTATTTGTACTCATTGTCAGCAAACTCACCTGGTTCAAAAATGTCTTGTTCGTGAACATATGTATAAACATCAACCGTATGACCAAGAGACGTGAGTCCTTTAACATGATCTCTCACGACTCGCTTCGCTCCACCAAAAGGTAGATGATAAAAAACAGCTATTCTCATTATTCTTTAGAATCTTTTTTAAATATTTTATACGCATAATAAGAAATAATAGGAATTTCGGCAAACATAGAAAAAAGCATAGCATATCCTGCCCCTGCCATTCCAAAGTTGGTTACACAAGGGATGATGATGATAAAAAGAGCTATCGTTCTAAACAAAGTCATCTTTGCTACATAGTCTTGTTTGCCTAAGGCAAGAAACAATGGAGCGACATTGCCGAATATCGTTCTGAGTACGCCATAAAGAGCTAATACTTGAATGGCAGGAACAGCTGCCAACCATTGTCCTCCCATAAAAAGAAGAATTATTGGTTTTGCGAGAAAGAAAATTCCTAGGCCTAAGACACATGCACCGAGAGAACTCAAAACTGAAACTTTGACAAACGCCTTCCATAATCGAACTTTGTCATCAGCAAATTTTGTATAAACAGGAAAGACCACTTGATTAACAACACCCGTAATCTCACTAATTGGCAACGTAGAAAATTTATATGCGACTTGATAAATACCAAGTGGGCCAGATCCTAAAAGTTTACCGACTGCGATATTATCACCGTTATCTGAAAAGTATAAAAATATCCCCGTCAGGGTTACCCACCATCCTCGCTTAATAATATGTACTATTTGTTGATAATGAAACTTGAACTTTGGCCATAAAGAGAATAATGCGTAGGAAAGTATGACTTCGATAATTGCAGACGCGATAAGTCCATAGACAAAACTAATCGCATTTCTAGTAATATAACCAGCAATAATTGATACCGCCACATCAACAAAAAAAATAATCGATCGCAAACGAAACTCTTTATGAAAAAGCAGTTCCTTTTGATAGGTAATAATTGCCGGATTGATAAACCCCCGAATGAAAGGAACAAGCGCAATCAGCAAAATTGAAGGATATGCATCAGGTGAATTAAAGAAGCCACTAATAAATGGTGCAGCACAGATGATAAGAACACTTAAAATAATCCCCCGAGCAATTGAAACGACCCAAGCAGAATTAATATATTCTTTAACATCTTTCTTCTCTTGGACAAAGAAAACATTAATCCCCGTCTCGGTTAAAATTTCAAGAAACGATAATAATAATGAAGCAATTCCGAAAAGACCAAATTGAGTAGGTGTCAGTAAACGGCCTAAGATTGCAAGCCGAACGAACGTGACACCGCGTGTAAGCACACGAAGTAGCGTAATCCATGATACGCCTTTTATCGCATCTTTCTTATATCCCATACTGTGAAGTATACCAAAAAGCGTTGTAAATAAAGAATCTCGTTGAAATTCTAATCATAATTGCTTTATAATACATCCATATAAGCATGCAACAAAAAATCAAACCTATTACGGAATGTCGATCATGTAAGTCTCAGAACATTACTGACATTCTCTCTTTAGGAAAAAGCCACCTCTCTGACTTTGTAAAAGATAATTCTAAACCACCAAGCTATCCACTAACACTCGTAATGTGCCGAAACTGTTATCTTTTACAACTTAAACACACCGTTAATCAATCCCAACTCTACACAGAACACTATGGATATCGCTCTGGAATTAATCAAACGATGAAAAATGAACTTAAAGAAATCGTAGAAAAAGCAATTGAGCGATATGATGACGCAAATAAAAAATTGCTCGTTCTTGATATCGGAGCAAATGATGGAACGCTCATAGGCTTTTATCCCAAACGTTATGAAAGAGTAGCGTTTGAGCCAATTAAAAAGCTTGCAAAAGTATGTAAAGCAAATGCCGACACAGTGATTAATGACTTTTTTAACTATCCAGCTTATGCAAAAAACGTTGGGGAGAAAAAAGCCGATATCGTCACCGCAATCTCATGTTTTTATGACATGGAAGATCCCAACGAATTTATCAGTGACGTAACAAAGATACTTGATGAAAAAGGTGTCCTCGTTATTCAACAAAACTATTTAGTGAAGATGTTAGTGCAGAATGCTTTTGATAACATCGTCCATGAACATCTTGAGTACTATTCGTTAATCGCCATGCAAAATTTATTAAAAAGACATGGACTTGAAGTCTTTGATTTAGAGATGCGAGAATTAAATGGAGGAAGTTTTAAAACATATATTGGCTATACAAACAAACGACCTATTTCAAATGCAGTTTATGAGCAGATGGAACTCGAAAACCTCATCGGTCTTCACCGAAAAAAGATCTACACTGACTTTGCTAAAAGAATACGAGATAACAAAAAATCGTTGCATACGTTTATTAAGACACAAGTTAAGGCAGGAAAAAAAGTGTATGTTTATGGTGCATCAACAAGAGGGAATACGTTACTGCAATATTTTGACTTGGATAACAAATTGATTGAAAAAGCAGTTGAAAGAAATCCTGAGAAATGGGGAACTAAGATTGCCTCAGTCGGCATCCCTATTATTTCAGAAGAAGAAGCAAGAAAAGAAAATCCAGATTACATGCTTGTCTTGCCGTGGTTCTTTAAAGATGAGTTTTTGAAACGAGAAAAGAAATATCTCCAATCCGGAGGCCACTTCATCTTCCCTCTTCCTCAGTTTGAAATTGTGTAGATTGAAATTGTTAAAGGTACGGTAACTATACCCGATAAATAAAGATCCTTATCGTCTCCAAACAATCGATAATAGGTTAGATCCGGTCGAAATACTTTCTTCTTTTGGTAACCTTCTTTTTGTAAGCGTGCTAGTAATTCTTTTTTTGGAGACTTTTTTAAAAGCGATTCTTCCATCTCATCATTGGTGATGATAATAACCGATGGTAATTTTTTTGACGAACTCTCAACAAGTTGATATCGATAGTTATTTTGATTGTGTGCCACTTTATATTCATTAAAATAGAATTCTTTTTGAACTAGGTCAGGAAGATATTGATAAATCGGAATGTTTTCTATACCAATCACTTGTCTTGAAGCAATATGTTTTTTTATCCATGCAGAGGAAGTTTGTTGAGGAGTAATCGTTTGTTTTGTCTCAATCCAAGCAATAGACTCAACAAGTTGGATTGTACAGAGAATTCCAATAGAGATCAGTATTATTCGCCATTTTTTGAGAGCAAGAACTCGTTGGACCGCGAACGACGTGATTAAAACTAAAAAAGGAAGAAGAACTAATGAACGATTACCAAAAGCTCCTATCTGTAATTTAAGATCACTCATAAGAAACAAGACAAAGGCAATGATTAAGAATAATTCAACTTTATAGTGTTTAATACCGTGTTTAAACATTTGCGTAACCCAAAAGATGAGAGAAGGAATAAAGAGTATTACTAATCCATGTCCAAACATCAGTGGAAAATGAGTCATGAAGAGATAGCGATATAAGTCTCCAGCTAAATAATAATTTGAGGTCGTACTTGGATTGTTGATAATATTTTCAAAGAGATAATTAAGGATATTCCCTTTCCCAAACAACGTATCCGGCATGCCAAATAATAAAACACCAACAATTAAAACGACGAATCCAAGCATTAATGATTTTAAATTATTTTTCCAAGAGGGAGTAAACAAAAAGTATAGAAGAAAATAGAGTAAGACAAGTGGTACTGCGCTCACTTTTACAGCGATTGCCAAACTCGAAGGAATTGCTGCAATGATAAAATTCTTATTGGTTGGATCTTTTGCAAAACGCAAATAACAGAAGAGTGAAAGGAGTATCCAAAACATTAGTGCAATATCATATTTAAAATAACCACTTAGCATCAGCCAAATTGGCGTAAAGGTGAATAAAAATACTGTCAACTTTCTTGACGTTTTTAATAACTCAGCAATCTTATATAACGTAACGATTGATAACATGCCAAACAGGATAGTTTGAAATCTGAGAATCTCAAACACTCGTTCACGCATAAAGCTGTTGTCAATTTGTAGAGCAAAAGGATCGATGATTTTTAAAAGCATAAAAGGAACTAGGTAAAATCCCGAGAAAAGAAAATGAAATAATGTTCCATTTGCAGAACCTTCTGTATTTGGAGTGCCGTAACGAAAGGTATTTGCAACTGCTTGTAATTGATGCCATTCATCCATATGGTATGGGAAAGGGTGATTTTGATTTGGTATTCCCCATCGGATTGTTGATAGGCAAATAACAAGGTAAACAAAAAGAATACCAAATAAGAATCTGTTCTGCTTCAAGAAAATGCGATAGTTAAACTGCTTAATTTTTCTTACAATGCCAATCGTCGTTCCAGATAGTACTGCAATGTCGGCGGTAAATTGCAATAATGGGAGGAAGAAGAAAGCTTTATTATTTTTTACATATCGATAGTTTTTTGAAATCGACCACAGAATATAAAGAAAGAAGAGTACGATGATTAAAGTAGCACTGACAGATGATCGATACAAAATTGTTAAGAGACAAAGATACAGAACGAAAAAATAACGAGTAAATAAGAAGAGTACTTTTGATCGAAAGATTCCTGACTCGGCATCTCCTAAAGCAAAGCGGAAGAACATGACAAATGCTTCTTTAAAATTATTTCTTGGTATCCAATAAACAATTGCATCACGGGCAAAAACAATCTTTGCTCCTTTTTCTTTTAGCTGATGTGCAAAAGCATAATCTTCGTTATGAGATAAATGTTCATTAAATCCTCCAACAATCTTCCAAATTTTCTTGGTGAAAGCAATTGATCTTGTCGCTGGCAAGAATTCCTTTGGATTTACTTGGTCAGGCATTACTAAGACATACGGGATCAAGCACTTTTGAAAATTATTCTGAGATCGTCCTTCATAATAGCCAGCAACCACATCTACTGCTTTATCACGAAAAGGTTTGGTAATTTCCTTAATCCAATTCTTATCCAAGATATTTCCGCTATCTGAACAAACAATAATATCCCCCGTCGCCCTTTTAATCGCCTCATTCCTCCCAACAGACCTATTCCCTTTTTTTATTACTAATTTAACGTTTATCTTTTTCTTTTTAATTCTTTCAATTGTCTTATCCGTTGACCCCCCATCAACAATAATAATTTCATCAGGGGGTTGTGTTTGCGACAATAAAGAATTTAAAAACGCATCAATCGTTTTTTCTTCATTAAAGATTGTGGTAATAAATGATATCTTCATTCTTGTTTTTCGAACCTCTGCGGTATATTATAACAGCATGTATGGACCATATCATATGGTTTTGGTTAATCTTATCGCATCAATATTCCTTATCGCTGGTGTAGTGATTTATAAATATATTTATCCCAAAAAGACAATCAACCTCTTTATCCTTTTATTACTTCTTTCACTGCTTCCTCTTATTAGCGTTTTTCGTCAGGGATCTTATGAAAGTGGAGACCTCACGCTTCATGCCACACGTGCAATGTCATTTTATAATACGTTAGTTAATGACCATACTCTTCCTAGATGGTCAGCTGAATTAAATCTTGGGTATGGAGACACTTACTTTGAATTTATCTATTTTTTGCCGTATTGTATTATTTCTGTTTTCCATTTTTTGGGGTTATCCTTTGTTGATAGCGTAAAAATGTTGCTCGTCATCTCGTATATTGGATCTGGCATTGCGTTCTATTATTTTGCCAAAAACATATTAGGCAAAACACCAGCCTTTGTAGGAAGTGTATTCTATCTTTTTACACCGTATCATTTCGTTGATATGCACTTCCGCGTTACGATAGCAGAGACCTTATCGTTTGTATTTATTCCATTAGCTTTCTATCTGACAAAAAAACTATTAGAAGAA
>Ga0075364_10001633_pt1 | contig 12290 bp, 10 predicted proteins | sample EndMetdeltDD1764_FD_71517 | JGI IMG/M metagenome (GOLD analysis project Ga0075364, IMG submission 71517) | Populus endosphere microbial communities from Tennessee, USA - Endosphere MetaG P. deltoides DD176-4 | ecosystem: Host-associated > Plants > Roots > Endosphere | place: USA: Tennessee... | reverse complement strand
GCATCGAGAACCTCGATTCGATGAACGACGTCATCGCCACGATCACCGGGTCGGCGCCGACCCGGTGATCGTGGCGATGACGTCGTTCATCGAATCGAGGTTCTCGATGCCGACGGTCGCGACCACGTCGATCCCGGCGTCGAGCAGGACGTCGATGCCGTGCCACCGTCGTGCTCCGATCCCGCCGGGGATGTGATGGGCGAGGTCGTCGACGAGCGCCACCTCGGCCCCGGATGCCAGCACCGCCTCGACGTCGAGCTCGGGGTGGGCCACTCCCTCCTCGAGCACCGACATCGGCCGCACGACCGTCATCCCGACGAGGAGACGGTTGATCGATGCCCGACCGTGGGTGTCGACGATGCCGACCACGACCTTGGTGCCGCGCGCGGCGCGCCGACGACCCTCCTCCAACATGGCGTACGTCTTGCCGACCCCGGGCGCGGCCCCGAGGTACACGCGCAGGGTGCCCCGACGCGGCGCGGCCACTGAGTCCGCGTCCGGCGTTGCCTTCGCGGTCATGTCAGCCCGCGACAGCTGCCAGGTTGACGGCTTGCTTCAACGCCTCGACCATCGACCGCTCGTCGGCCGCACCGGTGCCGGCGATGTCGAAGGCCGTGCCGTGGTCGACCGAGGTGCGTACCACCGGCAGGCCGATCGTGATGTTCACGCCGGCCTCGAGCCCGAGGACTTTGACCGGGCCGTGGCCCTGGTCGTGGTACATCGCGACGACGCAGTCGAAATCGCCCCGCCTCGCGCGGAAGAACAGCGTGTCGGCGGGCAACGGACCAACGGCGTCGATGCCCTCGGCGCGCACGGTGGCGATCGCGGGATCGATCTTGCTGGCCTCCTCGCCGTGGCCGAACAGGCCGTTCTCGCCGGCGTGCGGGTTGATGCCGCAGACAGCCAGGCGCGGCGAGGCGATGCCTGCCCGCCGCAGCGTTTCGTCGGCCCGCCGGATCGTGCGCGCGACGAGGCCCGGTTCGATCTTGGCGACTGCGTCGATGATCCCGATGTGCGTCGTCACGTGGACGACGCGCAGGCCCGGCGCCTCCAACATCATCGACACCTCGCCGGTACCGGTGAGGTGGGCGAGCAGCTCGGTGTGTCCGGGGAACATGTGCCCGGCGGCGTGGAGTGCCTCCTTGTTCAACGGGGCGGTGCAGATCGCCTGCACCTCGCCCGCGATCGCCATCTGCGCGGCGCGCTCGATGTAGCGGTAGGCGGCCTCGCCCGCAGCCGCCGACAACACCCCCCACGGCAGGTCTGCCGGCAGCTCGCCGACATCGATCACCCTGACGTCCGGATCGAGGGTGACGCCGCAGATCGATGCCGCGAGCTGCAGGCGGGCGGTGTCGCCGATGACCACGGGGTCGCACATCTCCGTCACGGCCGGCAGCGCGAGCGCCTTGACGACGACCTCCGGACCGACGCCGGCAGGGTCACCCATCGTGATCGCGATGCGAGGTCGGCCGGTCATGGGTTCATTATGACGGTGCGGCGGTGCGGTCAGGGTTGTTCCAGGAACTCGACTGCCCGGCGCAGGGCCATCTCGTCGCCGAACGCGCCGGCCTTGGTGACGATCGAGATCAGCCGGCCACCGCTGACCGCAGTCGCCCATGGCATCCCGGTGGTGACCTCACCCGAAACGGCGAACCTCGAGATGCCCAGCGCGTCGAGCACCGTGTGCGCGGTGTGGCCGCCGGTGAGCACCAGCCCGTCGGCATCGCGCAGCACCGGCATGATCTCGTCGATGTGGGCCGGTTCGCGTGGATCGATGCGCGCGACGCGTGTGTCGGCGCGCAGCCGGGCGACCTGTGCCTCGGCGCGTTCGTGCTGCGATCCGACCACGACCACAACGCGTTCGGCGACCGGCCGCCGGGACAGCTCACCCGACGCGTCCGCGCTGACGGGCGTGACCGCGCCGATGGCTTTGGGGGCGATGTGGTCGGCGAGATGGCGGGCCAAGCCTGCCGATCCGACCCAGAGGGTGTCGGTCGGCCGGCGCGGATCGTGCAGTGAGCGGACGAGCGCGGCCAGGTCGGCGTCGGTCTGCGCGTCGGGCACGACGAGCTCGATCGCGAGTGCGACATCGGCGAGTACTGCACGCAGGTCGCCCGCGGGCAACGGCTCGCGATCCAACAACGCCGTGCCGCCGACGACGGTTCGGCCGAGCGTCGGGAACGCGGGGCAGACGACGACGCGTGCCGGCTCCTCGACGGTTCCTCGCAAGGCCGAGACGGCCGCCAACACAGTCGCCCGGATGTGCCCGCGCACGGTGGAGTCGATCTTGATGTACAGCGAACGTCCCGGGTACGACTTGACGACGGCAGCGGTGACGTCGAACGCTTCGGTCTCGGTCATCGCTCTGGTGTCGGTGTCGAGGGCGACGACGGTGGTGTTGGGTACGAACACAGGCGCGGACCTGTCGAGCACCACGACGCAGCGGTGGCCGGCCGTGGCGAACGCGCCGGCGGTGTCGGCGGCTCCGGTCAGGTCGTCGGCGACGATGAGCACGAGCCAGTTTGACCCATCACGGACACCGCCCGCGAGTCGGTCAGGTGCTGATCGGGGTCGGGGCCGGCTCGCCGCGCAGCACGGCGAGCACGTTCGCCGCGGCGAGCGTCGCCATCGCGGTTCGGGTCTCGACCGTCGCCGAGCCGAGATGCGGAATCAGCACGACGTTGTCGAGCTCGAGCAGCTGAGGATGGACGGTGGGCTCGTTCTCGAACACGTCGAGGCCGGCTCCGGCGATCTGCCCGTTTGCCAGCGCGTTGGCGAGTGCAGCTTCGTCGACGACCGGTCCACGGGCGGTGTTGATCAGATAGGCGCTGCTGCGCATCGCGGCCAGCTCGACGGCGCCGATGAGGTGGTGGGTCTCGGGCGAGTACGGGCAGTGCAGCGACACGACGTCGCTCGTGGCGAGCATCTCGTCCAAGTCCATCCGCACGCATGCGAGCTCGGCCGCCAGGTCGTCCGCGATCGCGCGTCGGTTCGAGTAGGCGATGGTCATTCCGAAGGCTTTCGCCCGGCGGGCGAGAGCGGCGCCGATCTGACCCATCCCGACGATGCCGAGGCGTCGACCTTGGATGGCTGTGCCGAGCATGTAGAACATGCCCCACTGCCACGGCTGGCCGCTGCGAATGACGCGCTCGCCTTCCTGCAGCCGCCGCGTCGACATCAGGATCAGGGCCATCGCGATGTCGGCGGTCGCGTCGGTGAGCACGCCGGGCGTGTTGGTCGCGATCACGCCGCGCTCGCGGCACGCGGGCACGTCGATGTTGTTGTAGCCGACTGCGACGTTCGCCACGACCCGCAACTGCGGCCCGGCCGCGTCGAGCAGCTCGCCGTCGATCCGCTCGGTGAGGAGGGCGACGATCGCGTCGGCGCCCGCGACGCGCTGCAACAGCTCGTCTCGCGAGATGGGATCGGACGAGTCCCAAGCCCACACGTCGTGCTCGGCTTCGAGCATGTCGATGCCATCGACCGGTATCCGGCCGGTGACGACGACGCGCCGGCGAGGGTCACTCACGTGAAGCTGCCGATCCACTGCTGCAGCAGGCCCAGTCCTTCGCGGATGTCGTCGGCGCCGATGCCGGAGTAGGCGAAGCGCACGTATTGGCGGGTCTCGCCGGGCTGTGGGCGGCCGAAGTGACGGCGGGTGCAGAACGAGACGCCCGTTGCATGCAACGCCTGTTCGGCGAACACGGCGAGGTCGTCGGTGCCGACGATGGCCATCGCGTCGGTGACGTCGGGGAAGAGGTAGAAGGTCGCTTCCGGCGTCGCCACGCTCATGCCCTTGATCGAGCCGACGGCCTCGACTGCGGCGTCGCGGCGTTGCACGAGCACGTCGAGCATCGCCTTGGCCTCGGTCTGGTCGCCGCGAATCCCCTCGACCCCGGCGTACTGGACGAAGTGCGTCGTGCAGGACTCGTCGTTGGTGTTCAGCTTCGTGATCGCGTCGGCGATCGGTTGCGGCCCGACCGCGGCGCCGAGGCGCCAACCCGTCATCGCGAACTTCTTCGAGAAGGTGTACAGGATGACAGTGCGTTCCTGCATCCCGGGCAGCGACGCGATCGACTTCGACGTTCCCGAGTACCTCATCTCGAAGTACGCCTCGTCCGAGAGCACGAAGAGGTCGTTCTCGATCGCGATCTGGGCAATCGCTTCCCGCTCAGCGTCCGTCGACTCCGCGCCGATCGGGTTCTGCAGATCGTTGTAGATGATCGCCCGGGTCTTCGGGGTCACCAGCGCGCGGACCTGATCGAGGTCGATGCCGAAGCCGGTCGCGGTGGGGATGTATCGGTAGGCCTTGGCCACACCGCCGAAGTACTCGATCTGGCTCTCGTAGATCGGATAACCCGGATTCGGGTACAGCACTTCTTCGCCCGGGTTCATCACGGCCTGGATGAACTTGGTGATGACCGGTTTGCCGCCGGTTTGGACGACGACTTGCGACGGCGAGTACGTGAGCCCGCGGCGCGCGCCGATGTCGTCGGCAAGGGCCTCGCGCAGCTGGGGAATGCCGGCGGCCGGGCAATAGCCGGTCTTGCCGTCGGCGATCGCGCGATCCATCGCCGCGACGACGTTCGACGGTGTCGCCAGGTCGAGGTCGCCGAGATGGAACGGGTAGATCCGATTGCCCTTCGCCCCCCACTCGGCCGCAGCCAGAGAGACGGTGAAGGCCGTCTCGGTTCCGAGCCGTTGCAGGCGTTCGGCCAAGGTCAAAGAAGACGTGAGAGCCATTGGGCAATTGTACAAAACGTCAAAGGGTCCTGCCACCATTCGGTAATATTCCGCATCGTGGAAGGCTCGGGTGCTTGCTCCTTCGTGGCCGTGGAGATCCATGCCCGGCCTGAAGTGCGGGGGTACAGTCCAGCTCGAACGAAAGCGGGGAGCGCATGACAGACGATTCGGGAACCAACGCGGCACCAACGGCCGAGGCAGCGGAAGCGGAGCCGAGCGATCGCGGCCTGATCGAGTTGATCGCCGCGATCCTGCTCGGCCTGGCCGGGCTGCTCACGGGGTACGCGGCGTACTACGGGTCGCTGGCCGACGGCGACTCGCTCGAGGGCTACACGTCGTCGCAACGAACGACAGCCGACGCCAACGCGTTCTATGGCGACTACGCGCAGACGTACACGGGTGACCAACAGCTGTTCCTGCAGTACAAGATCAAGCTCGACGAGGGCAACCAGGAGATCGCCGACGACATCCGCCAGAACCTGTTCTCGGAACCACTGGAGAAAGCAACGGTTGCGTGGGAGACCCAGCCCGACGACGAGAACGCGCGGGCAACGCCGCTCGACCGCGACGAGTACGTCGTGCAGTCATTCCTCGACTACCAGTCGACGTCCGAGCTCGCCGAGCAGCAGTTCGCCGATGCCAAGCACATCAACGAGCTCGGTGACAACTACGGCCTGGCCCAAGTGTTCCTCGCGATCGCGCTGTTCGCCGCCGGTATCGCGGCTCTGTTCAAGATCCGCAAGCTGAGCATCGGTCTCCTGATCGGCAGCGCGCTGCTGATCGTCCCCGGCCTGTGGGCCATCGGCAAAGGCAAGGGCTGGATCTCGTAGCCGACCAGATCGTTCAGCCAAACCCCGAACTACGGTTGGCGCTGTCCGGGGGCGAAGCGGGCGATGAGGGCCATCAGGTGGGGAGCGCCGAAGCGTGCCTTGAAGTCGGCCACGGTGTACCCGGTCACAGTCGCGGGCGTGCGGGCGCGCACCGTCGCTGAACGTGGTAGGTCGAACACGGCACCCATTTCTCCGAACTCGTCACCGGGCCCCACCACCGCGAGCAACGTGTCCTCCGCGTTCAGATCGTCGCCAGCGGAACCCCACAGCTCCATCTGGCCCTCGATGACGCGGTAGATCCGATCACCACGAGAACCCCTCGCGAACAGCACGTCTCCGGCTTCGAGGTGTCGATCCTCCGCACCACGCGCGCCGGCGACTTGCATCGGCACCATTTCGATCACGTGGTCGGCCAGACCGAGCATCCGCGGGTCATGGGTGGACACGATGACCGTTCGGCCTTGATCGGCTAGGCCGCGGATGATGCGCAGCACTGTTTCGACCTGCTCGTGATCCAGTGACGCGGTCGGCTCGTCGGCGATGAGCAGCGGCGGGTTCATCGCCAGTGCCCGTGCGATTCCGACGCGCTGCTGCTGCCCGCCGGAGAGCTGCCCGGGTTTGCTGCGCAGGCGGTCGGCAAGCCCCACGCTGGCCAACAGTTCGCACGCATGATTGCGGGCTTCGCGCCGTCGGGTACCCGCAGCGCGAAGGGGCACCATCACATTCTCGGTGGCGTCGAGGCTCGGCACCAGGTTGAACGCTTGGAAGACGATGCCGACACCGCAGCGGCGATAGTCGGTGAGGCTTCGCCCGCTGAGGGCGGTGACCGTCGTGCCGTTCACCACGATGCTGCCGCTCTTGGGCGCGAGGATCCCCGCAAGGCACGAAAGGAATGTGGTCTTGCCGCAGCCGGACGGGCCGAGCAACAGCGTCAACGAACCGGCAGGTGCTGCGCAGGTGAAGCCGTCAAGCGGTCGGGTCGAGTGGCCGCCACGAACGAATTCGACGGTGACGTCAACAGCGAGAACTGCGGACACGTCAGGGCCCGCCAAACGCCAGCGCCGGTTGCACTTCGGCGACCCGTCGCAGGCCGACGAGGCTTGCAACCATGCCGACGATCACCGCGAGAACGGGCAGCAACAGCAACGCACTGCGCGGGATGACGACGTCGAGTGGGAACCCAGGTGCGATCAGCAGAGCCATCGCTCCGCCGACGACCGACGCCGCGAGCGCGATGACGATCGCCTGCAAGCCGACACCGCTCGCCATCGCTCGCGTCGGGACGCCGGTGGCCTTGAAGACAGCGAAGTCTCGGGTGCGTTCCAGCGTTGACACGTAGATAACAGACGCGACGATGAGAGCGGCGACCAACCACAGCAACACGCGGATGAAGTCGATCGAACGGGTCGCGTTCGTCAACGGGCGGGCCAGGTCGGCCTTGGCTTGACCTCTGTCGAACGCGGTGAGGCCGGCAGGCAACGAGGTGGGCACTCCTTTCGTCACGATCATCGATGCCAGGTTCTGCCCGTGCGTCACCAGAGCTTGCGCGTCATGAAGGACGAGGAACGCTGACGGCGAACCGGCGATCAACGATGCCTTGTCGACGGTGCCGACCACGACGAACGATCGGCCGAGGATCACGAGGTGTGCGCCGACGCCTGCGAGTCGCCGCGCAACCATCGCCTCTCCCGTGGCCGCGGCAGACCGTCCCTGTGACGCTGCCGGTGCGCCGAGACCGCCGGGAACCACGCCGAACATGTTGATGTCGACGGACTTCGTTCCGACCATGACCACCGCGCGCGTGAACAACACTGGATCGGATCGTTCGACACCGGACAGCCCGCCGGCGGCGGCGACCGCATCGAGCGGGATGTTGATGCCCGCGCTGAAGGGACCGGCAGCACCTGACGGTGCGACCCACCGATCACCGCCTGACTGTCGCAAGGTCCGGTCGACCTCGACCGTGAACGCGTTGGACAGACCCGACATCAGCAGTCCCATCGAGAACACAAGCGCCGTTCCGACGACGGCAATGGCGAATCGCCCGCGGCGCCATTGCAGATCGCGCAACGCCGCGAGCAGCATCACGGGCCCCTCCGTTCATCGGCAACGACGAGAGCCCGAAGAGCCAGAGCGTGATGATCAGCCACGAGGCACCTCCGCGGTCACTTCTGTGATTGCGTCCTCCAACTCGTCGAGGGCGAATTGGATCGCTGCGTCGAAGGCGAGGCGTGCTCCGCGTTCGCGGGCGTCATTGAGGTGCTCCGCAGTCAGCGTCTCGAATGTGAGTGACGCGGCGGGATCACCGTCGGACATACCGGCTCCGCCCGTTGGCTGGCGGGTGAACGACTGCAGAGCAGCCGCGGCCTCCTCTCGACCCACGCCGGCGAGCATCACCGCGATCCGTCCCAACGCGGGCTGGACAAACCTGCGCGAGCCGGCGTTGCGCGCCTCGATGAGGTAGGAGCGAGCGTCAACCAGAGCGGCGCGGCGATCGACGTTGAACAAAAGGAGGAGGCGCGGGACGGTGGCCCACACCCACAGCATGGAGCGGCGGGCCGCACGTGAGCACATGGCGAGTACGTCGTCATACGCGGCCAGCGCTGCAGCCGGATTGTTGCTGTAGAGAGCCCGGTGAGCTTCGGCGCGTCGCAGCAGGAGCAGGCCGTGATTCGGGTCCTCGTTGGCGTACGCCCGGACGCGATCCCACGACTCCTGTTCGGGTCGACCGAGGAACAACCCGAAGAGCGCGTTGTAGCTGTGGAGGATGGCTTGCGCGAGCGGGTGCTCGGTCTTGGCGAGCGCCACTGCCAGACGGATGTACTCGTGGCCCTCCGCCATCACCTTCGGCTCGGTCGACGGATTGAGGTACGAGCGAGCGTACGGCCCCCAGAACGTGCCCATCCCGTGAATCAAATGGTGCTCTCGGGCGGGAATGTCGAGTCGATAGGTCGCGGCCATCGCGGCCTGACCATGCGCAGTGGACGCGAGGGGGTGGTGGCTCGCCGCGTGCATGTCGGCGGCTGCGGCCACCCAGATCCCAACCTCGGCGAAGTCATAAAGATGCCAGAGCACGTGAAGCGATGTGGTCAGCCGGAGAGCGGTGTCGGCGTCATCGTTGGCGAGGGCGAAGTTGAATGCGGCCCGGAAGTTGTCGAGTTCGTCGATGACGCGTTCGAGGTTCATGGGGTCCTCGGCGAGGGCGAAGCCACCGCGCGCCTCGGCGAACGCGGTGTAGTACTCACCGTGACGCTGGGCCACGAGGCCGGCACCGTCACCGAGATGCTCGGCTGCGAAGTCGCGCAGGGCCTCAAGCAGGCGGAACCGCGTCGTTGAAAGGTGGACCTCGGCTACGACCATGGATTTGGTGACCAGTTCGTCGATCACGTCGACGACACGTGAGGGATCGAGCGGAGCGAACCCGGTGACCGACTCGGCGGCCGCGAGGTCGAAGCCACCTGCGAACACGGACACCCGTTCGAACAGGGTTCGTTCCTCCTCGTCCAGGAGTCGGTAGGACCAGTCGATCGCGGTGTGGATGGTCCTGTGGCGTTCCGGTACGCCGCGCTGCCCGACCGTCAGCAAATCGAACCGCGCGTCGATCCGGGTCGCGATCTCACCGAGCGACAACGAGCGGACGCGTGCTGCTGCAAGTTCGATGGCCATCGGGATGCCGTCGAGACGGGTGCAGATTCGCCTCATCAAGGCCTCATTCAAGTCGACCTGCGGGCTCGCCCGGCGGGCCCGCTCAGTGAACAGATCTACCGCGGCATTCGCCGCGAGCGACCGGACGGGCCACACCTGTTCGCCCGCAACTCCCAGCAGCTCGCGGCTGGTGACCAACACGCGAAGTGCTCGGCAGCTGTGCACCAGTGCGCCGACGAGGTCGGCGACGGGGCTGAGCAGATGCTCTGCGTTGTCGAGCACCAGCATCATGTGACGTTGCCCGATCGCGTCGATGATCACGTTGCGTCGTGGAACGCTGGCGGCTGCGACGCCGAGGATGGTGGCCACCATGTCGTCCAGACCCGACGGCTCGGCCAACGACGCCAGTTCGACGAACCACACACCATCAGCACACGTGTCCGTCGACCGGGCTGCGACTTCGGTGGCGAGGCGCGTCTTGCCGACTCCTGCAGATCCGGTCATCGTGACGATCGACGAGCTGTCACACAGCCGGAGCAACGCCGCCAGGTCATCATCCCGCCCAACGAACGAGGTCAAGTAGACGGGCAGGCCAACGGCCGGCGCGCCCATCGACCGTAGCGGTGGAAACGACGAGTCCAGGCCGGGGCGAGTGACCTGCCACAGCCGTTGGGCGCGGCTCACATCCCTGAGATGATGGACGCCCAGATCGACCAGGCTCGTGTTTTCGTCCAGCAGGTGACGCACTGCCTCGGCCACGACGTCTGTCACAACGATCTGGCCGCCATGAGCGACGCTCATCACGCGGGCAGCGCGATTGAGCGAAGATCCGAACCAGTCACCATCACGCGATTCCGCCTCGCCGAGATGAATGCCTATTCGTACGCGAACCGGGCCGGAGATCGGCCATGCTTCGGCCGCACAACTCGACTGGACGCTCAAAGCGGCGTTCACAGCGGCAAGAACCGACGCAAACGCCGCGGCCAGACCGTCACCCGCCGTCGAGAACACAATGCCCCCGTGACGCTCGATCGCCGCTCGCAGTAACTGATCGTGGCGAGCGATCACACCCCGCATTGCCTGCTCGTTCGCCTCCCAGAGACGCGTCGAGCCCTCGATGTCGGTGAACAAGAACACTGCCGTCTTGAGCTCAGCCAGTTCGCCACCTCCACGGAGACGGATCTACGTGATCGTCCGCGGTTCGGCCCTTTTCGCAAACCTCACAATGCCGATGACCGCGAACGGTCCACACGTTGAAGTATCGCGCGAAGTCTTCGTCCCGCGAACCGGAGGCCGGCGAGCTCAGGGGCATCGGCCCGCCTTACGCCCGAGATGCGCGGTCGACTGGTGGGGTGTTCGACGGCAGCGAATGGGTGGAGTCCTAACCACTTCGGAAACGAACGCGCGAGCATCCGAGGACCTTCGCCGCCGAGAAGTTCGGCGGAACAGCCATGGGCCACTTCCCTACGGGAGCGGGGCCCAGCAGCTGTGGGTGCCGCTGCTGATCCGTTCGGGCAGGCGCACCGCGGCGATGGGGCCGGCGGTGATGTCTTGAGCGGCGAAGATCAGGCATTCGGACTTGTTCTCGTTCATGTCCGTCGTGAACGTCAGCAGATAGCCATCGTCCTCGGCGGTCGCACCGAGACGAGGCGCGAAGGGTGATTCGCTGGCGAAGACGCCTTCGGGGAACCGGTACTCCACCGTTGCGCCAGTTGTCACGTCGAGCTTGTTGATCCCGTTGAACAGGAACCAGCCGGGCTTGGCCGTCACGGCATAGGTGTAGCGATACGGCAGGCCGGCCCGGGTGTTGTTGATCATCCCGAACTCGAGCACGCGCTCGTCGAGCATCTCCTCGGTGCACTGCCCGGTGCGCATGTTGAACCGCCAGCGGTGCGGATGGGACTGCAGTTGGGCGAGGTCGACGAACCGGAACATCTGCTCGAACAACGTTGCGTCGGGCTTCGCTTTCGGGTTCGGCTGCGCTTGGTAGAAGCCGTCGAGCACGACGTCGTCGCCGTCCTCGTACGCGTTGATCCAGTGCAGCACGTACGTCGGATCGGCCTCGAACCACCGGATGTCCTCAGGACTGCCGCGCCGGGGGATGACGGCGAATCGGGTCGGCAGGTCGCGGTAGTAGCGGACGGCATAGATGTCGCGCTCGAGCAGCTTCGGGTCCCAGAACATCGGGCAGTCGTTGAGGATCGCGTAGTTCTCGGTGAAGGCCATGTCGTGCGGCAGCCGCGGTCCGGGCAGAGGGATCGGCGTGTAGTGGACGAGCGTGTTCGACGCGTCGACGACGCCGTAGTGCATGTATGGCGCTGTGGTCGAGTAGTTGAAGAAGAGCATCTCACCGGTGCGCTCGTCGACCTTGGTGTGAGCCGAGACGCCCTCGGCCGGGAATCGTCCGTCCCATGATTCGCGGCCGAGATCGGCGAGGGTCAACGGATCGTGCCGGTAGAGATCGCCGCACTGGTAGTGGCTGCTCTTGGCGACGCCGGCGTGGACGACGACATCGGTGCTCGACGCATCCTTGAGTCGCGCCCGGGCTCCCCACCCGTCGGTGCGCAACGAGCGTTCGGGCGACTCGGCCAGCCCGGCCCACAACGCGTGGCCGGCTTCGTTCTCGGCAGCGAGGCCGGCGGTGCGCACGAAGCGGTTGCGATAGCTCGCCCGCCCGTCGGCGAAGCTCATCGCGTGGAGCATTCCATCGCCGTCGAACGGGTGGTAGCGACCGATCGAGTCGTGCACCGGGTTCTCGGTGTTGCGCAGGTAGACGCCGGCCAGATCGCTCGGAATCGTGCCCTCCGTGGGCAGGTCGGTGGCGTCGTACTCGACGAAGTTCGGCTGCCAAGCCCCGGTGCGATACGGGTGGTCGTCGTCGACGGGCAGCGTGGTGGCCATCCGGGCGATGACCCTCACGTCGGCGCTGGTGCTCATCTCGCCAACCGTAGTCCGATCGATGAATCCCAGATGTGTCGTCGGTCACGTCTGGGTGGCGGGCGGTTCTACGCGAACGCATCTATGTGAGCGCTGGAAAGAATGTTCCAATTTCACTCATGCACAGGCGCCCGC
>Ga0075364_10001631_pt1 | contig 12291 bp, 13 predicted proteins | sample EndMetdeltDD1764_FD_71517 | JGI IMG/M metagenome (GOLD analysis project Ga0075364, IMG submission 71517) | Populus endosphere microbial communities from Tennessee, USA - Endosphere MetaG P. deltoides DD176-4 | ecosystem: Host-associated > Plants > Roots > Endosphere | place: USA: Tennessee... | reverse complement strand
ATCTCAAGTTGTGCTTCTACTTCTAACGCTTTTGCTATTGTTTCAGCATCATTTTCTCGTTTTTCATAAGGTACCTGCAGCGGTTTCAATTCTTCCACTTCTACTCCCCAACGCGTACCTAATACTTTTGCAAGTATGTTTATCATATCTTCTTTGGTAACTGCTTCTTCGTCTTTCCTATTTGGCTCTGCCACTTTTATTTCTGGAGCTCGTATCGTTCCCTGCATGGGTTCTCGTGGGGGTGCTTTATGAGGAGCGGGGACATATTCTTCGAATTCTGCTGCAATGTTTTGTAAAGCAGGCTCAACATCGATGAGTCGTCCTTTGTAAAAAGTTTGTGCATGAGTCATAACACTCAGTTTAGCCTGATTACTTAATGTATGACCACTTGCCAATTCTGGATTCCCGTCAGGATCTATTACCTCAATCATAGAACGCATTGCGAATTCAAATGTGTCACAGGCTCCTCTGATGAGCCCCTTTTCGTCGATCAACCCATTGGTAGCAAGATCATAGAAGCTATTAACGGGAAAAGATGGTTTGCCCTCATCTTTTGGGATCCAATATTGACAGTATTCCCGAACAAGTAATCTAAGCCCTTCAATGGTTAATGAGTCTTGATTAGCAATCTCTTCACTTAGTGCATCTAAGCCGACATCTTTACACATCGTTGCAACTTCATGACGTTTTTCATGAGGTATCTCATCAAGAACAGGTTGATAAATCGTACTCTCAGGATCTAATTTAAATGCATATTCACGTCTCTCATCATCACGCCCAACAAGGATCATTCCAGCAATTTCAGGATCTCCCGTCGTAATCCCAAAGCGCTTAGCATAGTCAGAAAAAGCAAGTAAGACATCAACCTGGTCTATATCGATATCGTCAATTGAGGGGATACTCTCATCTCTTTTGCGGTCAAAAATGAGTCTCATATTGGCTTCTTTAAAGACACCTTTCTCGGCAAAAAGTACTTCAGCCAGAGCAACACGATCATCTCTTTCAAATTCCTTGGCTGAACTGAGATGAAGATAATCTTGTGACTTTCTTTTAGCGCGAGGAACTAATAACCCATCGAGGTCAGCAATGGTATATTGTAACCACACTGAAAGTTCTCCTGCATGTTTCTCATCAAACGCGTGTATTGTTTGCTTCAATTTGTCACGAGTAAGGTCATCTTGCTGCATTGCTCCAAGCAAGTCCTTGGCCAATTCAAGACGCAATGGATCATTTTGTATTTTCTTCAGTAAATCAGACGATTCAAGAAATTTTGCTAGCCCTTTTAGATCTCCATTGAAACTTTTAATCTCGCTTAGCAATTTACTGGTGGCTTCTCTTTGTGTGAGCTCTGCTTTTGTCTCCCAATGCTGAATACCGTGCCAATAGCTTATCACGGTATCTTTCTCGCAGACTGGTGAAACCGCGTCTGTAAGCCAAGCAAGTCGTTCGCTCTTAGGAGTGGCAGCATCAAAGAGTAATCCTTCGGTGATAATAATGTCTGCTTGCTCCTGCGCAAAATTGTGAATACCGGTCTTAATGATTTCGTCGAAAGATCGCGTGTCTTTTGGATCATATAATTGAGCACCAATGGCTTTAAAAGCATGGGAAGGGAGGTATCCATCTTTCCAATGAAGCCCTTTTGTCAAAGGAAGGATTTCATCAAGCGCAAATCTTTGCCATGAATCAGGTTCTTTTGTATCAATTGTTACTTCACCGTCAACAACAGTACGGGTTGCAAATTTACCGTCTTGAACAATGATGCTCGCTGATGGCGTTGACTCGTCTTTGATATATGTATTCGAAATAAACTCTCGAAATTGTTCACGAGCGATATCTTGCTGATTGTCTGATTTGGGCGTAGGGTTTTTGTCAATGGTGGCAAGGGCGAGTGGGCGAGTAACTTCTTGCTTATATACTTCAGGGAGCAGTGCAAATGCATAACGAGCCTTTCCCTGGACAGGTGAAATAATGGATAGCTCTGCCTGCCATTTATCGGCAAATCGAGCCTCAAGTTGCGCTTTCGTCTCATTAGCTTTATCTTCTGGAACGTCTTGCTGTGGAAGTTGATTCGTTACTTCAATTTGATACGCAGTACGCAATGTATCGTTAGGCGCGACAAGTGATCCCAGTGGAGGAGGACCTCCCGTTATCTTTCCCCATTTTTTATCAAACTGATGAATGAGTTCCTTTTGCAAATCTGGATTAGAGGCAGGATCACCACCTGTGGCTGCTTTTAATGGATCAGTTACTTCAGCTTTGTATGACATCAAAACCCTCTGGTAATTCTTAACAGCTTCATCAACTGGTTGTCCAAGAAGAAGCCCCGACCATTTGGTCGCGAATTTGCTTTCCAGTGTTGTTCTTTGGATTAGTTCTTCATGTGGTAAAAGATCACGCGGTTCTTGTTCTGTTTCAGCAGTTACGCCAAAGGCGTCAAGATAGTCTGTTAATGAAGATTGATTAACGATGTCTTCAATTGCTGTTGCGATTTCTTCTCTGTGCTCTTTGCGATATTCCGTTTGGAGAGCGCCGACTTCATCAAACACTCCTTGTCTCTTAAACGTATTCATGACATATTTATATCTATCGAAGTTATAAATAGATGCTTCAAAGCAGATCATGTCATCATTTCTTGCCCAGTAGGGAGAGACTGCATGGTCCCATTTCGTACTAGGATCGAAAATAAGTCCTTCGGGTAATGCTTTCCCGGTATCATTAATCATGAGTTCCCAAAGAAAGATATTCTTTCCAATTTCGATCGCTTCCGCATATTCCGGCTTATCTTCACTTGCATTAAGAGCAGCTGATTCAATAACCATAAGCATCTTTTTTGCCACTTCTTCCGACGGGCGAAGCGCTTCAAGCAGTCGTTGTTTTGGATTGAGTTCTTTTTCTGGAGTCCCTTCAAATTCAACAATTCTTTTTTGTAGATCTGTTTCTTGTTGTGGTGAAATGACATTTGTTCCTACCTTATTGTCCGTCTCCATACTAGTATTCATTATATAGTATTAAAAAAGGTCGGGGAAGTTTATTATCATATTTGGTTTAGTGTTGTAGTCTTTGAATGCTCGTTAGTAAGGTTATAGCAGTTGCCATCTGGTTGAGAAATGGAGGAGGGTATTGAGTGAAATAGCTACATCGTGGTTTCCACAGCCGTCTCCATATTTTTAAATTGGATCCCTTTTGCTGCAAAAAATGTTTTTAATCGATCATAATATTGAAGTCGATATTCATCGCGCCAATGCTGATCATGAATGGGAAGAACGATTTTTGGTTTGAGTGCTAGCGCTTTTTCAACTGCTTGCGTAATCATCCATGATGGTCCTAGCAGTGGCAATGCCAAAATCTCTTTGTCTGTCGTAAAACTCATCGAGTCGCCAGGATGCCCTAATTTACCAAACACTTCAAACAGCACATTTTGCGGAGCTTCGTTATCAAAGACTCTTTCATGTGGAACTGGTGTTACCTTAATTATGTCATTCCCTTCAGTTGTTGCTGTGATATTTTCTTTTTGTAGCAGACTAACTACGGAAGGATTACTGATGATTGTTACTTTTGGAAATTTGGCAACAAGTTCTTTAATAAAAGGGAGATGGAAATGATCAGGATGTTCATGAGTGATCAAGAGGTAATCTAGTTGAGAGAGTTTTTCTAGATCGAGTGCTTTTGCTTCGTAGGTGAAAATACCTGGATCAATGAGCACTGTAGTATTATTTTCTTGGATCAGGAGACAAGAGTGGAGATGTTTTGAAATAATCATGTGCCCTTAGTATAGAAAATAAGAGGCTGATTGTATAGTTTGAGCATTATTCAAAACTTTTCCCCACGGCTTCGATGTGTGGGAGAAAGTTTTTTGGTTCAAGACTTGAGATGTCGGCTCCTTGTTCTGTGGCAACCAAGAGTCCATCGATAATCTTTTTCGCCTTGACTGCTTCATCGTGCTTGAGATAACTGACGCTGATCGGATTCATAGGTGCGCGAATATTGATTAGTTTGATCGTTGCAAAGAAGGGAACGGTTTCTACCTCGATATGGGCGATATCACGGATTGGCACACTTGTTCTTTGGTGTGAGAAAAAGAAGTCGCTTTGTACGATATCAATTTTATTAGCATTAATGGTTATCGTATCGGGGAAAAAATCAAAAGGGAAAACACTGGTTAATTGATACAGCACTTGTGAGCTTTTTCTTGCGAGTTCTCGCATCTTATTTTCCGCAGTTAGCGTATCATTTTTTTTCTGCGTGCGGACTGTTTGCGATTGACTCGCTTGAGAACTGCTCGAATGTTTTTTTATAAATTTATCTCTCTTTGGGAGTTCTCCTTCAGTAGACCCACTCCCCACGAGTAGCGCTGGCGAGAAAACTGTACCTTTGCTTTTTACCATAATCCATCATTAGCATAAGCTCTACAAGAAAGAAAGCAAACAAAATTGTGTAAGAGGCTGATAAGAGAATCAAAAGAGACTTTTTTCACCTTCAATAAGGGGAGTAAATTGTAATGGAATAGTGACTTTATCGATCTCTGTGCCATCTTTTGCGGAGATCTGAAAAACTTCCAAGATCATTGCGTCTCCGGATCTTAAGGAAGCATCAGGGGTAAGTTGGGCATCATAAACGAAATCGGTAAAGAGTCCGGCGTCTTTTGTGTTTGCTTGTGTAGCAGCCGAGAGATAAACTTTGCCCGTTATTTTATTTTTTACTCGGAGAGAAAACGTATTTTCAAAGACACGAACTTTGCCTTTGACTTGAAAGGTCTGACTGACGCGTTCATTTGGTGTCGGTGCATAGATAACAATATTGCCTGAAGTTGCAGTAATCGGTGTGGGGGTTGGTTGATTTGCTGGTTGGTTAAGAATTGTTTGTCTCCCAAAATAAGCCAACATGCCCAGTGCGCCTAAGCAGACCAGAAGAAAAATAATCCATTTGCGCATTGATGCATTTTGCATAGATTTATTGTAACAAGAATACCTCTTGCAAACAATTTTTTTTTATGTTTAAATAGTTTTTGCATCAAGAGATTCTCTATCGAGCATAGAGAACAGCAACCCTTGAATTTTGCTTATCGCAAGTTCTTATGGGTGCTAGCTTCAACCCAGAAGCGATGTGATCCCAGGGAGGGATAAAAGAATTAATTTTCCTTGGGTGTTTACCGAAATATGACAAATTTTGTTTTTACTTCTGAATCAGTCTGCGCAGGTCATCCTGATAAAATCTGTGATCAAATCAGTGATGCCATCGTTGATGCCGCATTAACCAAAGATCCTTATTCACGAACTGGAATCGAAACCGTTGCGGGTGCTGACAAAATTTTCTTATTTGGCGAAATTAAAACAAAAGCCAAGATTAATTTTGAAAAGGTTGCTCGCGACACCGTAAAGCGTTTAGGTTACACCGTCCCAGCATGGGGCTTCAGTCAAAAATCTACTTTCCAAAATTATGTTCATGCACAGTCTCCTGAGATCTCAATGGGTGTTGATCAAGATGGCATCATTGGTGCAGGGGATCAAGGAATGATGTTTGGATTTGCTTGTGATGAAACTCCTGAGCTCATGCCTTTACCAATTCAACTTGCTCAGTCCTTAACCATGCGTATTGATGAAATGCGAGAAAGTAAAAAACTTCCTTGGCTTCGTCCCGATGGAAAAGCACAAGTGACGATTCGTTACGAAAAAGATCGCCCAGTTTCCATAGAAAAACTCGTCGCTGCTGTTGCTCACGATGAAGCTACTTCTGCTGAACAGGTTCGAGAAGATATTATTAAAAAGGTTTTCAAACCAGTTCTTCGAAAATATAAATTAGATTTGCCTAATGATCCAGACATCATCGTTAATGGAACAGGACTTTGGCATATCCCTGGTCCTGAGTCAGATGCTGGACTTACGGGACGAAAGATTGTCGTTGATGGATACGGTGGGTATGCTCGGGTCGGTGGCGGTGCGTTTAGTGGAAAAGACCCAAGTAAAGTTGATCGATCAGGTGCTTATGCTGCACGTTTCATTGCCAAAAACATTGTCGCTGCTGGTCTTGCTACAAAATGTGAAGTTGGTTTGGCGTATGTTATCGGTCAGCCATACCCCTTAATGCAAACAATTGAAACCTTTGGCACAGCAAAAGTAAGTGAAAAAGCACTGCACGATTTCAAAGACAAATTGCTTGATACTTCAGTTCGTGGGATTATTGAAACCCTTGATCTTGCTCGTCCGATCTACAGTCCTACCGCGGCATATGGCCACTTTGGTCGCAAAGGCTTCCCTTGGGAAAAAGTTATTAAAGCTTAATTTCTTAAATTTAAATCGTAGCGTCTTGTGGTGTTGCGACTTTCGTTTTTACGACAGTGTCAGTTAAGAGTTCTCGAGCAAAATTATATCCCCAATAAAGTGAGAGTTTTGCGTAATCATAGAATTTCTTCTTGCTAAAACGATGTCCTTTTAGTTTAAACTCTTCTAATTGAATTTGATTCTTAACATTGGTAACCAAAATAGCAATAATTTTATCTGCAAGCGGTGTTGAGGCGAGTTTGCCTTCTGCTGTCATTTCTAATGTCTTCTTTTGTAATTTCTTAATGGTTTGCACATCGGTTGGTAATGAATAGGGAGCGGCATTGGTTGTTAACGAACGTTCTTTTAAGTAAATGTTGAAGCCATAAGTCATTAGCGCATACACAAAAGACAAAATAGCACTTTCTTTTAACTCCTCTGGTTCAAGTGATGGCGTATACATCACCGAAGCAAATCCTCCGGCCAGACCATAGGAGACTCTGGCAATGTCATCAGTCAAAAAGAATTTGGAGATGCTGCTGTCATGCGTGTATTGATTGATAAGACTAAAGATTTCGCTTGCAATCAACATTGCTTGCTCTTCAAGTTCGAGTGTATTTTGCTTTGTCATTTTTACCATTGTACGATTATATCGCACTAGAGCCATTTTGGATATGGGAAAATCACAGGAAATTTGATAAGATATTTCTATGGATAAGAAACACAAAGTGAAAGTTGAAGATTTGAAAGAGGGCAAAGGGGATGCTGTTAAAGAAGGCGATACGGTTGTCATGCATTACACTGGTTGGCTTGAGGATGGAACCAAGTTTGATTCTTCCCATGACCGTAATCAACCTTTTGAAACGCCGATTGGTGTTGGGTATGTGATCAAAGGTTGGGATATGGGTGTGCCTGGTATGAAAATCGGTGGTAAGCGAAAGTTAACGATTCCTCATGAATTAGGCTATGGCAAATACGGTGTTGAGCCAGACATCCCTGGTTTTGCGACCCTCATTTTTGAAGTAGAGCTTCTCAAGATTAAATAATTCCTCGCTATGGTGAAGTACAAACAACAAGTACAGGACATGCTTTCTTTTCAAAAAGAGATGTTTGTTGAGTTTAAAGAGATTCACGATAAGTACGCTAAGGATCCAGAAAAATGGCAGAAAGAATTTAATGAAGTTGGTAGTAAGGTAATTCCTGTTGTGCAGCGATGGGAGAACAATCTGTGTTCAAAGTCTGAGTCGGGCAAATATGGAAAGTTTTCAAGCACACTGGCTGATAAGTTTTGGGGAGAAGTACGAGTTCACTTTCCTAAGATTGATTGGGTTGGGTATAGTAAGAAGAAAAAAGCTTAGTGAAGATCAAACGAGGCGAGGAGTTTTTTGTTTCCTTCTATTTGGTAATGCAGTAAGTCTGAATAGACTCCTGGTTTGCGTGATAGCTCCTTTGGATCTCCCATATCTACGATCACGCCGTTATCAATCACAATTATTTTATCCACATTTTGAATGGTGGAGAAACGGTGGGCGATAATCAGGGTTAATTTCCCCTTCATCAATTTCTCAAGCGCGACTTGGACTTCTTTTTCAGATTTGGCATCAAGAGAAGAGGTTGCTTCATCAAGAATGAGAATAGGAGCGTTTTTAAGTACTGCTCGGGCGATTTGAATCCGCTGCTTTTGGCCTCCTGAGAGACGAACTCCTCGTTCTCCAACTTCACTGTCGATGCCTTTTGGTAATTTACTGACGAAGTCCCATGCGTTTGCCAGTTTGAGGGCTTGGATAACATCTTTCTCTGTGGCGTCAGATTGTCCGTAGGCGACGTTTTCTTTAATCGTTGATGAGAACAATTCATTCTCTTGAAATACCAAGGCAATATTTTGTCGAATATGATGGTAGTCGAGCTTTTGGTATGACTTGCCATTAAGCGAAAGTTCTCCGGTTGTTGGTTCATAAAACTTTAAGAGTAAGTTAACAATTGTTGATTTTCCGGCGCCACTATGGCCCACGAGTGCGATGCTTTCTCCGTTTTTAATCGTAAAAGAAATATCCTTCAGTACGTCTTTGGATTGTTCATAATTAAACGAAACACTATCAAAGGCAAGTACTGGGTTCTTGATCTTTTCAACTGGAATATTTTTCTTGTAATTTTCTGTTGATTCAAGCCCAAGTACTTCAAAATATTCTTTAGAGCCGCTCTCTGCTTGTTGGATTTGTGTCAAAATATATGACATGGCAAACAGAGGAATCCGTGCTTGATTAAAGAGTTGTAAAATTAAGACCATCTCTCCAATGGTAAGTAATCCTTGAAAGGTGTTATAAAAGACAAGAATATTAACCCCAAAAAGAATGAGATTAAGTGAGAGACCACGGAAGAAATCAAAGACGTGGTAGGTTTTACTTTGCCTGGCATAAATAACATTACTGTCTGAAAGGCCAGTAGCGACATTCATGAATTCACTTCGTTCGTTGGTAAAACCTTTGACGAGAGTCATGTTGGCAATTACCTCATGCATTCGTCCTCGCATCCGATCTTCAATTTTATTCTTTTTTACTTCTTCCTCGCCCCATTTAACGGTGGAATAGTAACTAAGAATAAGATAGATAGGGAAGAGGAAGAAGGTAAATAGAGCAATCGGTAGATTGTAGTAAGCAAGAATGACAATCGTAAACACACTTTGGATAAGTGTTGGTAAGATGAAGTTTGTTGCAGAATTAAGAAATCCTTGGATTGAAACAATACCGCGATTTAATTGATTAATAATCTTTCCTGAAACTTCTGAATCGAAATAGGATTGTGGTAAGCGTAGTACTTTATCGTAAAACTTCTCGGTCAAGAATTTACGCAACTTGCCAGCAAAATGGTCGCCAAGCCGATTAGAAACGACGGTTGCTACAAGGCTAACAAAACTTACTACAAACGCTGCTATGATCAGTATGATCAAGGTTTGCATTTCTCCACCTTTACCTTGGACTTTGAGGACGATTTGATCAACAATGAACTTAGAAAAAAGCGCTGCCACGATCTGCAATGATGCAGAAATGACAATTAACACTGCAATGGTAATTGCTAGTGGATGTAATGGTTTAGAAATAGCAATAATCCGAAAAATGTTTTTCATAGGAGAATTTTATTGTAGCAAACTTGTCGGAGGAGTGCTATAGATTAATTGTGTTTTCTATTTTTGTCATGCTGAACTTGTTTCAGCATCTAGTTCAACGTAAGAAGATCCCGAAACAAGTTCGGGATGACAAGAAAAGATAAGTGCTTAATTAGGAAGTTTGGTGGGCAAATCTGTATCTGAGCTGTTATCGCGTGGTGTCTTGCTTGTGAATGATTTTTTAAGTCGATGAGACATCGTTCGAGTGAACTGTGGCAGTCTCATCCTTTTACCCGTAACATATGTAAGCTGTTTCGCGATTTGATAGAGAAAATAAACGACCAAAATAAGTAATAGACTAATAAGTGTTTCTCCTTGGCTCATACTACTATTATACAGTACCACAATACTCCATAGTAAATCTCTCTCTTGACGACTCCTCAATATCCCATCTACACTAAATAAGTATTCGTTTCAAAAAGGAACGAAGCGAACGGGCCCCAGAAATCTGCGGATTTCCGGGATCCTTTCAAATCAAGAGATTTGAAAGGAGGTGATTTTATATGGAAACAAAAAAATGGTTACATATTGTCTCATTTACGTTAGTTATCGTAGGTGCGCTTAATTGGGGACTTTTTGGTCTTTTCAATTTTGATCTTATCGAAGCAATCTTTAGAGGTGTCCCAACAATTGCAGAGATCATCTATACCTTAGTTGGTATTGCTGGTGTTTACTTATTGGTTACACACATGAAAGACTGCAAAACCTGTAGTGAAATGGGGAAATAACAACGATAAACGTAGCTATTACAGCTTATTGTATTTAGTATATTTCCCTTTCGCTTTTGCGATTGGATATTTTTTCTTATCTGCTTCTCGTTTTTTTATGAACACCTCAGGAAGGTCTATCCCGAGGTCATGACTCATTATGAGAATATAAGAAAGGATATCACTTAATTCGTCACCGATTTCTTTTTTGTGCTCATTAAGGTGTTTTTTAACCTCTTCTTCATTCTTCCATTGAAAGTGTTCAAGCAGTTCTGCTGATTCAAGACTTATCGAGATTGCAAGATCTTTTGGGGTATGAAATTGTTTCCAATCTCGTTCATCTCGAAGAGCAAGGATGATCTTTGTCAGTTCTTGTACTGTCTCTACGCTTTTTGTTTTCATAAATTAATAAGATCGCTTCGTTATAAATCGCATCAACAGCATAATAGCAAAATCAATTCCCAAGGGAATAAGTAAAAAGAGTACACCTTTTTGGAGGACCTGTACTACCAATGGTTGCTCAAAAAGAAGCGAGGGAGAAACAGGAATGCGAGCGCCGAGGAAGTAAAAGACAATGCTGAAAAAGAGCACAACGCCAAGAAGTTCCAATGCTCCTTCCATATCTTTTTTACTTGAAAACATCGTGTTGCCAATCTCAAAGACGAGATATGCAATAAAAATGACAAATAAATAGTTTGTAAATAAATTATTTTGTGCAGCGTAAAAGAGAATACCAAGAAGAAGCAATGTCCCAAAAAGAAACGGAGCGACGCCGATGAGAAATCTTCGGAAAGGATCAGTATGCGCAATTTGCACGCTTCCCAGTTTAACGCCATTGCCTTCAATCTTTGGAAAGAGTTCAATCGTCCCCACAGGGACAAACAGAATTCCTGCCATTAATGCATGTGCCAGCTCATGAATGAGCGTTCCTGGAAAGAAGAGAAAAGCCAGGATATGAATTGTTGTTGTGGTACTTTTGGTAATGCGGTGAAATAAATGACTGAGCAACATGGTTACTTTCTTTGAAAGAAGAAAGAGAGCAAATAGCTCTGTTAGGAAAAGAAGTGCTAATACCATAACTATTCTATTATATACTTTGTAAGAAATGTTTTTCATCCACAAATTACCTCTTGCAAAAGAGAAAAAATATGTTCTATGATAGAGACATGCCAAGGAAGACACTTGCCCTAATTTCTGGTTTAGTACTCGTAACAGTAGTTCTGTTTGTTATCGCATTAAAGACCAATAATCAATCAATGCAGAAACAACAACCAGTACCAGCTCCTGTTGCTCAACAGCCTGCTTCAGTTGCTCATTCTGTATTAAGCTTATCCCCAAACCCTATAACGGTTGCTCCAGGACAACAAGGATCAGTTGACGTTACGATTAATACTTCCGACAATGATGTAACAGCTGTTCAATTAGAAATTGCTTATGATCCAAATGTCGTCAGCACTGTCCAAGTAAACCCAGGACCTTTATTCCCTAATCCCGTCGTCTTAATCAACAAGAATGATGCAAAAGCAGGGCGATACACCTATGCATACGGAATCTCACCAACAAGTAAAACAGTTAAAGGAACAGGTGCTGTTGCAAAGATAACCTTTACTGCCAAAGGTGCAGTTGGCAAGCAATCACAACTAGCATTACTTCCAACGACCTTAGTTACTGCTCGAGGTGTTGCAAACTCAGTTCTTAAAGAAGCTACCGGCACAATGGTTACTATTGGCTCAGCTGGACAAGGTGGAGCAATGGAAAAATCTACTTCCTCAGGATCAGCCGGTTATTAAATCTTAGTCATTTTTTAATGAAGGGTACACCCGTTTTTATCAAATTTTCTTTTTTCTCTCGTCGCCATCCTTTTATTTGCTTTTCTCGTCTTCGTGCTTCTATTAAGTTAGGATAACTTTCTTCATAGACAAGTTTAAATCCTTTATTTCTTTTAGTAAATTCTGCTCCTTGTCCAGAATTATGGCGTTTAACTCTTTCTTCTACATTATTACTGCTGCCAACATAAAGATCATTCTTAGAGTTTCGTAAGATATAAACACTATACATGATTAGGATGGCCCTTCGGCAAGCTCAGGACTCTTCGATTCATCATTCAGAATAATCTTCCTCTATTAGAGTCGCAGACTCTGAGTGAGGAGCGAATGTATTGAGC
>Ga0075364_10001630_pt1 | contig 12293 bp, 15 predicted proteins | sample EndMetdeltDD1764_FD_71517 | JGI IMG/M metagenome (GOLD analysis project Ga0075364, IMG submission 71517) | Populus endosphere microbial communities from Tennessee, USA - Endosphere MetaG P. deltoides DD176-4 | ecosystem: Host-associated > Plants > Roots > Endosphere | place: USA: Tennessee... | reverse complement strand
TATCTGAAGGACGAGACCACCCACATCACCGGCAGCCTCAAGCACCGGCTGGCGCGGTCGCTGTTCCTGTATTCGTTGTGCAACGGCTGGATCGACGAGAACACCACCGTCATCGAGGCGTCGTCGGGGTCAACGGCGGTGTCGGAGGCGTATTTCGCGGCGCTGCTGGGTCTTCCGTTCATCGCGGTGATGCCGAGCTCGACGAGTGCGAGCAAGATCGCGCTGATCGAATCACAAGGTGGCCGTTGCCATTTCGTCGCCGAGTCGTCGCAGGTGTATTCGGAGGCGGAACGGCTGGCCGCGGAGACCGGTGGGCATTATCTGGACCAGTTCACCAACGCCGAGCGAGCCACCGACTGGCGCGGCAACAACAACATCGCGGAGTCGATCTTCGAGCAGCTGCTCGAGGAGACCCACCCCATTCCCGACTGGATCGTGGTCGGGGCGGGCACGGGTGGCACGAGCGCGACGATCGGCCGGTTCATCCGGTACCGCCGCTACGAGACGAAGCTGTGCGTCGTCGATCCGGAGAACTCGGCGTTCTTCCCGTCCTACGCGCAAGGACATGGCGATGTGGTGACAGGAATGTCGTCGCGGATCGAGGGCATCGGCCGGCCACGCGTGGAGCCCTCGTTTCTGCCCGACGTCGTGGACCGCATGATCGCCGTGCCGGACTCAGCCTCCGTCGCGGCCGCGTGGCACATGAGTGCGGTGCTGGGGCGACGGGTTGGGCCTTCGACGGGAACAAATCTGTGGGGGGCCTTCGCGCTGCTCGCGGAAATGGTCGCAAATGGGCGCAGCGGGTCAGTGGTGACCCTGCTCGCCGACAGTGGCGACCGCTACGCGGACACCTACTTCTGCGACGAGTGGCTGACCAGCCAGGGGCTGGATCCTTCGGCGTGGGCCGACGTCCTGGTCGAATTCGAACGCTCTGGCCGCTGGCCCTGATCGTCGGACCGGCCCATGAGGGGGCCGTCGGAGGTCAGGAACAGCCACAACGCGGCTAGGGCGAAGAATCCCAGATATATGGAAGCTCCGAGCCCGGTCATTTCTCGCCTCACTTAGTCGTTTACTACCGTCATTTTGCTTAACGCCACCGACAAGCGATATCCATCCCTCGGCGTGTCGTGACGTGTGCCTCACGGCGGGCAAAGGCGTTTGGTATCGCACCGTGGGTGTGCGATACGCTGTCGTGGCTTCACTCGGGGTGTGGCGCAGCTTGGTAGCGTGCTTCGTTCGGGACGAAGAGGTCGTGGGTTCAAATCCCGCCACCCCGACTCGTGTGAATTCAGATTGAAGCCCCTGACCGGTAATTCCAGGTCGGGGGTTTTCTTTGCTCTGTCAAGGGTTAAGCGACTGCCCCGGACGATGTGGATGCGCTCTCTGCTGCCGAAGCGTAGATTCGGGTGAGGTTGAACTGCCAGCCTTGCACCGTGGCCCCAAATGGCGTCTGCAGCCCAGGCCTCTTCTTTCGCCCGGCGTTTTCCGCCACATCAGAACGAACGGCGAGGGCCAGTACATGCCTGCAACACATATCGACCGTGCGTCACCATCGCCCCACAGCGGCGCCGCTTCCTTCGATTGCCGGGGCGCTTGGGTGAGGTCGAAGTCCGACACCGGACTGACCGTGATCTCCATCGGCGGCGAAATCGACGCCGCGAACGTCGCCGACGTGCACCACCATGTCAGCACGCTGGGATCCGCCTGTGGCGCACTGATAGTCGATCTCGCCGATGTCGACTTCATCGCCCTTGCCGGACTTCGTGCACTGTTCGCACTCGACATGCAATGCGCCCGAACCGAAACCACTTTCGTGCTGATCGTCAGTCACGCGGTGAGTCGGCTGCTTCGATGGGGTGATCGCGACAAGCTACTGCCGGTCGTCGGATCAGCGACCGAGGCTCTGCTACTGATTCGCTAGACATCGAAGGCGATGGGCAGACTCGTCGGCCCGCTCAGCCCGAAAATCGGCTTCCAGGGCGCCGGTCCGTCCTTTCGCGGGTTCGGTATCCGACGGGTCACGGTTGTCAACGCCTGAGCGATTTCTTTCCTCGCGAGGTTCGCCCCGACGCAGTAGTGCATGCCGGCACCGAAGCTCATGATCGGAGGCAGTCCCTCGCGGGTGATGTCGAACCGGTCTGGATCGTCGTAGATCGCGGGATCACGGTTGGCCGCAGCGGTGTTCGCGAAAACCATCGTGCCTTCCGGAAAGAGCACCCCGGCAAGTTCGACGTCCTCGGTGACGACACGCAGCAGGGCGTTGGAGATCCCGGAGTGGCGCATGGTCTCGTTGACCGCCGGCACCGCCAGATCCGGATTGTCGCGCAGGAGCTCCCACTGCTGCGGGTGGTCGCAGAGGATCTCGATGGAGGCGGCCACCTGATTGCGCGTGGTGTCCGTACCTGCCAGCAGGAGAGCGGCGGCGAGCATACGCAGCTCTTCGCCGTTCAATCGATCACCATCGTGTTCGGCGCGAATGAGATCGGAAAGCAGGTCATCGGTGAGGGTGTGGCGACGTCGGTCGACCATGTCGTCGACGTAGTCGTCGAGTTCGCCCCAGGCGGAGAGCACCTCAGGCACCTCGTCGGCCGAGAACGGGAACGTGAAGGCCTTGAACACGACGTCCGTCCAGAGGGCGAACTGTTCCCAGTCCTCGCGCGGAGCGCCCAGAAGGGCGCAGATGACGGGCACCGGGTACGGCCGCGCGATGTCGGTGACGACGTCGCAGTGACCTCGGCGGCTGATCGGTTCGACGATCTCGTCGATGACGTCGGTGATCGTCGTGTGTAGGCGCTCGACCGCGCGAGGAGTGAATGCCTTCGCCACGACGCTGCGCACGCGCTGGTGCTGGTCGCCCTCCATCCCCAACAACGACTCGCCGACCTTGTCCCACAACGGGCCCGACGTAATGCCCTGGACGGCGAGTATGTAGCCGGGCGGAACCTGGAACCGGTTGTCCCGCAATACTGTTCGGACCAGGTCATGCGAAAGCACTTCGGGGCCGAAGGGTCCCAGTGCGATCGGCGCCTGACGTTGCGCTGCCAGAAGCTCGGGGTAAACCTGCGCGGGTGTGGACGTCACCTCGTACTCGATGGTCGGCAGGTCCGCGTCGAACACACTCGGGCTGGCGGTGTTGACGGGCATTCGGTCTCCTATCGCGGACTACGTGCTCGTGGTCAGGACAAGCGCCGCCTCGTTGTAGGGGAACAGGCGATAGAAAGTACGGCCCGGTCCTGTGACGAGGGGCTCAGCCTCGGCCTTGCTCATCAGGCGAGGGTTGATCAGCGCAATGTCCTTGCCGCGCTTGCGCAGCACCGTCGGTCCGCCGGCCAACACGTTCTTCACCCAGTCCGTTTCAGGCCCGTAGCCGATGAGAACGACGAACCCGTCCCCGGTGGGAAAGACCAGCAGCGGTGTCCGGTATCGCCTACCCGATCTGCGCCCGACGTGTTCGAGCGTGCCCTGGCCGGGAAGCCATGGCGAGATCGAGCGCGCCGCCGGATTGGTGACCCGACGATTGAAGTTGGCGACCGCGCGCGGCACCCGCATCAAACCCCCTCATCGGTGAAAACTCTCCACAGAAGTGGCACCCGACTGTCAGATAGTAGTCCTGTCCTTGCGAGAAGACCAGGCTGCCGACGTTTGACCGGTGACCAACCGGGAATTTATGCCTCGTGACGTTGCCATCGACTCTGGTCGAACCTGCTCTCCCAACCGCCGCCGGCCCTGTGTCGGCCGCGATCCTCGACGTGCTCGCGAATCAGCGGCCGGCCCTATCGGTGCGCCCGCTCGACGTTCCGATTTACGAGGCGGATCCGTACGGGCTCGACCTGCAGCTCGCGCTGTGCGTCTGCTACGAGTTGCACTACCGCGGTTTCCGCTCGGTCAATCCGCAGTGGGAATGGAATCCGGCGCTCCTCCATTTACGCGGACGTCTCGAGGAGGCATTCCTCGACGCGGTCCGGCGCGATGTCGGAGACATCACACCCGACGACACCGCCGCTGGCGAGATGGATGCGATCTCGCGCGAGCCCGTCGACGGCAATGGCCCGTCGTACTACCTGCGCGACACCGGCACATGGGAGCAGATGCAGGAGTATTTCGTGCATCGCTCGGTGTACCACCTCAAGGAAGGTGACCCACACGCGTTTGCGATCCCCCGCCTGACGGGACCGGCGAAAGCCGCTTTCGTCGCAGTCGAGTACGACGAGTACGGCGGCGGGCGCGCCGACCAGGTCCACCAGCACCTATATGCGAACTTGATGGACGCCGCCGGGCTCGATGGCACCTACTTGAACTACCTCGACGATGTGCCCGCCGAAGCGCTGGCCTCGGTCAACCTGATGTCGCTGTTCGGGTTGCACCGCGAATTACGCGGCGCGACGATCGGGCATTTCGCGTCCACCGAGATCACGTCGTCGCCAGGATCACGGCGACTGGTCGACGCACTGCGGCGCATGGACGCTCCTGAAGCGTGCGTGACGTTCTACGCCGAGCATGTGGTGGCCGATGCGGTTCACGAGCAGGTCGTGCGCACCGACGTCGTCGGCAATCTTGTTGCGCGCGAACCACATCTGGAGGCAGACGTGGTGTTCGGCATCAGGGCGCGCGACGTGGTCGAAGACCGTCTGGCCGATCACCTGATGGCGTGCTGGAAGGCTGGCCGCTCGTCGCTACGTCGACCGCTGAGCTGACCGCTTGGCGGTGCGCGGACGGCAACGGTGGCTGGTGTCGCACATCGGATAGTCCTTGCTGCGGCGGCACGTACATATCGCGACCATGAACCGATCGGATTCCACGACGCCGCCGTCGGGCAACTCGATACGCACCGGACCCTCCACCATCACCGGACCGGAGGGAACGATGCGCACCGTGCGCACCTGCGCGTCGGTCACGGTCGTTGCGCCCTGATCACCACGAGCTCTTCCTCGCGCCGCCCTGGTTCCAGCCTGCCGGTGTCCTCGAGCCAGGCGGCGCGGGACTCCAGCACGGGACCGAACGGAATCCACTGATAGGCAACCACTTCCGCGTCGAGACCGGCTTCGGCCAGCGCTGCAAGCGTTTGGCGGGGCACCGCGAACTCCGACTGCACCAACAGGAAGGTTCCGCCGGGAGCCAGCAGATCGGGCACCGCGGCGCACAGCGGATCCAGAACGAGGCGGCCGTCGCGGCCGGCGTCCCATGCGCGCGCCGACCCGACGTCCGACGAAATCGGCGCGCATGGCGCGTCGGGATCGTGCGGGACATACGGTGGGTTGCAGACCACCAGGTCGAAGGGGCCGAACTCCGCGGCACGCGCCCAGGAGCCCAGGTGGACGTCCACGTCGACGCCTGCGCTCGACGCGTTCATCCGCGCGCACCGGACGGATCGCTGACACACATCGAACGCCGTGACCTGCACCGCTCCCTGTTCGCCCGCGGCGATGCCGACCACACCTGTTCCAGCGCACAGGTCGGCGACCCGGCGTCCGCGCGCCAACCCGGTCTTTTCCATCACATCGATGAGGAATTGGCTGTCTTCCTGCGGGGCGTACACGCCCTCCAACGCGATCAATCCATCCGGCGCGTCGTAAGCGGTTGTCACACATGGCCCTTTCAACGAGACTTCGCTGCGGCGTCGCAGCAGTGCCGTGGATTAATGCCCGGTATCCGGCGTGTTAAACCGCGGCCGGCAGTTTTGCCGAGCGGGTATTCGGGCACACCACCACCGTGCAGTTCTCTGATGTCACCGCGTTGCCCATCAGGGTCGGCGCCGCGGTTCGCGGCCGTCGTCTCTTCCATCCCGTGGGCGTGCTCGCGGAGGGGATCTTGGAACGGACGGCACTGGACAGCGACGGCCTGCCGATGCGGTCCTGCGACGTCATTGGGCGGGTGTCCAAGGGAATCGGCGTTCCCGGTAGCCGACCGGACATCGCAGGGTTGGCGTTTCGTATTCCGCCGCCGCAGGATCTGCGGTCGTGCGGCCCCTGGGATGTGCTGTTGGCATCGACGGCCGCACGTAGCCGCTTCGTTCTCGCACCCGTGACCTCCTGGTCCGGCGCCACCTTCTCGAGCCTGATGCCGTTGCGCTACCGCGGGCGCGTGTGGTGGGTACGGGCGCGGCTGGCCACCGAAATCAGCAGCCATGATCTCGCCCTCGACACCATTGAGCGCGAAATCGATTTGAATGGACTCCAATTCGACATCGAACAGGCCGAGTTCAGAGGTGAGTTCCGTCCCCTGGCCCGGCTGACGCTACGACACGTCGATCCAAGCTGTGACGACATCGCCTTCGATCCCGCGCTGCACACCGATTGCGACGTGCAGTTGCTGCCCCGGTGGCTCGCCAACTTCCGGCGTGCTGCCTATCGGCGCAGCAGGCAGGGACGCGACGCGCAATAGCGTCAGGCGGTGGGCTCACCGGCGGTGTCGGCGACGTCCGGAGCGTTCTCCCGCGTAGCCATGCCACCTTGTCCACCTTCGTCGGTCGGTCCGGGACGTCCGCCCTTCTTTTCCGATTCGTCGGTGGTGTCATCGTCGTAAATTCCCTTGCCCTTGGGCATGTTTAGCCTTTCAGTCCGATTCGCTTCTGAGCTTTTCCAGCAGTGATCCGGCCGCTTCCTTGAGGAACAGATCCTGGCCTTCGTCACCGATCTGCACCAGGGCGATATCGGTGAATCCCGCTTCCCAGTATTCGCGTACCGAATCGACGATCGCGTCGAGATCCGGTCCGCACGGTATGGATTCTGCGACATCCTCCGGCCGCACAAACTGGGTGGCACCGTCGAAGCCTGCGGTTGTCGGCAGATCGGCATTGACCGCCCAGCCGCCACCGAACCAACGGAATTGGTCATGTGCCCGGTGTATTGCCTTGTCACGGTCGGGATCCCAGCAGATCGGAATCTGACCGACGACCCGCGCCTGCCCGGGCAGCCCGGTGGCGCGTCGCGCGTCATGCCATGCGTCGACGAAATCCTTGTTCGGCTCGACCGCGATCAGATGATCGGACAGCGGCGCGAATGTCTCGATAGACCGCTCACCGGACACCGCGGTGGCGATGGCGACCGGCGTTTCCGGAATGTCCCACAGCCGTGCGGAATCCACCTCGAAATGCTCACCCTTCCAGTCGACGAGCTCGCCGGTGAACAGCTCGCGGATGATCTGGATGGCCTCGCGAAGCATCTCCTGGCGCCGGGTCACCGTCGGCCAACGCTTGCCGACGACGTGTTCGTTGAGGTTCTCGCCGCTACCCAGCCCGAGGGTGAACCGGCCGTCGGCGAGAATCTGCAGGGTGGCGGCCTTCTGCGCGACCACGGCCGGGTGGTAGCGCATCGTCGGGCACGTGACGTAGGTGAACAGCTCGACCTGTTCGGTCGCGTGGGCGACGGCGCCGAGCACCGTCCATGCGTAGGGTGCGTGCCCCTGCGACGACAGCCACGGGAAGTAGTGGTCCGACGAGACCTCGAAGTCGAATCCCGCGCGTTCTGCCGAAACGGCATAACGGACAAGATCTTTAGGTCCGCTCTGTTCGGTCATGAGGGTGTAGCCGAAACGCGTCATGGCTTTCGGGTACCCGGGCGCATGACGCCGAAACGACTACAGCCGGGCTTTGACCGCAGCTGAAAGTCGCGAGCCGTCGGCCTTACCTGCGGCGATCGCGGTGGCGGCCTTCATCACCTGGCCCATCTGCCTCATGCCGGGTCGCTCGCCGATCTCCTCGGCGACCTGGGCGATCGCGGTGTCGACCACATCGGCCACCTCGGCCTCGGTCAGCGGAGTGGGCAGATACTCGTCGATGACGCGCGCTTCGGCATGCTCGTTGGCGGCCAGCTCGCCGCGACCGTTCTGCGTGTAGATCTCTGCGGCTTCCGCGCGCTTCTTGGATTCTTTGGACAGCACCTTGAGCACGTCGGCGTCGGACAGCTCGCGCGCGTCTTTGCCCGCCACTTCCTCGGTCTGGATCGCGGCGAGGAGCATTCGCAGCGTGGCCGTCCGCAACTTGTCCTGCGACTTCATCGCCGCGGTGAGGTCTGCACGCAGTCGCGATTTGAGTTCTGCCATGCCGCAAACCTACGCCGCGCCCCCACCTCTGGGTTCCGCCACGAACCGCGCGTCGACCGCCGCCGACACCTCGATGTGCTCGGGCTCCAGTTCGGCGACCGGGCCCGCACCCGCCGGCCCCGCCCGCAGATATGCGGCCTGGGGTCCACTCACGGGACTGGCGTTCAGCATTCCCGCGTCGGCGATGGCCACAGGCTCGACCGCACCGAGACCGAGCGCGTCCGCGTACTGCTGCGCACGGGTGACCGCGTCGCGTACCGCGCGGGTGCGGACATCGGCCAGCAGTGTCTCGCGCTGCTTTTCCGTCAGCGCCCATTCAACCCGCGACACCCGGAATCCCTCGATTTCGGCGACGTGCTGACCGACCCAGCGCGACAGGGCGGTGAAATCGCGGAACTTCACCTCGACGCCGACGCTCGCGTGATGGACGAGCGGAAGCTGCTTGCCTTCGTTGTTCCAGGGCCGATCCGACCAGGTGCGCAAATGGTCGGCCGACCACCGGGTGACAGCGCCCTGCTCCTCGAGCGTGATTACCGACAACTTCAGCTCCGCCAGGTCGGTGGCAACCCTGGCATACACCGGTTCCATATCCGGCCCTTCGTACGCGACGGTCGTGTGGACGGTCCCGCGCTCGGCGGGACGAAACGCGGAAAAGGTGCCGCGCACCGTGATCTCGGTCGACATATGGCCACGGTAGCGATGGCGAGGCTGCTGACACTGCAGTCGGAAACGTTTGTCAATTCGCACCACGATCGACAGGATGGTTGCCATGAGCACCGAGGCCGGCAGTTCGGGGATGGCCGGGCAGCCGCCGCCGGGCCATCCTCCGCCGGCCTACGGACCGCCTCCCGGTTACGCACCGCCGCCTGCCTACGGGCCGCCTCCGGGCTACGGGCCGCCTCCGGGCTACGCGCCTCCACCGGGCTACGGACCACCGCCCGGCTATGGCGCCCCTCCGGGATACGCGCCTCCTCCCGGTTACGGACCACCTCCCGGTTACGGACCACCGGGGTATCCGCCACCTGGCTACGGACCGCCGGTGCAGCCGACGCTCAAACCGGGCGTCATCCCTTTGCGACCGCTCACCCTGTCCGACATCTTCAACGGCGCGGTCGCCTACATCCGGGCCAACCCGAAGGCGACCCTGGGTTTCACGACCATCGTCGTCGTCGGCACCCAACTCCTGGCACTTCTACTGTCGGTAGGACCGCTCGCCGCCTCCGGCCAGCTCGCGGGGTCGTTCAACAGTGACGAGGTATCGACCGGCGCCCTGCTCGGCATGTCGCTCTCGAGCCTTGGCGGCGCCGCCGCGACCTGGCTGACGGGGATTCTGCTGAGTGGCGTGCTCACCGTCGTCGTCGGACGCGCCGTGTTCGGCGCCGGCATCACGATCCGTGAAGCGTGGCAACGCCTCAAGGGTCGGGTCTGGGCCCTGCTCGGATTCGCACTCATCGAGACCCTGGGCGTCGCGGTTCTGGTCGCCATCGTCTTCGGCATCGTCTTCTGGATCGGCACGGCGTCCAGCGTCACTGCCGCGGTCATCGTCGGCCTGCCCCTTGGGCTGCTCTTGATCGCAGCGCTGATCTACCTCTGGGTGGTTCTCACCTTCGCGCCGCCGCTCATCGTGCTGGAACGCATCGGTATCTTCGCCTCCATCGAGCGGTCATTCCGGTTGGTGAGGAACGACTTCTGGCGGGTGTTCGGTATCCGGCTGCTCGCCATGATCGCGGTTCAGTTCATCGCCGGTGCGGTCACGGTGCCGTTCAGTTTCGGCGGTCAGCTCCTCCTGATGGCGGCGGAGTCCACAACGACGACGCTGCTGGCATTCCTCCTGTTGTCTGTCGGCGGCGTTATCGCTCAGATCATCACCGCCCCCTTCACCGCAGGCGTGATCGTGCTGCTCTACACCGACCGCCGGATCCGCGCCGAAGCGTTCGACCTCGTCTTGCGGACCGGCGCGGCCTACGGTCCGGCCTCGCCGTCCGATTCCACTGACCATCTGTGGCTGACCCGCCAAGCCTGACGTGCCGACGATAGACATCGACAGCGATGCCGCCCACGACGCCGCGCAACGCGAACTGCAAAAACCCATCTACCCCAAGCCGAGTCTCACCGAACGCCTCCTCGACTGGATCAACGAACTGATCTACCGCCTGACCGAAGCCGGATCTCGGCTCCCCGGGGGCTGGTTCACGCTGTCGGTTCTGCTGATCCTGCTCGTCGTCGGGATCATCGTCGCGATACGGATCGCGCGGCGCACCATGCGAACCGATCGCGGCGGCCGCCACGCGCTGTTCGGTGAACAGGAACTCAGCGCTGCTGAGCACCGTGCCTCCGCCGAGCAGTATGCCGCAACGGGAGATTGGGCCGCGGCGATCCGGCATCGCCTGAGGGCCGTGGCGCGCGAACTCGAGGACGCCAGGGTGCTGGATGCGATACCCGGCCGAACGGCCACCGAACTCGCGCGCGACGCGGGTAAGGCCCTGCCCGCGTTGGCTGCCGAATTGGCGATGGCTGCAAACGCTTTCAACGATGTCACCTACGGTGAGCGCCCCGGGACGGAAGCCGCCTACCGAATGATCGCCGACCTCGACGATCATGTGCGGTTCAACTCAGGGGCGAGTTCCGATGCCGCTCCCGCCACGGCGACGTCCGCGGGCTGGGCGGAGGTGCGATGACAGACACGGCCGTCGGCGCAACGCTGAAGCAGCGCTGGAGTGCGTCGCGCTGGCTGGTGTTGTCGCTCGTCGTCGTCATTGCGGTCGCCACGTTGATCACCTATCTGACCGCGCCGCGGTTCGGCGGCCCGATGGATCCGGGTTCGACGTCTCCGGACGGCACCCATGCACTGGTCACCCTGCTGCGCGAACACGGCGTCGACGTCGTCGAGGCACAGGATGTCGCCGCCGCCGAAAGTGCCGCCCGGCCAGGCACACTCATCGTCGTGTTGCAGACACTCCAGCACCTCGACGACGACGTACTGCGACGGCTGAGCAGCCTGCCCGGCGACCGGCTCCTGGTGGCGCCCTCGACCCGTACCCGCGAGGCGCTGGCGCCCCACATCACCGTCGCGGGGTCGGTTCCGTTCGGCGGTGCCGAACCGGGTTGCGACCTGCGGGAGGCGACCCGAGCCGGCGCGGTTGCGCTCGGCGTGAGCGACGAATACGAGGCGGTAGAAGACTTTCCGATCACCCGCTGCTACGACGGCGCCTTGGTCCGCTACACCGATGACGGACGCAACGTCACGGTCGTCGGCAGCGGAGACTTCATGGTGAACGGTGGACTGCTGACCGAGGGCAACGCCGCCCTGGCCATGAACCTTGCGGGCGCCGCACCGCGGGTGATCTGGTACGCACCGCAGAAGCGCCAAGGCGAATCCGATGCGGGCGCCGAAATCGCTGACCTCATTCCGCCCGCGGTTCGGTGGATCGTCATCCAGCTGTTCCTCACAATCGCGCTCGTCGCATTGTGGCGTGGCAGGCGTCTCGGTCCGCTTGTCGCAGAACGGATGCCGGTCGTCGTGCGTGCATCCGAGACGGTCGAGGGCCGCGGCAGGTTGTACCGCTCCCGGCGCGCTCGCGACCGTGCCGCGACCGCGTTGCGCACCGCCACGTTGCAACGGCTGCTACCGCGACTCGGCCTGTCTATCAATGCCGAGCCGCCCGCGGTCGTCCAGGCAGTGGCGGCTCGGTCCGGGCAGCACCCCGAAACGTTGGCGCACACACTGTTCGGCCCACCACCGCAAACCGACGACGACTTGGTCCACCTGGCTCGTGAACTCGACAACATCGAAAGGCAGGTCGCACAATCGTGACTCAGCCACCTACAGGTCAGAATCCCGGCGCGGCAGCCCCGGGCGATTCGGCGCGAAATGCGCTGCTGGCTCTGCGGAATGAGATCGCCAAGGCGGTCGTCGGTCAGGAGGCGGTGGTCAGCGGGCTGGTGATCGCACTGCTGTGCCGCGGCCATGTGCTACTGGAGGGAGTGCCCGGCGTCGCCAAGACCCTGCTTGTGCGCACGTTGGCGGCCGCGCTGCAACTCGAGTTCAAACGGGTGCAGTTCACCCCCGACCTGATGCCCGGAGACGTCACGGGTTCGCTCGTATATGACGCCCGCACAGCCGAATTCGAGTTCCGTGCCGGTCCGGTGTTCACCAATCTCCTGCTGGCCGACGAGATCAACCGGACGCCGCCGAAGACTCAGGCCGCGCTGCTGGAGGCCATGGAGGAGCGCCAGGTCAGCGTCGACGGCGA